>Ga0184628_10000891_pt1 | contig 15329 bp, 24 predicted proteins | sample PLM4_5_b1_FD_133149 | JGI IMG/M metagenome (GOLD analysis project Ga0184628, IMG submission 133149) | Groundwater sediment microbial communities from an aquifer in East River, Colorado, USA - PLM4_5_b1 | ecosystem: Environmental > Terrestrial > Soil > Riparian zone | place: USA: East River... | reverse complement strand
GCTCCTTGATGATGGCGGGTTCCTGCCTGAGATGCTGCGCTGGGCCAGGATCTGGTGCAGTTGGTCGGGCGCGCTGACGGTCCGCTTCGAGGATGTGGCGGTCCGAGGCACGGAACAGATTGGTCGTATGGCCGCTCACCTCGGCCGTGTGCGCGACTACCAGCGGGACGCCGAGATTTACGACAGCATCTGGCTCAAGGGCCGGACCTATACCGGCAAGCATTCCGACTGGCGCGAGTATTTCGGGCCTAAGGCTAACGATATCTGGGCGCGGCACGGCGGGCCGGATCTGCTGGAGATAATGGGTTATGCCTGAGATTGGGCCGATCAACCTTCGCATGGAGTTCACCGCCGAGGACGCGGCCGTTTTCCTGGTGGGGGATTGGCCGGCCAGGACTGTTTTTTGCGAGCAGATCCGGTGCGAGCCGAGTACCTTCCTGCATGTCGCTGGAGATGAGATTGTCATCACCTTGGCGAACTCCACCGCGGTTTATCGCAAGTTTGCCGATGGCCCTTGCGGTATCTGGATTTGCGACAAGGTCGAGCGATGCCTGAACTGACCGAGGCCTACTACGCGGCACTGAAACGCACCCAGGCGCACCATCGGCTGAAGCAGGGCAAGACCTTCAGCGGTCGGTTCACCTGGAAGCAGCACCGTGATCGCATCAAGGAGCTGATCGACCGGTTCGGCGCTAAGACGATGCTCGATTTCGGCTGCGGCTGGGGGAAGCAGTATCAGGAGCGCGACGGCCAGGGCCGCTCGCTGGCCGACCTCTGGGGTGTCGATCCGTTCAAGTACGACCCCGGTGTCCCGCACTACCAGAAAGAGCCGAAGGGCCAGTTCGACCTCGTGGTCTGTGTCCAGGTGCTGGGCTCGATCCCTCGAGATGCTCTGCCGGCCGTGATCGATCGGCTCTACGGGTTTGCCAAGTCCGCAGTCTTCATTGCCGAGCGCATTGGGACGCCGCACAAGACGCTCTTCGACGACATGAAGGATCAGATGCCGCACGGCATCAGTGCCGAGCAGTGGATGGAATTGCTGCGCCGCCCCGGCTCCGACGTCGCGATGATCGCGGCATTCCACAACGAGGATGACCGGACCGGCTGGCCGGGGTGGCGGATCGAGGAGCTTTGAACGATGTCGGGATGGGCAATCATCTTATTTGGCCTGCTGTTGTTTATCGCTTTTGCGGCAAACCTCTGGGGCGCCGGTAATCCGGAGTAAATCCGGGCGGCTGTAGCGTTTTCGTAGAGGGGATCGGCCCCATCGGAGGACGAGGACATGGAAAGCACGGCCAACGACAGCGACGGCCAGGAACTCGATCTGCAGCAGGTGCGCGAGAGGGCGCAGCAGGTAGGCTTCGAGTTCGATTACGACTGGGACGCGCTCAAGCTGCAGCATGAGATGGACGCATGGCTGGCGGCCAGGACCGCTGCCCAGGAGCTCGAAGCGCAACCGGGCGAGGTAGCTGCGGACTCGCCCGAGACACCGGATCCCGACGGCGCGGTCGACAAGGCCGAAGATGGCGGGACGCTGGTCAACGTCGGCTCGACCACGGCGCCGGTGTACCAGCGCCAGGAATGAGTGCCGATTTCATCGATCGGCGGCCAGTAGAAAATGGTGATGTCGACAGCCTTCAGCGCGAGATGGTGAAGGCGGTGCGGGCCCGGGGAACGGTCTGGGCCCGCATGACCTATCTGCCTAACTCCTGCGACTCGAAGGATGGTTGCAGCGACCAGAAGACGAAGGTCCGGGGCCGATATGATCGTCCAAGGTATCCATCTCCCAGAGGGCGATCAGCACTTCGCTGAGCAGATTGGGACCAACCCGCTCTACCGCGGTAAGGGCACCTATCAGTGGCAGAAGCTGGAGGCCGCCCTGGCGCACTGCGAGCGCCGCGGGCACGCGGTCGACGTCGGAGCTCATGTCGGGCTCTGGTCGCGGGTGCTGTCTTACGAGTTCAAAAAGGTCTCGGCCTTCGAACCGATGCCGGAATACCTGGAGTGCTTCCGGCGCAATTTGAACCTGCGCCGATCGGTCGTGGACCTCTATCAGGTCGCGCTCGGGAGTTCGGCCGGCCAGGCGAGGTTCAGGATCTTCCCGGATGGCGCCGGGACGGCAAGCATGGATCCCGACGGGGGCCGCGAAGTTGAGGTGAGACGGCTCGACGACATGGGCTTGGCCGCGATCGATTTCCTGAAGGTCGACTGCGAGGGCGTCGAGGCTCTGGTCATCGCCGGCGGCGAGCAGACAATCCGCCGCGACAAACCGGTCGTGCTCGTGGAGCAAAAGCCTAAACGTGCAGATTTCCATGGTTTACCACGGATGGCCGCGGTCGATCTCCTGCTGTCGTGGGGCGCCGAGCACGTCTGGGAGACGAAAGGCGACCACCTTGTGAAGTGGCCGGACAATGGCTGATGCCGACAACAAAGGCCGGGTCAACGTCTGGCGCAATTCGTGCAGCCCGAGCGACTAATGAACATTGTTGTGGCAGCTTTCTTTGCCGACGTCCCCGGCAAGCCCTCGCGGCTGGCTGATTACCTGCCGCTGATCGAGGCGAGTCGCAAAGCACTTCAGCTCACCAACCCTGGTGCGCGCTACTTGGTGCTGACGGATGCGGCGACCGCGCCGGCGATCCAGCGTCATGCCGAGGTCTGGATAACGAGCGTGCCGGCCGATACGCCGCTTCTGGCGAAGCTGATCCGGTCGCAGGCGCTCTTTACCGCCATGTGCAAGGCTGACCTGCTCGTGCTTCCGGATGTCGATTGCTTTGCCAACCGAGATCTGAGCGACTCGATACCGGGAAACGTCGGGCTCGCGATCACCCACAAGGGCGAGAAGTTCGGGTACCGGATAAACAATCTCGCCTATGCGCGCGATATGGATTTGGCGACCTGGTTCCTGGCTCGGGCTGCTGCGATCCTCGAAAGCTGGCCGTTGGAAGCACAGGAATGGTGGGGCGACCAGGAAGCCTGGGGCGCCGCGCTCGGAACGCACATCAACGGTTTGGGGGTTTCTGCCTCCTATATCCCGCTGGTCCAGGTCGGCGAGCCCGATGAAGGCGGCGAGCGGACCTTCCTCGCCCGGCCGGCCGCGGGCCGATATGTCCACGTTTACCCATGCCGGACCCATAATTGCCCATTGGCGGACGATGGCGGGATGCGCCCGGTGCACCACGATGCCTTCATGGTGCATCTGAAGGGACCGCGGAAGCAACACGTCGACCGGTTTATGCAAGAGAGGTTCGGATGCCCAACGTGGTCCTGATGTCGCCGCAAAATCCTGAGGGCTGGAAGCTGGAGGATCTCTTCTCTCAGCTTCAGGCCGAGATCGAGATCAAGTCCGAGAAGATCACTAACGATGCGAGCCCGGTCGCCCGGCTGGTGCTGCGCAACAACCAGCAGATCATCGGTCTTCTCGCACAGGCCGAGGCGCTGCAGCGGAGCAGCTACGACGCACTCGACGCGATGGCGCCGAACGAAGGACCTCTCGGGAGGCCACGGATCGGTGTCGGCTCCGAGGCGTGAGGCTCCGAGTCGAGGATATCAATCTCGTTCTCAAGGCTCTTCGTAGGGTCACCGACTTCCGGATCGCGATCGACGGCGGCGCGCATCTGGGCGTGTGGACCAGATTCTACAGCGAGTTTTTTGACGCCGTCCACGCTTTCGAGCCATCAGATGAGACGTTCGACCAGCTGGTTCTCAATCTATCCGGCTTCCCGAACGTCAGTTGCCATCACCGCGCTCTGTTCGATGCTGACGGGCATGGCGAGGTGGTCGGCAAGAAATCCTGGTCCAGGCGAGTTGTCCTGGCCAATGGCGACGGTTTCAACTTGCGCTCTCTCGACAGCTTCGGATTTGCCGCCTGCGGTCTGCTGAAGCTTGATCTGGAGGGAGCCGAGTTGCCCGCGCTGCGCGGCGCGGATGCGCTTGTCCGGAGGTTCAGACCGGTCGTCGTGGTCGAGGTCAAGGGCCGCACCGCTGGTAAGTATGGGTGGAAGCCGGCCGACTTGGACCGGTGGTTTCTAGCAAAAACCTACCGTCTGCTGACGAGCGAGCATCCAAACATGGTCTATGTGCCGACATGAAGATCCGCGTTCTCGGCGCCGGCATTTATGGCGCGCACTTGGCGGCGGCGCTACTGGCTGAGGGTATCGATGTCGAAATCCACGAGCTCGCCGATCGAGTCTTCGCCGGCGCATCGGGCGCGATCCCGGCCCGGCTCCACATGGGGCAGCATTACAGCCGTAGCCAACTGACCAGAGCTGCCTGCCAAGCGCACCACGCCGAGTTCATGGACCGTTACGGCGAGTTCACGCATGGCGTGCCGGTAAACATCTACGCGATCGCCGAGCACGACAGCCTCGTCGACTTCGGGACCTATCGACAGATCCTGAAATCGGAGATCGAGTTCATCACGGTCGAACGGCCGGCCGAGCTCGGGCTGAAGGGCGTCGAGGGCGCGCTGCTGACTGGCGAACGTCACATCCTGGTCGACAAGCTGCGAGATCACTTCGCCGCGGCGCTTGAAGGCCACATCGAGTTCGGCAGGACACCGGGAGAGGTCAACGACCCTGCTTGGGATTGGACGATCGACTGCAGTTTCTGCGCTAACGAGGCGGCCGGGATCGACCGATACGAGGCTTGCCTGACTGTCCTGCTCCAGGGGCCGACTGATCGCGCCGTGACGATCTGCGACGGTCCTTTCCCGAGCGTCTACCCATGGGATGAGGATCGCGGTCTCTGCTCGCTGACCTCGGCCAAATGGACCCCGCTGGCGCGCTGCAAGACTTGGCAGGAGGCCCGCGACTATCTCGACCAGCTGACGAGCGAAGTGCTCGAGCGCCATACGAACGAGATGTTTGCGCAAATGGCTGGGTACTACCCGAGCATCATGGACGATTTCGAGGTGGTCGATCACCGGCTCGCGATCCGCGCGATGCCGAAATCGGCCGCCGATGCCCGGCTGATCCACGTCCTCCAGGTCGGGCCGCGCGCGCTGCGCATCCGGGCCGGGAAACTCGACGCCATCTTCGACGCGGAGCGCCAGATCAAGGCGATTATTAACAGTGAAGCTCTCGCAGCCTGACGCGGTAGCGATGGCGGTGCTGGCGTTCATCGTCGGCATCGTGATCGCGGTCGGTTTGATCATCTCGTGATCGCGATCCGAGGTGCTGCCAGCCGTATCGCGGTGGAGTTGCGGACGCTGCTGCCGGAAGGTGAGGAGGTGATCGAGGTGCCGCGCGGGGAGATTCCGGTCTTCAGCGCCGACCGTTATCTCTTCTGCCAGGGGCTCTTGCGCCCGAAGCGCGCAGCTGACCAGACCGACGAGGAGGTCGACGAGGGACTCGATGTCAACGCGCACCAAGTCATGCGGGCCTGCGACGTGATCCTCGGCGGCAATGCGAGCGCCAGGATCTGCGTCATCGGCTCCGAGAGCGGGTTCGCCGGGTCTTTCGACGGCACCTATGCGGAGGCCAAGGCGCGGCTGCACAGTTATGTCGAGCGCCGGCGGCTCCGCTATCCTGGCCAGCAGCTGGTCTGCGTCGCGCCAGGGATTGTGTTCGATAGCGCGATGACGCAGCGCCGCGGCGACCTGGAGCAGTTGGAGCAGCGCCGGCAGATCCACCCGAAGCGGCGGTGGCTGACAGCGTTGGGGGTCGCCAGGGTGGTTCATTTCGCGCTGTATGTCGACGAGGGTTACCTTTCGAACACCGTCATCAGGGTCAACGGCGGAGAGCATCTGTGGCGGTGACGATCTGCTCCGGAGTTCACCCGGCCGGCTGGGAGAAGTATGGCCGGCGGTTTGCCGAGACGTTTGCCCGCCACGTTCCGTCGTCGATCGGCCTCCGCTTTTATAGCGAGGAACCGGTTGACCTGCCGCACGGCGAGTGCCGGCCTCTGTGGTCGATCGAGGGAGCCAGCGAGTTCCAGGAGCGACACCAGGGCAACCTGGAGCACACCGGCCTGCGGCCCACGCGGCACTGGCGGCCGAAAGACCTCCGGGTCCTGGCCAATAGCGGCGAAGCGGCATGGCGATGGGACGCGCTCCGCTTCTACAAGCAGTGCATCATTCCGGAGCATGCCTCGCGCGATCTGCCTGACGAGGACATGTTGGTCTGGTTCGATGCCGACATTGTGTTCTTCCGCGACATGCCGGTGGATTTTGTCCCGAAGCTACTCGGCGGCATGGACCTCTGCTACCTCGGCCGCAACAAGGGTGCCGAGATCGGCTTCTGGGCTATCCTGCTGAACCCGCGGACCCGGGCCTTCCTCAAAGACCTGTCGGACATGTACCTGCAGGACCGGATCTTCGGCCTGGACCAGTTTCACAGCGCCTACGCCTTCGACCATGTGAAGGAGGCGCATCTGAAAAAGCGGATGTCCGAGCGTGATCTGACGCCGAACGGCCGCGATCACGTATGGATGCAGCTGGAGCCGCTTTACAGGTGGAGTGATCATCTAAAAGGCCCAAGGCGCAAGAACCTCGGCTATTCCCCAGAGCACCCGCTGCGGTGGTGGGAACGCAATGCTAAGCTTGTTTGAGACCGTTCTGACGGCCGGCGCGATCGGTCTCACCATCTGGCTGATGAGCCGGCTGTGATGCGTCTGTTCTATGAGATCCGGTTGACACACGACCTCGAGCCGCACAAAGGCTGGCTATATGCCGCGCTGCGCGGTTGGCGGAACTGGCGGATCGTGCGCACTGGGTGCGCCGGCGAGGCGGTCCCGGACGCGCTGCCGCTGATCGTGGCTGCCGGGAAATGCGACTGGGAGGTCACCCCGGAAGGGATCCGCGCCGAGCAGGCTGCGAGGCTCCAGTGATCGACCTCCTCGTCATCATGTGCTTCCCGCTGCTCTTCGTCGCCTTGATCGCAGGCACGTCTTGGCTCTTGGGTAGGCTGTTATGAGCGACCGGCCCCGACGACCTCCGATGCGCATATCCCATGGTGGTCGCGCAGCCGGGGGATCCGAGCACGACGATGCTCCGCAAGCTCGAGCAAATTGCTGGCGCTGTTCGCCAGGGAACTGGTTTCAACGACTTCTGGTGTGGATTGGCGTATGAGCGACCTGCGCGCCTTCTTCGACGCCCGCACCGAAGGCCCCGGCATCTGGAAGTGGGAGCATTATTTCCCGATCTACGAGCGCCACTTCGCCAAATTTCGCTTCCAGCCCCTCGTTTTGCTGGAGATCGGCATCTACAGCGGCGGTTCGTTGGACATGTGGAGGAGCTATTTCGGGTCTCTGGCGCACATCATCGGCGTCGACGTGCAGCCCGATTGCATGGCCTACAACGACCAGTCGCGGGGCGTGACGGTGGTCATCGGCGACCAGTCGGACCCGGCGTTCTGGCGCGACTTCAAGGGAAGCCAACCGAAGCTCGACATTGTGATCGACGACGGCAGCCATAAGCCGCGGCACCAGATGACGACGCTTAGCGAGCTCCTGCCCCATATGAACCCTGGCGGCGTCTACCTCTGCGAGGATATCCATGGCTATCCCCAGAAAACCCCGCCAGGTAGCCCGTTTGCATCCTTCGTCCACGGACTTGCCCACGAGCTCAACACGCACACCGGTTTCGAGAAGAACAAGGATGATGACGATCGCCGGCTCGTCAAAGCCACGACGCCCTTCCAGGCCAGCGTTGGCTCGATACACCTCTACCCTTACGTTGCGGTGATGGAGCTCAACGATGCGCCTGTGGCCGAGTTTGTTGCGCCGAAACGCGGAACCGAGTGGCAGCCCTTCAAGCCCTAGCGATGGCTTCCGCGGCATCGCCGATGCCCCGCGAGATGGCACCCCGATACTGCTGCGCGTCGGTCACCAAGGCGGGCACTGGGAGGACGTGCACCACTGGGTCCCGGGATACGACTGGGTGCTGGTTGACGATCCTTCGCTGAGCGTCAAGGACGGAACTCATCTCTCATGGCGGCCAATCTGTCTCTAAAACGCTCCATCTGGATCGGCTTCGACCCGCGTGAGGCTGCGGCGTTCGCTGTCGCGCGGCACTCGATCAAGGAGCGTCTCTCGGCGCCGATCCCGATCAATGGGATCGTGCTCGACGAGATGCGCCGGCTTGGGGTCTATACCAGGCCGACCGAGCGCCGCGACGGTGTGCTGTGGGATGTGATCAGCGATGCGCCGATGTCGACGGAGTTCGCCTGCAGCCGTTTCCTAACCCCGATCCTGGCGCGCCGCGGCTGGGCGCTCTTCATGGATTGCGACATGCTGGTACTTGGCGACCTCACCGAGCTCTTCGACGAGGCGGAAGCATCAGGGAAGGCATTGCTCTGCGTCCAGCACCAGCATCGGGTTGAAGAGGGCAGCGCAAAAATGGACGGCCAGGTCCAGGTCAACTATGCCCGGAAGAACTGGTCATCGATGATGCTATGGAATGTGGATCATCCTGCAAACCGGCGGCTGACGCTCGGGATGGTAAACACGCTGCCAGGGCGGGACTTACATGCGTTCAAGTGGCTCGAGGACGATGAGATCGGAGCACTCGACCCGGGCTGGAACGTGCTCGTCGGGCATACCGAGTGCGACGACCCGAAATCGCTGCATTTTACCGACGGGCTTCCGCTGATGACCGGCTACGAGAATTGCCCGTTCGCGGACGAATGGCGGAAAGCACTGGCGCGTTGGGCAGGATGGGACGACTGATGCAGCGAGAGGGCAAGATTTGGGGCACCACGAGCCTGTTGTGGCGGACGCCCTTGATCGAGGTGCACAAGCTCGATGTGGTGCCGGGCGGGTTCTGCTCCTGGCATAAGCACCGGCACAAACACAACGCCTTCATCGTGCATTCGGGCGCGCTGACGATCGAGATCCGCAGGGAGGCCTATCCGTTGACCGACAAGACGGTATTGCGCGCCGGCGACTTCACGACGGTGAAGCCCGGTGAGGAGCACCGTTTCACCGCCGGGTTGGCCCCGACTGTGGCCTTCGAGATCTACTATCCTGAGATGCTGTCCGAGGACATCGTCAGATCTGATGTCGGCGGCATCGATGAGAGGCTTGCATCGGCTTCAGTCGACCCGCGGCTTCAGCATCCGCTAACCGGCGATACCTATGTGATCGACCACAATACAGGTCGAATCCAGGAAGTCGTGGTCGCTGGTGAAGACGCCGCGATCCAACACCATCAGGTGTGACGCGCATCATTATCCTCGGCGGCGGCCCGAGCCTTACGCGTGAGATTGTGGCCCGGTGCAATCCCGCAGAGGTCATCGCGGTCAACGAGGCAGCTCGGATCTGCCCTGCGGCATCGGTCCTGTTCGCCCGCGACGAGTCGTGGTGCCGCGCGAACGAGGAACTGATCCGCACTTGGCCGGGGCGCGCGATCACGAGCAGCCGCCCGGCCAGCCGCGACCTGCCGATGGAGTTCGTGATGATGGAGCGCAGGCCGGATTTCCCGGTGGCGCCGAATGGGGTGGTAAGCGTCATCCGATACGGTCCAAGTAGTGGGCACGCCGCGGTTTCCTGGGCAGTTGCCGCCGGCGCGCAGCGGATCGTGCTTCTGGGCTTCGATAGTCGTGCAGTCGCCGGGCGAACGCACTGGCATGATCGTTACCGCGAAGAGCGACTGGAGGCGTATATCCGGTTCAATCATGCGTGGCGTGGCTGGGCGGCCGCGGCGCGCGCCAGAGGCACCGAGATTCTGAATGCCACCCCGAACTCGGCGGTTCTGGAATTTCCGCTAATCGGCATCAATGAGGCGCTCCAATGAGAATACGGCTTGTGTACCGAGATCAGTCGCGCTCCCATAATCGGCACCGGCGGTCTGGCGGGCCGAATTGGCGGCAGCTTCGTCTCTTCGGCGGCTGGTGCGTTCTGCTCGTCTGGCCCGCGCCGCACTGGCTGGTGCGGTAATCAGCCGTGAAGTCTACCGTCACGGTCACAGCTCCGGCCACCTCGCGCCTGCTGGTCGACCCCGGCTATGCGCGGCAGGTCCTCGGCTGGACCACTGCCGAGGTGAGCGACCAGATGCTCGAGGAGATGATCGAGGGCGCTTCGGCCTTCGTCGAGTCCTGGTGCGACCGCAAGCTGATCGAGGAGACCGTCCTAGAGGAATTTTTCCTGGAAAACAGTGTCACCAAGCTCTTCCTGACAAGACGCCCGGTCTGGGCGACGCCGGAGATCACGGTGACCGATGGGGACAATCTTCTGCTTACAACCGACTGGCGGATCGATTACGAGACCGGCCGGATGATGCGGTCTCCTTGGGCGTCGTTCGCTCCGCATTGGGGGCTGTGGTGCGGCGCGGCGACCATCAGCGTCGCCTACCGCGGCGGGTACACGGTGGCGACCGAGACCGGCGGCGCCAATGTCCCGCCCGATCTTCGTGATGGCGTGATCGAGGTGCTGAACGCGACCCGCGGTTTCCTGGAGCGCGACCTATCGTCGGGCGCGGTCCGGTCTGAGGAGGTACCGGGCGCGCAGGTGATCTCGTATTACGATCCGAATGCGACATCGACGGCGGTCGTCGGTTCGACCCCCGGGATGCCAGCGTCTGCTGAGTCGAAGCTGCTGCCGTACAAGCGAAAGGTGCGCTTCGCGTGACGCCGTCGGCATCCAGGGCGAGCTATCGCCGGACCAGGGACTCGATCGGCGAGAACGTCATGCTGCGGCGGTATGGTAGCGGCGCCGCCCGCGTTCCTGCCGATTACGCGTTGAAGGCGGTCCGTGTCTATGGCGAGGGTGTCCCAGCCGACCTGGTCGACGGCCTGCAGCAACGCGATCGCACGATCATCCTAATGGACGAGGACGTGGTCAGCAGCGGCTTCCCTACGCCGATCAGGGAGACGGTGGACAAGGTGGTGACCCGGGACGGCCGCGAGCTCACGATCAAGAAGGTCGACGACGACACCCGGCGCATCGCCGGCGTGCTGATCGCTTACGAAATCATCGCGGGGGTTTGATGTTCTGGTCGAGGAAGAAAGAGGCGGTCACCACCGGCCTCAGTTGGGATGGGCGCGGAATTCCACCCTGCGTCCGGCCCTGGCCAAAGAGTGCGCGGGTCAAGGTTATGACATCACGAGGCCGGCCGGTGAAGGTAGCCCTTGAAATCATGTTCGAAGGCCGGAACGGCCCACCGCCCCTGCTATGCTTGACGCCCGATGAGGCGAGGTCGATAGCCCGCGAACTGCTGCGGGTTGCGAACCAGATTGCCTGATGCCTAGCGCCGCCCTCCGGGCTATCCGCCAGCACATAACCGTCGATTGGAAGCAGCGGTCCGAGGCCGAAGGAAAGGCGCTGCTGCTGCGCGTCGCCCGGCTCGGCCACGACCGCATCATGCGGGACCAGGCGCAGCGCGCCGGCGTCATCCCCGAGTGGGAGGCCTATGCAAATACGCCGGGTAATTCGAACCTGGAGAGCGTGCGGCTGCCGGGGCCGATCGTCTACCGCTACCGGTACCTCCGGGAGATCCTGATCGCGGCCATCAAGGAGCTCGAGCGCCGGTCGCCGGTCGAAAGCGGCCGGTACAAAAACTCGCACACGGTCTGGGTGAACGGCTTGCCCGTGCCGCTCGACACGCCGATCAAGGCCGGCGACGAGGTCTTCATCGCGAACCCGGTGCCCTATGCGCGGCGCCTCGAGGTGGGCAAGAGGCAGGACGGCCGAGACTTCCTGCTGTCGGTCCCGAACCGGATCTATGAGCGCACCGCGAAGCAGTTCCTGATCCCGCGCTACCGCAACACGGCGGCAATCTCGGTGATCTACGTCACGCTGCCCGGCGCGTGGATCATCAGAGGCGGCCTACCGCCCACCTATCCGATCGGTGGTGGCAGGGTCCGCAAGCGCCGGCAGCGAGTCGGCGAGAAGGTCCAGGCTCCGGCTATCCTGATACAGGGTCACAGCTGATGGCAGATCCTCTATTCAACGCAGGCGATGCCGTGATGGCTTTTAGCCAGGATCTCGTCTTCCCGGCGACCGTCAGATGGCGGCAGGCGCGGCCATGTCCCGAATGTGGCACGCCGGTTTATCGGTGTTGGATTGGCGACGACGAGGAGATCGAAGGCGATCTTTGCGAGTCAGTCCTCGCCAAGGCGACGATGCACTGACCGATGCCGAGCATCACCGACGTATATGCCAGCCTGAAAGCGATACTGGACGTCGCCGGCCTCAGCCTGCCGATCCGGTGGCGCGGCGACGATACCGACTCGACAGGCGCTGATGCTCTGCCGGACACGCCGACGCCGTTCCTGTTCTGCAATCTGGAAACCGACCCGGGCGACATAGCGGGCTTCGGCGGCGGCCGCGGCGCGAACCTCTATCGTAACCCAGGCTATCTCTACGTCTATGTCTTCGTGCCGCGCGGCGACGGCTCAGAGCCTCTCGCGCTGGAGCACGGCGAGAGCGTCGCGGTCCTGTACCGGAGCTATCGCGACAGCGTGGTGAGCGTGTTCGCGGCGAGCGTCGTCGCCGGTGGTGCCGGTGGAACACTTGCACCGCCAGGGCTCAACAGCGCGGTCAATGCCTACAGCTATGCCCTAGTCGAGGTGCTGTTCCATTACGATCAGGTCGGTTAGCGACCCACATCGGGTGCGGGGCCCGGCTTCCATTCGCCAACGCCGCGCGGCCGCCCCATGCCGTCTTCGATCTTCCCGAGTCGCAATAGGCGATGCCGCCAGCGGCCCGACCGACAGACCTGCTGCTCGTACATACTGCTGACTGAGGTGGCGTCCGCCCAGACCTCGATGCTGTCGTCGTCTGACATTCTCATCTATCTCATCGAACAGCCGCATACTGCGGTTGGCCCTAACGCCGCCTGGGCAACGGCTCTTCTCAGTTTGGATCTGCCCAGTCTGAATTGAGGTCTCGTAGCGTCACTGCCATGGCGCTCCATTATCACAATGGAGCCGTCAAATGTCTCTTTCGGAAGGCGTAAGCGCATCACTTCGGTACAAGGCCTATCCCTCGGGCGTCATCGCCGCCAACACGCAGCCGACTTCTGCGTCTGATCCAGGCGCGACTGGCGGCCAGTTGCTGCGTCGCGTGTCTTCGACCCTGAACCTGGTCAAGGACACGTACCAGTCCGCCGAGGTCCGGACCGACCGGCAGATCTCGGATTTCCGCCACGGCATCAAGCGGGTCACCGGGAGTGTGACCGGCGAGTTCAGCCCGGGCACCTATTGGGACTTCATCGAGGCTGCCTGCCGTGGCACCGAGGTGGCCGCGCTGGCGTTCTCCAACACCGAGTTCACCAGCATCGCGGCGAGCAGCGTTGCCTCGACCCTGACGCTCGGTAGCGGCGATGCGGTCGCGCAAGGGTTCAGGGTTGGCCACATCATCCAGCTGGCCAACACGACCGAGGCGCTGAACAACGGCCGTAACTTCCTCCTGACCTCGATCAGTTCTGGCGGGACGGTGCTCGGTGTCTACCCCGCGCCGACGACGATGGGGGCGGATACCTCGTTCAACATCGTCACGATGGGCAAGTCGGTCTATCCGCCGTCGAGCAACCACGTCTCGCGCAAGTTCCTGATCGAGGCTTACCACTCCGATATCGACATCAGCCGGGTCTTCACCGAGTGCCGGATCGGCGGGATCAACCTCGGCCTGCCGGCAACGGGGATGGGCACGGTCGAGGTCCCGATGATGGGCCGCGATATGGAGGTCTACTCGGACTCCAACGCGCCGTTCTTCGGATCGCCGACGTCCGAGAACACCAACGGCATCGTCGCCGCGGTCAATGGCTTGCTGATGGTGGCGGGAACGGCGGTCGGCGTCGTGACCGGCATCACGATCAACCTGGCCCTGAACCCGACATCGGACGCGGTGGTCGGCCAGAACTTCGTCCCGGAGGTCTTCCTCGGCCGGGCCAATGTGACGGGCCAGTTCACTGCGATGCTGCAGGACTCGACCTTCTTGAACTACTTCAAGAACGAGACCGAGATCAGCATTCTGGTGTTCCTGACAACCACGAGCGCGATCGACGCGCCGGCGATGTCGGTTTACCTGCCGCGCGTCAAAATGGGTGACGCATCGGTTGGCCTGCAGGGTGAGGGGGCGCAAATCATCACGGCGCCGTACCAAGCCCTCAAGTCGACCGCTACAGAGTCGACCACCGGCATCGCAGCGACGACCATCTTCTTCACCGACAGTCTCGCCTCATAACGCTTAGAGATCCCGCTGCCACGGGGTCACCGTCTGTCCGGCTTCGGCCGGCGGACCGGTTGCAACCGGGGGGCGCGTTGGTGGCAGCCAGCGCGTCCCTTTTCCACTGCCATGGAGCTGAACAATGAATGGTAAATTTGCAGGCCTCGAGATCGAGGTCGAGAAGCCGCAGCGCATGCCGCTACTGCACCCGAATACCCGGCAGCCGCTGCGGACCGGCAAGGGCGAGGAAGCCTACGTCGAGGTCTATAGCGCGGACTCTAAGGTCCGGCGCGAGCACGATCGCGCGATCCAGCGCCGCCGGCTCAATATGCGCGGCCGCGGCCGCATCACCCCGGAGGAGCTGGAAGCCGAGGCTGTCGATCTACTCGCCGCGCTTACGGCGGGCTGGAAGCTGGTTACGCTCAGCGGCGATGCCTTGGATGTCCCCTTCAGCGCCGAGAATGCTCGCGAGCTCTATGCCGCGCCGGCTCTCGCCTGGATCCGCGAGCAGGTCGACGAGTTCGCCGGTGACCGCGGAAATTTTCCGCAGTCCTCGTCGAAGAGTTGATGGAGTTTGCGGAGCACGAGTTTCGCAATGCCCGCCCTATGGGAGACGGTGCAACGGAGGGAGACCACCTCGCATCTGGCGCGCGTCAGCTCGCCATGCTCCCGGGGCGTGCCAAGGCGCCGCCACCGGTTCCTGAGGGACCGCCTTTTCCCGAAGAGCTCGACTTTTTGTGGACATGGTTCCGCGAGTTGTCGCAGGGCCTCGTACACAACGGCATGATGCAGCCGACTGTCACCTGGGAGGCAATCCGGGCATGGCAGCTGGCCTGCGACATCGGGCCGATCGAGCCATGGGAGGCCCGCACGTTGGTGCAGCTGGGCCTCTTGCGGGCGAACATCCTGGCCGAAAAGGCCGAGGCCGACCGGAAAAAGCCGGGCTCCTAGTGCCGCGGGCCGGCTATCGCGATGTTCGAACTAGTTTCGCAGAAGGTCTCCAGCGTCACGGCTGGGCCAATCGCGGCGAGCTCTGGCCGCCAGTGACCATGTCCGTTCGTTCGGATGCATTCGTTGGTGGCGATCCGGGCTGCCAGCTGCAGCGCCGACACTGGCTCGGCCTCGGTCTTCAAGGTTGGGCCGAGATGCGGGTGCGGCCCGGTCAGCCAGACGAGGCCGATCACTCCGAGCGACCCAAATACGAGGCATTTCTTCACGACGCTCAT
>Ga0184628_10000890_pt1 | contig 15329 bp, 15 predicted proteins | sample PLM4_5_b1_FD_133149 | JGI IMG/M metagenome (GOLD analysis project Ga0184628, IMG submission 133149) | Groundwater sediment microbial communities from an aquifer in East River, Colorado, USA - PLM4_5_b1 | ecosystem: Environmental > Terrestrial > Soil > Riparian zone | place: USA: East River... | reverse complement strand
GTTCCCTCATCACTCATTCCCGCGGATTTCTGTCGAATGACCAACGCTTCTTCAAAGGAAGTCAGCGCTTCGGCAAAGCGGCGATTGGTGAAGAATGCCAGCCCCAGGCTGGTAAGAGCGCTACTTCGCTCTAATTGTCGTTCCTCGGGCTGCAGACGGACTAACCTAACAAGCTCCTGGCAACGTGCGATCGAGTCCTGCGGTGAACTTTCCATCGCCCGCCGACATTCGAATTCCGCGGAACGATATGCTTCATAGATCCGTCGCTCTTCATCACGGATTGGATCTGGAAATGGAACCTCCAACAGCGTAATCACCCGGGCAGGTTTGCCATTCTCGAGAAAAGGCGTGAACGTCCACTGCCTTAAAGCTGAAAGCACGTTGGGCCGGAGTATCTCCGCGCCGGAAACAATGTCTACGGCCTCCACAGTTCCGTTTGCGCGAATCACCACATCCGCATAAACGGTTCCACCAGCTTTTGCGGCGGCCGCCTCCGGGGGATAAACCGGATCGACCCGCTTCGTGACATGCGTCAAGGCTTCTTTGGTATTCACTCGCGATTGTCCCGAAAGCTTGCCGGGAACGAACCCAATCGATATCGATACCGCACAACATACGGTCAACAGCTTGAGGAACCGAGGCACGCCGCGGCCGACAAGTGGAAACATGCGCTGTATCCTACTCCAACTGACGACAGAGGCTTTGCCGAAATATTCCATAAGTGCAGCACACAGCGCTTGCCGTGGATTGCGGGATCGTTCTAGACTGGATCTGCCCTTCGCATTTTCCCCAACCACAAAACCATGCTTTTTAAAACTCGGAGCGCTGCCGTTTATGGCATTGAGGCGTATGCCGTCGATGTCGAAGTTAATATTTCCACCGGTGAGACTGGGAAATTTTTCATTTCCGGTCTTCCCGACGCCGCGGTCCGGGAATCCCGTAGCCGCATCATCGCGTCGATTCGAAACAACGGATTCACGTTTCCATACCAGGTCATCACCGTCAATCTCGCACCTGCGGATGTGAAGAAGGAAGGTTCGGCATTTGACCTCCCTTTGGCAGTTGGAATTCTCGGCGGCAACGGACTGCTGAACCGTCAGGACCTTTCCAACTATCTGCTGGTGGGCGAACTGTCTCTGGATGGAAAGCTCCGTCCAGTGCGTGGTGTGCTGTCCATCGCCATGCTGGCTCGAGACCTGAAGATCCCCTACATGCTTGTGCCAAAAAGCAACGCGCGTGAAGCCGCTGTAGTGGACGGCATCTCCGTGTTTCCCATGGGAACACTGACCGAAGTCGTCGACTTCATCAACGGAACGCGGCGCGTCGAACCGCTACGTATCGACCCTGTCGTCACAGCGTCCGAATCCAATCATCGATCGGAAGACTTCCGAGATGTGCGCGGCCAGTTTCACGCCAAGCGGGCAATCGAAGTCGCAATGGCCGGCGGTCATAACATGCTGATGATTGGCCCTCCTGGCTCCGGGAAGACGATGCTCGCGAAGCGCATTCCCTCGATTCTTCCACCCATGAGCTTCGAAGAAGGACTGGAAACGACACGCATTCACTCGGTAACCGGACTGCTCCCATCGGAAACCGGAATCATCGCTACGCGACCATTCCGTTCACCGCATCACACAATCTCCGATGCCGGCCTGATTGGAGGCGGCAGCGTGCCTAGACCTGGGGAAGTGAGCATGGCGCACAACGGCGTGTTGTTTCTCGATGAACTGCCGGAGTTCCCACGCAACGTCCTCGAAGTCATGAGGCAGCCCCTGGAGGAACGGCGCGTCACCATCGCGCGCGCCCAAATGACATTAACGTTCCCGGCTTCGTTCATTCTTGTCGCGGCTTCTAACCCCTGCCCCTGCGGATTCGCCAACGACTTCCGGCGGGAATGTTTCTGCACGCCGCCGCAGATCCAACGCTATATGTCGAAGATCTCCGGTCCGCTGATGGATCGCATCGACATTCAGATCGATGTTCCGGCGGTCCCCTACAAGGAACTTTCCAACACCAGGGCGGCGGAATCCTCGGAAATGATTCGAGCGCGCGTCATCGCCGCGCGCAGCGTGCAGTTTCGCCGGTTCTACGATGAAAAGATTTACACCAATGCTCAAATGGGGCCACGGCATATCCGCAAGTTCTGCGTGCTGACGGCGGAATGCGAAAAGATCATGGAGAACGCTGTAACCAAACTGGGATTCAGTGCCAGAGGCTACGACAGAATATTGAAAGTTTCCCGTACGATCGCCGATTTGGCCGGCGACGACGAGCTCTCCCCTAAGCATTTGTCCGAAGCTGTGCAGTACCGGACGCTGGATCGCAATTTATGGGTGTGAGAAGGAGAGCCATGCCGAAACCCGCAAGCTACAAGGTTGCAAAATGCAACCTTGAACAGACAAAAACAATACAGCGACAAATCTTCGCAATACGCGGCCTGCGCGTGATGCTCGACTCTGATCTCGCGCAACTCTATGGCGTGACGACGAAGCGTTTGAACGAACAACTACGCCGGAATCGCAAGAGGTTTCCGAAAGACTTTTCATTTCAACTCACAATGGACGAAGCGAAGCAACTCATGGTTTTAAGGTCGCAAAATGCGACCTTAAAACAAGGGCAACATATCAAGTATGTACCCCACGTCTTCACCGAACACGGCGCAATCATGCTGGCAAGTGTGCTGAACAGCGCCACGGCCGTTGCAATGAGCGTTTACATTGTGCGAGCATTTGTCCAAATGCGTGCCGCGATGGCCGAGTTCACTGAGATCTCTCAACGGCTCGATGAACTCGAAGCCAGATGCGACCTCCAGCACCGCAAGATTATAGGCACGATTCGGGCGCTCATCTTACCAGCGCAACGGAGCGGGCGGCCGATCGGATTCATTGCGTCGGGACGAACGAGAAAGAGGGGCAAGTGATGTTCGACCTGCGCAAGTTCTTCGACCTGTTTCTCTGGCGGCCATCGCCACCAGTGCCGCGATGCGAGAGACTTTTTATTGTTATCCCTGAAGCCAGACGCCACGGTTCTTCTTTTTCACCATGAGGGCAAAGCGAACCAAAACGAATGCGCAGGTGGATCATTGGCAACATACAAGTACATGTTGAGACTTTGCGGATCATCGAAACCAGCTCCAGCATGTCTTGGATCCGGCGTCATGAACCTTCCTCAGCGGGGGGCATAATATCGCGCCATCGCGTAATCAAGATCAGTTTCACCGTCGCGTTGATAGGTCGCGAACTTCTCCGTATTGTCTGATCCATCATTGGAATTCCAAGGTTCGCCAGCAAAATCATCAACTCGCTGTTTCCAACGCCGTCTCTCATAATTTCCACAAAACGGAAGAAATCAGATCGATGCAGGGTCTCCCTGAACTATCCGAATGACATACAATTCACAACAAAGGCAAAAGGATGTCGGAATACTCCAACAAACCACTGGCCCGCGGACGTGGCGCCGCGGGAAATCCGGGCAATCGATTCGAGCAAACCGAGTACGCTGTTTCGGAATGGGACGATCCGGAAGATCCTTCGCGGGACACCGTCTTCCTTAAGGATACGACCCGTTCCATCATCACCTACAACGACAGCCCGGACGTCGGCTTCGATGCGAGCATCAATCCCTACCGCGGATGTGAACATGGATGCATCTACTGCTTTGCACGACCGAATCATGAATACCTCGGATTCTCTGCCGGCCTCGATTTTGAGTCCCGTATCCTGGTAAAGGAAGACGCTCCGGAACTGCTGCGAAAGGAACTCATGTCGCCCCGGTGGGAGCCGCAGCCTATCGCAATCAGCGGAGTCACCGATGCCTACCAGCCCATCGAACGACGTCTCGGGCTTACACGCCGCTGTCTGGAAGTGCTCGTGGAGTTTCTCAATCCCGTTGTCATCATCACGAAGAACGAACTGGTCACACGAGACATCGATCTACTCGCGACGCTTGCTCGACACAACGGTGCCGTTGTGTATATTTCCGTGACCACACTCGACAGCAATCTGGCCGGCGACCTGGAGCCAAGAGCTTCACATCCCGCCCGCCGTCTCGCAGCAATCGAAGCTCTGTCCGCTGCTGGCGTTCCGACAGGAGTACTCGTCGCTCCCGTGATTCCGGGACTGACGGATCATGAAATGCCCGCAATCCTTGCGGCCGTGGCGAAAGCCGGCGCGACAATCGCTGGATACGTCCCGCTGCGCCTGCCTTATGGCGTCGCTCCGCTCTTTGAGGAATGGCTGGGACTGCACGTTCCGCTTCAGAAAGAGAAGATCCTTGGACGTATTCGGGAGCTGCGCGGCGGCAAGTTGAACGATCCCAACTTCACGTCGCGTATGCGGGCGGAAGGTCCCTACGCCGATCACATGCGGCAGCTCTTTGAAGTGTCGTGCCGGAAAGCCAAACTAAATTCCACGAAACCAGCACTGACGGCCGAATACTTCCGACGTCCCGGACCGGCGCAACTCGGACTTTTCTGATGTGGTAAATTACGTCCCCTATGTCCGCGAAGCGATCATCGAAGGATGCGGAAAAAGCGACATCCCCTTCACCCAGCCCCTGGAGCCCGCTGAAGCGCGTCGCATTCCGGTTCTGCTTCACGTACCTTGGCCTTTACATCCTGGCGACACAGATATTCGGCAGTCTGGTTCTGATTCCCTACTTTCAATTCCGGGGCCTGGGCCCATTGTGGCCAATGCGCGAAATCACGATCTGGATTGCCGTGCACGTATTCGGTATTGCCACGCCTCTGACCTATCTTGGCGACAGCATCGGCGAAACGTCCTTCTTCTGGGTTCAGATGTTCTGGATACTCGCCTTCTCCATTCCTGCAACCATCGTCTGGAGCTTTGTCGACCGCGATCGTAAGCACTACGCAACTTTGTATCAGTGGTTTCATTTCTTCGTTCGACTGGCACTCGCATCGCAGATGTTTGAGTACGGAATGACGAAGGTGATTCCCAATCAGTTTCGAGCCCCGCCACTGGTGACTCTGGTTCAACCCGTTGGCAATCTGTCCCTGGAAGGCTTGTTATGGGCCTCCATTGGCGCCGCTCCCGCGTACCAGATATTTCTGGGGTGCGCGGAGGTACTTGGTGGAGTACTGCTTCTCCTCCCCCGCACTGCGCTGCTCGGTGCGCTGATCTGTCTGGCCGACGTTACGCAGGTCCTGATGTTCAACATGACCTACGACATCGGGTTGAAGCAGATTTCCTTTCACCTCGTCCTGCTCTGCCTGTTTCTTCTGGCGCCCGACTTTACTCGACTATCGAACTTCCTTTTCCTGAATCGCGCCGTGGCGCCTTCCGCACGGAGCAGTCGTTTCCAATTGGGGTTGCAACTCGCATTAGGTCTTTACCTCATCGGCATGCAGACGATCGTCAACTGGAACTACTGGCGTACCTCCGGAGATGGAAGCCCGCGATCCGCCCTGTATGGAATCTGGAACGTGGAGGAACTCTCCGTTGACGGCCAGGTCCGCACACCGGCACTCCACGACTACGACCGCCAGTGGCGCCGCGTCATTTTTGACTCGCCCAATGTTGTTGCCTTCCAACGGACCGACGATTCGATCGCCCACTATGGCGCGTCCATTGATGTGTATGCGAAGTCGATCGCGCTCACGAAGGGGGCCAGCAGGACCTGGAATTCCAGTTTCACATTTCAACGACTGGGATCGGATCAATTGCTTCTCGACGGGGATATGGACAATCACCGGATTCATATGAAGCTTCAGTTGGCGGAATTCGACACTTTTCCACTGCTTAACAGTACATTTCGATGGGTGCGCCCGAACTCGCCGTGAAGCCGCAGTGAGGCGGACTACTGCTTGTCGTAAACGATCGTTGTCTTGCGGGTTTGGCGCGCCGAAGTATGCGTTGAGGTAACGGATGTCAGTGTCCTGCCATCCTGCGAAATCGTGATTCTTGCAGTCGCGGCCCTTGATCCATCGGACTTCACGACTATTTCGAAGGTGCGTTCATCGATCTGCGTGTAGGCGTTGGTTAGAACGGTATCGACACCCTGGATGGAATAGTCTTTTCCGTCCAGCTTTCCAACCCATTCCATGTGAGTCAGTCCACCTCGTGTACCCACCGTGTCGTATGCAACTCTCAAGTCGTTTCCCAGAATCTCGATGGTACAGGTACTTCTCTTATAGGGAGGAGGACCCGGCGCAAACGTAGACTTCGCCAGATTCAGTTTCCATACTCCGGCAAGACTATTTGATGGCGCGGGTGTCTGACTGCCGACGACGTTGCAGATCCCCAGGATTGCACCGAAAACTGCGGCAACGAGTTGTATCGGACGGGCGGATTCAACTAGACTCACTGGAATTCTTTTCGCTGGAGTACAACGTGGAAATAGCAATCGCAGTCAGCTGTATCGTACTTGGAATAAGCCTTATCGTCGGCTTCGCCATTTTTCTCGTCAATAAACTGAACTCGCGAACCTAGAACGCATTCCCGAGGAACGGAAGCATATTCCCGTAGTATAGGATCCCGATCCACAGGACCAATGCAGCCAGGGCTGCAAACTTCGATGAAATCGGAGCGTCGTCACCCGCCTTCACTTTCCATGCCTTGTCGAAAAGCATGAAATAGAGAACATTGATGCCGGCGAGCACCACGAGAATGATCTTTCGATGGAACTCCACGTTGGAAATGTACTGTTGTGGCGCGGCCAGAAAAAACATCATTCCGGTTACAAGATTGATTCCAAATCCGAACATACCCAGCGGCAGTGTTTGATAGACAGCGGTAAAGGACAGGCTCTTTGCAATGCCCAGCACCCTCAGGTTGACGATGAGGACGGTCACAAACAGCAGGCACAACCCCACAAAATGCAGGGCTTCACACGCGGGCCAGAGCCAGGTTTGGCCGATCACATACGATCCGATGACTCTGGCAATCGGCACGCGCTCTGAAGATTGCGCTGCTGCGATTTCTTCGGGCGATAGAATCTCCGGATGTCGTATGTCACCGCCGAGGTTTGCGGCAACCGACATCACGCCAACTGCTGTAACCGCCAGGAGGAGAACTGCTGTCGCATTCAGGACCCCAAGTTTGGAAGTCCGGCGCATCTGCCACAGTCCGACCCATGCCACGAAGCCGGTGATCTCCATGATGGAGAATGCCAGCAACGCCCAGTCTTCGTGCTTCTGAATCATCACCAGCGACACGTCCGGAGGGCATTTGAGGACGCCGTTCACGCGTTCGCAAAGCGTATCCTGGGCGGCCGCGCCAGTCAGATACGTGGGAATGGCAATGACCGCGATCAGGAAGAGAATGACCAGGCTGGCGCGCTTCAGTTCGAGATTCCTGGCAACGAGACTGACAAGAAAAAGGACGACGCCGATTCCAAAACCGATGGTTGGAAAGTGATTCAACAGAAGATGAAGATGAGCCAGATTCATGATGAGTTCCTTGTCCTCACAATTCGCTATTTATAAAGGCTCGACTGGCCGACATACGCCAACAATCGTCCAGCTGTAATCACCACGAGCCAGCAGAACAGGGACGACCATGCCAGAAACCTGGCTTTGCCTGAGAACTTTCCAGTCTCAATAAGGGGATCGCGAAATACATGCTTTCGAATCATGCGAAGGTTGATCAGGGAAAGTATGATGAATGCCATCTTGAGGTAGAAGTCCGGATTGGTGAGTTTCATGGTCGCATCGGCCATCAGAAGCAGGGTTCCGGTAGCAAAGTTCAACCAGAATCCGATCCAAAGTACGGGGAGGAATTTCTCCAAAGGAGCCAGCCGCATTTCCGGAGCAACTCCCAGGATCCGAAGGTCGATCCCCGCACTCACAGCCACGATCAACGACATCCCGAACGTATGAAACAGCAGTATTACCGGAAATGACCATATGGAAGGAGATTCACGCACCCACGTCGCAAGGGCGGTCTCTTCAATCAGACGTAAAAAATCCATCACCTGGCATTCGCTCCTGTTCTAAATGAATAATGCAGCGGTCTTCACCATGCCATCGTACTTGCGCAGGAAACCATCCGATACTGAAGTTTTGGTAAGGAGCAACTGTCCGGCGTCCCTACTTGACGATGTCACATCCCGTCGGGCTGAACTTGGATCCGTTGGGTTCCTTCTTAAACGTTGAACTCGTCGTGTGATTCCCAGCTGGATCCGTGATGATCGCAACAACGGTCAGGTAGTCCACGCCAAAATCGGTGTGCCTGGTGAAATATTCGGTAAGCGTGGCGTTTTCAGAATAGACGGAACGGCTTGTCAGCAGGTATCCGCTTTTCATGTTGGTGGTCACGACGTTCAGGCTGCCCCAGCGAGTGGCTGGTGGCGGGGCGGCTCCACCTCGGCCTCCACGGCCGCCGGCAGTTTCCCAGGTTGCTATGGAGTATCCCTGCAAGGTCTTTTCACCGGGAGGAGCCTGCGCCACTCCGAAATGGAACAGCCGGGTCTGCTTGCCGGCGTCCATGTCAATCTTCAGCGTATTGTCATCGGCCCACGTAATGTTCAAACGTCCAGGCAAACGCATGCTGCCGCCGGCGCCATACACTCGACATGGATCCGCAGGTGCCGCTGTTGCCGCACCTGCACCACCACCACGACCGCCGCGTCCTCCGCCGCGAGCCGACTGTGGGGTTCCAGACGGCGGTGAGTCCGGGAACATTCGTTCAATGTAGTCTTCCGTCACCTGGGATACCCAGTAGCCCGTCACATCCACAGGTGCTGCACCGCGCGCGCCAGGAGCACCGCCCGGTGCTCCACCACGCCCTTGTCCCGCTGGGGCCGCAGCAGCTCCACCTCGTGCCGGTGGCGCACCGGGAACCGCCGGAGCTGCACCCGGAGCAGCACCTCGGCCAGCCGGAGCAGCGCCGCCCTGGGCAAACACTCCAAGGGGAATGGCGACCAGTGCAACCAACATCAGGAATGAAATTGGCAACCAGAAGGACGCTGTTGTGCGCCGACGAACCTGAACTCCCGGGACTACGTGGACCTCGGACATGATTTCCTCCAACAAACTTCCTGTCTCACTTCAATCGCAACGATTTTTCGGGGGCTGCTAGCGGACAGTTCCGCCCCATTTGAATTCGGGCGTGTTGCCTACTGCCGGCCGGGTCACTGTCCGGATCAGAACCTTGTGTTCTTCCGAATCACGGGACGGAGCGCCATCGATGATCACCTTGTCTCCGACTTTCAGCGTGAATTTGGTAACACCGCCCTCCGACAACTGCGTTACGCCACCCCATTCCCCGCCCCAGCGGGCAGGCTTGCCGTCCTTGCCGATCACTTCGATATTGATAAAGGAGTGGGGGTTTCGGATATCGAACTGAACCACCTTTCCTTCGATCGTTACCGTTTTATCCTCGATATAGCTTCCGGCGAATGAATGGTGGGCCAACGCCGTAACGCCGAAAATCGAAAGCGCCACAAGGGTCAAAATGAACAACCTGGACTTCATTTCACTATCCTCCTCAGGGAAGTAGATTTCTGTTCTTAAGGTTTTGGTGCAGTAAGGCTCTTATAAATGGCCTCGACGAACATTTCCGGAGTCCACGCCTTGTTATTTCCAAATCTCGGTTCGTATTCGAAGGTGAAACTCGGCTTGGCAGCCTTCACCTGCGCCAAAGTCATCTTCTTATTGATGGCGTTCTGTACCCGGTTTCGGATGATGGTAACCATATCCCGATATTCGAGGACGTCGTGTTCGTCGCCGATCCGGCCATGTCCGGGAATGACCATGGTCCCGCCTTCCTGAAGATGCTTCGGAACCATGTATTCCAGGAGCTGATTTAATCCCTCAAGAACTCCGTTAATGCCGCCACCGTGTTCGAGATCGAGACGAGGAAAGCTGGTCTCATCGAAAATATCCCCGGTCACGATGACGTCGGATTTTCGAAAAAAGACCATGCTGTCGCCGCCCGTGATTGCCTGGGGAATATGTCGAATGATAACGGCCTCGTCGCTGGAATAGAAATCCATGCTCCCTGTAAGAAACGTTTTGGGAGGCCAGCGATTCTCTGAAATTTTTTCCGGACCAATTTCAGTCATGATACGGAGAAGGTCACCGGCGCCCCTCAGAGTGGCCTGATTGGGCCGTTGCCCAATGCCGGGACCGGCCTGATTCACCGAACCTGCCTTCACAAATGCGGCATTGGCGCCCGTATGATCATCCGCCAGTGTGGTGAGGATAATGTCGCGGATCGGTTTGGTCGAAATCTTGCGAATTGCGGCCATCACCTTGTCGCTCATTTTCTCGTATCCGGTATCGACCATCAGGACGCCGTCGTCTCCGGCCTGGACAGCGATATTCCCTCCGGCTCCCGCAATCAGATAAATATTGCCCTGAACGTGCAGGACCTGGACTTCCATCTTCGTGAAATCCGGGTTCGCAGCCATTGGCATCTGGCGCGGTGTCCGTACCTGCGACTGCTGTGCGGATATCAGTCCCGCAAAGCCAGCTGAAACAAGAAGAGCCATCGTCGCGAAAGTTGAAATTTTGAATAATCCGTTTTTCATCGTCAATCCTCTATGGCCTCGGTGCAAACCTCTTTACATCCGTTACTGGTGTCCCTGTTCCTACTTCGGAGGATAGACAGCGACAGGCAATGACTTCACTTTGCTTCGATACTCCGGATACATCGTTTCCGCCCCACCAAGTGTCACTTCCTGGGGCAGGTTGTGCTCCGCGGCGTACTGTGAAAGATAGGGATGCTCTCCGGCAAAATAACTTGGGACATAACCTCGCGCAAATTCCCCTTCATCGGTGTACTCGCACGGCCAGTAGGGGTTGAAGTTGTTAGGATCGGCGCTCAACGTGAAGTCTTCGCTCTTGATCAGGGGTTCGGCGAGGTAAATCGGATCCTCAGTGACACTGATGTGCACCAGTGTGTTGCCATGCTTCACGAAGTGCTCTATCACCGTTGTTTCGTCACTGGCCGGGATATTTCCGCGGCGGTGCCAGCCTTGCTTGATGTGCGTGGTCGTCACCGTCAACATGTTCCCTTCCCAGACTCCGGTCGAAAACCCCATCCAGGTATGGGGCGCATACTCGGAGGGTCGGGGACGGCCATCCATCCAGATGGTCCGGAACTGTTCATACGTATTAATGTTTTCGCGAATGGCAATCAGCTGGCCGGAAATGGGATCCCGCTCTTCCCAGATTCTCATGGCCATCGGACCACGATGGATGTACTCCACAACATGCACCTGGCACTGGTGTTCCGGCAGGGAAAGACGTGAGGACCGGTACGCCAGGCCCCATGCTCGAGCCTGATCATTGATCGGAAGTCCCACGAACTCGACCATCGATGGCCCCTGGAGTCGTTCCGGATTGTCTTCATCCTGAATATTCGGGTTCCAGACCCCGGTGAGATCCACCTGAGCAAACGCAGGGACGCTCCCGACAAACATCACCGCAACGAACAAAAAAGTCATCAACGCTATTCGACTTGCGCTTTGCATAAGACGTTCCCTGATACCCCCCACATTAATTCGCGGACGCATGTTAGTACGTTCGAAGCCCGAAGTCTATTGGGACCTTGGCCTTTCAGGCCGATTGGATATAATCGCGAAATGGCAAGAGGATGGGAAAGCAAGTCCGTCGAAGACCAGATCAGTGCCAGGGAAGCGGACGCCACTAAAACTGCAAAAGCAATACCAACGGCGCAGCAGCGCCAGCTCCAGTCCAAACGGGCGGGTTTGCTCCTGATGCGCACGCGAACGCTAACCGCGATTCAGTCCACCCGCAATGAGGCATACCGCAAACAGCAGGAGTCCGCGCTTGCTCACCTCGATGCCGAACTTGCGGAACTCGACGCGGCTATTGCAAAACTCGAATTGAACCGCTCACGGTGACCCAACCGGTCTCGCCAGGTTTCTGCACCGCAACGAAGGTATACGCTCCGAGTTTTGTTTCACTCCCCACGCGAATCTCAACCTGTCCACGATCGTCCAGCTTCACCGGATAGGGATCCTCGACGATACCGTCGCGGGCTCGGAGAACGTTCAGTGTCACGTCATTCGACTTTTTCAATCCCGGGAAAGTCATGACATAGGAATCTCCGTCGGCGCGAACACTCGACTTCGATAGTTCCAGGCGGTAGTCCGCCTCGGGTGCATGAGGCAGCAGAAGATCGGGCCTTTGCTTAGCGTACGGCGTGATATCGGCCAGATGTCCGCCGGCCGCCTTGAACGCAAACGCCCTGCCGGCGTTCAAATCCTCGGCCGTAGTTTCAATGCCTCTGGAAGAGTATTCCGTCAGGATCGATTCATCGCGATAAGCCAGCTTGTAGACCGCACCGAACGCCTGATCCCACGGCATGGAAAGGCTCTCCTCGTCAAAAATGACCAGTGTCGCTCCCTTCGGAAGATCCGGATACCTGGCCCGAATATCGTTCATTCCGTTTTCCGCGTTTGCTGCAGACCCGCCGAGGAGGAAATGGCTTTCCGATACGCGTCTCGCCGCACCGGCATTGATGAACGCAACAAGGCCAATCAATGTCGCGCACATCGCGTATGCCAGCGGGCGCGAATACTTTGAAAACCATTCAAACGCCCAGTCCAGCGCCACTCCAACTGCGATCGAAAATCCGACCATCGGACCAAACAGATAGTAAGGAAGAAAATGATCCAGCAGAGGCAGTGTGGGCCCCGCCGTGATCAGGAACCAGGCAACTCCGATCAGTACAAACCTTCGGCGTGGGGTGAGCAAGGCAAACAACGCCGCTACACATATCAGAACACGAATAACCTTGAGCGCATCGACCATCCACGGCCAGACCGGCGGCCACTGACCGGGTTGTCCGCGGGAAATACCGAAGGCCCAGCTGAATGCGATCTTCGTGCAGTCCACGACGTTCTTTCCAAGCACGAGTTGATATCCCGGATGCCCCGCGGTTCCGGGCTGAGTAATCAACTGCTGCAGATCCACTGTTCGAATATGAAAGTAGCCAATGGCAAGAATCAGATAACAGCCAAGAATTGCGAAGTGGGGCAGCAGGGACCGTACAGGCGGGCGCTTCTCGCGGGGGAAAAAAAACCAGACTGCAAGCAGTGTGAATGGCAAGGCAACGGCGGTTTCCTTGGAGAGCAGACTTCCTGCAAAAAGGGCCGCAGATGCGATCCATGCGCTTCGCTTCCGCTCGCGGAGCCAGGAAATCCAGGCAATAACCGCACACACATAAAACAGGGTAAAAACCAGCTCCGGGACGAATGCGGAGTCATAGGTTGCGAAGGCATGCGTTACATGCGGCGCAAAGAACAAGGTTGCAAGCCACGCGGAGCGTCGGCTCCGGGTCAGGCGATCGGTCACTACAAAGACTGCGATCGTACACGCAAAGAAAAGAATGAAACTGACAACGCGATAGGGAATCGGATTCAGGCCGGCAAGGGGATACAGCACCGACACAACCGTACGCTGTGCCAGGGGCCGGTACCACAGCGTCGGGTCCGCGGCGAGGAATCCGCCGAAAAATTCGCCGATGAAACGATAGCGGTACCCGATCCACAGCAGGGTATCTCCCATGAAGAAGTGACGCGGATTGCTGAAGAAGATCAGGATTTGACCAAAGCCAATGAGTCCGAGGAAAACTGCATCGCGCGGAGTCCAGCGCCTGGACTCGCCAGATGTGGACATACTCAGTCGCCTGCGCGCTGCGGCGCTGAAGCCAGGATTCGCAGGTACGCCCGGACTGCGTTCGAGAGACCCAGATCCAGTGCATCCGCAATCAACGCATGACCAATGGATACCTCCAGAATGCCGGGAATTCTGCAGAATGCACCCAGATTTACCAGGTTCAGATCGTGACCGGCATTGACTCCCAGCCCTGCAGCCTGAGCCGCAGCTGACCCTGTGGCGAATCGTTCCAATACTGCGGCAAAGTCCGATTGGCCGAATGCATTTGCATAAGGTTCGGTGTACAACTCCACGCGATCGGCTCCGATATCCCTCGCCACGTTCCACTGATCACTGTCCGCGTCCATGAACAGGCTCACGCGCGCACCCGTCGCCTTGATCTCAGACACGATCGGACGAAGTTTTTTCGCATCGGTTCGAAGATCCCATCCATGATCCGACGTGAAAGCGGCAGGATCATCCGGAACCAGGGTGCACTGGGCGGGGCGTACTTTTCTTACGATCTCCAGGAATTCCGGATACGGATTTCCTTCAATGTTGAACTCGATCCAGGGGAACCGTTTGAGTACAGGCTCAAGTTCGTAAACATCCGAAATCCGGATATGCCGCTGGTCGGGCCTGGGATGCACGGTAATACCGTGGGCTCCAGCAGCAATACATTGCTCTGCCGCACGGATGACGTTCGGTATTCCGTTGTGCCGGGTATTGCGAAGGAGGGCAACTTTATTGATGTTGACGCTGAGCCGGGTCATTACTTATCGGAATACTTCCCTGTTAGGTTGTTCCAACGGATACGCAGCAGGTCCACAAACATCCCGCAACCGTCACGAAAAAACCGAATCTTCGATCCATCGGCATGTCTCCACCGGACCGGCACTTCGAGAATTTTCAATCCTTGACGCGACATCAGGAAAAGGAGTTCCGGATCGAAGCCGAATCCGTCGGTCGTCTGTTTCTGAAAAGCGGACTGAACCGTTGACCGTCTGAACAATTTAAATCCGCACTGGGTGTCGCGAATATTCAATCCGAGCAGCATTCGCACCATGACATTGAACAACCGGCCGCCATTCTCCCGAACCGACGACTGATGCTTTTCGATCAGCCGGCTGTCCAGTCCGCGGGATCCCACAACAACATCGGCCTTTTCCTGGACAGCTGCTGCCAGGAGCCTGTCCAGTTCTTCAATCGGCGTTGACAGGTCGGCATCGGAAAAAAGAACGAAGTCGCCGGTCGCCGCCAGGACGCCTCGACGGACGCTATAACCCTTTCCGCGGTTTATATCATTTCGGATTAGAGCCAGCCCCGAATAATCCAGGCGTTGAACTATGGCGGCGGTTTCGTCGCTGGAGCCGTCATCGACGACAAGAATTTCTGAATCGAATTTCGTGGTTTTCAGATACTCCGCGATTCCGCGCAGACTGTCTTTTATTCGATTGGCCTCATTGAAGGCCGGTATGACAAGGGATACTTTCACGGATTCGGATGTTGCCACAGAACGCGGTATTGTATCATTCGAACCTACAATGAATGACAGGCTCATCCGTGCATGCCGCCGCGAACCCGTCGACCGAACTCCCATATGGATGATGCGCCAGGCAGGACGCTACCTTAAGGAATACCGCGACATTCGCCAGAAAGTATCGTTCCTCGATCTCTGCAAAGACATCGATCTTGCCGCTGAAGTTTCACTTCAGCCCTTGCGCATTGTTGGTGTCGATGC
>Ga0184628_10000888_pt1 | contig 15344 bp, 14 predicted proteins | sample PLM4_5_b1_FD_133149 | JGI IMG/M metagenome (GOLD analysis project Ga0184628, IMG submission 133149) | Groundwater sediment microbial communities from an aquifer in East River, Colorado, USA - PLM4_5_b1 | ecosystem: Environmental > Terrestrial > Soil > Riparian zone | place: USA: East River... | reverse complement strand
TTCACCCCGTCTCCGGCCATGGCGACGACGTGCCCCATAGCCTGCAGTTCCTTGACGACCTGCCCCTTCTGCTCCGGCAGGACTTCTGCACGAACGTCATCGATTCCGAGCTGGCGCGCGACCGACTCGGCGGTTGTTCGGCTATCCCCTGTCAGCATGACGATACGGATTCCGTCCTTCTTTAAACTCGCAATCGCTTCGCGTGCGGTTGCCTTGATGGGATCTGCGACTCCGATCAGGCCGGCAATCCTTCCATCCACGGCGACAAACATCACGGCCTGTCCTTCGTGCCGCAGTTGTTCGGCCCGCTCCATACCCGCTCGTGAGTCCAGCTGGAGTTCTTCGCACATCTTCCGATTGCCGAGTACGACACGATGACCGTCAATGGTCCCAAGCACCCCGCGTCCGGTTCGCGACTGAAATCCGGTCACATCAGAGAACTTCAGGCCGCGTTCTTCCGCAGCTCGGACGATCGCCGCGGCGAGGGGATGCTCACTTCCGCGCTCTACGCTGGCGGCAAGGCGAAGGATCTCATTCTCGGGAATATCCGAAAGCATGACGACGGACGCCACAGATGGCTTGCCTTCGGTCAGGGTTCCGGTCTTGTCGACGACGAGGGTATCGACACGCTCCAGAACCTCCAGTGCCTCTGCGTTCCGAACCAGTACGCCCGACGTCGCACCGCGACCAACGCCGACCATGATCGACATCGGCGTCGCCAGCCCCAGGGCGCAGGGACATGCAATGATCAGAACCGCCACGGCGTTCAGAAGACCGGTCAGGAAACGCGGTTCGGGCCCAACCGAAGCCCATACCGCAAAGGTAATCACTGCGGCCGCAATCACCGCAGGAACGAACCAGCCGGAAACGACATCGGCCAGGCGCTGTATCGGCGCGCGACTGCGCTGGGCCTGGGAAACCATCTGGACGATCTGAGAAAGCATGGTGTCGCGCCCCACACGTTCGGCACGCATGATGAAGGTTCCCGTCCCATTGATAGTTCCGCCCACAACGACGGAAGCGGCGGACTTCTCCACCGGAACAGGTTCTCCGGAGATCATCGACTCGTCGACGGCGCTCGATCCGGTAATGACCTTACCGTCGACCGGAATCTTTTCTCCGGATCGCACCCGAAGGGTGTCTCCAACCTGAATGTGTTCCAGCGGCACGTCTGCTTCGCTGCCACCGGCGGAAACGCGGTGCGCCGTTTTTGGCGCAAGGCCAAGCAGGCTTTTAATGGCGCTGCTGGTTCGCGCGCGAGCACGAAGTTCCAGCACCTGCCCCAGCAACACCAGCGCGGTAATCACCGATGCCGCTTCAAAGTAGACCGGAAGCTTTCCACCGCTGAAAAGCGCAAGCGTGCTGTAGACGTAGGCAGTGGAAACGCCGATACCGATCAGCGTGAACATGTTGAGGTTTCGACTGACGATGGAGTCCCAACCGCGTTTCAGCAATGGCAGGCCGGCGTAAAGGACAGCTATGGATGCGAGAAAGAACTGCAGCAGGGGCAGCCATTCTGCCATTCCAATCACCAGAACCGGGACGCTCACGATCGCGGCAATGCGGAACCGCCGCGTCATGTCGTTCAGTTCTTCATTCGGCCCTTCATCGAGAGTCGCCGTCTCGGGCTCAAGCGCCATGCCACATTTCGGGCAGGTACCCGGCCCAATCTGACGAACCTCCGGGTGCATTGGGCACACGTACGTGGAACCTGAACTCTCGACTTTCGGCGCCGGTTCCAGGAACGATTCCGGGTTGGCCTCGAATCGATCGCGGCAACGGGGATTGCAGAAGTAATAGATGGTTCCCTTGTAGGTGTATTTCGCCGCGGCAGTCTCCGGCAGGACTCGCATCTTGCATACGGGATCGATTTCAAACGGAGTCGGCGTCGAAGGGAAGGTTCCAAGTTGAACGAGATCCGGTGGCCTGGACATCGGCTTAGTATGGAACGAGAAGTCCGTCAGGTCGAGGGGCAAGGTGGGGGATGGTTCCAAATCCCTCTCCCGAAGGGAGAGGGTAGGGTGAGGGGTGAAGATCTATGGATCTGCACCCCTCACCCGCCGCCCATCTCGCGATGGGCGTCACCCTCTCCCTTCAGGAGAGGGATTTTTCCGCGGAACGTTTCCGGTAGGCCCGAAAGATCCCGTATCCGAAAAGCCCCAGGACGATGTATGGAGCGACAAGCAGGAGGAGAATCCCATAACGAAAGCTTCCCGCCAGCGCCTGACCTTCCGGCGACGAGGCGAGTGCCGTGCTGCACATGATGCATTGCGCAAAACCGGAAACCTGAAGTGCTCCGAAAGCGCCGACCAACATCAAAAGGGCGCGAAGCTTACTTCTCATGGCCGCCCGCTTCATGGCTGCCAGGCGAGGGAACTTCCACGCCCATATGCGTGATCACTTCGTGGGTTGGATCGGTCATCCGGGTCTCACCGCTGGTCATGAAGTACAGGATCGCAGAAAGCAGAAGCGGTGAGAACGTCAGCATCACGAGATTCATCTTTTCAAACTTCAAATGCATGAAGATTCGGCCGATAAGCAGGATCTTCGCCAGCGTCACGCCAACCAGCAGAGCCGCCTTGATGCTTTCGGGCATGCTGTGGATGTATCCGATCACGAGTGCAAACACAGTCATCAGCAGAAGCCAGCACCACGTCGTGAAGTACTGCCTGTTACCGGTCGGATGCGCATGATCGTTTGTCGAATGCGACATAGTCAACTCCTCAAAAATGCATTACAGCAGATAATAGAATGCGAATACAAAAACCCAAACCACATCGACAAAATGCCAGTACAGGCCGGCATTCTCAACGCTGGTCGCCGAGTATTTTCCCATCGCGGCACGAATCGCAACAATGGCAAGAATGGTCAGCCCCGAAAGAACGTGAAATCCGTGAAATCCAGTGATGACATAGAAACTCGCCGCAAACTGCGGGACTCCAAACGGGTTGTGATCGAGCCGCGCACCCTCTGCGATGAAGTGCGACCACTCGTAAGCCTGGCAGGCCAGGAAAATTGCTCCGCCAACAATAGTGAGGAACAGGTATTTTACAGCCGCCTTCGCATCGCCGGCGCGTGCGGCTCCGACGGCCATGGCCATGACGGCGCTGCTGCTGATAAGAACGAACGTCATGAATGTGATCAGCACCATGCTGAACACTTCCGTCTGCACCGGCCAGCTGGGACTGGTGGCACGCATGAATGCGTATGCGATCAGAAGGCCGGCGAAGGTCAGTGCATCCGATATGATGAAGATCCACATCATGAACTTCGCCCAATCGGTGCCAAACGGCGATTTGCCGCCGCCCCAGTCCGAAGCCAGAATGCGTTGTTGTTCTGCTACGCTTGCGTCCATTGAAGACTTTTCTCCTCTTAAGCGAATACCAATAACAGAATTAAAAAAAGCCAGACGCCGCCCATGAAGTGCCAGTAATTTGCACACAATCGCAGGGGCTCGAAGCTTATCGATGAAAACCGGCCCTTCCACGCCTGAACGGATACCCAGGCAAGTCCAATAAGACCACCCAGGATATGCACGGCGTGAACGCCACTGAGTACGTAAAAGAACGAACTATGTAATGTCGACGTCAGCAGAAGTCCCGAAGCCGTCATCTGGCGCCAGAGCAGGATCTGGCCCGAAACAAAAACTATTCCGAGAGCCGCTGTTAATCCCAGCCATTTGCGAACTGCAGAAATGTTATCCACTTTGACAGCGCGACGGGCCAGGTCAAAAGTCAGGCTGCTTACAAGGAGGATCAGCGTATTCCCCCAGACCATCGGGGGCAGCTGAAGATGTTCCCACGTCGGAACGCCGCGGAGCACGATGTACGCGCTCGTGAGTCCGGCAAACAACATCCCGACTCCGGTCATCAGGAGCCACGTTGCCATTTGCCGGGAAGAAACTGGAAACGAAGAATCCGGTTCGCCACGGCCATCCCCACCCGAGGGCGGAGTCATCCGCGGCGGAACACCGATGTCTCCGGCCAGCTTGTCTTCAGTAAGTACAGGCATAAACGAAACTAGACCTTCTCTCCACCGGGAGGAACGGTTTGAGGTACGAAGTCGTTCTTCGCACCCGGAACGCTGTAATCAAAGGCCCAGCGGTGAACCACTGGAAGTTCGTCGCCGAAATTCCCGTGACCGGTCGGGCATGGTGTTTCCCACTCCAGCGTCGTTGCATGCCAGGGGTTGTTTTCGTTCACTTTCTTTCCGGCGAAGATGCTGATGAAGAAGTTTGCCAGGAAGATCAGCTGAACTGCCGCAAGCGCAAAGGCCGAAACCGAAACGAAAACGTTCATGGCCTGGTCCGGCTTCAGGAATTCGTAGAAGAGCGGATCGTAAATGCGGCGCATGTGGCCGGTGATCCCCAGGATGTGCATCGGGAAGAACACCGCATAAACACCGATGAGTGAAGCCCAGAAATGAACCTTGCCCAGAAACTCGTTCATGAACCGGCCGAACATTTTCGGGAACCAGTAATAGATGCCGGCGAACGCGGCAAACAACGGCGCAATAGCCATAACCAGGTGGAAGTGCGCAACCACGAAGTATGTATCTTGAAGGTAGATGTCCGCAGCAGAACTGCCCAGGAAGATTCCGCTCAAACCGCCGCTGACGAAAACGGATATGAACCCGATGGAAAACAGCGACGCGGTCGTAAACCGGATGCGAGCGCCCCACACCGTGCCGAGCCAGTTGAAGGTCTTCACGGCCGACGGAACTGCAATCACCAGAGTTGTCATCGTGAACACCGAACCCAGGAACGGGCTCATGCCGCTGACAAACATGTGGTTGCCCCATACGATGAAGCTCAGACCCGCGATGGAGGCCATCGAATAGACCATCATCTTGTAACTGAAAATAGGCTTTCGGCAGAAGGTCGACAGAATATCGGAAGCCATGCCCATGGCGGGCAGAATGACGATGTAGACCTCCGGATGTCCGAAGAACCAGAACAGATGCTGCCACAGTAGAGGATGACCGCCGCTGTTTCCAAGCAGTCGATTGTTCATGATGATGCCGGACGGAATAAAGAAGCTCGTACCGCCCATGCGATCGAAAGTCAAAAGAATCGCCGCGGCCAGCAGGACGGGGAATGCCAGAAGTCCAAGTATTGCGGTGATGAGCAACGACCACTGGGTCAGCGGCAGGCGCATCATCGACAGGCCTTTGGTACGCATGGTCAGAATCGTGGTGACGTAATTCAAGCCGCCCATCAAGCCCGATATGGTAAACAGCCCAAGCGCCGTGATCCACAGCGTCATGCCTGCTCCCTCACCGGGTCCGCTGGCTTCTCCAAGAGCGCTCAGCGGCGCGTAAGCCGTCCAGCCTCCGAGAGGAGCGCCACCCGCGACAAACAATGCCGAAATAATAACGATGCACGACAGAAGGAAAACCCAGTAGGACAGCGCGTTCAGGAAAGGGAACGCCATGTCGCGTGCGCCAATCTGCAAGGGAATCAGGAAATTTCCAAACGCTCCAGTCAGCACGGCGGTAAATAGAAAGAAGACCATGATGGTGCCGTGCATCGTGACGAGAGAGACGTAGAATCCCGGATCCATGATGTTGCCGGCGAAGGCAACGGGGAGGATTTTCCCAAGCATCGGCCATTGCTGCGAAGGCCAGGCCAGCTGAAGACGCATCAACATCGAGAGCAATCCGCCAACGACAGCCATGGCCATCGCGGTGATCATGTACTGAATGCCGATGATTTTATGATCCGTACTGAACACATACTTCCGCCAGAACCCAAGCTGGGGATGAGCGTGTTCTGTTGCGTGTTGAACCTGCATGTTACCCATTCCTCCTAGTTGGCCGTCTGTTCAGCCAACTTCTGCTTCACCCAATTGTTGAGATCCTGCTCCGTCTTTTCCACGACCACTTTGGCCTTCATTCGATAGTGTCCAAGACCGCAGAGTTCGGCGCACGCAAGTTCAAATTCCCCGGTACGGGTCGGCTCAAGCCACACCAGAATGGACATGCCGGGCACAGCATCCTGTTTCACCCTCATATGCGGAAGAAAGAAACTATGAATAACGTCTTTCGATCTCAGTCGAACCTTGAAAGGCTTGTTCACGACGACATGCATCTCGTTAACCACGACGATGTCATCCTTGGCTGCGTCGTCTTTTCGATCGAGGCCCACCTGGTTGGTATCGGTAATCAGCTTTGCATCGGTACGCCCAAAAACTCCATCGGGCCCCGCATAGTGAAAGTCCCAGGCAAACTGTTCGCCCGTTGCCTGCACTTCGAGAGTTCCCTCAGGCGCATCGGTGAAGTAAATATTTGCCCAGACGCGTTGTCCCATGAACACGAGAACGGTCATGATGACCGCTGTTCCAATTAATAGTCCGGCTTCGGCCTTGGGATTGTCATGCCAGTATCCGGCGCGCTCCGTTCCGCGTGTACCGTATCGCGCGACGAAATAACCCAAAACGCCCTGAACTCCGATAAATGCAATTCCTGTAACGATTAATACGGCCATGAAAACGTCATCGATATCCCCGCCACTGACCGAAGCAAGTTCGGGAAACCACCAGGGTTGGGCGACAAAAAGCCATACGGATACGATGATGAGAACCAACATCATGAACGCGAACGCGAGGCCCGCAATGGTGATGCGTCCGGGTCCGTTACCATCCGCCATCTGAATTCCCTCCTAATAAAAAACCAGTCAACGAATTTACCAAATATAAGTGAGTGAAGCCACGTGTTTTATTGTACTTGCCCGGCCTTTGGGTGCGACAAATTGTCCATATTCCAATGGGGAAATGTTCATTGTTCACTGTTCAATTGTCATTTGTCATTTGCGGAAGGGGAACATTCTTTCATTTCCGAGAACTGAGGCAACGATCCCCTTCCACAAATGACAAATGACAATTGAACAGTGAACAATGACAAATTTCCCGGTTCCCTTCTCAAACCCACGGGCAAGCGACCCATCTCTCATCCTTAAGCTCCAGCGCAGGCACAGCATCCGCACACGACGGCTTCGCAATGGGACAGCGCGTCCGGAATCCGCAGCCCGAAGGCTTGTTGATGGGATTAGGGATATCTCCCTGCAAATACGTGCGCTGAACCCGCGAAATGTCCGGGTCCGGCCGAGGAACCGCCGAAAGCAGCGCACGCGAATATGGGTGCATCGGAGACTTGTAAATACGTTCCGCAGGACCGATCTCGGCGATGTTCCCGAGGTACATCACTGCAATCCGGTTTGAAATGTGACGAACCACCGACAGGTCGTGTGCAATGAAAAGATACGACAGCCGGAATTCTTCCTGGAGGTCCTGCATCAGGTTGATGACCTGCGCCTGTATCGAAACGTCGAGTGCGCTGACCGGCTCATCCGCGATGATGATCTTCGGGTGCGTTGCCAGCGCTCGCGCGATTCCAATGCGCTGGCGCTGTCCACCGGAAAACTCATGCGGATATCGCGACGACTGCTCCGCGGACAACCCGACCTTCCCAAGAAGCCACGCCACGCGGTCTCGCCGCTGGGCAGGTGTGTCTTTCGTATGAATCTTCAGGGGCTCCTCGACGATCTGGCGCACCGTCATGCGCGGATTCAATGAAGAATACGGATCCTGAAAAATCATCTGGATGTCCGATCGGAATGGCCGCATCTGATTCCGATTGAGCGCTGCCAGGTCGACTGGCCCTGAGGGGTGGTGGTAGATGACTTTTCCGGCAATATCGACGCCATGGCTCATCGATCGCAGGATATTGATGATGGCGCGGCCAACCGTGCTCTTGCCGCAACCGGATTCGCCGACAAGGCCCAGCGTCTCTCCCTCTTCCAGGTCGAAGCTCACTCCATCGACCGCCCTCACTTCGGCTACCTTGCGTGCGAAGACTCCACCAGTAATGGGAAAGCGCACTGCAAGATTCTGTACTTCGAGAATCTTCATTGGTTCCCCACGAGAAAACATCGCACCCAGTGGCCCGGCGATACTTCAAGCAATTCCGGCTCATTCATCACGCAACGGTCCAGCTTTACCGGGCATCGCGTCACAAACTTGCAGCCAACGGGCAAATCCATAATGCTCGGCACATTGCCGGGAATGGTTCGCAGACGTTTCTGCTTTTCACCAACTACGGAGGGCAGCGATGCCAGCAGGCCCTGCGTATAGGGATGCAGCGGGTTCTTGAAGAGTTCGTGAACGGGAGCAATCTCCTGGATCTTTCCGCCGTACATCACGATGACGCGATGACAGGTTTCGGCAACGACCGCGAGATTGTGCGTGATCAAAAAGATTGCCGCATCCTTGCGCTCATCCTTGATCTTCAGCATGAGCTCGAGAATCTGCGCCTGAATGGTAACGTCCAAAGCGGTTGTCGGTTCATCCGCAATCAACAGCGACGGGTTGCAGGCCAGAGCCATGGCAATCATGACGCGCTGCCGCATTCCGCCCGAGTACTGGTGCGGATAGTCGTTCATGCGGGAAGCCGCATCGGGAATCCCGACAAGCGTCAGCATCTGTACGGATCGATCGAACGCTACTTTCTTTCCGACTCTTTCGTGACTCAGGATCACTTCCATCATCTGGTATCCGATCGTGAAAACCGGATTCAGGGACGTCATGGGTTCCTGGAATATCATGCTGATCTCGTTTCCGCGGATCTTGTGCATGTCTTCCCATGAGAGCTTCAGCAAATCGTTTCCCTTGTAGAGAATCGATCCTTCAATGATCTTCCCCGGGGGATCCGGAATCAGCCGGAGAACGCTCAACGCCGTAACGCTCTTGCCGGAACCGGATTCGCCGACCAGGCCCACCACTTCACCCGGCATGATGTCGAAGCTCACGCCGTCGACAGCCTTCGCCGTACCAGCTTCCGTATGGAAATAAGTTTTGAGTCCTTTGATCTGGAGCAGCGGGCTGATGGAGGTCACTGTTATCGCAACCTCGAGTATTCTTTGGGATCGAAAGCTTCGCGAACGGCCTCGCCGATGAATACGATCAGTAGCAGAGTCAGGAACATGGCCGTGAGTGGAAATGAAATCAACCACCACTTCGAAAGTTGCGGCAGTCCCTGACCGATAAGTTCCCCCCAGCTTGGAGTCGGCGCCGGAAGGCCAAAGCCTAGAAAATCCAGCGCAACCAGAGCCTCGATGTTGGCGACGATCACAAAAGGCGTAAAGGAAACAACGGGAGTCATGGCATTCGGGAGGATGTGTTTGAACATGATCGCCGATTCCGAAACACCCATAGATATGGCGGCAGCAACATAGTCCTTCGCCTTTTCGCGATAGAACTCTCCACGGACGTAGTACGTGATCGACATCCAGTTGAATGCTGCAAGTATCACAATGAGTAGCCAGAACGACGGCTGAAGAATCAGATTGCGGCTTGGCAGGTATATCGGGACGACGATGGAACTGACGATGATAATTGTGTAGAGAAACGGCAGCGAGGACCAGATCTCGATGCCTCGCTGTCCGATGAGGTCCAGCTTTCCTCCAAAGTAGCCGAGGAGCGCACCCACTATCACACCGAAGCCTTCGCCAATAAGCGCCACGATCAGAGCAAACGTCATCGACACATTGAATCCATAAGCGAGACGCGCCAGAACATCGCGGCCACGATCATCCGTTCCGAGTGGATGGCCAGGCAATGGTGCATGCGGTGGCGAACCGGGCAATTCGAAGAGTGATTCTGTCGCGCTGTAGGGATGCAGAGGCATCAACACCCAATTGCCTACATCCTCGCGTTTGAAGATCCGCTGGAGTTCCCGGTAGTCCGGCTCACCGATGACGGCCTGATCGAAAGTGCTGGCAGGGTGGAACTTCAGAATGGGGAAATACAATGCGCCCTTGTAGTGAACGATCAGCGCCTTGTTGTTGATCAGGACAGGCAGCGCAAACGAAACGAGGTAGGCAAAAACGATAATGAGGAACGAGTAGTAACCGCGCTTCAGCCGCCGAAACTTCTGGACGCGTTTCCTGAAAATTGAAACCGGAGGCCGGGCTTCCTGCAACGTCGATGTGTTCTGCTTCATTCTCAACAGAATCTATCGGAAGCGGATTCTGGGATCCACAACCACATAAATAATATCTGAAATAATATTCCCAACTAGCATCAACAGGCTGGAAATCACCAGGATGCCGAGAGCTACCGGATAATCGCGCTGGACGATCGATATGTAGCCCAGATAGCCCATGCCATCAATGTTGAAGACCCGTTCGATCAGAAATGAACCGGCGAGAACAAGACCAATTACACCACCAAGTCCTGTCGCGATGGGAATCAGGGAATTCCGCAAGGCGTGCACGAAAATCACGCGCTTTTCATCAAGGCCTTTTGCGTAAGCCGTACGAACATAGTCCTGACCAAGGTTTTCCATCAGCGAATTCTTCATCAGGATCGTGAGCGTGGCGAATGAGCCAATCATGTAGCAGCAGACCGGAAGAAACATGTAATAGATCTGCGCACCGATCTTTTCAAAGAAGTTGAGGTAGTCCCAGTTGTTTGGACGAAAACCGCCGAGAGGAAAAACATCCCAGAAACTGCCTCCGCCAAAGAGCACCAGCAATGCGGCCCCCATGGCCCATCCCGGAATGGAATATCCAAGGAAAACGGTCAGACTACTGGCGAAATCGAATTTCGTCCCGTGCCGGACCGCTTTCCAGACTCCGAGCGGAATACAAACCAGGTAACTGAGGACAAATCCGGTCAGGCCAAGGAAGATCGAAATGGGAAATCGCGTCTTGATCACATCCCAGACGGGATCCTGGTAGACGTAGGAAGTGCCCAGGTCCAGATGCATGACATTCCACAACCACTTGAGATAGCGGATGTAGACCGGCTTGTCGAATCCGTAAAAGCGCTTCATCGATTCCAATGCCGCCGGAGGGATTTCCGTTCCACCCCCCGTTACTCCTCCACCAACGGCGCCACCTTCACCCGACATTGCCATCTTGTAGCGGAGTATCTGTCTCTCGATCGGTCCGCCTGGAACAAAATGCGTGATGACGAACACCGCCATCGTGATGCCGATGAAGGTTGGAATGATGAGCAGCAATCTGCGAATGAAATACCCTGTCATTGGTTGACCGAGTTCTTCTGCTCCTCAAGCCTGGAGAAGTCCAACCAATATTTGTCCTCAGTGGGCCCGGCGCCAAGCTGAACGGTCGGGTCCTTCAACGCCTGTTTCAGTTTCTGTTCCCTGTCGGAATCGATCCACCACAACGTAGGCACATCATAGGCGTCGCCCACGCGCGTCACGATACCCCGGGGTTGCCCGAACTTATTCCAGTAAACAAGGCGCTGGAATGGTGCCGCCCACTCCAGCAGATAGTGGTGTTCACCGGTGACAATTCCATCCAATTCCTGCAGCAGCTTTACCCGCTTACTGAGATCGAACTCCCTGAGATAGGCGTCGATGATTTCGTCTGCGCGCTTGTTCTTAAAACCTGTGATGTTGTTGGTATTTTTCTGGTCCGCGAGCTTGGACTGAAAATTACCCTCAGGATCCGGAAACAGTGACCCCGAGTAGGCCATCGATGCAACCTCAAATGTTCTTTCATCCAGCAGTTTTACAAGCGTCTCAAATGTGACGAGCCGGAGGTTTAACGTGATTCCCACCTTACGGAGTTCTTCCTGATAAGGTGTTAGCAATCTTTCAGAAGAAGCTTTGTCGACGTATAGCACTTCAACGCTCAGAGGCCTTCCGTTCTTCACCAGCCGTCCGCTGGAGTCGCGATCCTTCCAACCCGCTTCGGCCAGGAGTTGAACTGCCTTCGCGGGGTCATAACGGACCTTCTCGTTCTTGGGATTCTCGTTGACGCTCCCAAAATAAATGGAATCGGAGATCAGGTACTCGTTGAACATGATTTTCTCGATCAACGACTCGCGATTGAAAAGATGGGCAAGGGCCTTACGAACTCGAACATCGGTAAGTGGTTCGCGACGGGCGTTTATCGCCAATCCCTGAATTCCCTGAGGATTGTGATTGAAGATCTTTCGTTTCTGGTTCAGGCCGCGCTTGATGTTGTCGTAGTCCAGCTCCTGAACCCACATGGAAGCGCGATTGACGGTGTAAACGTCCAGATCCCCCTTCTTGAACATCTCAAACTCAAGACCCCGGTCTCGAACGACAATTTCCTGTATTTCATCGAAGTTGGAGAGTCCAATGTTTCTGCGTTGCTTGGATGCCCAGTAGTCTTTCCGGCGACGCATCTTGATCACTTTGCCTTTTTCAACATCCTGCTCGGAGATCATGTAAGGCCCGGTACCCGGCAGCATTTTGTACTGGTTGGTCTCGACGTAGGTCTTGGCAGTCAGATTCTTGAGAACGTGTGCGGGATAGACGTACAAGCCTTGCGCAAAGTACAGGAAGTTCTGCCAACTCTCTGTCTTGGCGTGAACGCTGACGATGTATTTGCTCTCGGCAACGGGCTGCTCAAACTTGGAATAGACAACCATGCGGGCGGGATCCTGCAGGCCTTCGTCAACCACCAGCTTCCAGCTTGCAATGACATCGTCGGCTGTTACCGGTATTCCGTCCGAAAACTTCGCGTTGGGATCTATGCGAAAGCGAAACGTTTTCTTGTCTGCGGAGATCTGCCAGTGTGAAGCGATTGCAGGAATGTACTCGAGGGACGTCGGGTGAAGCCCAACCAGGGTCTCGTAAACCATGTTATGAACCATGGCATTCCAAACGATGTTCGCATTCGGCCCGTAGTACCGAAGCGTCGTCGGGAAATCAGATGTCGCTTCTCGAAGCAGGCCACCCTTCACCGCGCGTGGATCGCCGATCAGATCGTAAGACGTATTTGTCTGCCAGCCTTCGCCGGTGAAACCCTTTCCGCCCTTATCCGCCGGCACCGCCGGGTCTGCCCCGCTGTCCGCGTCCGGAAATACCGGATAACTATCCTTATTTAACGATGCCGAATCGTTGGATCCGGTCGGACTGGATGTCCCGTCGTTTGCGGGCCCCTTGCCGCTACCGCAGGCGGTAATAATTGCACCTGTCAAAATCAGGCTTAAGATCACTTTCCAGCGTTTCGACATCATTAATGGCACCTCTCGGTTAGACATCATAAAGGAGTGAGGGTTACACTTGCCAACTATGAGTTCCCGGTCCTCGTCAGTTTTACCAGAAGTCGGCAATGACACGACACGACAGGTGCAGCCGCTTTATCACGTCATACTTCTCAACGACGAAGATCATACCTACGACTACGTTGTCGAAATGCTGGCCAAGATCTTCAAAATGTCCGATGCCACGGCGTTCAAGCATGCCGTTGAAGTGGACACGAAGGGCACGACGATTGTCCTCACCTGCGAGCTATCCAAAGCCGAACTCAAACGCGACCAGATCCACACGTACGGGCCGGACTGGCGTCTGGCACGTTCGATGGGATCGATGGCGGCAGTTGTGGAGCCAGCGGGGTAGGAACCGAAAAAGGAAAACTACCTCGAGGAACGAATATGACCTTCACACTGCTGATCCTGGCCCTTTCCATAGCGCTGTTCATTGGAATGCTGGTATCGATCGAGATCGGACGACGTATCGGGATGGCCCGGCTCGCACACGACCCGGAAGGACTGGCAAAAGGAATCGGCGCATCGGATGGCGCCGTGTTTGGCCTGCTGGGCCTGATGATTGCCTTCACGTTCTCTGGAGCTGCTTCAAGATTTGAAGCGCGCCGGCACCTGGTTACCGAGGAAGCAAATGCCATCGGAACCGCCTACCTGCGTATTGCCCTGGTTCCCGAGGATGCCCAGCCGGAGCTGCAAAAACTGTTTCGCCAATACGTGGACCTGAGGCTCGCAACGTATGCGCACGTAGAGGATGAGTCGGCTACCGAAGAAAAGTTCGCGGAGTCCGTAGCCGTGCAGGAAATGATTTGGGCGAAGGCGGTAAACGGCGTCCAGAGACCCGATGTGAAAGGACGGCCGGAAGCCGTGGTCCTTCCGGCAATGAATGCCATGTTCGACATCGCAGCCACCCGCAAGGCTGCAACGATGAATCATCCGCCTGTTGCCATTTTCCTGCTGCTGGGAATTTTGTGTCTCATCGCTTCCCTCCTGGTGGGCTACGGACTGTCGAGCAACAAGAATCGAAGCCAGCTGCACGCAATCGTTTTCGCGGCAATCATGTCGCTCTGCGTTTACGTCATTGTCGATCTGGAATTTCCGCGACTTGGCCTGATCCGAGTGGATTCCTACGATCAGCTACTGGTTGATGTACGCAAGGGTATGAAGTGAAGAGATCTGCGGCGGCCGTCTATTCCCAGCGTTTCAGGCCGGGCATTTCCAGGCCCCAAAGGTCGAGAACCCGTCCCACCATCTGATCCACGATATCGGCAACCGTTTCCGGACGAGTATAAAACGCCGGCATGGGCGGCATAAGAATGGCTCCGTTGCGCGTGGCATCCAGCATGAGCTGGCAGTGACCGGCGTGCAGTGGGGTTTCACGGAACAGCAGAACGAGCTTCCGGCGTTCCTTCAACGTAACATCCGCGGCTCGCGTGAGCAGATTGTCGTTCGAGCAGTTGGCCACAGCGGAAAGCGTTCGAACCGAACACGGCGCCACAATCATGCCGTCGGTTGCAAATGAGCCGCTCGAAATACCTGCAGCAAGATCCCGGATTCCATACACCCGAGTCGCCAGCCGCTCCACCTTCGACATGCAGTGCGTGGTTTCCAGCGTGATGGTCGCCTTCCCCATGTCCGTGATCAGGAGATGGGTTTCGACGCCGAGATCCTTCAGCACTTCCAGCAGTCGGATTCCATACACCGCACCGGTTGCTCCGGAGATCCCGACGATCAGCTTCACGGCTTTTTGGTTTCCTTGCTCACGCAGGCTTCGCAGGGACAGAGTTCGCGCAGGTATTCGAAGCTGTAGATTCCCGTGCCGTGGTTGTCGCTGAAATCAAAGTGAACCGCGTACTGCCCGACAAGGCCGATCTTGCGAAACTCCAGCGTATCGGGAATATGAATCGGAAGGATCACCCGCTTTCCGGTCATTTCGTCCTGGCACGCCGCGCAGGGGCACAACCCGCGCAGGACCTGGGCAATGTGCCGGGTTTCATGACCGTCTGCCCAAAGAATTTGAAGCTCGGTCGGGCTGAGCTTCTTGATCTTGGTTGGAGTTGTTGCCTGAATCGCGATTCCCACAGTTACTCCACTTCGAGAACGGGAGCTTCGAAACTCCGAATGCTGACCTGCTGTGCGACTTTCTGTGCGATCTCCCGCAATACTTTCGAACTTGGGGCATCCGGCATCGCGACAACGATCGGGCTTCCCATGTCGGATTGCTTACGGATCGCCACATCCAGGGGCACTTCGCCGAAGAACGGAATGCCCAGTTCCGTTGCCGCGCGCTTGCCGCCGCCTTCG
>Ga0184628_10000887_pt1 | contig 15345 bp, 21 predicted proteins | sample PLM4_5_b1_FD_133149 | JGI IMG/M metagenome (GOLD analysis project Ga0184628, IMG submission 133149) | Groundwater sediment microbial communities from an aquifer in East River, Colorado, USA - PLM4_5_b1 | ecosystem: Environmental > Terrestrial > Soil > Riparian zone | place: USA: East River... | reverse complement strand
TCTTGAAGTGCACGCTGTACCAATAGGGTTGCGACAGATATTGGGGATCGACGACTTCCACCGTTACAGTCAGCAGCGTGTCGCCGCCCGGCACCTGAAGCAGATCGTAGTATTCGGTGAACGTGGCGTTCGCGCCGTATGGCACACCGTTGCGTGCGAGGTATCCCGGTTTCGCTTTCGTCGTGACGACTTTGAGAGATGCTCCGGGAGCGCCGCCTCTGCCGATGGAAAATCCACTCAGCGCCGCCGCCGGGCGATCCCACGTCGCAGTCGAAACGCCCTGCCAGTCATTGCCCTGCGCGCGTGGTGCTCCGAAGGATACAAGACGCGTTTGCGCTCCCGCTTCGCTTTCGACTTTCATGGTATCGTCCGCTTCCCACGTGATGTGGAGCCGTCCGGGCATTCGCAGGATACCGCCGACGCCGTAGGCCTTGCAAGCTTCCTCGGACGCTTCATCTTTTGCCGCATCCCAGGCTGCAGCGACTCTGCGGCCTTCGGCGTTGACAGGTATTCCGCCAACGTCGCCTTTGGGTGCAGCGGTCATTCGATAACGCCAGTCTTCGGTGATCTGCCCGAGCCAGTAGCCAGTCAGATCGAAAGGGGCATTCCCACGCCCGGGGGCTGGAGCTGCCCGGGCTCCACCCGGAGGGCCTTGTCCCCACAGCGAGCATGCGAATATCACCAGGCCGCATGCGGCCATCACCAACAGTGCGCGTCTCACTTTGCATTCCCCCTGCCGCCGGCTTCATCTCTCACGCGTTGATTGAATTTGTATTCTTCGGTGGGAACGCAATAGATCTGCTCGTCCCAGCGGGAGGACTTCGCGCGATCGAGTCGAAAGAGTTTCGTATCGCTGACCCATGGGCGCGTGTACATCTCCGGATCCGTAATCGTCATCGTCAATTCCAGAGTGTCGGCATCCACACGGCGATAACGCTCTTGCAACTTCATGTTCTCGCTGTGCGGATATCCGAACTTGTCGAGCCACGTCCGATCGTCGAATCCGATGCTGTCGACGACAAAGACATCGCCTTCCCATTTGCCGACGGAAGTTCCATTCCAAGTGGGCTCCACTGTATCCACCGCCGGAAGCTTCCGATCGATGAAGACTTCGCGCCAGTCGTGGTGCCATTCGAAGAACTGAATCATGCGTCCGGGAGCTTGCACGATCTCCATCGTCTGATGCGGCGTGATGACTTCGGTGTTCAGGAGCCGGGGGATGCCGAGCGGATCGCACGTCCCCATCGGATCGTTGCCGATTGCCGGAGGAACCGCACGGGGACCATAGCCCGGTTTATTGCCTTCGAACTTCTCTTTGCCTGCGGCTGTGAATGGAGCCTCGGCCGTTCCCTGTTGGTTACCTTGCCCGGAGAACACGTTGCTGAACGTTTGAAATCGACTCGTGCGATTCCAGTGTCCGGACAAATCATGCGGATCGAATTTCTGCTGAGGAGCCTGTGGTGCCTGCGCCGCCAGCAGCGCAATCAAAATCAGAGTAAGCATTACGGTGTCGCTCCTCGGGCAGGGGGTGGGGGCCCGCCCGGTCCTGCTCCAAGCGGCCACGACTTGCCGTTAAGGGTCAGTTCCCTCGCGAGGCACGCCTTCGCGCCAGCAACTCTCGATGGATTGCAGACCAAGACAACGCGGTCTTTGGGTTTGATCGTTGTCTTGCTCCAGCCCACATTCATGTTCCTGAGCATCAACGGGGTGGGAAGGAGTTCCGCTGCCCAATTTACGACGCTCCCGTCCTTGTCCTTCACATCGAAGTAAATCTGCGGATGAGGATTCTTGTATTCCCACTCGGTGACGACTCCTTCCAGGGTGATCGTCTTGTCCGTTTGATAGGAAATGTTGCTGCCGTGATGCGCCAGCGCGGGAAGGCTCAGCAGCAGAAGGAGACCCAGTACGAAAAGTCGGTATGCCATAGTGCCGGAAGTATACGGTGCGCCTTCCACACCGGTAAATCGATTGTTTCAATAGAAGGTATTCGGAAGGCGAATGATTGGCAGGAAAGCCTTCGGGCAGATGGACTAACTGGACTACCACCATGACATGAAGACCGTAAACGTTCACGAGGCGAAGACGAACTTTACCAAACTGCTGGCGCGCGTAGAGACATCCAGGGAACATATTGTCAGTTGCCGCGACGGCTCCCCCGTAGCAGATCCAGTGCCTCATCGGCGTAAAGATCGGACCAAACCGCATCCCGCACTGCGCTCAGTCAAGACTGGTTTGAACGCGTTGTTGAACATCACAACCTGACTATTCTTCCACTTAGTCTGGAGATATGCGTCGCCGCCACTGAACTTCCCGCCATTCACAATGACCCTTGCGAGCGTTTCATCATCGCGACGGCACGATTGAATGATTTGACTGTCGTGACCGCCTGCTAGACTAAGATCCTATTGGGATATTGTCGCAACGAAACAAGTGTTGCCTTGACAGCTAAAACCAACGACCTGCCCACGCGTTGGAACAGTAAAACTTGAGCTACTTATTCCGACTTGATCAATCCTGATCGCTGGAGCTGGTTGTTGAGCATGGACCAATCCTGTATGAAGCAATGCAATATCTAAAACCACCGCCGCGAGCGTCAACAAGCAGAGAGCGTAGACTTTCTTCATGTGAGGTTCCTTTCATCGGTCGAAATGGTCTCAGTATAATGACAATCAAGGATGGGGCTTGGATGGACAATTTTCATTCTATGGAAACGAGACCACTGCCCGGTAGTGTCTCAGGTTGAAAAAAGCGGCCATCAGTCCACAGCCATGATACCGTGCGCCTTATGCGAAGTATTGGCATTGGGATTCCCGAAATTGAAGCATTGATGTTCGTCGGACTAGCGGTTCTAGCTGGAATCAAATTGAGGCGATTCATCCGGTCTATCGGTAATCGCTCTCGCTGATTTCTTGTACGGTCCGCGCTTTCCGGCCTTCGGCGTGTGTGCTTCAACCAGCATCGCCACTTCTTCCGACGTCCAAACGTGAACGGCCAAGCCTGCTTCCATCGCGGTAGTGCGCAAGGTCCAAAATGAAGTCGACAGCATGCTTGCGTAACCAATTTAAATTGCGCTTTGCATTGTCCCGATCCAGAATACGGGCAATGAAGGAATTCCTGAGTCGCCATCGTTTCGATATAGCATTAGCGATTACTTGCGTTGTGGATGTCGTAGCGTTCTCGAAATTCCCCGCGCTCTGCGGACTTACCACTGGCGCGTTGATTGTAGGTATGGTCATGGACCATAGGAAACAAGAAGAGACAAGACGCCAAGGGGGCGCGGAGGGCGATTAAGCCGTCTTTTTCTTATAGGGTCCACGCCTCGTCTGCTTCGCTTTCATATTCTTCGCTTCGAGCGGCACCGCTACTTCTTCCAGCGTCCACACCTGATCCGTCAATCCCAGCTTCCATTGCTGGCAGGACTCGAAGCGGCTTGTGAATCTGAGCCTGCGGCACCACCCTCCCACATAAGATCCCCACTGCGACGCCGACATCCAAATCTTGAAAGACCCTTCTTATCCTGTCTATTGTCTCCGACTACGCGAAGCGACGAGTCTGGAATTCCGTCTCGACGCAAGCAATGTGTTCAATCATCCGGAACCGGCCAACCCGATTCTGGATATCAATAGTACGAATTTTGGTCAGATCACCGGAGCGAATGCAAAATCCACTTTGCATCGCCAATTGCAGGCCCAGCTCCGGCTGAATTTCTGACGATTGAAACGACGTAAATAAAAATGGCGGCCAGCAAGTGGCCGCCATTTTCAGGATTAGTTCAGTTGAAGGCGATTGTTTAGTTGAACGTCCCGCCGTCGAGGCATCCCTTTTGTCCGCTGTTATTCGCATAACCGCGATTGGAGGAATTGTAGGCACTATTGGACCAGTTGCCCTGCAATTTCCACGATGTGCCGTTGTTGAAGGGCACCAGAGTCGGACCAAAAGACCAGGCGCATTTATCCGAATTCTCTTCGCCGCTACTGTCATACCAAGCGTTCAACCGCGGATCGGTACGCGCCTCGGACAATTCGTGTGCCGAAACGTTGGCAAGCGCCGCCAGCCCCTGGGAATGTCCCGACAGGTTGTCATTCGGATCGCAGCCGACATCTCCATCAAGATTGAAGAAAAATGCAAATTGCACGATCACTCCGCCACAGGTTCCAGCGCTGTGCCAGGCGCAGTAACCTGCGTTGCCACGGCCAATGTTCACATAGACCGGGTAATATCCGTTGGAAACCGGATTCGAGATCATTTTGCAAACTTCACTCAGGATTGCCGAGGTGCTGTTGCCGCCGGTCGCCTGCGATGTATCGATGAGATGTCCAGCGTAGGAAACGTCATCGGTCACAGTCCTGGTCGAATCGGTGTACTCGTTGGAAGTTCTGTCATACGCGGTGCCGCCCATACCACTGTAGAAACTATCCAGGCCGGTAATCTTGTCCTGTTGATCGGCATGGTTCCAGCTCGCTCCCCAGAATATCGCCGTGGTCCGAGCGCTCACCATAATTGGACCGCCGTGCCAGCTCAAGTTGGGAGATCTTGTCGGTTTTCCGCCGTGGCCGGGCGCATTGCCTTTGGCCCAGTGAGTTCCGGCTGCCTTAGGTTCGGGTTTCCCATGAAGAGAATTTTCGTCGGTCCCCAATAGAACGATGCTGCCGGCTGCCATGAGCAAGCCAGACGTTAGTACGATTGCCAAAAGGCCTTTCTTCATCGAGGGCTCCTTTAGATAATTGGTGGGCAGTTCGCCCGAGCGATTCTGTGGCAAAGACGAATATCTGTCCAATCATTTCGCGGAGTACACTAGGCACGGCAATCGTATGAATTTTCTTTGCATGGCGCTGGCGTTTGTATTGCTTCAAACTGCGACGCCTCCTCAGTCGGCATCGATATCCGGGATCGTCGTGGAGGCGGGTACGGGAAATCCGATTGCAAATGCTACCGTTGTCATTCTCTCAAGTTCAGGATCTCCACCGGTCTCGACGACTACACGTCGCGATGGAACCTTCAGTTTGACGAATCTGAAACCGGGCAGTGGTGGAATTACCACTTCAGCTCCTGGATATGTCTCGGCCGTTCATCCGGTTAGCGGTGCCGGAAGCCCGCTAGTCTGGACCGGGAATCAGGCGCTGGCGAATATCCGAATTGAGATGTTGCCTACGGGAACGGTCGCCGGTCGCGTCGTGAATCGGCAAGGTGATCCGATTGCGAATATCGCTGTCCAGGCCGTGCAATTGTCCTCTCAGAACGGACACAAAGTGTGGCGAGTGGTGGAATCCCGGCCTACCAACGATCTCGGGGAATACCGTCTTTTCTGGCTCAACCCCGGACGTTACTTCATTCGAACGATGCAGGGCGATACCGTCGAGACTTCCATAAAAGTACCTACGCGAAGACTCAGCATCAATGAAAACCTCGACATCCAGCCGCCGGATCTGGTTCGCATTGTGATGGGTGACGGCACCATCTCCGACGAAGCCGTGCTTCCCATCTATTACCCGGGCACGCGGGAACCCGAACTGGCGACCTACATTGATATTCCGCCGGGAATCACCGCAGGAATTGATTTCCAGGCCTCGCGTGTTCCGGTTCACCGGGTTCGCGGCAGAATTATGGGAGCTTCCGTGGAGAGTGGCCATGCCAATACGGTGCGGCTCCTACCTCTCAGTACGACTGGGTTGCCGGATACCTTTCCACGTGACGATCTGGATCTGATGGGGCAGATCGACGGAATCAATTTTGATATCGGCGGAGTGCCGCCGGGAAACTACGCGGTTCTGGCGGATTTCCAACGCAGTGGAACGTCGATGTCTGCTCGAACCACAATTGATGTTCCTAATTCGGATATCAATGATCTTGTCATCGTGCCGACTCCGAATGTTCGAGTCAGCGCAAATTTTATTTTTGATGGCGATACCAGCGGCGGCAAGGCTTCCTATTCGTTTGCTCAATTTCAGCTCCGTTCAAAATTGTTCGGCGGCGATTCGATCTATGGTGTGAGTTCAGGATCGTTGGTGACGTTTGAAAACGTTCCAGCGGGTGACTACACCGTGGAGTCGAGTAGCCTGTCGGTGGAGATCCCTGGCACGAATGGCACAATCCCGGCTTACATCGAGTCGATGAGAGACGGAGGGCGGGACATTTTGCAAGACGGATTGCATGTGGACGGCAGCCTCGGCCAACCGATAAGCATCACCCTGCGCAATGATTTCGGCAACATATCCGGCCGAGTCATCGGTACTGCCCTTCCTTTTACCGGGGCCAACGTTGTACTCGTCCCCATTCTTCGCAACGATCGCGCCCGTTTCAGGACGACCGGGGCGAGTGCGTCCGGAGAGTTTCGCTTCAAGGACGTTGCTCCCGGTGATTACCGAGTCTATGTGTACCGTAGATCGGATTTTACCGACTTGCTGGATCCGGAATTCCTGGCTGCAAATGAGGCGAGCAGCCGTGCAATCAAGGTGGCGGCCGGCGGTGAGACCATTGTCGATGCCCCCTTCATTATTGGAGATCCGAAACCGTGAATCGGACAGTTAGTCTTCTATGGTGTGGTTTGCTGTTCACATTATCGGCGGACCTGGCGGGTTCTCAACAAGCGGCGGGGAACATCGTAGCAGGCGTAGTGTCACGCTGGGGAACGAACGAACCGCTGATGGACGTATCGGTACAACTTCAACCATCGGGCAGGTCGGAAGCCTACGAAGTGCAGACGGGAAGCGATGGCCGGTTTCAGTTTCGAAACATTCCCAAGGGTGATTACAGTCTTGCCGCGGTGCACAGCGGTTTTATCCGCACCGAATACGGCAGGAGTCGAACATCGGATCCTCCTCTCGTTCTGCCGGTCGCATCGAACCTGTCCATCAATGGCATCGAACTCCGAATGATTCCGTCCGGTGCGATCTTCGGGCGGGTGACGGACGGTGCAGGAGAACCCGTAGCCGCCGTTATCGTTCGGGCCTGGCAGCAGACTTTTGTCGAAGGACAACTCGCGATGAGAATGGTCACTACAGTATCTACCGACGATCTCGGCAACTACCGCCTCTTCTCTCTAGCTCCGGGAAAGTACTACGTGAGCGCCGGAGGGACAGGCACCTTCCCAACGTTCTATTCCGATACGGCCGATACCCGCCAGGCGAGACTGGTTACCCTCACAGCGGGCTCGATGGCTGGAGGCATTAACATCACCCATCGTGCGGAGGCGGCCCGTACGGTGCGCGGAACGGTCAGTTACTCGAACCCGGACATCAACGTCCAACTGATTCCGAGAATTCCCGCGGGGAATCAGGGCCTGCTTGTGGTTTCTGCGGATATTCGCACGGGCGCTTTTTCGATACCGCAGGTCGCTCCCGGCGGTTATATCCTCACGGCTACTTCGGACAAAATATCCACGCGGACTTCAATTGAAGTTGGAAACGCGAGCATTGTCGATGTTCGAGTTGCCATTCCGTCGCCGATTGAAGTAAGCGCCCGTGTTTCGCTGGATCCCAAAGCGACATCCAGCGGGATCGACATTTCGAAACTGTTGTTCGGATTCCACTGGGATTCCGACATTCCCAATTTGCCCTACGCCACCTATGGTCCGGGAAAAGACAACCCGTTTACGATTCGACTCGCACCTGGCGACTACCGCATACGAGCTCTCGTCATTCCTCCAGAAGCGTACATTCGATCGATACGTCTTGGAACACAGGATGTATTGAATGACGGCCTGCACCTCGACGCTTCGTTTCAGTCGCCATTGGAAATCATCATTGCTGCCGATACCGGAACGCTCGAAGGAGCCGCTGCCAATGCGCAAAAACGGCCGGAGCCGAATGTGGTGGTTGCGTTGATTCCAGGTGGAGCCCATCGCCAGAGAGTCGATTTGATTCAAGACGTTCGCACCGACGCAGAGGGCCGATTCCGGTTTGAACACGTTCCGCCCGGCGATTATTCCATCTACTCCTGGGAAGATGTCGAACCCACGGCATGGATGAATTCAAATTTCATGAAAGATTTTGAGAACCGCGGCAGGCCGGTTCACATCGATGCCGGTGTTCATCAAACAATATCTGTTGAAGTAATCCCGAGCGATTGAAGTTTGGGCAAGACGGTTACTGCAGCATCCAGCCGCCATCGACAAGCATCTTCAGCGAGATGCCACTGTAGACCAGCAATGCCGTCGCCATGCTTGCAGAAACCTCGTGGTCACCGGCGCCTCGGCCACGCTCCAACATAAGACGGTTTTATACGAAAGCAGCCAGCTCGTGCCACTCCCGCTGGTCTTTATGTCTCCTATCCTTTCAATGTTTAATAGTTCCAATCATCCCTGCCATTCCCGGTCAATAGTGACGATTTTAGTGACACAAAAACTGACACACGATCTGGGTTTCCAGATACTTTCCTTGAAACCGCTTTGCACCCGCGGTTAATCTAGGGTCATGTCTGACCGTTCACGTCCGCTCTCGGTATCCGAGATGCGCCTATTGTTTATTCCGTTCTGTGAGAAGTACCGTATCCGGCGGTTGGACGTCTTTGGCTCCGCGGCGCGAGGCGATGCTAATCCCCGAAGCGATGTAGATCTGCTCGTGACCCTGGACGACTCCAGTCCCACCTCGACCACTGATCTTTTGGAGATGGCTGGAGAAGCCGAGGAATTGGTTGGGGCGCCGGTAGACTTTGTTTTGCGACGATCACTTGAAAAGTCCACAAACGTTTCAGCACGGGAACATATTCTGGCATCCGCAATCCCGGTTTATGGAAACTGACCAACTGGGTCGATTGCGAGACATTCTTGACGCGGCACAACGGATTGCGTCCTACATCCAGAACATCACGGAAGCCGACTTTCTTGCCAACACTGAAAAACAGGATGCGATTATCCGTCGGCTCGAAATTATCGGCGAAGCAACCATCCATCTGACCGAAGAAACTCGACGAACCATTCCCGAACTCCCATTTCGGAGAATGCGGGGCATGCGCAATATCGTGGCGCACGACTATGGCAACGTGGATCTGAAAATCGTGTGGGACGTTGCGGTCTCGCATGTACCGCAATTATGCGCCGTGTTGGAGAGATTCTTCCGCGCTCAAACCGAATCGGAAACAGGCAATTAGCTGCTCGAATGCCATCGGGCAATCTGATCCTAAGCCGCAGACAGTGCTGGACTCTCTGGTAGCGCCCTGGAAATTGCGGAAAGCGAGAGTAGCTTAATCCATTGAAAGAAAGGCTCCCCATTCAGGACGATTTTCGAACTTTTGTGGGAGTGCTGTCGCGATGAAATCCTGAATCTAGGCGTGTATCCCGCGCAACGAGGCAGTGTACCCGTACGGCCGATAATACGTTCGCTGGCGATGGTAGGGTCTCGTTTTCATGATCGTTTGCGATGTTTTTCACTTTTTCGTGTAAGAAACTCTGCGGAGCTTGGACTAACGCAAGCGGATGATCGAAAAGATTTTCGGACAGACTCCCAACAAGACGGAGATCGAGAAGCGCTTTCATGACCTGCTTTCATCGAATGGTCCCGCGTTGCTTCGAATAGCCCGCAGCTACACGAACAACAGCAGCGATCGAGACGACCTGTTCCAGGACACGGCGCTTGCCATATGGCAGGCTTGCCGCAATTTCGCAATGAAAGCTCGGAGCGTACGTTTGTCTTCAGAATCGCGCTCAATCGCGCGATCACCTTTCTTGCCCAACGTCGGCACGTGACCCCATTGAACTCCGAAATCGAAGTGCCGGATTCGAGGCCAAATCCTGAGAAGGAGTTCGCCAGAGATCAGGAGGAATCGCGTGTGGTAGCGGCGATTCGCAACCTTCCGATCGAATATCGGCAGGTAATCACTTTGACCCTTGAAGGCTTGAGTTATGCGGAAATTGCCGATGTTCTGGGCATCGGCGAAAGCAATGTCGGCGTTCGCCTCAACCGCGCGCGCCAGATGCTGAGGAAACTACTGGAGGTTCCTTCGAATGAGAGACGATGAGTTGGACATGTGGAGAGAACAGTGGCTTGATCAGCCTGCTGTAGTGATCGACTTGATTCGGAGGGTCGAGCGCGAAACAGCCCAGATGCGCATGGGGGGGCTGACACTGCTCGCTCCCGCGGCAGTAGCAACTGTGCTGACTGTTCTCGTGGCGATGAAGCCCAACACCGTTGGGGTTCTTTTCGCTGCAGGTCTGTGGTTATTCATGGGCATTTGGGGATGGATCGCGAAGCGGAATATGAGAGGCATTTGGAGTCCAGCCGCTGAAACACCCGGGGCTTATCTCGAACTCTCCATAGAACGCTGCCGGCGAACGGATAGGGGCTGGCGTATTGGCCGGGTCCTGGCAGTCCTAATTACCGCATTCGTACTCTTCGGCGTCTATGAATTAATAAGCGCTGCCGGCGCCTTGAAAACCACGGCCAGTTACTTGATCGTCGCAGCGGTGTTCCTTTGGACGATCTGCATTGTCGGTTCTGTTCTGTTGTTTGTTCAACTTCGAATCGCAAGGAAAATGCGGACCGAACTGGAATATCTTTTGAATCTCCAGAGGCAACTGAACACTGGGCAGCAAGGTAAAAACTAGCGTTTATCGGCTGTACCGGGCCGGGAGGTACTGTCCGCGTCTGGACGAAATGGGCTCCGTCGTCACCGGCGTCTCGGCCACGCTCCAACATAAGACGGTTTTATACGAAAGCAGCCAGCCCGTGCCACTCCCGCTGGTCTTTATGTCTCCTATCCTTCCAGACGAGTCCCCTGGGGCCTTCACACTGCTTCAACTTTCTTATTTCGTCTCTCCTCTGTAGTGAATGCAGCGTCAAGCCGGCCGCGGCAGCTATCGAATAACAACCACAATCGCGGTGTGATATCTTCACCGCTGAAAGCGCGAATCGGGGGGTATTGCAATGACACGAAATCTTTTTGGTGTATTCGCAGCAGGTCTTGGCATGTTTCTTTCCGTTGCTCCAGCCTCGGCTCACCATTCCTTTGCCGCAGAGTACGACCGGTCGAAGCCCATCACTCTGACCGGTACCGTGACGAAAGTGGAATGGATGAATCCCCACGTCTATTTCTATATGGATGTGAAAGACGACAAAGACGGCAAGGTTACAAACTGGGCGTTTGAGATGGGGAATCCCGCAGGACTCTACCGGAATGGATGGAAGAAGGAAGCCCTGGTGATTGGCGGTACCGCAACAGTTGGCGGTTGGCTGGCAAAGGATGGCAAGGCGCATGCGAATGCCAACACCGTCACGATGGACGGGAAGCGGTTGTTTGCCGGATCGTCCGCAGGCAATGACGACGGCTACACGGAAAAGTAGATGAGGCCGCCGGTGAAATCGAATCCGCGATTCCATTTCGTTTCTTTCGTCGCTGCTGCGGTGTGCGTCTGGATGTGCGTGTCGATCCCCGCTGCCGCGCAGGGCCAGCGTGGCGGTCAGGCCGCGGCCATTGTGCCGCAGGATCCTGCAACTTTGAAACGTGATGTCTGGGGCCATCCCGACCTCAATGGTATGTGGGACAACCAGTACACTCCGAACATTGCGACGGCTGTGGTCGGAGGAGGGGACATTCCGTTCACACCCTACGGGATGCAGCGATTCAAAGACGTCGATACGGCCAGGGACCCCACGGGATTCTGTCTCCCGGTGGGGCCTTCAAGGGCGTTCACCTCGCCGTTTCCCGCTTATTTTGTGACGAATCCGAAAATGATCGCCGTCCTGTTCGAGTACCAGACGACATATCGCATGATTTACATCGATGGAATGCATCCAAAAGACCTGGGGGATTATGGCTCCGAATTCATGGGGCACTCGACGGGCAAGTGGGAGGGCGACGTCCTTGTTGTGGATACAATCGGAATCAATGACCGCAGCTGGCTCGACACCGCCGGTCACGAACACAGCGATAAGCTTCACTTGACGGAACGATTCGAAAAGATCAACGACGACAACGTGAAGTACAGCGCGATGTTCGACGACCCGGTGTTTTTTTCAAAGCCGTTCACCATTTCGCGCAATTTCAAACGGGCAAAGGAGACGGATCGAATTCTGCCGTACTCCTGCGAAGAGAACAATATTGACGTCCAGCATCTGGTGCCCAACAAGAAACCGGAATCTCAAAATTAGATGAATGACGAGGCTGATCTGGCGGTTATTTCCAATAGTTCTTACTGCAACCAGCATCTGCGTGGTGGTCCAGGCGCAAAGCCGCGTTAAAGAGATCGAACTTGCCACGCTCATGGATCGGGTTGGAGAACGCGTGAATACGTATTATGTCGATCTTCAGAAATTCACGTGGACCGACACCGTGCGGCAACTATCGCTCCGGGAAGATCAGACTCCACAGGGCAATCCGAGAGACTTGGTGTACGACATGATTATCCGGCTCGATCCAGCTGCCCCGCGCGCCGACACTCCGCCTCCGCTCCCGCCTTTATTCACCAAGGATCTGAGCGAACTCATCTCCGTCGATGGCAAACCTTTTCTGAAAGGCGACAGTCCGGAAAGGTCCGACCCGAAGGCCGGAGATATCGGATTGCTCTGGATTCTTCTTTGGGCGCCGCGACGAACGGACCACAGTTATGAGTTCTCATTTGCAGGGCGAGCGGACCTGGACGGCCGAAAGACGCTGATGGTCGACATTGCGTATTCTCCCAGAGTCTATTCCGTCGGACCTGTTGATGTTCCGAAGACCGGTAGTTCGAATCGCATTCCGTCGGTGGTGTGGCAAGGGGATTCTTTTACTGTACTGATTCAGACGACCGGAAGAATCTGGATCGATCCAGACACCTATGACGTACTGCGACTCGAAATGCGAACGAAGCCGTTCGAGTTTGAGAAACCAGACGGACGCGGCAAGTTGAAGTTCGAATTCGGGATGACAGCGCGCTTTCGTTCCATGACGGTCGAGAATCCGAAGCAAACGCTGATGGTCCCGGAGTCTATCGAGACCGTACAGACCGTCAAAGGAATGCAGCCTCCGATAGTTCGGACGACCCACACCTTCGGCAATTTCAAACGATTTGCTGCAGACGTGAAGATCGTCCCCTGAGAGATTCGCGGCGATCCGGAAATGGAGCCGTGTCCGGAGCGTTCCACATAATGTCCTTTCGACGACGTCAATTCCGGGATACATCAAAGGTGCCGCTCATACCGCCTATGAGTTCCACGACAAGGATCTACAGCCATGAATTGAAGCGCGGAGATCTCGGCGTCCACAGTCCGGCGGATCTGCTTTGACCGCCGATTTATCCTGCAAATCCCCGCGAGCGCATTCGTGTCGCTTGGCATCTGCGCCGCAATGAGGGCATTCCGCTTATCCGCAGCCGGGCCTGGCGCCGACGCCAAGTTATCAAGCAAGACTCCGCAGGATAACAAGGCAACGATCCTGGAGCAGGCGCTGGAATCGAGTTATCCGGCCATTCCGCGCAGACTATTGCGTTGCAGGATTACTCTTTGCGAGCGTGGTTTCCCAAAGGTAAGCTCATGCCCTTGTTGCCCTTTGCTGCATCTTTCCAGCGATCTCTGTGTTCCCCATTATTGAGCGCAAGCACGCAGAAATGTCTCAAGAGCTGCCGCGGGTGAATACGAGTTAGCCCGTCTTGCCTCAGACCGACATATTGGAATCAACGTGTTAATATTTCCCGAGCATGTCCGTTAAATTCGAATGGGATCCAAAGAAGGCAAACGCCAATTTCTCAAAGCATGGTGTTTCGTTTGAAGAAGCGATGACGATGTTTTCCGATCCTCTGGCGAGGATTTTCAGGGACGAACTGCACTCTACTGAGGAGCAGCGCGAGATCATAATTGGGCATTCGTCGCGACAGCAGCTCCTACTGGTTTCATTCACTGTACGAGAGACTACTATCCGTATTCTCAGTGCTCGTGAGACTACTGCCCAGGAACGTAAGGATTATGAAGAAAACTCTGAGTTCTAAGAAAAGCAAAGATACAGACGACTTGAAGAACGAGTATCGCTTTGACTATCGCAAGGCAAAGCCGAATCGCTTTGCGGCTGCAATGTCTGAGGGAACTGTTGCTGTCGTTCTTGAACGTGATGTTGCTGCCGTGTTCAAGTCATCAGAAGCAGTTAATTCATTTCTCCGATCTGCAATTTCCGCCATGCCGCCGACGCTCCGACCGAAACGCGTGCTAACACGCCGATGAACCCGGCGCCGCTGCGCGGTTCCCTCGTCGCTTTGCTCCTCGGCGCGGGTTATCGGCAAGCCGTTGGGCGGACGATCATGGAAGATCCAAGCATGGACACGTTCTGGACTTTTTTGGGTTTCGAGGATCCCTCGTAGGAGAGCCCAATAGCTGATCGTTTGTTCTCCGATGCCGGTCTCGCTGCGTTGTATGACACGTACTGCGAGGGCCGGCCCGATTTCGCCTTCTACCTGCCTCTGGTGATGTCCTCGAAGTCGGACTTGGACGTCGGCTGCGGGACCGGAGCGTTGTTGGATGCGGCGTGCGAGGAAGGTCACGCCGGCCGACTGTGTGGGCTCGACCCGGCTGAAGGAATGCTGCTGCAGGCGCGCAAGCGGTCGGATGTCGAATGGATCCTCGGTGACCCTGCTTCGGTAGTTTGGAGCGCGAGTTTGACCTGATTGTCATGACCGGACACGCCTTTCAGGTGTTCGTCCAGGACAACGAACTTCGAACCTCGCTGGCGGCCGTCCGTTCAGCTCTGGCCGATTCCGGCCGCTTCGCGTTCGAGACCCGCAACCCGCTGGTTCGAGGGTGGGAGGCCTGGACTCCCGACAATGCGGTCGAGATTGTGGACGACGCCGGCACCCTGGTGCGAATGGCGCACGAAGTCGAGACGCCCGTCGACGGCAATCTCGTTTCGTTCACCATCACCTTCAGCAGTCCAAGTTGGAACCGGCCGCAACTCAGTCGGAGCACCCTGAGGTTTCTTGATGCGGATTCGCTGTTGCTGTTCCTGGCCGATGCTGGTCTCCTCATCGAGGAGCAATACGGAAATTGGGACCGCAGCCCCCTGACCGAGGCGAGTCCTGAAATCATTACCGTCGCTCGGCGGGGAGAATGAAATCAATGCTGTGTGAGTCCTCGGTGGGTGGCCGCCCAAGGCGCTGCATCCGTCGAGCGGCGCGTGTAGGCATGTGCAATCCGAGAACTGACCTTTTGCGCCGCTCGCGGCTGAGCGCCTGGCCGTTCGGCAGACAAGCGGAGTCGGAGGACGGGAATGAACGATTACATCTTCTTCATGCATGACGACGTTCCGACGGATAGTCCTCGTCGAGGTGACGAATGGACCTACTACTTCACCAAGCTGCGCGACGCGGGCGCGTTCGCAGGTGGTAGTGCGATCGGCGACGGAATCTGTCTCTCGAAGTCATCGGTACCCACCACAATTACTCGACAGATT
>Ga0184628_10000885_pt1 | contig 15367 bp, 12 predicted proteins | sample PLM4_5_b1_FD_133149 | JGI IMG/M metagenome (GOLD analysis project Ga0184628, IMG submission 133149) | Groundwater sediment microbial communities from an aquifer in East River, Colorado, USA - PLM4_5_b1 | ecosystem: Environmental > Terrestrial > Soil > Riparian zone | place: USA: East River... | reverse complement strand
CATCGAGCCGGATGAATCGCGCGCCTTGCTTCACGTAAAACAGAAGCGCTTCGAGCACGGCGATCAGCACAGCGGGATTCTTGAAATTCAAATCCACCTGATCAGCGCTGAACGTCGTCCAGACTTTGCGCGGGCCGAGTTCGGTTTGGAACTCGGTGAGCAACGGCAACGCGCGCGGACGGATGACTTGCGAGAGATCGGGACTGCCTACGGCCGTCACAAAAAACTCCGCAAAGCGCGGGTCGCCGTTCAGGAAGTGATGAAACCAATCGCTCTGGGCGGACATGTGATTGAACACGGCGTCGAACATTAAATCGAAAAGTTCGCCGATTCGCCGCACGTCCGGCCAGTCGCCGAACTTCGGGTCCACCGCGAAGAAATCCTTCACCGAAAAGCCATCGTCGGATGACCACGGATAAAACGGCAGGAGATGGACAGCGCTGAGGTCGTTGGCGAGATGTGCTTCAAGGAATTCCGCCAACGTGCGCAGCGGCGGGACGTTCGGTTCATGTAATTGATCGGCGTAGGTGATCAACATTGCGTCGCGCTGCGTGAGTTGGCGTGCTGTTGGTAGAGCCGTTGCGCGTTCGTGTAAGATTTTTTCCAACGATTCTTCGATGCGCCCGACCGTGGTCGCTGCGGCGGCGTCTTGGTAGAGATCGCGCACAAAATCGTGAATGGAACTCATGGCGTCACGACAACTATTCGTCACGATTGAAGGAGTCGCAACCCGAAGTAGCCGATCGAGAATGAATTCAGAGATTTGAAATGCGCCGCAAAATGGGCGACGATTGCCGCGTCGCATGGCTTGAGGAGCATTAAAGAACTATGACCACGACCATTCTTTCCACCGGCGCACCACGGCGCATTGGCTTCATCTCGACGCGTTTTCACGGCACGGACGGCGTGACGCTCGAAGCGCGAAAGTGGGCGCACGTTTTGAGCGACATGGGGCACTCGTGTTTTTGGATGGCCGGCCTCCTTGATACGCCGCGCGACACGAGCTACGAAGCGCCGCTGGCTTACTTCAATCATCCGGAAGTGGCCACGTTGCAGGGCCGCCTGTTCGGCGTCACATCCCGCACGCGGGCGATCACAAATGAAATCCAGGCGATCAAGGAACAACTCAAGGACGAGCTGTATCACTTCATCGAAAAATTCCGCATCGAAGTTTTGATTCCGGAAAACATATTAACGATTCCAATGCACGTGCCGCTCGGGCTGGCGATGACCGAAGTGATCGCCGAGACCACACTACCGGTGATCGCGCATCATCACGATTTTTCGTGGGAGCGCGAACGGTTCACGCTTACGGGCGTGCCGGATTATTTGCAAGCGGCGTTCCCGCCGGCATTTTTCGGAATGGAACACGTCGTCATCAATTCAATGGCGCAACGAGAACTCGCTCGCCGTTACGGCGTACCGGCGTCCGTCATTCCAAACGTGCTGGATTTCGAAACAGCAACTCCGGCCATTGACGATTACAATGCCGATTTGCGCCGTGAAATCGGCTTGAGCGACGATGACTGGTTTATTTTGCAACCGACCCGCGTCGTGGCGCGCAAAGGGATCGAGCACGCCATCGAACTGGTCCGCCGCCTGAACGATCCGCGCGCCAAGCTGGTGATTTCGCATCCCGGTGGCGATGAAGGCGGAGCGTACATGCAACTGCTGCGTGAGCGGATTGACGATGCGAAGATTGACGTGCGGTTCATCACCGATCGCGTGGGCGAAATGCGTGGGCAAAATCGCGATGGGCAGAAAATCTATTCGCTCTTCGATATTTACCCACACGCCGATCTCGTGACGTATCCGAGTTTTTATGAAGGCTTCGGTAACGCGTTTCTCGAAGCGATTTATTTTGGCAAGCCGGTCGTCGTGAACACCTATGCCGTCTACGCGCGCGACATCAATCCACTTGGGTTCAAAACCATCGAGATGACGCAACTCATCACGAATCAAGTCGTTCAGGAAACCCGCTCCGTGCTCAATGACAAGGTGCTGCGCGCAGAATGGGCAGAAACAAATTTCAAACTCGGACTGAAGTATTTTTCCTACGCCGTGGCGCGGCGGAAACTCGCGGCGCGACTCGCAAATCTCTTCGGCGAAGGCGTGTAGCCGGCGACAAACCAGTCAGTCCTTTTTTGCGCCCAATTTGTCCACGGCGACTGCCGCGAGAATGACTAAGCCTTTAATGACCTGCTGCCAGAACGGAGAAACTTCCAGCAATACGAGGCCGTTGTTCAACACGCCGATGATCAGGCAGCCCAAGACCGTGCCGAGAATCGAACCGCGCCCGCCGCTCAACGAAGTCCCACCGATGACGACAGCGGCGATGGAGTCCAGTTCGTAACCGAGCCCCGCTTTGGGATCGGCCGCATCGAGTCGAGCGGTGAGAATCAATCCTGCCACCGCCGCCAACCCGCCGCCCAACATGTAAACCCACAACTTGACACGGTCCACATTCAAGCCGGCAAAAGCCGCGGCGCGCTCGCTGCCGCCGACCGCATAAATGTAACGGCCAAGCGTCGTGTGAATTGAAACGAAATAAAACAGCACGACGAGGGCGACGGAAATCCAGATTGCCATCGGCACGCCGAGCCAGAAGCCGGCGCCAATGACGCCGAACTTTGGCCCAAGTGCGGTGACGGGAAACCCGTTGGTCCACAGCATCGTCAGCCCGCGTCCTATGCTCAACATGCCGAGCGTGGCTACAAATGGTGGCAATCGAAATCGTGTGATGACAAAACCGTTGAACCATCCGAGTGCGAGGCCAACGAAAATTCCCGCAACGATTGCGCCGAAGACAGTGAACTGGAGTTGCACTCCGAGAAATGCCAGCGCGAGACCGTTTTTCAACAACCCTGCCGCCACCGCCCCGGCCAGCCCTAAAATCGCGCCCACGGACAAATCAATTCCGCCCGTGAGGATGATGAGCGTCATGCCAATCGAGAGGCAAAGGTTCACCGAAATTTGCAGCAGAATGTTTTGCCCGTTCGCGAACGTGAGAAAATTCGGCGCGCGCCAACTCAGGAAGACAATCATCAGCACCAACGCGAGCAGCGATTGGAAACGCATCACAGTCTCTCTGGAAATTGGTTTCATTCCACGATGGCAGAGATCGGAACAACTTTGAGCGGTTTCAAATCGGTGGTCTCGTCATTCACTTCCGCGCAACCCACGACGCGAATCATCGCGCCGACCTTCGCCTGTTTGCGGAGCTTTGGTTGCACCTGCGTCTCAATAATGTGATTCAAAGCCTCGGAGATGGCGTTGAAGTCCTGCGAATTCGGGTAGTCATTCACATTCAGCAGACCGGTGCCGTCGCGGATTGCATTGCTGAAGAGTAAACCCGTTTGCAGCGAAATCTCGGCATTCGTCGCATTGTCTGTGACCGCGAGAACAATCTCGTTTTCGGTCATCATCAGCACGCGACCTTTGCCGGAAAGGAAGTAGGTGTAGCTCTCGCTTACGCCCACGCTGCGCGAAAATTTCTTTTTGGCCTCGGCTGGGTTGTCATTCATCATTGCCAGAACCACTTCAACGTTCACTGCTTTGTCTAGCGATTTGAGCAATTGCTTGTTCCAGAAATTTTTGGCGAACGCTTTCGGGTCAAAAGTTGCCGCAGCTTTTTCCTTCGCCGCATGCGCCAGCGGCACGATATGGAAAAGTGGAAAGCACCAGCATAGGCCCGCGACAATTGCAATCACGATTAGCAAAAGGGGACGGTTCACATCAATTTTCCCACGGTTTGATTCCTTCGATTGCCTCAATGGATAGACTCGGCGGGTATTCTTCAGGCGTGTTGTCCAATGTCAGCTCGTAAAGCCGCTCCCTTCCATCAAATCTCAAAAATCCCGGATCATGCTTTCCTCGTAAACTCCAATTGAAATGGTAAATGCCGTTTGTCGGATCCACATAATCGAAGTCGACGATCGTGTAGTGATAATCGCCTAACGGCATGTTGTGGGTCATGTTAGTGGACACGCGGAAGTTCAATTGCCGCTCTGCATGACCAAGACGGGCGATATAAACTCTTGTGGAAAAATCGTTGGTCGTAGCTTCCCATGCTTTGTGATGTTTCCGCACCTCGGAAGCAGGAGGCAGATACGCTTCCTTCCAACCGAACGGATAGTGGCGATGCCACTGACCGGTGTAGCCAAACTTCGGCTGCGCTAATTCCGGCAAGCGAACCAACTCTCCTAATACTGCAAAAAGCACGAGGACGCCGCACACGAGAAAAGCCGCAGAAGCGCCGATCAGTACAACCGCCTTCTTCATAACAGTTCCACAACCGGTCGCTTACTTTTTCCCGTAATCGCCGTATTTGCTCACGTTTTCCGGCGTCACAAGTTCCACCTTCACGGGAATCTTCTGCTGAAAGTCGCGTTTGCCCTTGATGTATTCGTCGGCGAACTCGGCGGCTTTCTGCGCCATGACTTTCGGGAATTGCATTCCTGTCGCGGCAATCTTTTTCTCGGCGATCAACTTCACAACGTCGTCCGCACCGTCGAAGCCAAAGACTTTCACCTTGTCCGCTTTGCCCGCGCTGACCAGCGCCTGATACGCACCCATCGCCATCGCGTCGTTGCCGCAAAATACCGCGACAATGTCGGGATTCTTTTGCAGGATGGATTCAAAGACTTCCAAGCCCTTTGCTCGGTCGAAATCCGCACTTTGCTGCGCCACCATCTTCAAACCGGGATAACGATCCACCACGCTGTGAAAACCTTTCGAACGATTCCAGGTATTGTTGTCACCGACGATGCCGAGCAGTTCGGCGTATTTGCCCTCCTTGCCGACGATCTTGACGAAATGCTGGCCGATTGCGACGCAACCGGAGTAATTGTCCGAAAGCATTTGCGCCGTGGCGGCATTGGTGGAATTGATTTCGCGATCAATGCAGAACACCGGCACGCCCGCCGCCTTCGCTTTAAGAACGTTGGCGACCGAACCGTTTGCATCGGTCGGATTGAACAGCACGGCTTTGTAACCGCCGGCGATCAGGTTTTCAAAATGCGAAGCTTCTTTCGCCGTGTCGTTTTGCGAATCGAAGATCGTAGCATCGTAGCCGAGTTCGATCGCGCGGGCTTTGGCCGTTTCGCCGAGCACAACGAACCACGGGTTATTCAACGTGGAGATGACGACGGCGATTTTGGTTTTGTCCGCTGCATGCACTTGGTCGAGGAGCATCACAAGCGTAACGAGTGTGAGGAGGAGTTTTTTCATATTCGATGTTTGGTTGATTGAATTGAATCCCGCAAATTAGAGCACGCGCTGCACGGCTTGTTTCCAACCGGAATAATTTTTTCCCACCGTGTCTGGGCTCATGCTGCGATGAAATGCAATGGTCTCGCGCGGAAGTGAAGCCAATTGTTCGAACGAAGAAAAGATGCCCATTGCCAACCCACCCAACAACGCCGCGCCGAGCGGGGAACATTCCGACACGTTCGACACGACCACTTCAACGCCCGTGATGTCCGCGATGAATTGCATCAGGAATTTGTCGCCAGTCGCTCCACCGTCAGCCTGGACGCGGGTGAGCGGAATACCGGCGTCCTGCTTCATCATGTCGAGCACGTCACGCAATTGGTAGGCAATGGATTCCTCCGCTGCGCGCGCGACATGCTGACGATTGCTGTGCGCCGAAAGTCCTATGATCGCTGCGCGCGCATCCGGATTCCAATACGGCGCGCTCAATCCGGCAAACGCCGGCACAAGATAAACGCCGCCGTTGTCCGGCACGGCAGCGGCAAGCGGACCGACTTCTTTTGCGCTCGTGAGCAAACCGAGTTGATTTTTCAGCCACTCCACTGTCGCCGCGGAATAATTACTGATGCCTTCGAAGCAATAGGTCGGCTTGCCATCGTGTGCCCAGGCAACGGTCGTCACCGCGCCGCTTTCGGAAAAGCGCGGCTTGCTACCGAGGTTCAACATCACTGTCGAGCCGGTGCCAATGGTCATCTTCGCCTCGCCGGTTTGAAAACATCGCTGTGCGAAAAGCGAAGCCTGCGCGTCGCCAATGACGCCGCGAATGGGAATCGAATTCGCCAGCAAGCCGCCGAGATCCGTTTCGCCAAATGTGGCGGTGCAATCGCGCGCTTCCGGCAACGCGCGCATCGGGACTTCGAACAACCCGCATAGATTTTCGTCCCAGCGAAGCTTGTTGATGTCGTAGAGCAACGTCCGGCTCGCGTTGGTGTGGTCCGTGGCGAAAACTCTTCCGCCGGTGAGCCGGTATATCAGATACGTGTCAATTGTGCCAATGAGAGCGTCACCGCTTGCGAGCTTCGCGCGCAGCTCCGGGCGGTTGCGGACGAGCCAAGTCAGCTTCGAGGCAGAAAAGTACGTGTCCACCTTGAGACCGGTCAGCACGCGGATCCTTTTCTCATGCCCCGCGCGAACGAGCTCCTCGCAAAACGGCGCGCCGCGCCGACATTGCCAGACGATGGCGTTGTGCAGCGGCTTGCCGGTCGCGCGATCGAATACGACGAATGTTTCACGCTGATTCGTGATGCTCAGGCAGACAATTTCTTTTGCGCGCTCGCGGTTGTTCTCCAAAAGAGATTTCAGCGCGGCGACATTGTTTCGCCAGATTTCTTCGGCGTCGTGTTCGACCCAGCCGGGTTGGGGATAGATTTGCTGATGATCGCGCGCCGCCTTGTCCACGCGTTGTCCTTTCTCGTCGAAGAGAATTGCCTTCGTGGCGGACGTGCTTTGGTCAATGGCGAGTATCAAACTCATACCGATTTCAAAAGTTGCGCTGCTGTTTCGCTCAAACCTTCCATTGAAATGCCGTAGTGTCGGAAAATATCCGCCTGCGCGCCAGTGACGGTGTCTTCGTCGGGAATACCCATGATGCGGAACGGCACGCGCACACCGGCTTCCATCAAGACGGACGCGCACGCTTCACCAAGGCCACCGTGAACCATGTGCTCTTCTACCGTGATCACCGCGCCACATTCACGTCCGGCTTTTAACACTGCGTCGATATCGAGCGGCTTCACGGTGTGCATTGAGATGACGCGGCAGTTCAACCTGCGTTCAGCTAATTGTCCAGCAGCGAGCAGCGCGTGAACCACCGTTTCACCCGTCGCAATAAACGCCGCATCGTTTCCTTCGCGTAACGTAATGGCATTGCCGACCTCGAACTTTGTCTCCGGTTTGTGCAAACCATACATCGCGGCCTTGCCGAAACGAACGAACACGGGCTTGGTGGCCTTTGCGGCAAACTTGATGGCTTCTCGCGTTTCAAAATTATCCGCGGGAACAAGAATCGTGATGTTATTGATCGCGCGCAGAACCGCGAGGTCGTGCAGTGAATGATGCGTGCTGCCCAGAGCGCCGTAGCTGACACCGGCGCTGATGCCGACGAGCACCGCCGGAACGTCCGAGTAGCAAACATCATTTTTGATCTGCTCCAACGAGCGCGCGGTGAGAAAGCAGCCGGGCGAAACGCCGAAAGATTTTTTCCCGCAGGCCGCCAGGCCCGCCGTGATGCCGACAAGGTTTTGTTCGGCGATGCCGACTTCAATGATTTGGTTCGGCAACGCAGTGCAGAACGGTCCAAGTTTTCCCGAGCCGCGCGAATCACTGGTGACGGCAATGATGTTTGGGTTCGCCCTGGCAAGCTCTTCGAGCGTGGTGGCGAATTCGTCGAGATTGGCGCGGCCCATCTTGAGGCCAAGCTTTTCGGCCATCGCTTTCGCGGCAGGCGTGAACATGGACGGGGCCGGTGCACTCACGCGACCTCCTTTAACTTGGCTTCTAGCGCGTCGAGTTCAGTCAAAGCCTGCTTCAACTCCGACTCACTCGGCACGCCGTGGTGCCATTTCACCACGTTTTCCATGAAGCTCACGCCGCGGCCTTTAACGGTATTGGCGATGATGAATGTCGGCTTGCCCGGCGCGGGCGGGTCGGTGAGCGCTTTGGTCAATGCGGCGTAGTCGTGGCCGTTCACGGAGCGGACGGTCCAACCGAACGCGCGGAACTTTTCGTCAATCGGCTCGTTGCTCATTACGTCGCGTGTGTGACCGGTGATCTGAAGTGTGTTGTGGTCAAGAATCGCGACGAGGTTATCGAGGTCGTAATGCGCGGCGGCAAGCGCGGCTTCCCAGTTCGAGCCTTCGGCAAGTTCGCCGTCGCCGAGCAACGTGAAGACGCGATACGGCGCGGAATCCATTTTGCCGGCGAGCGCCATGCCGAGGCAGATGGGCAAACCATGGCCGAGTGCGCCGGTGTTCATCTCGATCCCGGGAATCTTTCGCGTGGGGTGGCCGACGTAAGGCGATTGGTAGTGGCAAAGTGTTTCGAGATCGCGCGCCGGAAAAAATCCACGGTCGGCGAGCACGACATAAAGCGCCTCGACCGAGTGACCTTTGCTCTGAACGTAACGATCGCGATTTGGGTCGCCGAAAGTTTCCGGCGAGAGGTTGAGCACGTGGTTGTAGAGCACGTTCAAAATGTCCAAGCACGAAAGTCCGCCGCCAGTGTGTCCCGCGCCCGCGTCGAAGATGGCTTGCAGCGTCATTTTGCGAAGGCGGACGGCTTTGAGTTGGAGTTCGCGGTCGGTCATGAATTTTGGTTTTTGGAAACGGCGCTGGTCTTCGAGCGCCTGAAAACCTTCAATAGCAGTGTAACCACAAGCCAGCACAGCAGGGTAATCCCAACCGTAAGCCATCGGTGTCTGTTGAGGAGTGCCAACAGCGGCCATTCATTGTCGTGACGTGAAAGCGGTCGCAGCCTGGCCGGTGCAGGTTTAGCAGTGTCCACGACTTCGGGTTCGGGTTCATGCGTTGCCCAATAATGTTTCGCATAAAGCACGGCGGCTTCGACCGGAATGTCGTCGTAAAATTCGTGGCTGACGAGAACGGCATTCGCCGTCAGTTCGTAAAGACGTTTGTCCAACACGGACATTTCAATCCATGGATAATGTAAGAATTTTCTCGCTTCACGATATTGGTTGGTGACGCCATTGACGTATCCGCCAAAAACATTTGAGCCTCTATTGATGACAAAGAGCGCAGTGTTGATGAGGCGTTGTAATTGCACACGCTGCACTCCAAGGTTCGCGTCGTAGGCGCGCAGGACATACATGTCGTAAAATGAATGCCCAGTGTCTTCGCGATGTTCTTCCGGGTCATCCACCGCAAGATATCCCCAGTCGTAACAATTCTTCCCTTTCACGCTGACGAGTTTGGCATTTTCAAAGAACCACGCCGCAGCGTCGCGAGTGATTTGCTCATAGAAAACGATGTTCGTATTTCCATCATTGAGCAGGCGATGGCATTGCGCGAGCCGAAGCAATCCACCGACGATGCATTGCTGCTGGTTCCAGGGCAGCGGGCCGGTTTCATTGAAGAACTTCACGTAAGCGGGCGAATCGGGGCGATAGAGACGATAACCGGCGCTGGTGTTGCGGACATACCACGGGACGATGGTGGTCTCGGCGCTGCGCTGGCATTCACGGACATAAGTTTTCGCGCGGTCGAGATAGGTCGCACCAAAATCAAATTTGTCCGGCGGCGCGGTCTGGTTCCAGAGCGAAGAGTCCTCCAGAATCAGCTTGGCGGTATTTACGATGTGCTCGATGACGTCGCCGTTTTCGGCGCCGCTATATAAGGCGAGGACATCGTTGGTCTCCTTGTTCGGCCAGCAAAGTTCGCGTTTGCCGGTCCATTGCATCCGTCCGGTGACCGGGTCGTTGCGAGCATGAAGAAACGTATCGGACCATTCAATGGCTTTATCGAGAACGCGATTATCATGCGTGAACGAATAAAACGTCTGCATGCCGTGAAGCGTCGCGCCACCAACCCGTTCATAAACCATGACGTTGCCGATATTGTTGCTCGGCGTAGGCGGGAGTTGCACGTCGAGATGCTCGATGAACGATTTGTATTCATTTGTAGTCACATCGCCGTCCGCACGTTCAAAAACCATTTTGTGGCCGGCAGCAGCTTCGATTGCCGAAAGGCAAAAACAGAGCCGGACTGCGATAAATGGCGCTATGGCGAAGCGCTTCTCGCTACGGAAGACGGGTTGGAATTTGGAATTTTTCACTCGTGCTGATGCACTTCCCACCCAAAATAATTTCCGAACGCCTCCGCCAAAATGTCGGCGCTCTTTGAAACCGTCATCACGACATGATGCTCGAAACCCTGTTTGCAAACATGGTGCATGAGGCGTTGCAGACCCGGCACTTTAGCCACGGCGCGGTTGCCAAAAGTTTTCAATTCGTCGTTCGTCAATTCACCTTCGCCGACGTAGCAACGGATTTTGCCCTCGGCATCGGAGGTGGTGATGCGGCCGTACGTCAGCGGGCCGGCGGGCGTGCGGCCATCCAGCGCGCCGTAGGTGTTCTCCACGCCCACCGCGGTGCCGATGATAGGGGCGTTGGAGATTTTGATGTCGGGCAGAAAACTTTTTGCCCAGTTGCCGCAGTGGAAGAGGACGCACTTGTTGTCATCGTCGGCGTAATTGTTGTTCCAGTCCACAAGCGCGGCGGGCGTGTTGCCGGCGAGTTGCATGGCGTACATGGTCAGGACGCCGGTCACGTCCACTTCGCAGGCGCTGGGCATGAATTTCTCACTCATCATGCTCATGAGGGTGCAGACGTTGCAGCCGTAATTCTCCTGGACGGAGGTCCAACACTGGATTGCGGTGGCGTCGAGATGGTTTGCGTCCATCCAGTCTGTGAGGACAACACCCATCTTCGCCATCTGAACGAGTTTCTCCGGCGGCACGCCGGGCGCAGGCGCGTAACCCGTGATTTCGGCGAGCTTGGATTTCACGGCGGTGGCGTTGGCGTCAATCTTGGTGGCTTTGCCGATGATTTCGGAGAGATCAACCGTCGTTACGCCGATGCCGTGGCGTTCGAGAATTTTTTCCGAATAACGAACCGTGTTGAACGCCCCAGGCCGAGCGCCGACCGCGCCGAGGCGGACGCCACGCAAACCATTCACGACACGGCAAACGCCGAGGAAACTTTGCAGGTCTCGCGTGAAACTGTCGGAAGTCGGATGACAAACGTGTTTGCTCGTGAGCGAGAACTTAATGCCGGCTTGGACGAGATTGTTGGCGACGGAAATTTTCCCGCAATAAGCGTCACGGCGGCGGGCGACATCCAGTCTCTTGAGATCGTCGGGATAACCTTGGATCAAAACCGGCACGTTGAGCTTTGACATCTTAAGCGTGTCAGCCACGCCTTTCTCGTCGCCAAAGTTCGGCAGGCAAACGAGCACACCAACAATTTCGTCGGCGTGCTTGCGAAAAAGTTCCGTACACTTGCGCGCCTCGGCGTGCGTTTCCACGCCGCCGAGCTTGGAATCCTTTTCGCCGAGCTGGATGGCTTTGATGCCGAACTTCTCAAAAAGTTTGCCGATGTCCGTACGCGCTTCAGTGACGAGATGGTCGGGGAAAAAATCGCGGTTGCCGTAGATGACACCGAGCGTTGGTGGCTTCGAGTTCATAGCGTTACATGAGAAAGCGCCGGTAGTATGCTGTCGTGGCGGCGTTGCGTCAGCAAGGAGTTGTTGAGAATTTTGCCAAGCGGCCAATGGGAATTGCCAGAACTCGTGTTGCGTGTTGCCTCAACCATGCGCCGGACGCCCAACAAGCCACTTGACGCAACACGCAACACGCAAAACGAATTATCTTGTGCCCCGCCGCGAAACCTCCTAAAGCCGCGTCTGCAATTTGAGATTCTCATGACGAAGAAACAACTCCAGTCGCTCACGAAGAAACACGGCACGCCGCTCGTGATCGTGGATCACGACGAAATCCGGCGAAACTATGCAGCGTTCCGCAAACATCTGCCGCGCGTGCAGTGCTACTTCGCGGTGAAGGCGAACGCGGAGCCTGCGATCGTGCGGACGCTTTACAAGGTCGGCGCGAGCTTCGATGTGGCGTCGCTGCCCGAGTTCATGCTCGTTTACGAAAACATCAAAAAACTTCCGGCCAAAGCTCAGCAGGATTTCATCTGGGACAAAATCATCTACGCGAACCCGACGAAACCGAAGGAGACGTTGCTGGCGCTCGACAAATACAAACCGCTCGTCACCTACGACAACGTCACGGAGTTGGAGAAGATCAAAAAATTCGCGCCGCATGCGGGCGTGGTACTACGACTGGCGGTTGCGAACACCGGTTCACAATGCGAACTGTCGAATAAATTCGGTTGTGAAACGGGCGAAGCGGTGGATTTGATCCTGGAGGCGCAGAACCGTGGATTGGTTGTCGAAGGTCTGAGCTTCCACGTCGGCAGCCAGTGCACGAACTTCGAGAACTTTGTTCAGGCGTTGAATGCCGCCGCTGCGGTGATGAAGGAATCGCGCGAGCGTGGGCACGAAATCAAAATTCTCGATATCGGCGGCGGTTTTCCCGCCCCGTACAACAAACACGTGAAACCGTTCCCGGAACTGGCGCGCGTCATCAATGCGGAGATTGATCGCCTGTTCCCGTCGGACGTCCAGATTCTCGCCGAGCCGGGAAGATTTCTGGTGGCGACTGCGGCTACGTCCGTCGCGCGCGTCATCGGCAAAGCGGTGCGCAACGGCAAGCGCTGCTACTACATTGACGACAGCGTCTATCACACGTTCAGCGGAATTATTTTTGATCATTGCCAGTATCCGCTCCAGGCGTTGAAGGGCGGGAAGACGGAAGTTTGCGCCGTGTTCGGCCAGACCTGTGACGGACTGGATGTCATCTCGCAATCCGACCTGCTGCCGGACCTTGAGGTGGACGATCTGGTTTACGCCGAAAACATCGGCGCGTACGGCAGCGCATCCGCGACGCATTTCAACGGCTTCCCGCCGGCGAAGGTGATTCATGTGAACCAATGATTCACCGAAAGTTCCATCGAAATATCCTTTGACCACTTTCGGCCGTGCGCTAGAGTGCGCGCGTCTCAACACTGATGAAACATCTCATCGCCAAAGTAACCTGGATGCCGAAGCGCGGCGCGTGGCTGCGCTCCGATATGGCGTGCCGGTTGGCGGTGGGAAGTTGAATCGTTAGTAGAACAATAAAAATTTCACAACCCATCGCCGGCTAACGGCGATGGGTTTTTGTTTTGCCCGCAATCGCCGCGCCGCAAACCAAAATGAAAACTGAAACGACAAGTTCACACACACGCGCGCCGTTCTGGCTCGTGATGGCTGCGTTCGCCGCCGTGTATGTGATCTGGGGCTCAACCTATCTCGGCATCCGCTTCGCCGTGGAATCCATTCCGCCGTTCTTGATGGCGGCCACACGGCACCTTGTCGCAGGCGTTTTGCTGTTCGCGTTGGCCTGGTCGCGCGGCGCGGTTCGGTTGACGTTCGCCGAGTGGCGCGATGCGACCATCGCCGGGACGCTGATGTTGGTAATTGGCAACGGCGGTGTGACGTGGGCGGAACAGAAAATCCCGTCCGCCGTAACCGCCTTGCTGGTTGGATTGACACCGGTGTGGATGGTCTTGTTTGACTGGTTGCGGCCGGGCGGAGTGCGACCCAGAGCGCTGGTCGCGGCCGGGCTTGTCGTTGGACTTACCGGCGTCGCAATGCTTGCGCGTGGCAATGGCGAGCCTCATGAGGCAGGGTATTTTGTCGGCGTGACGGTGCTGCTGGCAGCGTCCATCGGCTGGGCCTACGGCTCGGTGTTCAATCGCACGGCACGCAAACCGGCCTCACCATTTCTCAGCGTCGCGATGCAAATGATCGCAGGCGGAATGATTCTGCTCGTGTTTTCGGCGTTGGGCGGCGAAGTGCAGCAATTTTCCATCGAGCGCGTAACGGCATTGTCGTTCGGAGCATGGTTGTATTTGACCCTAGCCGGCTCGTTGGTGGCGTACACAGCTTACGTGTGGTTATTGCACGCAAGCACGCCGGCACGCGTCGCGACGTATGCGTATGTGAACCCGCTCATTGCCGTGCTGCTCGGGTGTACGATTGGACGCGAGGCGTTCTCACATGAATTATTTGTCGCTGGCGCTTTGATCATCGTTGCCGTGGTGTTGATCGTGCGCGGCGGCGCGGCAAAGACGAATTCCACTTCGCAGTGCGAGGAAGTCGGATGACTTCCGGCTGACAAATCGGTTATGAGTTTGCAATTGATCAAGAATCTTCGCCTCTGGCGTCGAGAGTTGCGACCCACGCTCGCGCTCGCATTGCCGATCATGGCGGGAATGGTGAGCCAGATGTTGATGGGTCTTGCCGACGCGATGATGGTGGGTCGCGTGGGCGTCGTGCCGCTGGCCGCGGCGTCGTTTGTGAATTCGGTGACGCATTTGCCGCTGGTGCTGGGTTTGGGGCTGCTTTCGGCCATCGCGGTGCTGGCTTCACAAGCGTACGGCGCGCGGCGCCCGAGGGAAGCAGGAGAAATCCTGCGGCATGGTCTGGTCCTCTCGGTCGCGAGCGGTTTGCTGGCGGCGCTTTCAATGTTCGCGCTGCGACCGCTGCTCGGCCGCCTGGGTCAACCGCCGGAAGTCGCGGCGGCGGCGGACAAATATCTGATGCTCTTCGGTGCTTCACTTATGCCGGCGCTCATAGCGCACGGGTGCAAACAATTCAGCGACGCGTTGAAGCATCCGTGGGTGCCTACGTTCGTGATGTTGGGCGGCGTGTTGCTGAACGTGTGGTTGAATTGGATTTTGATTTACGGCAACTGGGGGGCACCGGCGCTCGGTCTGGAAGGCGCGGGTTGGGCTACACTCATCGCGCGAACGGTAATGGCGCTGGTTCTCGTCGGCTATGTTTTGCGGGCACCGGCATTGCGGACCTTTCAACCAGCACGCTGGCGGACGGCGCTGAGCCGCGAACGCTTTGGCCGATTGCTCCATGTTGGCTGGCCGGTGGGCGTGCAACATTTCTTCGAGGTGAGCGCGTTCGCCTTTGCGGCGATCATGATGGGCTGGATCAGCGCTGACGCCATCGCCGCACATCAAATCGCAATCACTTGTGCGGCGATGACTTTCATGCTCGCGCTTGGAATTGGCGCGGCGGCGGGCATCCGTGTGGGCCACGCGTACGGCGCGGGTCAGTTCGCGCGCATGCGGCGAATCGGTTTCAGCGCCGTGACGATGGCGGCTTTGATGATGGGTGGATTCGGCGTGATCTTCGCGTTCGCCGGCAAACCGATAGCGACGTCGTTCATCGGGTCCCCGACTGTCATCGCGCTCACGGCGCAATTGCTCATCGTGGCCGCGGTGTTTCAAATCGCGGACGGAATCCAAGTCGCGGCGATTTCCGCACTTCGCGGCTTGGCGGATGTGCGCGTGCCCGCTGTGATCGCGATCGTCGCGTATTGGTTCATCGCGTTGCCGATCGGTTCGGCGCTCGCGTTCGGCGCAAAATTCGGCGCCGTGGGTATGTGGATCGGGCTGGCAGCCGGT
>Ga0184628_10000884_pt1 | contig 15367 bp, 15 predicted proteins | sample PLM4_5_b1_FD_133149 | JGI IMG/M metagenome (GOLD analysis project Ga0184628, IMG submission 133149) | Groundwater sediment microbial communities from an aquifer in East River, Colorado, USA - PLM4_5_b1 | ecosystem: Environmental > Terrestrial > Soil > Riparian zone | place: USA: East River... | reverse complement strand
TGGCCCACCGTACGTTCACGACAATTTCACGTACTCGTACTCTACCGGCAGGTTGTTGATGCCGCGCTCGGGCGGGGCGACCCAGCCGGCCATCTTGCCGGGCTCCACCACGCGCTGCATCAGCGAACGCACGAATGCGCGGTCGGTTTCAGACGGAACCCACTCGGTCAGGCGCTTGTCGTACTCCTCGCGCGACAGCAGCCTGCCCTGCGGGTCCACCGGCAGGCCGACCCAGGAGCCGATCGAGCGGCGAAAGCGCGTCGAGGGCAGGCTGAGCCGCAAGGCGTATCCGGCGCGCTCGATCTGGCGGTTCCAGCGCTTCAGCCCGATCTCGCAGTCCTTGAGGTAGGACTCGCGCATCACCTCGTTCAGCGCGTTGAGCATCGGCACTTCCTGCGCGCCCTGCGGCGTGTCCAGCTTGAGCGAGACGTTGCGCAGCACGTGGTCCTCGTACTGCGACTCGTCGGGGCGGCCCTTGAGGCCGTTGGCGAAGCTGGAGGCGGCATTCGAGGAGATCTCGGAACCGAACAGGTCGAGCGACGAGGAGCACCAGAAATTCAGGTACTTCTGCAGCAGCGGCAGGTCTACGGCGCCCGCGGCGCGGATGCGCGTGGAGTCCTCGGCGCCAAGCTCCTTCATCACTTCGAGCGTGCGCTTCACCACGCGCCCGATGCCCGTCTCGCCGACGAACATGTGGTGGGCCTCCTCCGTCAGCATGAAGCGACAGGTGCGCGACAGCGGGTCGAAGGCCGACTCGGCGAGGCTCTTCAGCTGGTACTTGCCGTCGCGGTCGGTGAAGTAGGTGAAGCAGAAAAAGGAGAGCCAGTCCGAGACCGGCTCGTTGAAGGTGCTCAGGATGCGCGGCTTGTCAGCGTCACCCGAGTGGCGCGCCAGCAGCTCCTCGGCTTCCTCGCGGCCGTCGCGGCCGAAGTAGGCGTGCAACAGGTACACCATGGCCCACAGGTGGCGGCCTTCCTCGACGTTTACCTGGAACAGATTCCTCAGGTCGTAGAGCGAAGGGCAGGTGTGGCCGAGCAGCCTTTGTTGCTCGACGGAGGCCGGCTCGGTGTCGCCCTGCGTGACGATCAGGCGGCGCAGCGTGGAGCGGTGCTCGCCGGGCACCTGCTGCCAGGCGGGCTGGCCCATGTTGTCGCCGAAGCCGATCTTGCGCTCGGCGACCGGGTCGGCGAGGAAGATGCCCCAGCGGTAATCCGGCATCTTCACCGCGCCGTAGGTCGCCCAGCCGTCGGCGTCCACGGAGGTGGCGGTGCGCAGGTAGACATCGGCGCGCTGAAAGTCGCTGGGGCCCAGGTGCTGCCACCAGTCGATGAAGTGCGGCTGCCAGTGCTCGAGCGCGCGCTGCAGCGTGCGGTCGTTGGCCAGGTTGACGTTATTGGGGATCTTCTCGCTGTAGTCGATGCCGGACATCTCGCTCTCCTGTGCGGCGGGCCGTTGGCCCACCCTACATTGAATTCCGTATGCGCCGTAGGGTGGGCCGTTGGCCCACCTTACACGCGCTCTCGGTTAAATTTGGCCTTCGCCCCGGTGCCGTACACCTTCAGCGCGCCGTGCTCGCCGACGGCGTTGGGACGGAGGAAGATCCAGTTCTGCCAGGCCGACAGTCGCCCGAACACGCGCGTCAGCATGTTCTCGCGCCCGGTGAAGCGCAGGCTCGCCTCCATGCCGGTGAGCGCGTCGGGGGAGAGGCTGGCGCGCTCCTCGATGGCGATGCGCACTTCGTCTTCCCAGTCGATGTCGTCGGGCGTGGCAGTGACCAGGCCGAGCTTGCCCGCCGCCTTGGCGTCGTAGGCCTTGCCGCGCTCCAGCGCGGGCACCTCGCCGCAGTAGCGCGCGCTGAGCCGCGAGTCGCCGCTCACCATCGGGTAGCTGCCGAAATTGAGCGCCGACAAGGTGAGCGTGGCGCCGTTTTCGGCATCGAGCATGAAACTGCGGTCGGCGGCGAGCGCCAGCTCCAGCAGCGTGCCGGCGAAGCAGGAGCCGGGTTCGATCACGGCGAAGATGGAGCGCGAGGACACGTCCAGCCGCGCGAGCGTGCGCCGCAGGTAGCCCACGGTCTCGCGCACGAACCAGTCGCCCGCGTTCTTTTCCAGCAGTGCGTCCATCGCCAGTACGCGTGCCGGGTCGCCCTGCGTCTTCAGGATCCACAGGCCGGTGTCGAGCTGGTTGTGCCGCAGGTCGAGAAGCGTGCGGTCCAGTTCGCGCGCGAGGCGCAGCGGATACCAGTCGGCGCTGCGCTCGAGATGCACATTCTCCGGGCCGCGCACCGTGATTTCGGCCGTATGCGCCGACGGATCGATGCGCACGTGCACGATGCGATTCTCTCCCAGCGGCGTGAGCGCCACGCCCTGGCCGCCGGGGCGGTCCGACAGTTTCGCCAGTTCCAGCGCGCGCGCCCTGACCTTTTCCTGGAACTCCTGCGGCTTGGCGGTGTGGTCGATCAGTTTCCATTCCCTGGCACGGTCGGCGCGCACGCCTTCTGCGGTGGTGCAGAACACGTCGGCGAGGTCGCGGCGCACCTTCCGCTTGTCCACGATGCGCGTGAGGCCGCCGGTGCCCGGCAGCACGCCAAGCAGCGGCACCTCCGGCAAGCTGACGGTGCTCGAGCGGTCGTCCACCATCAGGATCTCGTCGCAGGCGAGCGCCATCTCGTAGCCGCCGCCCGCGGTAATGCCGTTCAGCGCCGCGAGGAACTTCAGGCCCGAGTGCTGGCTCGCGTCCTCGATGCCGTTGCGCGTCTCGTTGGTGAACTTGCAGAAGTTCACCTTCCAGGAATGCGAGCTGGTGCCGAGCATGTAGATGTTGGCGCCTGAGCAGAACATGCGGCTCTTGCCGCTGGTGAGCACCACGCTCTTCGCCTCCGGATGCTCGAAGCGGATGCGGTTCAGCGCGTCATGCAGCTCGATGTCCACGCCGAGATCGTAGGAATTGAGTTTGAGTTTGTAGCCGGGCGCGAGGCCCTTGTCCTCCGCGATGTCGAGGGTGAGGGTGGCGACGGGGCCGTCGCAGGACAGCTTCCAGTGGTTGTATTGAGCCGGCGAGGTGTCGAAGCTGACCTGCATCATGACTCCTTCACGGCGAGTGCGCGCAACTCCGCCAGATTCTGCCGCACCGTGCGCCCGGAAGTGTCCAGTGCCGCGTCGGCGCGCGAATAGAGGCGGCCGCGGTCCGCGAGCAGGCGCCGGATTTCCTCCAGCGCCGCCGGGCTGCCCTTGAACGGCCGCATGTCGCCTTGCGCCATCACGCGCTGCATGTGCTCCTCGGGCGTGGCCTTGAGCCATACGCAGGTGCAATGGTCCAGCAGCAGGTTGTAGGTATCGGGATCGTTGACCAGGCTGCCGCCGGTGGCGATCACCGCGCGCGGGGCTTGCTTGAGCACGCGCGCCAGCGCCTTGCGCTCGAAGCGGCGGAAGGCCTCCTGGCCGTAGAGCGAGAACACTTCGCCCAGCGGGGCGCCGGCCTCGGTCTCCACCTCGCGGTCGAGTTCGATGAACGGCATGTGGAGCGCCTGCGCCAGCTTGGCGCCGAGCGTGGACTTGCCGGCGCCGCGCAGGCCGAGCAGCGCGATGCGCGCGCTCCTCGCCGCCGCACCGTGCTCGCGCACTAACACCTCGACTGGCACCTGCATGGCGTGGGCGAGCTTGCGCAGCAGCAGCACCGAGATGTTGCCCTGGCCGGACTCGAGCTGCGCGAGGTAGCGCTCGGATACGCCCGAGGCCAGCGCCAGCGCCTTGCGCGTCATCGCATGCGCCGCGCGCCAGGCGCGCACGCGCTCGCCCAGGCGGCCGAGGTAGTCGGCCGCGGCCTGGTCTTCGCGCTGCAGCGTGCTCGGCGGGGCGCCCATGCGTTATAGTGCTTGCCTGGTGGAGTAGGCTGCATTATAGTGTGCGCCGCATGAAAATCAACATCCTCGTCGGCACCATGACGGGCACGGCCCAGATGTGCGCGCAGGAAATGGAGCTCGCGCTGGACGGCGACGAGCTCAAGGTCGCCACCCTGCTGATGGACAAGCTCGAGCCCTCGGTCTTCGACGACCGCGAGGCGGCGTACCTGATCTGCACTTCCACCTACGGGCAGGGCGACGTGCCGGACAACGCCAAGGCGCTGTACGAGGCGCTGTGCAGCCGCAAGCCGGACCTGGCGGGGGTGCGCTACGGCGTGTTCGGCCTGGGCGACCGTACTTACGCCGAGACCTACAACTTCGGCGGCAAGCGCTTCGACGAGATCCTGCAGGCGCTGGGGGCGGAACGCATCGGAGAGCGCTTCACCAACGACGCTTCGAGCGGCACGCTGCCCGAGGAGATTGCCGTGGAGTGGGCGCAGGCGTGGGTAGAAAAAGTGCGCGAGGCCTACTCGGCCGCGTAGAGCAGCGCGGCGAGGCCGGCGAGGCCCGCCGGCAGCGCGAAGCGCTCGAATGCGCCGGCACGGCCGCGCGCCAGCACCGTGACCGGGATGTCGGTCAGCTCCATCACGCCTTGCGCGATGGACGGGTTGACCCAGCGCAGCCAGGCCGGGTGGCGGCCGACGCCGATCATCACCTCGTCCACGTTCTCACGCTCGGCCACGGCGGCGATGCGCTCCGCGGGAGCTCCCAGGTCGGTCATGGCGCGGAACGGCACGCCGGCCTGCGACAAGCGCTCGATGGCCTGCGCCATCGCGGCGCGGCTGCGCTCGGCGCGCAGCGCGTCGCGGTCGGCCTTGCGGGTGAAGCGCGCGATGTGCTGCGGGAACCTGCGCTGTATGTTGAGCACCAGCGCCTCGACCTTGATGCCGCGGCGCGCGAGTGCCGCCAGGTGTTCGACCGGCGCGAGCGCCGCTTGCGATGCGTCCACGGGGACCAGTATTTTCACGACAGGATCTCCTTTGCAGTAAGGGCGCGGCGATTGCGCAGCCAGGCGAGGCCCAGGGTGCCGCCGACCACGAGGACGTACAGTGCGTTGACCAGGCCGCGGCGCTCTTCGAAAAACTCCTCCAGGAATGGCTCGCCGGCGATCATCTTCACCGCGGTCCAGGCGAGCACCGCGCCGCCGACGTAGAGCAGGCTCGGGAAGCGCTCCAGCCAGTGCAGGATCAGGGTCGAGCCCCAGACCACGATGGGGATCGAGATCAGCAGGCCGAGCACCACCAGCAGGATCGAGCCGTGCGCCGCGCCCGCCACCGCGAGCACGTTGTCCAGCCCCATCACAGCGTCGGCGATGACGATGGTGCGCATGGCGGCCCAGAAACCCGCCGCCGGCGCCACGTCGTGCTCGCGCCCGCCGTCGTCGCCGGTGAGCAGGCGGTAGGCGATCCACACCAGGAGGGCGCCGCCGGCGAGCATCAGCCCGGGCACTTGCAGCAGCCACAGCACTGCCACGGTGAGGCTGGTGCGCACGATGACGGCGCCGACCGTGCCCCACAGGATGGCCTTGCGCTGATGCAGCTTCGGCAGGTTGCGCGCTGCCAGCGCAATGACGATGGCGTTGTCGCCGGCCAGCACCAGATCGATGACGACGATCGCCGCCAGCGCTGACCAGAACTCCGCGGTCATGAACAATTCCATGCGTCCTCCCTTGTCGTGCAGCGCAGTCTGGCGGCGCGCGCACCCGAAGAAAATTGAAGAAATGCGATGCCACCCATTGCGAATCGCGATGAGTGCGGCCCGGCCGGCATCTGCTATGCTTGGCACCGCAGTACCCGCAGGGGAGTAGCTTCTTCGCGTCGCGGTCGTCAATCCGGGATTCGTCCCCGGCCGCACGGGCAGCGCAACGCTGCAAGCGAGACCTCGGGCCCGGCCGCGCCATGTGGCGCGGCCTGACCTCAGGACTCGACGAAGGAGCAGGCGATGCCCCGTTCCGCACTGCGCCGGTTCTTCCGGCACGGCATGTTCCCGCAGCTGATGGTGTTCGAGGCGGTCGCGCGCCTGGGCAGTGTCACGCGCGCTGCCGAGGAGCTGCACCTTGCGCAGCCCACCGTTTCCACGCAGTTGAAGAAGCTCGCCCAGACGCTCGACGCGACGCTGGTCGAGCCGCGGGGGCGCGGGCTGGTCCTCACGAGCGCCGGGCGCGAGCTGCAGGAGGTCTGCGCGCAGTTGTTCGGCCTGCTCGAGCGGGCCGAGGAACGGCTTGCCGCGCTGCGCAACCCGCGGCCGGAAGTACTGTGCGTCGCGGCGGCGCCGGACGCGCGCCGGGGCGCAGCGCGCCTGCTGGCGGAGTTCTGCTCGCGCCATCCCGGAGTGCAGGCGAGCCTGCACGTTGGCGAGCCGGCGCAGCTGGTGGAGCGCATGGCGCGGGGCGAGGATGACGTGTATCTGATGGCGCTGGCCGGCGAGGCGCCGGGCGATGCGCCGTACCGCCAGTGGAGCCTCGCGCACGCAAGCGGGCGCGAACTCGCGCCCCTGGCGCAGCAGTTCGTGCGCGAGGTGCTCCTTGACGGGCTCGGCGTGGACGCGAACAATCCTCCCGCAGCGACCACGGGAGGAAATAGTGCAGCTTTCGAGCGCCGACCATAGCAGTTCGCCGCCGCGCATCGTGGTGCCGCGCGAGTACAACGCGGCCCACGACCTGATCGAACGCAACCTGCAGGCGGGGCGCGGCGCCAAAGTCGCGTTCCACGACGACGCGGGCCCGATCACCTACGCGCAACTCGCGGAGCGGGTGAACCGCTTCGGCAGCGGCCTCCTGGCGATGGGCCTGCGCATGGAAGATCGCGTGCTGATCGCGATGCACGACACCGCCGACTGGCCGGTGGCGTTCCTCGGCGCGATCCGCGCCGGGATCATCCCGGTGGCGGTGAACACCTTGCTCACCAGCAAGGACTTCCAGTACATGCTGTCCGACAGCCGGGCGAAGGCGCTCATCGTGTCGGAGGCGCTGCTGCCGCATTTCAAGCCGATCCTCGAGGGGCTGCCGTTCCTGCAGCACGTGATCGTTTCCGGCTCCTCCTTCAACGACGTGCTGGCCAAGGGCCAACCCCGGCTCGCGCCCGCGCCGACCACGCGCGACGACGCCTGCTTCTGGCTCTACTCCTCGGGCTCGACCGGCATGCCCAAGGGCACCGTGCACGCGCATGCGAGCATGATCGAGACCGCCGAGCTGTATGCGCGCGCCGTGCTGGGGATCGCGGAGTCGGATGTCGTGTTCTCGGCGGCGAAACTGTTTTTCGCCTACGGGCTGGGGAACTCCCTGTCGTTCACGCTGGCGGTGGGGGCGACCTCGGTGCTGATGGCGGAGCGGCCCACGCCGGCTGCGGTCTTCAAGCGGCTGACGCAGCGCAAGCCCACCCTGTTCTACGGCGTGCCCACGCTTTACGCCGCGATGCTCGCCGATCCCGCTTTCCCCGAGCGGGACGCGCTCGCGCTGCGCCTCTGCGTTTCGGCGGGTGAGGCGCTGCCGCCGCAAATCTCGAAGGGATTCAAGGAAAGGACGGGGCTCGACATCCTGGACGGTATCGGCTCGACCGAGATGCTGCACATCTTCCTCTCCAACCGGCCTGGGGATTTCCGCTACGGCACGACGGGCAAGGCGGTGCCGGGGTACGAGCTGCGGCTGGTGGATGAGCAGGGCGAGGAGGTGAAGCAGGGGGAACTGGGTGAGCTCGAGATCTCCGGTTCGACCAGCGCCATGTACTACTGGAACAATCGCGCCAAGAGCCGTACCACGTTCGCGGGCGCGTGGACCAAGAGCGGCGACAAGTACACGCAGGACGCGGACGGCTTCTACGTCTACGGTGGCCGCACCGACGACATGCTGAAGGTGGGCGGCATCTGGGTCTCGCCGGCGGAGGTGGAGGCGGCGCTGGTGTCGCACGAGGCGGTGCTCGAGGCGGCGGTCGTTGGCATGGAGGACGAGCAAAAGCTGGTGAAGCCCAAGGCTTTCGTGGTGCTCAAGCAGGGAGCGAAGGTGAGCGACGAGGAGCTCAAGGCGCATGTGAAGGCGAAGCTCGCGCCGTACAAGTATCCGCGCTGGATCGAGTTCGCGGCGGAGCTGCCGAAGACGGCGACGGGGAAGATCCAGCGGTTCAAGCTCAGGACGTGAGCGAGCTCGCGCTTTCCACCGCGTCGGCGAAAGCGCGCGAAGCATATCTTGAGGGCGTGGCGCTGCTCCTCGCCGCCAAGCCCTGGCCCGAAAGAGCGTTCCGGCGAGCACTGGCGGATGATCCCCGCTTCGCGCTGGCCCACGCCGGCGAAGCGCGTTCTCTTTTCCTGGTTGCCAAGGTCCCCGAAGCAAAGGCCGCCGCCCTGATGGCGCGCGAGCTGGCGAAGAATCTTCCGCAGCGCGAAAAGAACAACGTCGAAGTCATCCTCCTCACCATCGAAGGCGCTCCCGCCAAGGCCTACGCTCTCGCGCGCGAGCACCTCAAGCTGTACCCCCGCGACGCGATGGTCCTTGCTCCGTGCACCGGTGTCTTCGGCCTGATCGGCTTTTCCGGCCGCAAGGGCCGCGAGCAGGAGCTGCGTCAGCTGATGGATGAGTTGGCCCCGCACTGGGGGGAGGAACCCTTCTACCTCACGCAGCTCGCCTTCGCGCGCGTGGAGACCGGAGAAATCGAGGGCGCGAGGAAGGCCATCGAGCGCTCAATGCAGCTCGATCCGCGAAGTGCCCACGGCGCGCACGTCATGGCGCACGTGCACTACGAAGCAGGAGAAAAGGTGGCGGGATTGAAGTTCCTGCAGAAGTGGCTGCCGGACTACGCGAAGGAAGGGCTGCTGCACTGCCACCTCAATTGGCATGTGGCCCTGGGGCAACTGGAATTGGGCCACCACGAAGACGCAATGCGCACGTACCTCAAAGCTGTGCATCCAGGCGCCTCCTGGGGCCCGCCGATCAATGTCATCAGCGACGCCGCGTCTTTCCTCTGGCGTTTCGAACTCGCCGGCCGCCTGCGCGACCACGGCCGCTGGCGCGAGGTGAGCGAGTACGGCACGAGGAATTTTCCTGCCGCCGGCGTCGTTTTCGCCGACGTGCACAAAGCGCTTGCCTACGCCGCCACCGGCGACGCGCTCGCGCTGGAGACGCTGCTCGGCCAGCTGCGCGAGCGCCTGCAAGCGGGCAAGCTCCTCGCCGGCCCCGTCGTTCCCGCGCTGGCGCAAGGCTTCGGCGCCTTCGCCAGGAAGGACTACATGATGGCGCTCGCGCTGCTGGAGCCCTGCATGGCGGAACACGAACGGATCGGCGGCAGCCGCGCCCAGCGAAGGTTGATCGAGCTCACGCTGGCCGCCGCGCGCAGGCTAAACTGAACGCCGGAGAGGGGAGGGCGATGCGTTCGACCATGATGCGCGACGGCCTGTCGCTCAATCAGTTGCTGGAGCGCGCGGGGAAGCTCTTTCCGCAGTCGCAGATCGTCAGCCGCCTGCCGGACAAGTCGCTGGTGCGGCATTCGTTCGCCGACTTTCACCGCCGCGCGAAGCAGCTCGCATCCGCCCTGCGCGCGGCGGGGCTGAAGAAGGGCGAGCGCGTGGCGACCCTGTGCTGGAATCACTACGCGCACCTGGAGTGCTACTTCGGCATTCCTGCAGCGGGTGGGGTGATGCATACGCTCAACCTGCGTCTCTCACCCGACGACATTGCCTGGATCGCCAACCACGCCAAGGACCGCTTCCTCATCGTGGACGACATCCTGCTGCCGCTCTTCGAGCAGATCCGCGCCAAGGTGCCGTTCGAGAAGGTGATCGTAGTGCCCTTCAGCGGCAAGCCCGTGGCCAAGGAGTTCACGAGCTACGAGAAATTCCTCGCCAGGGCGCCTGCCGGCTTCCAGTACCAGGAGCACGACGAGAACGACCCGGTGGCCATGTGCTACACCTCCGGCACCACCGGGCGCCCGAAAGGCGTGGCCTACTCGCACCGCTCCACCATCATCCATACGCTGGTGGGGACCATGCCGGACCACTGGGGCCTCTCGGCGAAGAGCAGTGTGATGCCCGCGACCCCCATGTTCCACGCCAACTGCTGGGGCATTCCCTATGCCTGCGTGATGCTCGGTGTCAGGTTGATCTTCCCCGGGCCGCACCTGCATCCGGAGGACCTGCTGGATCTCATGGCGCAGGAGCAGCCGACCTACGTGCTCGGTGTGCCGACCATCTGGATGAGCATGGCGCAACTGCTCGAGTCGGACCCGAAGAAGTACAAGCTGCCGCCGGGCGTGCGCATGCTGGTCGGCGGCGCGGCGATGCCCGAGTCGCTCATCCGCACCTACGCGAAGCACGGCGCGGCGGTGACGCAGGGCTGGGGCATGACGGAGATGAGCCCGCTCGGCACCGTCGCCTATGTGAAGCCGGAGTTGCAGGGGCTGAGCGAGGAAGAGAAGTTCAAGCGCTACGCTTCGGCGGGTGTGCCCGTGCCCCTCGTCGGCCTACGCATCATCGGCAACGACGGCAGCGAGCAGCCCTGGGACGGCGCGAGTGTGGGGGAGATCCAGGTGCGCGGCTCGTTCATCACCGGCAGCTACCACGATGTGGCGCCCGAGCCGGAAGAATTCACTGCCGACGGCTGGTTGCGCACCGGCGACGTGGCGGCGATCGACGCGCACGGCTACCTGCGCATCGCCGACCGCACCAAGGAACTGATCAAATCCGGCGGCGAGTGGATCAGCTCGGTGGACATGGAGAATTCCCTCATGGGCCACGCCGCGGTGCAGGAGGCGGCGGTGATCGCCGTGCCGGATGAAAAGTGGGGCGAGCGGCCGCTCGCCTGCGTGGTGCTGAAGCAGGGCAGGCAGGCGAGCCCGGAGGAGTTGCGCACGCACCTCACCGGCGTGTTCGCCAAGTGGCAGCTGCCGGAGCGCTTCGAGTTTCTCGAGGCGATCCCGCGCACCTCGACCGGAAAGTTCTGGAAGGTTAAGCTGCGCGAAATGTTCCGCTAACGGGAAGGAAGCCCATGGCACAAGGCAACGAACGGCGCGGCATGGATCCGAGCATGGATCCGGCGGCGCTCTACCTCGAGGAAGTGTTCACCGACCGGCGCGTGGGCACCATCCGGCGGCTTACGCCGGTGAAGGCGGACGCCACCACCGACGTCGCCCGCCCTGTGCTCTACATGGGCGAGACGCAGGTGATGACGCAGGTCGGCACGCTGCCCATCGCCTTCGAAATCCCGGCCTCCACGCTGGAGGGGGCCGCGCAGCAGTTCGGGCCGCTCGCCAAGGAAGCCATCGAGCGCACCATGAAGGAATTGCAGGAACTGCGCCGCCAGGCGGCCTCGTCCATCGTCGTGCCGCAGGGCGGGCTTCCCGGCGGCGGCATGGGCGGCATGGGCGGGGCGGGCGGCGGCGGGAAGATCCAGCTGCCCTAGTCGGCGAGCGCGCCGTAGACGTACTTGCGGTACAGCGCGCGGTAGTGCGTGCGCTGGTTGGGCGCCTGCATCATCAAAATCGCGATCAGGCCTTCCTTCGGGTCCACCCAGAACGCGGTGCCGCCGTAACCGCTCCAGTTGTACTCGCCGGCGCGGCCCGGCGAGCTGCCGCCTTCGTCGGTCAGCCGCACCGCGAAGCCCAACCCGAAGCCATAAGGCGCAAACGGACCTTTGATGGTGCCGAGCTGGTTGCGCGTCATCTCCTCCAATGATTGCTTCGAGAGGACGCGCACGCCCTCCAGCTCGCCGCCGTTCAGCAGCATCTGCGCGAAGCGCACGTAGTCGCGGGCGGTGGAGACGAGGCCCTGGCCGCCGGCGAGGTATTTCGGCTTGTAGCGCACCTGCAGCAGCTGGTAGACGGCGGCGCTGTCGGGGTCCTTGTCGAAGGCTTCCGCGATGCGATCGAGTTTCTCGAGCGGCACCCAGAATCCCGTATCCGGCATCTTCAGCGGCTTGAAGACGCGTGCCTCGAGCACCGCATCGAGCGGCTGGCCGGTGACGCGCTCGATGAGGTGCCCGAGCACGTCGGTGGAACGGCCATACTCCCATACGGTCCCGGGCTGGTACGTCAACGGCACCTTGGCCAGCCGCTGCACCAGTTCCGCATTGGTGAGATCGGTGCTGTCGACGTCGTTCTTGGTGTAAAGGCTTTTCACCATGCCCTTGCCGAACACGCCATAGGTAAACCCGGAGGTGTGGCGCAGCAGGTCGCGGATCGTGATCTCGCGCTGCGCCGGGACGATCTCGAGTTTGCCGTCCTTTTCGACGCCGACGCTGAGGCCCTTGAGCTCCGGAATGTATTGCGGGACGGGGTCGTCGAGCCGGATGCGCCCTTCCTCGACCAGCTGCATGGCCACCACCGAGACGACCGGCTTGGTCATGGAGTAGATGCGGAAGATGGAGTCGATGCGCATCGGCGCGCCCGTCACCGTGTCCTGCACGCCGAGCGCCTTCTCGTAGGCGACGCGGCCGTCGCGCGCAATGAGCATGACCGCCCCGGGATAGCGCTTCTTCTGGATATCGGCGGCAAAGGCCTGCTCGAGCTGGTCGACGCGCCCGGTATCCAACGCGCGCGGCGCGGCGCAGCCGGCCGCCACGAACGACGCAACCAGTACCCCCAGGAATCCGATTCGCATGGCGGTCTCCTCCCCGAAGACGAGCGGATATAGTAGCGCAGCCATGCACGTCGCTGTCCTCGGCGCCGGCCCCGCCGGCCTGCTGTTCTCGCTCCTCGCCAAGCGCCGCCATCCAGCCTGGCGCATCGAGGTCCACGAGCAGAACCCCGCCGGGGCCACGTTCGGCTTCGGCGTGGTGTTCTCGCAGGGCGCGCTCGCCTTTCTCGAGCGCGACGCCCCCGACCTGCATGCGGGGCTCGCGGCGCGCATGGAATCCTGGCCGATCCAGCGCATCGTGCACCGCGGACAGACGGTGGGCATCGACGGCAACGGCTACTCGGCCATCGGGCGGCTTGACCTGCTGCGCTTCCTGCAGGGGCTCTGCCTTGAGGCCGGCGTGGACATCCGCTTTGGCCGACGCCTCGGCATGCCGCCGGCGGCGGATCTCGTCGTGGGCGCAGACGGCCTGAACTCGGTGGTGCGCGAGGCGCGCGGCTTCGAGCCGCAAGTCGAGTGGCTGAGCAACCGGTTCGTCTGGTACGGCACCGCGCGGCGCTTCGATTGCCTGACGCTCACGTTTCGCGAAAGCGAGCACGGCGCCTTCGTTGCCCATCACTACCGTTACAGCCCGGGCATGAGCACCTTCCTCGTCGAATGCGATGCAGCGACCTGGCAGCGCGCGGGGCTCGACCGCATGGACGAGGCCGGTTCGCGCGCCTACTGCGAGCGCGTGTTCGCGCCGGACCTTGGCGGGCATGGCTTGGTCTCGAACAACTCGCTCTGGCGCCAGTTCCCGCTGCTGTCGAACCGCCGCTGGTCGGCAGACAACGCCGTGCTCATCGGCGACGCGCTGCGCAGCATGCACTTCTCCATCGGCTCAGGAACGCGGCTCGCGTTCGAGGACGCCATTGCGCTGGATCGCGCGTTGGGCGAGGCAGGGGAGGACGTGGCGGCGGCCCTGGCCGCCTTCGAGCGCGAGCGCCGGCCGGTGGTGGAGAAGCTCTTCGCTGCGGCGAGCGCAAGTTCTTATTGGTACGAGGATTTTCCGCGGCGCATGGCCCGCCTGGACGCACTGGGCCTGGCCTACGACTACATGATGCGCAGCGGCCGGATGAGCTCGGAGCGGTTGCGCGCCACGGCACCCCGGTTCATGAAACAGGTGGACGCCGCCGGCCTTTCGGCCTAGACTTTGAACCGTGGTTCAAGTTTTGAACTTGAGTTCGGCCCGGCAGTCGAGCGCCCGCGTGCGCCAGCGCAACGAGGCGCGGCGCCTGGACATCCTGCGCGCGGCCGCGCGCGTGTTCCGGCAACGGGGAATCGCCGCCGCCGGCATGCGCGAGATCGCCGAGGAGGCGGGCATCTCGCCCGGCAACCTCTACCACTACTTCTCCGGCAAGGACGAGATTCTGCTGTTCTGCCAGGAGCGGACCGTGGATCGCATGCTCGAGGCGGCGCGCCAGGCGTGCGGCTCGGCGGCCGAGCGTCTGCACGCGGTGCTGCGCTCCCACGTGCACAGTATGCTCGACGAAATGGAAGGCGCCACCGCGCACCTCGACGTCGAGGCGCTGCCCGCGCGCATGCGCGCGCAGATGATCGAGAAGCGCGACGCCTACGAGCGCGCGGTGCGCGCCATCGTCGCCGCCGGCGTGAAGAGCCGCGAGTTCGCGCGCTGCGACGCGGCGCTGGTGACACGCGCCATGCTCGGCGCGGTCAACTGGACGGCGCGCTGGTACCGGCCCGACGGGCCCCAGGGCGCAGACGAAATCGCGGACGCACTCTCCGCTTACCTGGTAAAGGGACTGGCATGAATGCGGTGCGCATGAAGCTGCGCGTCAACGGCGAGGAGCAGGAGGTCCTGTTCCATCCGTACAAGACGCTGCTCGAAGTGCTGCGCGAGGATCTCGGTCTTACCGGCACCAAGCACGGCTGCGAGCTGGGCGAGTGCGGCGCCTGCGCCGTGCTCCTCGATGGCGCAACGTCGCTCTCGTGCCTGACGCTCGCCCTCGAATGCGAGGGCCGCTCGATCGAGACCGTCGAAGGGCTGGCGCAGGGCACGCGCCTGCATCCGCTGCAGGCCGCCTTCGCCGATTGCGGCGGCTCGCAGTGCGGCTACTGCACGCCCGGCATGCTGATGACCGCGAAAGCGCTGCTCGACGCCGAGCCGGACCCCAGCCGCGAGCGCATCAAGGAGGCGATCTCGGGCAACCTGTGCCGCTGCACCGGCTACCAGCAGATCGTCGATGCGATCGAGAGCGCCGCCGCGGAAATGCGAGGGGCGCGCAAATGAGCACGCAGAAGAAGCGCTTCGAGGTGGTCGGCAAGGCGCGCCGGCGCGTCGATGGGCGCGCCAAGGCGCTGGGCCAATTGCGCTTCGCCGACGACCTGGTGCTGCCGCGCATGCTCCACTGCAAGATGCTGCGCTCGCCGTTGCCGCACGCGGTGATCGAGGAAATACTTACGGCGAGAGCGGAAAAACACCCCGGCGTTCATCTCGTTCTCACCGGCAAGGATTTTCCGATTCCCTTCGGCATCATGCCGGTGTCGCTGGACGAATACGCGCTCGCGCCCGAACGCGTGCGCTACGTCGGCGATCCGGTCGCCGCGGTGATCGCCAGGGACGAGCAAAGCGCGGGCGAAGCGCTGGAGCTGATCGAAGTGAAGTACCGGCAATTGCCGACCATTGCCACGCCGGAGGAAGCGCTCGCCAATCCCGAGCCCCGCATCCACGACTACGGCGAGCAGGGCAACATCCACCGCAACCAGGCCTACGAGTTCGGCGACGTGGACGCGGCGCTGGCCGCGTCCGATCACGTGTTCGAGGACACGTTCTTCTTCCAGGGCAACACGCACCTGGCGATGGAGCAGCAGGCCTCGCTCGCCTCGGTGGAAGGCGACGGCAAGCTGCTG
>Ga0184628_10000883_pt1 | contig 15373 bp, 8 predicted proteins | sample PLM4_5_b1_FD_133149 | JGI IMG/M metagenome (GOLD analysis project Ga0184628, IMG submission 133149) | Groundwater sediment microbial communities from an aquifer in East River, Colorado, USA - PLM4_5_b1 | ecosystem: Environmental > Terrestrial > Soil > Riparian zone | place: USA: East River... | reverse complement strand
CGATGCTACAGTGTTTACCCAACTGGCGGATTTCAACCCTGCCAAACCGCTCACGTCAGGTTTCACCTTCGCTGACCTCAAGAACGAGATCGACTCTGGCTACCCAGTGCTGCTTTTCCTTCAAGCGTACAATGTGTATTCAAGGCAGGTCGCTCCCGGCCTCAACGTGAATCCCGAGATCCATGCTATGCTGGCGTTCGGCTATTCCAGCTCCAGCAGCGCGAACTACGTGACTTTCAAGACAAGCTGGGCGCAGGGCAACGGAATGCGCATCTGGAATGCACAGTCCTGGGTATCGGGCGCTACGCTGCCGGTGCGCGGGATGATCGGCTACCGCCCGCTGCCGGAGATCCGCCGTTGGTCGGCGGAGGGGGCGAATCTGTTTCTGGAATGGGACGGGCCGGCTTCCGACCGCTACTACTCCGATGGTGTTGGGCCGGCAACCACCAACCGCGTGCATGGATACATAGTGGAAGCGGCAACCTCCGGCACACTGCAGTCGTTCGATCCGGTTTCGTCCGTCCTGCTCACCAATCGCTTTACCCTCACCAACTGTCCCAGCCCCGCCTATGTGCGGGTTCGCCTGGTCCGGCCAGCGGACATCCCCGGGGCCTGACGCGGATTCCATATGTATCTCTCGAAAAAATCTCCCTCCCCTGCAGAGTATGGAGCAGGCTAGCCTCCGCTGGTTTCGGCTAAGGTTTCAGAACAGCCGCGGATAGGCCTGGACGATCCGATCGATATTGTCGGGCGTCACCAGGAGAAACCGCCGATCGAATTCCGCTTGCTCGTCGGCGCGCAGCGGCTGCGTCTCAGGCGGACTGCCGGGTTTGTTGACGACGATGCCGGCGATTTTCCGCGTGCGAAACGCTTCGCGGATGGCGGCGTGATTGCCAATGATCCGCAGGTCGGGAAGGAGCAGGGCTAATTTTGCCGGGTTATCGTTCTTCCACAGGGGGGACCGGCTGATATTGACCGGCAGCCCGATCAGGCTCACGAGGATCTCCGCCTGTGGATAGGCCGACGCCACTTTATCAAAAGCGTCCTCGGCCAAGAGATAGCTCAGCGGCGTGGTCGTCGTCGGGTTAATGAACACGGCGCGCGGGTTGGCCGCCGCCTCGGGCTTCAGTTCCGGGAACACGACAGCCTCGATCCGCACGGCGTTGCCCAACCCTCGCTTCAGGCCCTGGAGCCCGGCTTTTTCGAACGCGTACACTTCCGCGGGCTGGCCACTCCGGCTGGAGAACGGGTTGGAGAGGACGACCGCCCGCTTCCCAGGGCACGTGCGCGCGAGGTGCTGCCCGAGAAACTCCATCGCCAATTCGCGGTGGGCCAACGGACGGCGGCGGGAAGCGCCGGGCAAAAAGTGATACTGCGCCTCCAGCAGCCACAGGACGGCGAGCGCGAGCAGCCACAGTCCCGCGGCGCGGGCAGTGCGCCTGGCCCGGGCGGTCATGGGAAGTAGCCGGGCACGGTGTCGGCGCCGTAGAGCGCGGTTACGCCAAGGCGCTCCAGCCGCACCCGGTTGCACGATTCGACGTGCCCGTCCAGGAAGAGCCCCTTGGCGGTGGCGTTGTGGCGGGCGTGCACCTGGTATTCGCCGTCGGACCGCCAGCAGTAAAACTGCCGCGCCCCCGCCCCGTTGCGGCCCCGGCTGGTCGTGTCGCCCAGCAGCAGAAACTCGACCGGCTGTGGAATGGACGTAACCACCAGGATTTCGCCGAAGTCGCCCTCGGCGGAGTCCAACGGAGGGTCCTCCCGGATGCCGTACGTATAAAACCACTCGGTGAACCGATTGGGCTTGTAGGATGGGCAGACGAAGACATCCAACGCCGTCAGGCGCTGGTTCGTGGACAGGACGCCGCCCCAGGTCGTCTCCGGGTCGAGGGGATAACTGACCTGGATGCGGTTGTTGGAATCCTGAGTATAGAGCGTCACCCCCACACCCAGTTGCCTAAGGTTGCTGGTACATTGAATGCCGCGCCCGCGTTCCCTGGCGCGGCTGAGGGCCGGCAGCAGCATGCCGGCGAGAATCGCGACCACAGCGATGACGACCAGCAGTTCGATCAGGGTAAAACCTCGGGTCCAGCAACGAACCGGTTCGCCCTTCGACATTGGCAAACTAATCATTAGGTCTTGCTCCGCAGACTCCCTTACCTTACTGAACTTGTTGCATGAGTCAATCGCAAGCACACCCCGGAACAACCTGGCTCGGGAGCGGCTCGGGCCATGCTCTTTAATTCCAGCGTCTTCCTTCAGTTCTTCGCAGCCTTTCTGCTGCTCTATTTCCTTTGCCGCCGCTCGCTCACGGCCCGCAATGTCCTCATCGTTGCGGCCAGTTGGCTCTTCTATGGCTGGTGGGATTACCGTTTCCTGTTCCTCCTGATCTTCTCGGGGTGTTTCGATTTCTGTGCGGGCCTCCTCCTGGGCCGCCCGCGCGCCCCAGGGCGGCGGAGGCTCATCCTGGGCCTCAGCCTCCTGGTGAATTTGTCCCTGCTCGGCTTCTTTAAATACTACGGCTTCTTCGTCGATTCTCTGGCGTCGCTTTTCGCGCAGCTGCACGTGCCGTTCCACACCGGGACGTTGAAGATCGTCCTGCCGGTCGGCATCTCCTTCTACACGTTCCAAAGCCTGAGTTATGTAATCGATATTTACCGGTGCCAGCAGCAGCCCGCGCGCAGCCTCCTGCGCTACCTGGCCTACGTGTCGTTCTTTCCGCAGCTTGTGGCCGGCCCGATTCAGCGCGCGCACGAACTGCTGCCGCAATTGGAGCGGACGCTGACGATCACCAGCGCCATGGTGGGAGAAGGTCTCTGGCTTGTCCTCTGGGGCATGTTCAAGAAGGTCGCCATTGCCGATAACCTGGCCCCGCTCGTGGAACTGTCCTTCGATCGAACCCCGGCCGGCGGCCCCGCGGTGATCGCGGGCGCGCTGGCGTTCGCCTTCCAGATTTACGGCGACTTTTCCGGTTATTCCGACATTGCCCGCGGCCTGGCCTGTGGGCTGGGGTTTGAGCTCCGGGAGAACTTCCGGCTGCCCTACTTTTCCCTGGACCTGCGCGAGTTCTGGCGGCGCTGGCATATCAGCCTTTCCGCATGGCTCCGGGATTATTTATATATCAGCATGGGCGGGAGCCGGAAGGGCCCGGGCCGCACCTATGTCAACCTGTTCGCCACCTTTCTGCTGGGCGGCCTCTGGCACGGGGCGGCCTGGACCTTCGTGCTGTGGGGCGCCTGGCACGGGGCGGGGCTGGGCGTGACTCGCTGGTGGCAGCAGCGGCGGGGGCGTTTCGCGCTGCCGCCCTGGGTGGCATGGCCGGCCACCTTTGCCTTCGTCGTCACCGGATGGGTGCTGTTCCGCGCCCGGTCACTCGACCAGCTCGGCGCCCTGGGCCGCGCCCTGCTGGATTGGTCCGTCCCTGCCTGGTTTGGCAACTACGTGCTCTGCCTGGCGCTAACCGTAGCGCCGCTGGTTGCGGTCGAGGTCTGGCAGCGGAAGCGGGATGATCCCCTCGCGCCCCTCGCCGCGCCCGCATGGGCCCGCGGAGCGCTGCAAGGCGTTCTGGTTCTGGGGGTGCTGTTGTTCTGGGAGAAAAAGTCCGTGCCCTTCATCTATTTCCAGTTTTGAAAAGCCACGAATACCAGCTCAGCGACGTCGCACTCCGGCAGTGGGCCGGCGGCATCCTGGTGCCCGTCGTGGTGCTCGCGGTGCTGCTGCGCGCCGGGGCCCTGATGGGCCTGCTGCCCGCGCCCCGGCCGGCGCTGGACGTCGAGCGCACCGTCCTCACCCACCAGGCCGCAATCGCCCAGGCCCCGAACCCGGCCGACGTGCTCTTCATCGGCGATTCCTCCTGCCTGATGGATCTCCGCGCCCGCTTGCTGGAGGCGAGTTACGGCGGAAAACACCGATCCCAAAACCTCGGGACGTTCATGTACCTCGGCATGGAGGGTTATGCCACCCTTCTCCGCAATTATGCGGCGTCCAACCCGGGCCGAGTCAAAACCGTCGTGATCCTGGTTCACCCGCAGATGTTGCGTGGTGCGCAGCCGTCCGCCGAGTACCTTGGATTTTTGTCGGACTTCTACTCGAAAGCAGACCACCCGCTCGATACCTCCATTAAGGGCCAGGTTTCGGCGGTGCTGGGGTTGCACATTTTTGAAGGCCGGGTGCTGGGACGGCTGCCGGTGCCGCTGGCTGGCGAGTTCGGCCGCTATTACGGTTTTAACCGGAATCTCTGGGATCACCTGGACCAGCAGCGCGGCAGCGCCATCGATCCACACAGTTACAAGCCCGCCCCCGGGGAGGGCACGGCCGATTACCGCCTGGCCTTGTCACTGGAACCGGGCTGCCGGGATTTGGCGGCGGCGATCCCGCCGGGCGCTCGCCTTGCGATTGGCCTGGCCCCGGTGCCGCGTTCGTTCGCGCCTCCCGGCTACCCGGCCAGGTGGCAGCGCCTGCTCGCCGGCTGGGCGGAGTGGATGCGGCCGGATGCCTTGCTCACCACCCTGCCCGCAGTGATGGCGGACGACCGTTTCGCCAGCCCCACCCATCTCAACGAAAAAGGCGCTATCGAGTACACGGACCAGCTCTTGCGAGCGCTTGAGCTGCGGCCATGACCCGCCATAAAAACAGCGAGTCCATTCAGATCACCAGCCTTGATACCGGCCTTCACGGGGTCAGTTCTCGGTATCGTGTTATCTGACTTGACGGCTGTTGCCCTGTCTGTATTCGGGGGGTGGCCAGAAAACTCAGCTACCTCAAGACGTTGTACGATTACGCGCATTTGAATCCGCTGCGGGCCACTTTGCCGGGTCGGCGGCAAGGGCTGGCGGAATTTCGCTGGAGCAGCAACCCAGTCTGCCTCAAAGGCACTCGGCGCGTTCGCCTTGGCTGCTGATGGACCGGCTGCTAGGCAAGCACGGCATTCCCAAAGACAGTCCGGCGATCCGCTCAACCGGTGCACGGTTATAGTGATCTCGACCAAAACAAAACACTTTTCCGGTCTCTCAACCCTCAACCCTCACCCCCCCTGAGAGGCCCGCCACCGCTGGCGAGTCAGGATTTTTGACACCAGTGCCTCAACCTCGCCGTCAGCGATATATCGGGGTCTCCCGCCGCGCCAGCGCGTCGGCAAGCCTTAGCGTTTGGGGCCAAGTCTTCTCCGCCCCCCGCGAACCCTTACGGCCAATCGCGCTCCCGGGTCGGGTTTTGGCCGGTTGCGGCGCTGGCACGGAGGTTGCTTAGTTCGGCGCGTGATGAGTTGCAGCGCCAGATTGAACGATCGCTTGGCCCCCAAGGAACGCAGACCCACCCTATAAGATATTTCCACGTGATGTTTAGCGCGCATGGCAGCAGGTTTTTGCCGGAAATTACAAGGTAATGTTATGAAACATATCAGCTCACCAAATTCGCAGGATTCATCGCCAGCCGCCGCCCCGCGGGACATGGGATTTTCGCCGTGGCAGCGCTTGAAGACCAAGCGCATTTCGTACTTAACGCTGCCGTTGCTCGTCATGGCCACGGTGACGGAAATCGTGATTCTGGCCACCGGCTGGAAGTACCAGCAGATTGTCTGTGTGCCCCAGGGCATGGGGGTCACTTTTCTGGGCATCGGCCCGATCGGAGCGACCATCCTCGCCTGTGAATTGCTCAAGCTGCCCCTGGCTATCTGGACCGCTTCGCGTCACGGCTGGCAAAAAGTCCTCATGCTGACGGTCGCGCTGCCGCTGATCTGTGTGCTGACGTTCCAATTGGTCAAGGACATGGCGGTCTATGAGATGGGCGTGGCCATGACACCCGCGAGCCAGATGCTCGAGAAAGCGTCCACCGAGGAAATCAAAATTCGCCAGCTCAATGGCGACTTGGCGGCCATCGACCAGAGCCGGGCGGACCGCGAGCGCACGCTGGCCGATTTGGCGGCGAAGCAGGGCAAAGTGAAGGCCGAGCTGGAGGAGTCGATCAAGCGCAATGAAGCCGCGCGCCAGGACGCGATCAACCTCACGGAGTATCAGAAGAAGGAGCTGTCCGAGGTCGAAGCCCGGCAGGCCAACATTATCGCGCAGTTCAATGCCGACACTGTGCAGCTCACCAAGGCAATTGCCGATCTGCGCGCGCACCGCGAAGTCGAAGTGGGCCGGGCAACAAAATGGAACGCTGAAGAGGCGCGCATCGAGAACGCGTATAAGTCGAAAATGACCGAATACGCGAATAAGAAAGCGGAGTACGACAAAGACAAGGCGGAGTATGACAAGGCGAACTTTATCAAGCGCCAATTGATGAAGGAACCCGTCAGTCCCGGCGTGCCTCCCGAGCGCGAGTCCAACACGATCTTAAAACCCACACTGGTCGCCGAAATCGACAACCAGATCAAAGTCAAAGAGGCGGAATTGCTCGCCGTCAATAACAAGCGCCGTGAGCGCGTCGCCCAGGTGGACTCCGATGCCCGGCGTCTGCGCGAGGGTTTCGATCTTCGCTCCAGCAGCAAGCGGGAAGAATCAGACAAGAAGCGCGAAGATCTGTCGGCCGCGCTGGCGGCGCTGGCGAAAGAGGAGAAGGCGGAAAGGGAACAGATTGACCAGCAATTTGCGGCGGTAGTTCAGAAATCGGACGGGATTCGCGCGGAGATCGATACTTGCCGCAAAAAGGCTGAGGGATATTACGAGGCGCGTGAGGCGGCCATCAGGAACACCCAGGTGCACCGCATCGCGACGACGGTGGAAATCGTGCGCGGCTTGATCATGGGCGAGCGGCCCATGTCGATCAAGGCCACCGCCAGGGAGCGCGGTGACATACTCACCGACCAAATCAGCATGGTTCGCATTTGGGTTTACCCGGTGCTGGCCTTCATTGTGGCCTTTCTTCCGACTTTGATGGTGGAGATCGGTTTCTCCACCGTATTCGAGCCCGAGCGGCAGCGCCCTGCGCATCGCCTGGGTTTCTTCGGCCGCCGCCTGCACTGGCTCTACACTCGCGCCGGCCGCCTGAAGATATTGCGCGCCGAACGCCTGGCCAGCCAGTCCTCAACCGAGATCGCCGCTCGTGAAAAGGCGCTGGTTGAGAAGGAGGCGGAACTCCACACTGCGCGCGAGGTCATTAGCGCTGCCACCGCCAGGCACGAAGCGCAGTTGAAGCGGCAGGAGCAGGAGCAGGCGGAAGCAGCAAAGAAAAAGGAGGCCGAATGGGTCGCCAAACTGGCCGCCCTGGCGGATTCGCTCAACCGCACGGTCGTGGAGAAAGACTCCTTGCGCGAGCTGCAGAAATCGGAAGTCGAACGCCAGATTCAGTTGCGGCAGAGTGCATGGTCGGATCGACTGACTCAATCGCGCCAGGAACTGGACGACCAACGCGCGGCCCACGAAGCGGAGCGCACGGCCATGATGCAGCAACATCACAAGAAATTGCTGGAGGTGTCCGAGGAAAGCCAGAACCAGGTTGCGCAAGCCCGCCGCCAGGTAGCGAATGCCGAATTGGCGACGATGGAAGCCACAGCGAAGCAGGCGAATGACTTGAAGGAAGCGGTGCGCGCTCGCGAAGTGGCGGAGGCTCAATTGCAGCAGCAGGCGGGTGTATTTTCCCTGCAGTTGTCGCAGGCCAAAGATGACGCTGCCCGGGAGCTGGAGAAGGCTGTGCGTCAAGAGAAGCTCCGTTTAGAGCGCCAGCAGTCGGAATTTGGCAAAACGCTGCGCCAGCGCGAAGAGGAGTTTGAACAGAAATTGGGACAGCGTGAGCAGGATTTAGGTCGCCGGGAGTCGGAACTGGAACGCCAGCTCGAAGCCCAATCGCGCGAAGCCGAATTGCGCCTGAGGCACGAATTGCAGCAGAAGGAGCTGGCCTTCCAGGCAAAGCTCAAGCAGCGCGAACAGGAATTGGCCATCCGGTCCGACGCGCGGGAAACCGAACTGCAAAATCAGTGGGCCTCGGATTTGCGGCTCCGCGAGGAGGAATGGGAACGCCAGGCCGAGTCGCGCACCCATGCCACCGAAGCGCGTTTGGGTCAGGAGGCTCAGCAGCAGGAAGAACTGTTCCTGTCGAAATCGCGCCAGCGTGACCAGCAATGGCAGTCGAAATTGGAAGCCCTGCGAACCGAGATGCAGGCCCAGGCCGAGGAAATGCTTCGCCGGCACGAGGCGGAAGCCGAAGTTAGTGTCCGCGAGCTGGAAGCTCAATTGCGCAAGGAGATGCAGCAAAAAGAAGAGGCTGCCCAAGCCAGGGCCAAGCAACGCGAGACCGAGCTGGCAGCCCAATTGACCGCGCAAGCGGAGGCTCGCCAGATGGCTGCGCGGACGGCGTGGAAGAGCGAGACAGAGATAATTACGCGCTCAGCCATCGAACCCTACGAGGAACTGCTGGCTCGCACCGCAAGGGAGCGCGACGAGGCCCAAAAGGCGGCTTCCGACGGCGCCCGCAAAGTCCAGACCCTGGAGCAAAAACTGACGGAAGTATCCTCATTCCTCAACGGCTGGAAAAACGGAAAAACTCTGGTCGGAACAGCTTGATCGATAGACAGCTTGATCGATAAGTGGGAAACCACGGGCGCTGTGCCCGTGGTTTCCTTTTTTGTGACGTAGCGCCAGCGCCAGAACGCTCTCGCCCATCCTCCCTGACATGGCGCGGGACAGGATGCGGCAGGGTCTCCGCCGACCGGTGCTCCCTTCAACCAGCAACTCTCGCTCCCCAACCAATCGTTATCGCTCTTGTCCTTCCCTCCGGCCAAATTTGGTATTGCCCAACGACCAGGGCCACTCCGCACCGCGGCTCGACTGACCCCGGCCCTGGCGCAAGTCCAGTCGCGTTTTCGAAATGGCCTCCGGGCAGAAGCGCCGAGGCTATTGCTTCGTTTCGTCGAGCGCTTTCTGAATCGCTTCGCCTAGCATTTCGCCGCGAATGTCCTTGTTTGCCACGATCAAGCCCGTTTCCCCATCCACCAGGAGCATGTGCGGGATGGCAGAAATCCCATACAGCTTGGCAACTTCCGCTGACCAAAACTTCCCGTCGTAGACCTGTGGCCACGGCATCTTCTTGCTCTCGGTGAATTTGGCGATCTTGTCTTCGGAGCCTTCTCGGTCCAGGCTGATGCCCAGCACCTCCAGTCCCTTGCCATGGTATTGCTCGTAGTTTTTGACTACGTTGGGGATTTCCGCCACACAGGGCCCGCACCAGATTGCCCAAAAATCCACCAGCACCACCCTGCCCCTGTAGTCGTCCGGAAACTTCACCGTTTTGCCATCCATCTGCTTCGCCGTAAACTGCGGCGCTTTCTTGCCGGGACTCAGGTCTGGACCCGTCCTTTTGGCTGGTGTGGCGACCGGCTTCGTCGCGGCGGTTAACTGAAATCCTCCAGACGGCGTCAGGTTGGTGATCGCCCACCACTTGCCGTCGACTTCAAACGGCCGTGAAGCGGGAAACACTTCGCCCCCGCCTGGTTTGCCATCGGCATTGACGTCTATCCAGGCCAGCGGGCAACGCATGCCCTCAGAGAGAGCAAACTCGGTAGTCGCACCGGGATCGGTCAGGACGGCGCTCAGCGTGCGCTCACCGATCCTGATTTCGCCGACCACGCCGAAATCGGTGTAAAAAACCATGTATTTGCGATCTGTGGCCTGGACCGGGGTGTCGGCGGTCGGAATCGGGTAGTAAAACTTCACCAACCCGCGCTTCCCTTCCCCATTCAATTTGACCGTGGCCTCACTGAAATAATTCGTCGCCTTTTCTCCGTCGGGCCTTTCAAACTCCTTCCCGGTCCAGGCAAGGGCTTCGTCATTTGACATCTCTCCGTCAGCGTTGGCATCGACGAACAATTTCACCGGGATGCTGTCCTTCGTGATCGCGATCACCGGGTGCGAGAGAGGAGCTTTGTCCGGGCCGGTTTGAAAGACTCCATAGAGCGGCGAGGCCATCCCTTCAGGAACTCGCTTCAGGGCTGCGGGCGCGGTGTTGGAAAGCACGATGCTCATGGGCCGGTAACCCCGCATTTTGGTTTCCATGCCGGATTCGATCCATGTCGGCTTGAACTCGCCGGCGTGAGTCGCACAGGAAACCAAGGCAGAAACGGTCAGGGCCGGGAGCAGGCCGGGGTTCCGGTTCCGGCAAAAAGAGCGAACATTAACATTCATGGCTTAAAATCAGAAGTTATGGTTCCAAAGTGAACACGAAAGCCAACTGCCATACCATACCCCATTTTGGGTACATCCGGGACTCGAGTTGCCTAAAGGCAAAACCCAGGCGTTCCCCCTGTAGCGCACCGCTCACCACCAGCGGAAACTTAGGCCTGCGCAGCAGGCGCAAAAGCGGGAGCCCTTCGCTGCGCGGTGGCCTGTTCGAAGGCAAAAGCGAGCTTGAGCAGACCGGGTTCGCTCCAGGCAGGGCCAAAGAAGGAGATTCCTACGGGCAAACCCGAAATGAATCCTGCCGGCACCGAAATACTGGGATAGCCGGCCACGGCCGCGGGAGTGGTGCTGCTGCCAGTATCGCGGTCGCCATGGACCAGGTCGGTTACGTGGGCGGGACCGGAGGTTGGGGCCACCAAGGCGTCCAGGTTGTGCTTCGCCACCACGGCATCGATCCCCTCGTCCCGCGACAAGCGCCGGCAGGCTTCAACCGCGGCGAGGTAGGCGGGATCAGTCAACGGCCCCTTTTCCTGGGCCTTAATCAGGATGTCCTGCCCAAACCACGGCATTTCCAAATCGCGGTTGCGATTGTTGAACTCGATCAGGTCCTGCAATGAGCGGACCTGAACCATTGGCCCGAGCCGTCCGAGGCAGGCGTTGAGATCCGACTTAAACTCATAGAGCAGGACCTCGAATTCGTGCTCGCTGATCTTTCCCTGGGAAGGCAGTTCCGCGGGATCGATGATGACCGCGCCCAGCCGCTCCATTTCACTCAGGACGTCCTCCATCAGTTTCGCGACGCCAGGGTGGCCGCCAAACAGGTTCCGGGCAACCCCGATGCGCGAGCCGCGCAAGCCATGCCGGTCCAGGAATAGCGTGTAATCAGCGTGCACCTTCCCCAAACTGGCCCCCGTGACGGGATCCTCCGGATCCTGCCCGGCGAGACAACCCAGCAGCACGGCCGCGTCCCGGACCGTTCGCGCCATCGGACCCGCCGTATCCTGACTGTGTGCGAGCGGGATGATGCCCGACCGACTCACCAAACCGATTGTCGGTTTGATTCCGACAATGCCATTGTAAGACGCCGGCGAAAGGATTGAGCCGTCCGTTTCGGTACCCAGAGCGACCGCGCAAAGGTTCGCCGCCACCGCCACCGCCGAGCCGGAACTGGAGCCGGAAGGATTTCGATCCAACGCGTAGGGATTCAGCGTAAGCCCACCCCGTCCGCTCCAACCGCTGGTCGATCGAGACGACCTGAAATTGGCCCACTCGCTGAGGTTCGTCTTTCCCAGGATCACCGCCCCGGCCTGGCGCAGTCTCCGCACCACGAACGCGTCCTTCGCGGCAACAGACTCCGCCAGCGCGAGGGAGCCCGCGGTGGTCTTCATCCGGTCATGTGTGTCGATGTTATCCTTAATGAGCACGGGAACACCGTGCAAGGGACCGCGAATTCGCCCGCCCTTTCGTTCACGATCCCGCTCCCGGGCAATGGCCACTGCCTCAGGATTTATCTCAATGACGGAGTGCAACCGTGGTCCGCTCTTGTCAATTTCCTCTGTTCGCGCCAGATAATTCCTGATGAGGGAAACCGCGCTGAATCTGCCGGCCTGCATCCCTGCCTCCAAATCAGCCAGGGTTAGTTCATCAAGACGGAAAGGCCTTACCGCAGCACTGCGCGCGCGCCGTCCTCCAGTAGTGGCGGACAACGCGAGTGTCGGGAGTCCAAGCGCTGCAGCCCAACCGACGGCAGCTATTTTGACAAAGTCCCGGCGTTTCATCGGTCCACATGATCAGCAATCACACCGCAATCCTCAAGTGCGGGTTGGCAAGAGTTCGCTCCCCGGGGTAAGCGGGAACAGGAACCCATTTTCGATTCTGGAAGGAGTGGCTCCCCCAAGCAGGCCAACCCCTTGCCTTTTCCCGGGTCCGGGTTCCAGCTACTAAATTTCATTTGTCCAATCAGCTATGTCGAGCGATAGGTAACCCGCATGAATTTACCCGCGCCCGAACCGAAGCGCCTTGGCACCGTCGAGTGGCTGATCTGCATTATCGCCACAATTGGCTTTGCCTTCGATATTTACGAGCTGTTGATGCTGCCGTTGATTGTGAAGCCGGCCCTCGCCAGCCTGGGTGGCGTGGGAGCAGGCGGTCTCCCGCTCCTGATCCCGGGCAGCCCGGAATATACTCAGTGGGCACGGATGTTGTTTTTCGTTCCAGCCATCCTCGGCGGGATCTTCGGTTTGCTCGGCGGGTGGCTTACCGACCGATTCGGGCGACGCCGGATTCTCACGGGGAGCATTCTTCTCTATGGTTTTGCGGCATTTGCCGCGGGTTATTCAACCAATCTGACTCAACTCCTGTTCTTCCGGTGCCTGGTTTTTATCGGTGTCTGCGTGGAATTCGTTGCGGCCGTGGCCTGGCTGGCGGAATTGTTCCCGAACCCGAAGCAGCGCGAGAGGGTCCTTGGCTTCACCCAGGCCGCTTCTTCGTTCGGCGGGTTGCTGGTGGCGGTAGCCAATGAACTAAGCGTGAAGTTCGCCATTGATTTGCCAGCGATTCATGGGGTGCATGAAGCCTGGCGCTACACACTCATTTCAGGGCTTATTCCGGCCATTCCCTTGATTTTGATCCGTCCCTTCCTGCCGGAATCTCCCGTTTGGCAGCAGAAGAAAAACGCCGGGGAGTTGCGTCGGCCGAGTCTCGCCGAGTTGTTCAGCCCGGAACTCCGCCAAGCGACCCTGGTTTCCGCGGTTGTTTTTGCCGCGTGTTATGGCATGGCTTTTGGCGCAATCCAGCACTTGCCCCAGATCGTGCCCGGCCTGGCGGATGTGAAAGCAGAAGCCAAAGCGCGACAGGCACTGTTGGTTGAGCAGGCCCTGAAAGCCGACAAACCCGCGCCCGCCCCCAAAGCACTGGCGGCGGCAGGTAAACGCCTCGAGGAAGAACGTGCCGCCGAGGTCCAGAAATGGCAGGAAACTGGAGGTTTGCTGGGTCGCCTTGCGCTGGCGGTGCTGGCGGTTCAAATCGTCAGTCGCAGAGCTTTGTTGCGGATCTTTTTTATACCGGCATTCATCTATATACCGCTATTCTTTTGGTGGTTGAGCAACTCGCTCGCAGGAGCCGGCTCGGTGCAAACCACGAAATGGGGGGCTGCGCTGGCAGGCTTCCTGGTCGTCGCCACGTTTAGTTTCTGGGGAAATTACCTGCCGCGAATCTACCCCGTTCATCTGCGCGGGACCGGCGAAAGTTTTGCCGCCAATATTGGCGGGCGAATTCTCGGAACCTCGGCCGCCTGGTTTACCCTCACGTTCTCCGCGGCTACTCCGCCAAGCCCCGCGCGCATCGCCCTTACCGCCGCCATCGTTGCGGGCATTTTCGCGGCCGTGGGAGCGATCCTGACGCAGTGGCTGCCCGAGCCTGCGAGCGAGGTCTTGAGCGAGAAGGCGTGAGCCGGACCGGCAGGGGGGGAATCCGAATGCCGAATCACCCGAATCCCGAACTCCTTCCGGAGGGGCTTAGGAAAGTTGATGGTTGATAGCATGGCTCAGTTGTCACCTGGCGTTGCTCGCTTGCCCACTTCGTACATGCCGGGGACAACCTGGCGGTACTTCAGGCTGAGGTGGATGGCGCCGGGCGGGGCCAGGGTTTTTGCCAGGTGCACCTGGGGATTCTCCTTGAGGACTTTTCCGTAATCCCCGAACACGGCGAGGTCGGCCGTGGTCTTCTGAGCGTCCAGGCCGCTGGAGATGACTTGTGAGTCGAAACCATCGGGCAGAGTCACCACCCATTCCAACGTGCCGGCGGTCTGGAACACCTCGGGGAGATTCAGCTCGACCGATCCGGTGAATCCAAGGCGCACCATGGGATACGAGAGCCGGAAGGACAACCGATGAGACGACTGATCAGCCACCCGCTCCGGCAATGGGATTCGGCATATCTGGTCCGCGACCGCCGGAGCGCTGACTTCCGCGCCGTTCACCGAAGCCGAGATGAGCCGGGCATCCGCAGGGAGTCGAAGGCGGAACTCCTCCTTCTGAAGCGCCGGCAGAGTGCACTCGAGGAAATGGGTGCAGCTGCCGTCCGAGTTGATCACGGTGAGGTTTTGGGCGCGGGTCAATCCAATGCCGTAGAAATCCCGTGAGCCAGCGGCCAGGTCACCCCCTGCGCCGACGGCGCCCACCGCGTCGCGCCACTCAATAGTCAGGACATCCTCGCTTGCCACACCGGCTTCGTATCGCATCGACTTTTCGACCTGAGTTCGGCTCCATAAGGCGCCGGTGACGAACTCGAGATCCTGCCGGTCTGATTCCAAGCGAACGGTTCCCGAGGTGCCGGCCAGCAACGGAATGCGGACTCGTTTTCGCCCCTCAAAATTCTCAATGGCGGCGCGATAGCGAACCCTCATGGACCCGGTGCCCGTGTTCTGAGCCAGCAGGCTGAGTCGATTCGTGACATTAACGATCCGGGCAGTGGCTGGCTTTGCGGTCGTGATTTCAAAATCCACAAGGTGGATCGGCAAATTGCAAAGGAGAGAAGGAACTCCGCTCACCCGGGCCACGTCGAACGATGCTTTGGCTTCGACGGTGAAATATCCAGACTCCTGCCGTGCGTGGTATGCTATCGGCTGCCAGGCGACGAGGGCGCCGGGCTCCGGTCGAGCTGAGAGGATTTCCTTGTTCAGCAGGTCCGCCGGCACCACCACCTGCAAATCGGCTGCGATGGCGTTCTGAGCGACGGTTAAAAAGGCCAGCAGGATGACCATAGCGGGTTTTCGTCGCATGGCCCGGTTTTGGAGGTTTATCAACACCCCCAGCGTCACCACCCCGAGGCACAAGAGCACCATTCCGCGGTTCCACCCGGCAAACACGGCCAGGGTCGGAAACACCTGGTAGAGGACCAGGAAGAGAGGCGCGCCCAGCAGCCCCAGTCTCACCCCCAGCAACCAGCGGGTGTAATTGACCAGTAACAAGCCCGGCACCAGCACGGCGATCACGAGCGCAACAACAAACGAAAACCGCGAGCTTAGGTAGAGGATTAGAGGAAAATACACGGCGTAGGCGGCGCTCAACGTCAGGATCTGGACCACTGTCAGCCGCTGGCGGGCGGAGATCACCGCCACTGTGGCCAGCAAAAACAACAGACTCACCAGGGGACCTATTTCCAGTAACTGCATCAGCGAGGTGAACAGATTCCGACCCTCAACGATGTTAGCCAGGAAGAAGTCGGGGCCCAGAAAGTCCTTCCGCTCCCAGTTTACTGCGCTGGTT
>Ga0184628_10000882_pt1 | contig 15378 bp, 14 predicted proteins | sample PLM4_5_b1_FD_133149 | JGI IMG/M metagenome (GOLD analysis project Ga0184628, IMG submission 133149) | Groundwater sediment microbial communities from an aquifer in East River, Colorado, USA - PLM4_5_b1 | ecosystem: Environmental > Terrestrial > Soil > Riparian zone | place: USA: East River... | reverse complement strand
GGGCGTGAATCGCGCCGTGGTAGACGTGGATGGCGTCAATGTTGAGCATGTTTCAACCAATCGTCGGTTCCCAGTTAGGCTTCGATGACGCGCGGATCTTGGCGTACCTCGTCGGGATTACCCTCGGCGATCTTCTCGCCGTAGTCGAGCACATGGACGCAGTCCGACACGCCCATGACCACGCGCATGTTATGTTCGATCAAGAGGATCGCCTTAACGTAGCGGCCCATGAGCTCTTTGAACAGCGCCATCAACGATTGCGCCTCGCTGGCGTTCATCCCGGCGGTGGGCTCGTCGAGCAAAAGCAACTGCGGTGCCGCCGCCAGTGCCCGGGCGATTTCCAGGCGGCGCTGTTCGCCATAAGAAAGCTGCTGCGCCCATTCGTTTTCACGGCCGCCGAGGCCGGTTAGCTCGATCAGCTCATGGGCGCGCTGGCGCGCCGCCTTTTCGCCGGCATGAAATCTTTTCGACGCCAGAAAAATATCCGCCAAGTTCGAGTGCAGACGGGTGTGCATGCCGACCAAGACATTGTCGAGCACGCTCATATGCGCGAACAGCCGGATATTCTGAAACGTCCGGCTGATACCTGCGCCGGTAATCGACTCAGGCTTCAAACCGATTAACGACCGTTCTTGGAAACGAATCTCACCCTGGTCCGGCCGATAGATCCCGGTCAGGGTATTGAACAGCGTCGTCTTGCCGGCGCCGTTGGGACCGATGAGCGATGCGATCATGCCCTCTTCGATCTTCATGCTGACCAGCGACAGCGCTTGCAGGCCGCCAAAGCGTTTGGAGATGTCGCGCAGTTCGAGCAAAGCCATCTTCAGTTCCTACTTACCACTTTTGCCGCTGGCAGTCGTATAAAAGTATCTCGCGCAAAGACGCCAAGCATACTTTAATCAAAATCCGAAATCCGAATATCGAAATCCGAAACAAACCGCAGCCAAATAAGACAAAACCCGAGCAATTCCAAAACGAGGATCCGCATCAGGGTTATTTGGAACATTGCGTTTTTTGGTCATTGGGATTTGTTTCGGATTTCGGATTTCGAATTTTCCTTGGTTATTTCCTCGGTTCCTGCTTGGGCGGCAGAATCCCCTGGGGACGGAAGATCATCATGACGATCAATATCAGGCCGAAGATCATGCGCTCATATTTGGCCGGCTCGAACTGCGCCGGCAGATTCGCCAGCGCCAGATCGCCGACCAGCGGGATCGACCACACGGCGCCGGATTGGCGCAGGCCATTGAGCCAGAGCGATAGCCCTTTGAGCAATTGCAAATTCAATATCGTCACCCCGGTGGCGCCGAGGATCGCACCGGGCACCGAGCCCATGCCGCCCATAATAACCATGGCCAACACACCGATGGATTCCATGAAGGTAAAGCTCTCGGGATTGATAAACACCTGCTTGGCGGCGAACAACACGCCGACGGCGGAAGCGAACGAGGCGCCCACGGCGAAGCCCAATAACTTCATGCGCACGACGGGAACCCCCATCGCGGATGCGGCGATTTCATCCTCGCGAATCGCCTTCCAGGCCCGGCCGACGCGCGAGTTCTCCAGTCTTTGAGTAACGAGAATAATCGTAAACACCAGCAACAAGATGAGAAAGTAGAAATACAGCGGGTAGAGCGCGGCGTCGGCAACCTGCACGCCGAAGAATTCCAGCAGCGGCTTAAAAAACAGCGGCGGTTTGGCGATCGGCGCAATGCCCTTGGGTCCGTTGGTCAGATTGATCGGCTTGTCTAAATTATTGACCAGGGCGCGCACCACTTCGGCGAAGCCGAGCGTGACGATGGCGAGATAATCGCCGCGCAGCCGCAGCACCGGCAGTCCTAACAGCGCGCCGGTGGCCGCGCCGACGGCAATGCTGAGAATCAGAAAAACAAAAAACCAATTGGGCGACAGCGGAAACCAGCCGCCGGCGATGAAATGGTTTGCCTGCGGCGAGCCGAACACCGCCCATAGATAGGCGCCGATGGCGTAGAAGGCGACAAAACCAAGATTGAGCAAACCGACAAAACCAACGACGATGTTGAGCCCTAGGGCGAGCGCGACGAAGATCCCGATCTGAATCGCGATCTCGAAATAATAGGCATTCGAGAAACCCAAGACCGGCAACAACACCAACAACACCAGCGCTCCGAGCAGATTTTTCACCCGGCCGCTTACTGGGAAGTAATAGAGCAAAAGCAGCGACGCCTCGACCAGCAAAAACGCCAGCACCGACTGCGGAAAGTAAAAGGCGAGCACGCAGCTCGCCGCGATGTAAAGACAGAGTCCGGGCACCGCCAGTGACCGGATCATGCCTTGCTCTCCCGCACCGCCTCGCCGAGCAGACCCTTGGGTCGAAAAATTAAGATCACGATCAAGACGATGAACGCCACCACGTCTTTGTACTCGGCGCCAAAGGCGCCGTCGGTGAGGAGCGAAAGGTAGGACGCCGCGAACGCTTCCAGCAGACCGAGCAGCATGCCGCCGACCATGGCGCCGGGAATGTTGCCGATGCCGCCGAGCACGGCGGCGGTGAAGGCCTTCATCCCCGGCACAAAGCCGGAGTAAGGATTGACCAGACTGTAATGAATACCGAACAACACGCCGGCCAATCCGCCCAAAGCACCGCCGACAAAGAAAGTCAGCGCGATGACGCGATTGACCGGCACGCCCATGAGCGATGCCGTGACGGGATCCTGGGCGACGGCGCGGATCGCCATGCCCATGCGCGTGCGATTGACGAAGAAATGCAGTCCGAGCAGTGTCAGGATCGCCGTAACGATCACCAGCAACGACTTTACCGGCATGACCAAGGATGCCGAGAGCGGCAAGTTATGATCGAGGAAGTCCAGACTCGGGTAGTTGAGATAAAAGGTGTTGCGCCACAGGCTTTCGAACAAACGCAGGGCATCCTGAAGAAAGAACGAGGCGCCGATGGCCGAGATCAGCGCCACCAATCTCGGTCCGCCCATGAGCGGCCGGTAAGCGATCCGTTCTAATGTCATCGCCGCCAGGCCGCTGATCGTCATGCCGGTGACGATGACAAGTAAAAGAATCACCCCTGGATGCAGCGTCGCCAACAGGCCGGCGCTCTGCAGCAGCAACAGCACTTCGACGCCGACGAAGGCGCCGAGGACGAAGATCTCGCTATGGGCAAAATTGATGAACTCCAGCACCCCATAGACCATGGTGTAGCCCAAGGCGATGAGCGCGTACATAAAACCCAACACGATTCCGTCGAGCAAAACCTGGGGGAGAATTTCCAGCGCGATTTCCAAGCAGTTGTAAACCCTTCAGGGACCGCATGCTAACAAATAGTTGTAGGCCTGGCTACAGGATCCAGGTATCGGATACCTATTCGTTAGCGAAACGAGGTTGCCCCATGGACGTCAGCAATTTTAGGCAATCAATGTGGACTGCGGTTTTTCACAGAGCCCAGCTAAAATAGCGCTAACCGTACTAAACTCGTCACACCTTCGCGACAAAGCACTAAGCGCAGTCTATGATCGACTTCGGATTGCCAGTTAGATGAGGACTTCCCTGGAGATGCTGGTCAAACAACCGGCGGTCAAATCCCCCAAAAGCGTTGAGCAACGGCCGCCCAAAACACCCGCTTATCCACAGGGAAATGCACCTAAGAGCAGGGATATTTAACTTGTTTACGATAAAGATTTCTGCGAAAAGCAGCGGTGTGCGAAAAGTCTGGCCGTATTTCCGTAACCCTAAGCACAGGTTCGGTTGCTGCCGGCGGCACCAAAGCGCCAAAACTCTTCACCGCGTTTCACTTGAGCAAGAACAGTATCGAGAACAGATCGCTGAACGGACGAGAGGGCATTCTTGTGAGGCGGTGCGGCAGCGGTCGAGGAACTCTATCTTCTGCCCTTTTGACTCGAAGCGGTTAACCGAGCACTGATGGTTTCGCTCAGATGCTCTACGGAAACCTTAGCGGGAAGCGGTTCGGGTGAGGCGCCGAGACCGGTCAAGTTTTTGTTGATCGTATCGAGGTCGGCGTAGCGATTCTGATATTCATCCAGACCTGCGAGGCACTGCACGACGCTCCGATCTATTTGGCCCAGGCAGTCGCGCAACGCCGCCATTTTCTCATCGGACTGCCCGCGCAATTGGTCGACTTGGTTTTGCACGACCAGCTGCACGGCGGGTCGCACGCGTTGCTCGATTTGCGTCTGCATCTCTTGCAGTGCTTGCAACAAGCGGCGGTAATGCGCGTCGACTACCGTTGCTGCGGCGTCAAACGAAACGTCTGGAGCTGGCTGCAAATTCGATGGGGATCGTAGGTCGCCGTCAAGCGAACCGAGCGTGGATTGAATGCTGGCGATCTTCTCCAGCACCCCGCCGCGTTCGTCCAAAAAACTTTGCAGTTGCTTGAGTGGATCTTGGTCCATCGAGCAAATTTCACTATCAACTCGGCAAAATTATTTGTCGTTTGCCGCGATTTTCATGTCGCCATCGCCCGAGTCGGCGAGGTTCATCGATTTGGTCGAGACCAATTCCAACACGTCGCCGCGGCTGAAGCGCCAGCTGCGGCCAATGCGGTTACCGGGGATGACGCCCTTTTCGGCGAGTTTGTAGACCGTCTTGAGATGAATCTTAAGCAGCGCAGCCACTTCCGACGGTGTCATGATTTCTTCCATCGCTATTTTCTCCTTTTGCCTTGTCGAAATACCTTATGGACTTCCTGATAAGGTCCAGCATCAGCACGAATTATGCCAATTGCCATTTGACCCTGTTAACGACGGATAAAGCCTGATATTTCCAAAGAATTCCCCACCGCGGCGGGAGTCACCAGGGCTCACGAGGGATCGGTAATCATGGACAATATTGCTCAATCAATGCGCTTTTCGCCCACTCGAGGCGTCGTTTGCCGCAACAAAAAGCCAGAATTGACAATTAGCGGGAATCACCTAAAGATTGCCGGTAACGAAGGCAGTCACGCAGTACTTAATGGGACAAAGCGGCTTCACTGCGGCGCCGGAGCGCCGGATCAGTCGCTGCGATAACGCGCCTGAGCATGGCGGGTCTGGACTTGGGCCAGCTGCTTACGCCATTTTGATGAATAAAGATTGCGCGTTTCGTCGGTGATGGCGCTGGTGGCGGGAAACTTGTCGCGCCACTCCCAGGGACGGACCGCCTCGATGATCATGCGCGAGTTGAAACCCTTTTGCCCCGGTTGAATGATCGGGTCGAGGGGACCGCTCCAGCAACGCCGCAACAGGTCCACCGAGGTGGCCGGATCGGACCGGGTGCAGATCGCCCACAGCACTTCATCGGTGTTGGTAATATCGATGTCGTCGTCGACGACGACCACATAACGCCCCAGGTACGCCCCGGCGTGGCACTGGCTGGCAACCAAAGCGGCTTGCTTGGCGTGACCGGGGTAGCGCTGGGTGATGGCGACAACGATCATGAAGCGCTGCGCCGGGGGAGGCAGATAGACTCCCTTGATATCCGGCACTCCGGCTTGCTCCATGCCGTTCCACACCGTCGCCGCCCGCAGGCAAGAGCGGTACATGCCGTGAATCGTCGGTTTGAACGGCGCCGCGCCGGTGATGATCGGATCGTTGCGATAATACAGCGCCTTGACCCGGACAAACGGTTCGGCGCGCCGAGCGCTGGCATAGTATCCCGGCCATTCGCCGAAGGGCCCTTCCTGCATCGATTCGCCGGGCACGATCTCACCTTCGATGACGATCTCGGAATTGGCTGGGAAGCGTAAACCGGTTACCGGCCCTTCAATCACCTCCATCGGCTGACCGATCAGTCCACCGGCCCAATCATATTCGCTGACGCCGAAGGGCACCGCCTGCGAGGCTGCGATGTAAAGCAAAGGATGCTGGCCGAAGGCCATCACCACCGGAAAAGTTTTCCCCGCCTTCATCGCCTTTTCGTAGTGAATCTTGCCATGCTTGCCGGGGGAGATGTAAAGCCCGACCTTGTCTTTGTCTTGGAGCATGACCCGGTAGCAGCCGATGTTTTCGACGCCGGTCTCGGGATCGCGGGTCACCACCAGATGAGCTGTGCCGAGATAGCGTCCGCCGTCACCGGCGTGCCAACGCGGCACCGGAAACTTGGTCAGATCGATTTGATCGCCATGGGCGATATTTTCGAACACCGGCCCGGTGGTTACCACCTTGGCCGGCATCGGCTGCATGGCGCGCAAGCGCGCGCGCAGCGCATCGATCAAGGGGATGATCTTTAGATCGAGGGGCAGATTGAGCGTCAACGCGGTGCGCTCCAAAGTCTCCAGCATGTTGACCAACACCCGGCGGTTCGGTTCCGACCCTGGGACATTGTCAAAGATCACCGCCGGCGGCGTAGCGATGCGCTCGAGAATAATCTCGGTCAGCGCGCCCAGTTCCAGATCCCAATGAGCGCCGGAAATAGTTTCCAGCTGCTCAAGCCGTTTAACCTCTTTGAGCCAATCGCGCAGGTCGATATTGCCGTTGGCGTTGGTATTGATCGCGGCTGCAGTGGACATGGGCGCTCCTTGCTAGTTGATTGACGAATTACTCGCTCAACTTGAGCGTACTCGGATGGAAAATCTCTTCGATAGCGATAGTTCTGCCCGATATCCCCTGGGCATAGCAGTAGGCGAAGAACTTCTCCAGCACATGGCGATTCGCCTCCAGGCCGTAAGCCCAGGGATCGCAATTAAATATTTCTTGTTCGGCGCTGAGATACTGATTGGGCCAAGCTTCGACGAGACTCGGGATCGCCCGGCGCCAACGCTGCGCCCAACGTTTGGCGTCAACGTAAAGGTGAAACAGCTGCGCCGGCAAGTCTGGATGGCTGTCGATCAAGTGCTTCTGCAGCGCCAGCACATGCATGATCGGCAGAATCTTGCTGCTGCGGAAATAACTGGCTTCGACTTCCCGGGGATTCTCGAAGAGCCTTTTCACATTGGGGTTTGCCAGCAGCGTCGTCAACTGCGATTCGGTAACGCCCAAAGCATCGACTTGGCCGTCGAACAAAGCCAGGCAAGCGCGCTCAGAAGTATTTTTACCGCGGTTTTCGATCATGCGGATCGCCGAACCATCACGCGGGAACACGGTCGCATCAGGGTCGTGGTCATCCCAATGGTGCATTGAGGCGACATGCCACTCGGAGTGTGTCGCCGAAACGCCGTATTGATCCACCAGCATGCCGCGCATCCAGATCGCCGCAGTCTGCACCCAACGGAGAAAGCCGATCTTGCGACCGCTCAAATGTGACGGCTGGGTTATCCCCGAATCTTTGCGGCAAAAAATGAAACCATGGCGAAACATCCGCGACGGAAACACCGGGATGGCGACGAAGTCGGCTTTGCCTCGCGAGGTGTACGAAATCAACTCGCCGAGAGACATTTCCGAGACATCGTATTGTCCTTTATACATGCCGGCGAACATGCCGGGCACATCCTCGGTCTCGGTGACCTCGAATTCGAATCCAGGAATCAACATTTGGCCGCGCAGGATCGGCAAAGTGCCGTCGTAAACGCGGCTGGCAAGGCGGATTTTAGTTGATGAAGCCATAAAAGTTCCGCCGCTCGACAAAATATCTTTCCGCCACGAAGCGCATGAGGGCGCGAACAATCATTGCTCCGAACTTCGCGCGCTTCGCGGCGGGATGGACTTTTTCCTTAACAGATTGTCTACTGTCGAGCCATCGAAGACGTTAATTCCCCGCCTCTTCCCGATACAGTTGCAGCGCTTCCATTACCGGCCGGTCGTTCATGGAGAACAAGATCGCCTCGTCACCGCCGAGATTCTCATGGGCGTGCCATTGCCAGAGCGGCACGACAAAGCTGTCGCCTTTGCGCCATTCCAGATAACCTTCGCCAACCTTGGTGCGGCCCTGGCCTTTGACGACATGATACAGCGCCGTGCTGGTATGACGGTGCGGCTTGGTCGATTCCTTGGCGTTGAAGAGCTGAATCTCGCAAGACATGGTCGGATACGTGTAACCGCCTGTAGCCGGGTTGATGTAGCGCAGCAAGGTGCCGTCGTAAGGATCGCGATCGGCAATGCCCATCGCTTTGAGCGCCCTGTAGGTATCCTTAAACGAATAGCGAAAAGGCACGCCACGCCGAAAGCTCTCCGCCTGCTTGGGCGTGCGGGCAAATCCCAATCGGGCAAGCGACTCACCGGTCTGCCGAGTAATCTCCTGTTCGGGTTTTTCCGAATCTTCGAAGAACAAAACATTGAGAGATTGAATCAACGGACCATCCAACCCGTCGAGCCAGATGATCGGATCTTCCGACTCGTTGTGATGGTCATGCCAAGTCCAATTGGGCGTCAGAATCAAATCGCCCTCTTCCATGTAGAACTTTTCGCCATCCACTGCGGTATAGGCACCGGTGCCCTGTACGACGAAACGGATCGCCGCCATATTATGGCGATGGGCTTTGGCGACTTCGCCGGGATTGACGATGGAAAAGGTGAACTGCAGCGTGTGCGACGTCGACTTGATCGGCAGATGCGGACTGACAAGACGAATCGCCCGCCGCTCCGCCTGATCGATGCCGATAGTCTCGCTCGCTTTGAGCAGGCCGTCGAGGAGCGGCTCCCACTTCCACAGATACGGCGCCTCGGACGCGTGCGACGGCACGCGGGTGCGCCAAAAGCCGGAGAGTTGATTCTTTTCCAGCTGACTATCGAGTTCTTCGAGCTTCATCGAGGCTCCCACTCATGGTTAGTTCTACGCGCCGCGCTGTGATCTTCGTGGTGAAAACATCTCACAGTAAACTCGCAAGACCCAAATATTTAGGATGCCTTCTCCATCGCCAGGGCCATGCCACCGAAGTAGGCACGGTGAATGTCCATGGACTCCTTGGCGGTCTTGATTACGTCCTGTTCTCGTCCCGGCACGACATATTTTTCCAAAACATCGATGAACATGTCGGAATGTTTCACGTCGGCCTTACTGTGCGCCGTGAAGTTCGGCATCTGCGCATCGGATAAATTTAGATCGCGTTTCCAGTTCTTATAGAGCCGGGTGCAATTGCCGCCGCCCAGATCGCCGAGCAAACGATCGTCGTTGGTCCATTCTGCGATGGTTGAAGCCGCCACCGACTCCTGCCAACTGCGAGTGCGCGCGATCCACCACCAGGCGTAAACCGATGCCGTGGTTGTCGGAAGCGGCTCAGCGGCAAGAATATCGTCGATGCTCAGGCCAACTTCCTTGCCTTGGCGAAAGATCAGATCCAAGTGGCCATGCTTGGAGTGCTCGTCTTCGATCAACTCTTCGTATTCATGGGACATGATGCGCTGCTTGACGTCGAACTCCGGACAATTCGCCGCCACCTGGGGCCAGAAATCGCGCCGTTTGCGAACATAGAGACTCAATTGCAAAAGATAAATCTGCGCGCGCTTCTCGGACAGCTTCACCGAGTAGAATTGTTCCATCTCCGGCGAGCGAAACAAATCGCGCACACACTCGCCCAACTGCTGGCGCCATTCTTGTGGATTCATGATCATTCCTCCTATCCGCTCGGTACTCGAGTAGCCATTGGCCGGACTGCCCAGGTTCGACGCGGAGTTTTTAAGTGCAATGGGATTGCGCTACTTTTGTAGACCTAACTGATCGGCCAAAGGGTTGTCAAGATAGCGCGGCAGAAACAGACTGTAAATTGTTCCGTGACACGAAGTATTGGACAACCGTGCAAGGCCCGCCAGCGAAGCTCAACGGCACCGAGCGGCGCCGCTAGAGTGTGCCGTAATGCTACTGCACGTCGGTGGTCATCATGGGAATGGGAACATAACGCAGGAGAATTCTTTGTAGCTCGTCGAATGAGATCGGCTTGTTGACGACCTCCTGGGCGCCGCATTGCAGCGCCGCATCGCGGTGCTTCTCACCCATCCACGCCGTGCAGATAACAATCGGCGTGTTTTTCGTCACGGCGCTGCCTCGCAAGCAAGAGATCGCCTCCATGCCGTTCATGTTGGGCATGCCGATGTCCATGAATATCAGATCGGGTATTTCGCTCAACGCTTTTTGCACGCCCAATTCGCCGTCATCCGCCTGCAAGACTTCGCAGCCCAAATGGCGCACCATCATCGCGAACAGCTCACGGCAGTCGGTGTTATCCTCGATTACTAAAACTCGGTAGGCCATGTACGAAGCTCCAGAACAGGTGTGGAGCAGGTCCCATGCCAAATATTTTATTGTCTAAATTGGTAGTTTTGGCGAGTTTGGCTGAAAAAGTTGCAGCCTTTGGCGCGACAAGAAACAAACTGAAAACTTTGAGATTACAAAATTGGCCACAATTGGCAATCGATCTACCCTTGTTACCGCTGGTCAATCCCCAATCCTTCGGCTCCTGAGCCGAGCTTTAACCATCGCTCCAACGTTGCGTCTCTTCCGAGCTCCGTATAATTTACCGGTACCGAGTGTTTTCTACTTTCCCCATGGAACCTTAAGGCCGATGAAACACACCGCTAAACGTCTGAGGATGGCGTCCACGGGAGAGGAACTGCCTATAAGCCGAAGAATTGCCGAGCCGGCACCCTTCGTGCTCTAGCTATCAACCATGCAGATCACCAACAAGAAAGTTTTGATCGTCGACGGTAACGACGCCTTTCGCGCATCCCTCGGGAGCTTTATCAAAGGTTTGGGACATGAGGTCTTCGAAGGCGCCACCGGCCAGGAGGCCCTCGACAAGGCTTCCAGCATCCATCCGGATTTGATCATGATGGACGTGCGCTTGCCGGGAATAAACGGTGACGAGGTCACCGCCCGACTAAAGTCGCATCGGGCCACTCGCAACATCCCTGTCGTGATCAACACCGGCTGGACTACCGCCTGTAACATCGAAGACCGCATCGACCGCGCCCGCAACGCCGGCGCGGTCGAGATTCTCTACAAACCGCTGCAATTTCCCATGCTGCGCGATGTGTTGCGTACCTATTTGATGGTCTAGAGCGGCCGAGCTAGCTAGAGGGAATCAGGTACTAAACGCCATAAACTTTGATGCTCCGCGTCGGCCGGTCACCCGCAGGTCATAGCTAGCTGCGTCTGAATTAATTCCTCCGGAATTTTGAGTCTTGCTTACCCCAAGCACAGTTTCGATCCCTGGTGGCGATTCATGTGCTCAGTTCAGGCAACGAGGTTCGAGGCCATCGCTTAGCGGTAGCACGACTGGTTCCTTGTAAACACCGCTGCGGAAGCCTAGTAAGAAACTGTGGTATCTGTTCGTCCTCATTTTGTGCCGATTCCAACCCAGGATGCGCCGGAGTCCGGCCGGTTGATCTTGCGCAACGGCACGACGGCTTCAATACGCGTCGCCCAATCGAGCGACGAAGCGGCGATGGCCCAGTTCTTTGCCTCACTATCGAAAGAATCGCGACAGCATCGGTTCTTTTCGCAGGCGCTTCCAGATGACAAATTGGTCGGCTCCTTTTGCGACGCCGGCGATCCGCGTAGGCAGAGCACTCTAATCGTCACACAACTCAGCGGAGCCGTGGAGACGATCATCGCCGTCGGCACCTACATGGCTAGGGACACCACTACAGCAGAGATCGGTCTGGCGGTTGCCGATGCCTGCCAAGGCAAAGGCATCGGCACGTTGATGCTCGAACGTTTGGCGCTCTTCGCCGCCAGCAACGGCATACGCCATTTTTGGGCGATGACGATGTTCGAAAACCAACAAATGCTCGACGTGTTTCGCGAGTCGGGGTTTGACTGTCGAACCAAGACCGAGCAGGGCGTGGTTGAAATCGATCTGTCCCTGGTTCCTAGCGCGGCAAGCGTCGCGCACGGCGAATTATGCGATCGGGTTGCCACCGCGGCTTCCCTGCGGCCGTTCTTTCATCCCAACGCCGTCGCAATCGTCGGCGCCTCGCGCAATTCGGCGAATATCGGCACGAGACTTTTGCAAGCGGCCATCGATGCCGGCTTTCAAGGGACACTTTATCCGATCAATCCAAAGACCGCGGCCATCGGTTCCCTGCGCGCCTATCCGTCGGTGCGCGATCTCCCCGAAGCGCCGGATCTCACCGTGATTGTCGTGCCGCGAGATGCAGTCTTGGAAGTCGTCGACGACTGCGCCGCGCGTGGCGTCCGCGCTGTCATCGTCATCACCGCGGGATTTGCCGAGATCGGTGCCGCAGGCCGTGAGCTACAACGCCAGCTTGTGACAAAGGTGCGCGGCCACGGCATGCGCATGATCGGACCGAATTGTCTGGGTTTGTTGAGTACCGATCCGACGGTTCGGCTGAACGCCTCGTTTGCTCCCGACTTTCCACCGCCCGGCCGCATCGCTTTTTCATCCCAAAGCGGCGCCCTTGGACTGGCGATCATTTCACTGGCGCGTCGGCGCGGACTCGGCTTGTCGAAGTTTGTCAGCGTCGGCAACAAAGCGGATGTCTCAGGCAATGACTTATTACAATACTGGGAGCAAGATGGGCAAACCGATGTCATCCTTCTCTATCTAGAATCCTTCGGCAACCCCAGACGCTTTGCCCGCATCGCCAGCCGTGTCAGCCGGCACAAACCCATCGTTGCTGTCAAAGCGGGGCGAACCGGCGCGGGCAAACGGGCCGCCAGCTCGCACACCGCAGCCTTGGCCGCCAGCGATGTCGCGGTCGACGCGCTGTTTCATCAGACGGGCGTGATCCGCGCGGAATCTATCGACGAGATGTTCGATCTCGCCGCGGCGTTGAGCGCTCAACCGCTGCCCAACGGTCGACGCGTCGCGATACTTACCAACGCCGGCGGCTTGGGCATCCTGTGCGCCGACACCTGCGAAGCCAACGATCTGCTAGTTCAAGAGCTCAGCGAAGCGACGAAAATTTATCTGCAGGAATTTTTGCCGGCGGCCGCGAGTGTGATGAATCCCATCGATATGATCGCGTCGGCTAGCGCCGAAAATTTTGCCAAGGCGACGGAGATTTTGCTCTGCGATCATCAAGTGGATGCGCTGATCGTTCTGACCATCGACGTCGGCCTCGCTGATATCTCAACTATCGGCCGTGGTATCGCCGCCGGTGTTAGCGTTGCGCGTGCCAAGAGCGGTGCCGGAAAACCGGTCCTCACCTGCATCATGGATGGCGACACGCTGAGCGCTGCCAGCGCATTGAACGGTGAGCGCTTGCCCAATTACGACTTTCCGGAAAACGCCGCGCGTGTGCTCGGCAAACTGGCAAGCTATGCCGAATGGCGCAGACGGCCACTTGGAGTAATTCCCGACTTCGACGATATTCAACCCGAGACCGCTCGCGCGCTTTGCCAATCGATTGTAAAGGAACGCGGCACTGTTTGGCTTGAGGCCATAGAGGTTCGCAAAGTCCTTCAGGACTTTGCCCTGCCAATGCCGCCCTTCGAAATTTGCCGCAGCGCTGACGCCGCCGCGCGAGCAGCGCAGCAGATCGGCTTTCCGGTAGCGCTCAAACTGGCGTCGCGCCAGATCGTCCACAAAACCGAATTCGGCGGCGTGCAATTGAATTTGCAAAATGAAACCGCCGTCCGCGCCGCCTTTGCCGCCATTCACGGCCGGCTCGCCGGCGCGAATCGACTGGAGGCTTTCGACGGCGTGCTGGTGCAACCGATGATCGGCGGCGGTGTCGAGCTCATGGTTGGAATTACCCAAGACCCGTCCTTCGGCCCGTTAATCGCCTTTGGCCTGGGCGGGATTCATGTGGAGATTTTGCAGGATGTTTGTTTCCGGGTTACACCGATCACCGATCGCGATGCCAATGAGATGGTCCGCGCCATTCACGGCTATCGATTGCTCGAAGGCTACCGCGGCCACCCGCCGGCGGATATCCCCGCCATTGAAGATCTCTTGTTGCGCCTCGCCCGCTTGGTTGAGGAAATTCCCGAGATCACCGAACTGGATTTGAACCCGGTGATCGTCCGGCCGCCGGGCCAAGGCTGTTGCATCGTCGACGCGCGTATCCGCGTGGCATCGATCCAGTAGGAGCAACCGAAGGGTCGCCCTATTTGACGATCAGCACCGGACAATCAGCGTAACGCAGGGTTCGCTCCGCCACACTACCCAGGAGAAATCGCCGCAAACCGGTCCGCCCATGACAACCCATGATGATCATCGCGACGCGTAACTTTTTGGCCTGACGAACGATCACATCCGCGAAATCCGTGCCGCGTGCCAAGACAAGCCGGCACTCTGCCGGTTTGACGCCTTTGCGCTTCGCCAATTTGGCAAAGCGGTCACGCGCATCCCGCTCCATCAGACCGTAGAAATCGAACTGTCCGCCGGTGGGCGGATAGATCATCTCCGCCGGCACGACGTTCAGCGCTACCAGCTTGGCTCTATTTTCGCGCGCCAGCTTGCGCGCGTAATCGAAGGCGCGCTCCGCGCCGCGAGAAAAATCCACCGGCACGAGAAATATTTTTGAACTTGCCATAGTACCCCCTCATTGCCGTCATCGGCGCAATCCCGCCAGCTCCTAGAGCAGACGCCAGTTCTTCAAGTCGCTTTGGCACAGGCCCTATCAACACAATCTGCGCTGACAAGCCTTTGGCGATTTGTTGTTATTGAGGCGGGAGCAATGCGTAAGCGATCTGAGCGATTCAATGAAATTTGATTGTCCTAAATAAGTTTCTTCCTCGGTCGATTCGCTCCGCGAGCTTTGGGTGCGAATTTTTTGCAGTCCGGGCACAAGCCTTCAAGATAAACCGAGAAATCCTTGATCTCGAATCCGGTTCGGCGGGCATCGGGAAGCGGCAACCGGCTGAGCGCCGGATCGTCAAAGTCTACTAGCTTATCGCACCGAACACATACCAGGTGGTGGTGGTGTTCGACATTGCCGTCGAAACGAGCCATCGCGGCAACATGACTGGTTTTTCTGGAAACCCCGAGATCGACAAAAGTTTCTAGCGTGCGGTAAACCGTGGTGCGCGACACACCGGGGATTCGATCTTTGATATCCTCATAGACCTGATCGATGGTCGGATGATCCTGGCGGTCCAACAACGCCTCGAAAATCGCCCGGCGTTGCACCGTCATGGGGATCCTCCGCTCACGACACTTGGCCTCAAGCCTGCCGATCTTCTCTTGTCTGTCTAACTTGACCTTGCTCATGATCCTCCATTGGAACCGACTACTTCCCGATCCAACTCTTCGAGCTCTCGATCTCAAGGGACAATTTATACTATCTAGACGGGCGCCGGAATGGGTACAAAGCCAGTGCCATTTTAGACGTCGTCGCCTTAGGCCGGATCGGACGTGAAATAATACTGGCACTCCGGAATATTGTTTGGCATAGCACCGGTCATTTTCCTTAGACAGACAAACGTCCCGGTTCAGCGGCGGCAGCGCGCCGTCCGCGGGAACCGGTTGTTAGCTGGCAGTTTTCTTGCCAACCTGTCAGAAGCCCTCAAGGACGATCATGTAGCGATCAGCGGATGTCGAATCGGTCAAGGTTC
>Ga0184628_10000881_pt1 | contig 15378 bp, 27 predicted proteins | sample PLM4_5_b1_FD_133149 | JGI IMG/M metagenome (GOLD analysis project Ga0184628, IMG submission 133149) | Groundwater sediment microbial communities from an aquifer in East River, Colorado, USA - PLM4_5_b1 | ecosystem: Environmental > Terrestrial > Soil > Riparian zone | place: USA: East River... | reverse complement strand
CTGATTCCCAACCAGCGCGCCGCAAGTTGGTCGCCATGGTTGACGATGTAACGCCGCGTTCGCCGGTACTCATTTTGACCCATGTACTGAACTGTTGAAGGTGCAGCCATTCTTTGCCGTCTTTCATCAGCGGTCGCTTATTCTGCGCCGCTTCAATCCAATCGGATTCCGGCGCGACGTGCGCTTTGTTCAAGTAATCTTCCGCCCATTGCTGCACGCGTTCTACCGGCGAACCTTCGGTGCCTAGTTCGACGTACTGGACGGTCGCCAGCAGTGCGTTCAGGCGTTTATCCCATTCTGGCCCTTTGACCAGCGGGATTTTCCGGTCAACCGCTTCGATGATTTTGGAAATGAACTTGGATTGGTCGCGCAGTGCGTCGCCGCTTCCAAGGGGAATTTCGGTATCAGTGCCGCGCACCAGTATACGCAGATGGTAGCGTGGCGGTTCGTCGGGATACTTCAACAGTCCAAGGATTGGTACGCCGAACAGTTTGGACAGACTGCCTTTGATGGTTTCAGGGTCAGTTTCGTATCCATCTGCGACAGCTTCGACAACCTGTTTCGCATCTTCCAATTCTTCGCGGTTGGTCGCGTCATTGCGTGCGCGGAATATGGTGCGCGCATAGTAATCTTCGCGCAGTTTCAGGTCTGCGCCATGCTCGCGCCGACCGGCGATTAACAGGTTCACTATTTCTTGGTCATCCCATCCGTACATCACACCATAGTTCGCCAGCGACATGTCGTACGCTGATGGCGAATCATCCACCAAGTCTTTGCGCTTCCGGTTCCATGTAGCTTTGAACTTGGAATCGTTTTCAACTGCTGCCATCAGCTTCATTGCTGGCGGTTCGGCGTTCGGGTCTAGCGTAAACAGCGCGCTAATAGAACCGTTAGTTGTGCGCGCAGTAGTGAACGACGGCTGTTCCGGCATCTGGATACCGTTGAAGTCGTGCCAGTCGTAACGCCGGTTCGGGTCAATTTCTTCGATGGTTGCGAGTACGTGCGGTTGATACTTCCGGTTCACTGTTCCCGGTACGCGCATGATGCGCGCTAGGTCGTGCGTCGCATCTATATCCCATGGTGCTGCAATGGTGCGAATCTTCGCTTGCCAGTTGCGCGAGATTGCTTGTGCGTGCTTGTTCTGCGTCGCATCTGTGAACAGCCATGGTTGCTCGAATGCCCACCAGCACTGGTAACCGTGCCCGCTGTGGATAATGATGGTTGGTTGCTTCGGCAGACTGCGGCACAAATCCAATGCTTCCGGTTTCGTCGGTAGGTTGGTTTTCTTGTGCGCCTTATCTGCGTAATCAATGTCAGCCCATAGTCCGTACAGGCCCGCGACTTCGCCGTTTGGTGTGCGGTTCTTTGGCCCGTACAATTTCGGCGCGAGTCCGACGCCAATGTATACGTCAGCGCCGCCCATTCCTTCGCCAGCTAGTTCCACACATTCTGCTGACGCCGTTGCGGTCGATTGGTGCCAGTGCGATACCGTATCAGGTAGTGACAGAATCAACAGATGCGTCCCGCTTGGAACATCATCTGGCAACATGGTTCCTAAGAAGGTATCGACTTGCGCTTTATCCGCTCGAACTGGTAGCGCAGTGTCGTCCAATTGTGCTTCCCCTTTGAAGCGAAACAAACGCCGGGATTACTCCCGGCGTCGTTTCCAGTTGGTACTGTTTAGTTGGCGTCTGGTTCGACATCACCTTGCGTCAGTTCGACGCCATCGATTGCCGGTCGAATAAACTCCCGGTACGTCATGATGCGTTCCCGTTCCGCTGCGTTCAGGATTCGCCCCAATCCCGGCGCAGCTTTGCTGTACCGGATGCTGTTGCGGTTCTTGTCCTGTTCGAGCGACAGCTTCGTTTCGACTGCCCAAAACGGAATCGCCTTTTGCGTCAGGCGCGCGAAGTAGTCGCGCATCGGACGAATGGACATTGGCGGTAGCGGCATGAAGTACGGCAGCGTGTCGCCTTCGGTCAGCATGAATGCTGCCAGCACTTCGCGACATGCCTTTCCCGCGCCGTCATTCAGCGCCGAATTGAACTGGTTGAACCGGCACGTCTTGCACGCGCCGCCGGGATTGCCGACGCCGATTACGCCGTCGTCGCTGGTACACATTGGCGGTGCGCCGTCCGATTGCTCGAATGGTACATCCCAATACGCACGCATCGTTTTCCAGTGAACAATGACGCCTGATACGGTGCCGGTTGCTTCCACACCTTCCAGCGTCGGCACTTCCCAATTAGCGCCGCCGCCTGCTGGAATTCGGATGCGTGGAAGTTCGCGCGGACTGATGCCTGTTTCGCCTAGGTTCTCGCGAACCGTCAGCGCCAGTTCATCCATGTTGGTTGCGAACGTCGCAAGGTACAGCCCTTGTTCTGGTACGGTTGCGACTTCTTTTCCTGTTGCCATTTTGCGTTGTGTCCTTAGACCGTCCGCTTTCGCGACGGCTTGTTGTGCGCCTTAGAGTGCGGCGCTATTGTGACGCTGAATCGGCGTCGTCGTCGTCGCCGGTTTCTTCGTCGTCGTCGGTGTCGTCGTCAGACCCAGCTTCGGATTCGTCGCCAGACTCGCCGGATTCTGCGTCTGGTTCGTCGCCAAAAGGGATTTCGGGTTCTTCCGCTTCCGGCTTTTCTGGTGGTGTTGGTTGGGTCACTGGTTTTAGTTCCTTTCCTTTGCGACGCTGGTTATTCCAGCGGTGTCACACTAGAACACTTCATCCGGTTCAATTGGTTCGATTTTTTCCAATCGTTCTTCATTGAACCATTCTTCGACAACCTTTCCCGCTTCCAGTTGCCGCGCGGTCACCAAGTACATAATTGCGCCGCGACTCGAACCAATGTTGACGGCTGATATTTCGCCTTTGAAGTGAGTCACCACATCTTCGACTGAATCGAACAGGTCGAACTTGGTTTCATGCTGCGCCATTTGTGTCACCTTTTGAGTACGACGATTTTGAACTTGGTTGCTACCGACAATTTGCCTTCCAGTTCTGGCGGCATAATTGGATTGTCCAGTTCGTCGCGCGGTAGTTCGCGAACCCATGCAGACATGGTTTGTGCGTTGAATCGTTCCTGAACGAATGACGCTAATCCAGCCACTCGTAATGCGGCATTGGTTTCGTCGTACGTTCGTACTCCCGGTTGGTCAGCACTTTCAGGGTAGGATGCCCATATCTGACCGCGCAGAAACGCCGTACCGTCATCCGTTTTCACGTTCTGGACGCCGTTCTGCATGAACTGTTCCAGCAGTTCCGCTTCCATGTCGTCTGCCAGTGTGGTCAGCCGTTCCGCTTCCGCAGTCAGACCGCGAATGCGCAGCCGCAAGTCTATGTACTCGCGTACCCGGTCGGTGTCAACTGTCATCGCCGGTACTTCGCCCGCGCCTGTTCGTTTGCGATGACGTTCAGTTCGCACGCGCGCACGTACTCTGCCATCCCGCGCCAAATGTCTTGGTCGATGTCGTTTAGTTCCGACCATTTTTCTTCGACGGTAACGCCGCTTTTGTCCGCCGCGTCTCTGAACGCTTGGTACGTAGCGTGCGCGCGTATTTCGAGCATTGCGCCGCTAAGGTTTGAACCCATCCGGCCAGAACGAATTGGCGTCGGGTTCGGCGCGCTGTTTGCGACGCCGCTGTCTTGGTTCATTCTTCGGTTCCCCTTTTGGTTTGGTAGTGGCACGGATGCATAGCCATTGTGCGACCGCTTGTTCGGCGCAGTTCAGGCACTTCATTCGTTCCATTGGTACGGACTGACCGCACTGGTTAGCGCACGAATGCAGCATTCCAGTTCGCCCATTCGGTTGCAAGGTCTGGCGATTCCATCAGCGTCGCCAGTCGCATCATGTTCACTTCGGTTGGATTCGTTAGTCCGCCTTCCCATTTTTGGATTGCAGTCAGCGAAACGCCGACCAGAATAGCGACCGACGACATTGGCACGCCAGTACGTCGCCGCCATAGGCGCAGCGGGTTGCGCGCCAACCATTCGCTGATTACCAGCATTGGTTGTGCCTGTATTCGTCCCGGCAGTTTATCAGGGACTGAATCTATCAGGGTAGCTTCCACGGGTTCCCCTTCCGGTGTTGTTGTAGGCTACGCTTTCACGCTGGCCCGGTCAAGGCTGTCAACCATTTCCAGAACCATGTGCGCGAACTGCCGCGCCTGTTGTGCGTTGAACCAAGTGCGCTGGTCTGCCCAATCCATCTTACACTGGATGAACACTTGGTCGTCTGTGGAACGAACAGCCATGGCTATTCGCGCCGGTTCGCCGTATGGGAATATTGCGTTCGAGTGCTGTACCCATTTGCGCGTATCAACCATTCCAACCAGCTTTCGTATACTTGTTCAACCGGCGCGTCAACCAGCGATAGCAGTCGGCGCATACGACCAGTTCAATGTCGTTCATTGCGTACGCTCGTTGTTTGTGGTGATTGGTGCATCCTTTCCTGCATCGCCCGCAGTGCCATGTTATTGTGCGCGGTTTGTGTTCCGGTTCTGGTGCGCGTTCCAGTGTTGGGAATGACGCCTGCATTACTGGTGGTTCAGCAGCCTGTTGATGTCCAGTTCGTCGCCGTTCCACATGCGCACAGTCTCGCAGTGCCGACACTTCGCGACCGCGTGCTGGTCGTTGATGTGCCACATCCATTCATGCTCGCGCTGGACGAACGTGAAACCAAGTTTCGGCAACGCCGCTGCCATGGCGTCGAACAGGTCAATCAGTTCGTCTGGTGGTTCGTCAGGTAGTCGCATCTGGTTTCTTCCCCTTGCGCGGTTTCAGGTCGGCGCAGTCCATTGCCGACAGCAGCAACCGCAGTCCGTATTCTGGCGTGGTGTCGCGTATCGCTTCAAACGTCACGTACTGCACGTCACGCGGCGAAGTGCCGATGCGCCGATACCAGATGCACTGGTTAGCCCGGTCAACCCTGACGTGCCATTCAGTGCGTTCCAACGGCTGTGGCGGTTCATTCATCCAATCCCCTTTCGCGCGCTCGTTTCAGCATCGCGGTTGATATGTTCGGATAGGCGCGCTGGATGGCGCGCCAGTTGCGCGCCTGTTCGTCCAGTTCGTGGCACTCGCACGCGCATGTTGCGATGTCGTGCGGCGTCAGTATCTTCATGCAGTCAGCGCATTTGTTCATCGCAGTTCTTCCAGTATCGATTCAACGACTTCTTTTTTGTTGGACAGTGCGCTGTACACCTTTTCGTCAACGGTTCCGCTGGCGATTAGGTGAATGTAGCTGACCGGTCTGGTCTGGCCCGGTCGGTGCGTGCGCGCCAGTGACTGTTCGTAATCACCAAGGCTGAATCCGACCGACCAGTACACGCAATACCGTGCGCGAGTCAGGTCAACACCAACGCCGCCTGATTGCATCTGGACGCCGATGACTTCGCCGCCTGATGCGTTCTGCCATTCAGCCATTTCATTGACGCGTCCAGACAGTTCCATGTAACCGCGACCGGCTTTGGTCGCCGCTTCCCTGATGCGGTCAAGGTCGCGCCGGAAGCGTGCGAACACAACGACCGGTTCGTGCGCATCCACATCTTCCAGTACGTCCGAAAGCTGTTCGCCTTTGCCGTCGTGCAGGTCGATGATTGCGCCTTCGTCGGTCGGAATGTGACCGCTGGTAATCTGTTGCAGTCGCAGCAGTTTGACCAGCGCATTGGCGACGGTAACTTCGCCGCCTTTGACGAACGAAATGAAGTCGGCGTCAAGGTCGCTGTAGACGCTCGCCGCTTTGCCGTCCAGTTCAAACGTTCGTTCGATGTGCATGACTGGCGGAAGGTCTAGCACTTCTTTGCCGACGCGGAATGCGATGGAATAGAACCGCTTGTTCAGTTCGTCTGTGTTGCGGTATCCCAACAGTTCGTGACCGCCGTACCCGCCCCAATCCGCGTACGTGTTTTTGAACAGATGAAAGCTGGTTCCGAACACTGCCGGGTCTAGGAACCGGTACTGCCCGAATGCGTCCATTGGTGAATGCGGCATTGGTGTTCCGGTCAGGCACAGCCGACGCTTAGCCTTCATTGCGAGCGTACCGATGAACTTGGATGCCGTGCCATTGTGCGACTTAATGCGGTGCGATTCGTCGCAGACAATGTAATCCCAATTGGTGCCGGAAAGGAACCGCGCCATTTCCGGTCGCCATGTCGCTTCATAGTTGACGATGAATACCAGCATCGCTTCGCTGCCGGTTTCGGTGTGCTGTTTCATCGTCAGTTGTGCTTCGCCAACGCGCTTCGATACGCTGCCGCGATTCAGCGGAATTGCCTTATACTGGACGGCGCAGTGCTTCGCCAGTTCCTTCGGCCAGACCGAAACGACCGTCTTTGGGCAGATGACCAGCACGCGTTTCGCGTAGCTGTTCTGTAGAAGGTCGATGGTCACTTTCGTCTTGCCGGTTCCCATGTCCAGTGCCAGCATGGTCGCCGGTCGTTGCAGCGCGAAATGGTACGCCTGCAACTGGTGCCGCCATGGTGTCAGCTTGGTCGTCTGGACTGCCGGTAGCGTGGTGTGGTCTGACCGGATGTACTGGTCAGCCTGTTCCTGCTGCCGCGCCTTGCCGACCAGAACGTTGAACGCGTCGCTGCGCTGAATGCGCATCGGGATACGCTCGTTGATTGCGCGCGCGCTCGCCGCGCTAATCGGGTACGTCCATGCCTTTAGTTCCGGCGACCATTTCGCGCCGGGAATGGACTTGCACGCATCTTTCAATGCGAACGGAGTCCGTAGGACAATGCGGTCGCCTTCTACGTTGACGCCGAACGCTGCTGTTGCTAGTGTGGTCATCACGCCGAATCCCCTTTCGGTTGGTAACGGAACGCCGCTGGCACATACCCGGTCAGCGGCGTTTCCGTGTCACCATCGTAACGATGGTGGTTGTTGTGGTCAATAGCGCGAGTAACCAAATCGAATGGTGCCGCGAATCAGCTTCCAGTCGTCGGCAGTTCCTTCGCCCGCTTCGCAGCGGTCTAGCACGGCATTGTACCGCGCGTCCCGCGCGTCGATTGCTTCGCGCTTCTCCGTGTACGCCGCGTCGCGCTTGACCTGACGCGCCTTGTCGCGCGCCGTCTTGTTCGCTTCGTGGTGCAGCTTGCAGAATTCCTTGCCGATGTTGTGCCGGTTGGCGTTGAACGTCTGCCCGTTGACTTCGTACGTTTCGTTCAGCACGCCGCCCGACGCGCGCCGGTCGCAACTGTGCTGCGCGCACCATCCCGGCATGGTGAACCGGAACCCTTGCGCGCCGAATCGGCGCGTCCATGTCGGCTGCGTCATCTGGTACGCCGTTTGCGCGCCAGTGCAGACTTCAATGATTTTCTGGATTTCGGTGCAGTCGTTGCACGCGACCAGATGGCTGTAGAAGTTGACGACCTTGGTGTTCAGTCCCGCGCACTGCGGGCAGCGGTAGGCGACGGCATCAGCCTTCTTAATGTCGGTGGCATCAGCCGCAGTAATGGTTTCAGTCATTTCGTTTCCCCTTGGTGTGGTGATGGTATGGTGGCGCGCCCGGTTGGACGCGCCCGGTTCGACGCCGGAATTACGCATGGGCATTGGTCGCCTTGGTGATGTTCGCTTCAACTTGGTCTTTCATGGCGCTGATGACCAGTGCCAAATCGCCTTCGCAAGCGCGGAAAGGCTTGACGCCGCTGTTCGGGATTTCGACTTCAAACGCGCCGAAGTTCGGGCATCCGGTGGAACAAGCGCGCGCATCATCTGCGAGCGACGATTTCCAAGTGATGTTGACGGTGATGGTCGGAAGTGCGGTTTTCATGTTCGGGTTCCCCTTGTTGGTTGGTGAAACCATCGTCGCTGGTTCAGCGCGCAGTGTCAACGCGAGACACTGCGCGCCTTTACCTAGTCTATCTGCGACCAGTCGCAGACCACTACGTCGCCAACAATCAGGTCGTGGTCGCCGTACTGGTACAGGTCGGTCGCGCGGTCGTTGACGACGCCGCCTTTCAGCTTGCCTTCTTCGTGCAGAACCATGGCGCGACCGTCGTTGGTGTTGACGATTTCGATGTACCCGCCGACGAATGCCTGTAGTTCGTCCAGCGTCCACACACTGCCAGTGCGCGGTCGTACTGGTGTGGTGGTGCCGTCCGCTTTGATTAGGACGGCTGTTGCCGCTGGTGTGGCGTCTGAATCGATGCTGGCGTCGCACAGCGGGTTCCGGCAGACGTACTTGTCATCGACCAGTTCGCCCGGTTGCGCGCAGTCGGCGCATTCATCTTCAAAATGCACGACGCCGCCTTCGTCCGTGATTAACGCGAACAGGTCGCGTACCCGGTCGCGCAGCATTTCCCGGTACGGTCGCGCACCTTCATAGCTGCCTTCCGCCATCAGGTCGGCGTCCAGTTCGCCTAGGTCGATTTCGGTGGAGTAGTCGTACAGACCAACAGAATGGTCACCAGCGACGTAATATCCGACTTTCATGTAATCCCCTTGCCTTGGTTGGTGGCGCGCCGTAGCGCGCCTTGTGCGTCGTTCTACGCCAGATTAGCAGTCGCCGCCTTTCCCGCTTCCAGTGCCGCTTTGCGCGCCGGGTAGACTTCCGCTTGCCAGCGCAGTACCGCGTCTGGTTCGACGCCGATTGATTCGAGGAATTCCCATCGCAGCTTGTTGACCGCGCGGAACTTGTCTTTCCAGTTGGTCGCGTACGATTCTTCGCACTCGTTGATGCTGTGTTCCGACACGCCGCAGTATCTGGTGTGTAGGGTTCGTGCGATTTCGACGCCGCTTTCCGCTTGCAGCAGGTCAGACAGCTTGTCGAAGATTGCGCCTTGTTCCATGTAGTCCATTGTCAGTTCCCCTTCGGTTTGGTCTGGTGCGCCTGTTCGACGCGGTAGCTGTGGTTGTGGAGTGTGCCGGGAGTCTCGCAACCACACGGCGCATTATGCGTTCTGGTCGGCTTGACCGCGCACTGGTAGCGCGCGGTCTGCCAGTTGGTCATACGAACAACCGCGCTGTTTTCGGAAGGTCGGCTGCGCTGTAGCTGCGCATACACTGGTCGCACGCCATCAGGCGCGTATCCGACGTGATGTCGAAGCTAAGCGTTTCGGAATCGTAGATGGTGCCGCCACACGGGTACGCTTCCGACTGCGCTTCGCGAATCTTGTTCGTGCATGTGATGTTGACGACTTGTGCTGTGACCTTCATGGCGGTTCCCCTTGGTTGGTGAATTAAGATTCGCAGTTCGGCGCGCAATGCGCAACCGTTGGTTCAGCGCGCCTTTACTTCGCCTTTCGCGCCATCTTCGCGTATCGTCGGTCGCGCTTGTTCAGCGGCTTAATGGCGTGCGCGTCATCAATCGCCGGAAGTTCGATGACGGTTACGCTGGTGCGGTTGTCGCGCACGACGACGCGGATTTGAAGTTCCGCAGCGTATGCCGCGTGTTTGACCGCGTGCTGAATCGTCGTGGTCTGGCGAATGATGACCGGCTTTGAACCGGGAATCAGGACGCTGTAATTCTTGGTGACCTTGGTTGACTTCGCCATTGATGGTTCCCCTTGGTTGGTGAATTCACCTTCGCAGTTAGGCGCGCTGTACGCAAGTGCTGGTACAGCGCGCCTTTACTGCTACTTGATGCCGCGCCAGACCTTGCAAGCGTAGCAAAGGATTGTTTCGGAATGGTCGGATGTAGAGAATCGCTGGTTGCATCCCCTACAGACCCGCACAACCCATTCGACCGCTGGTGTCTCGTTTGCCATGGTGGTTCCTTTCGCTGGATTTGGCGGCGCGGTTGCGCCTAGATGGTCGGCAGACCGACGAAGTTTGGTCGTCCTTCGTCGTCGCCGCTGACCCGGCGCGCCCATTCGCGCGACGCCTTGTTGCGAGCGTCGAAGTACGATGGCGCAAGGTCGCCGTACCGGTTGATGACGTTCTTTGTCACGCGCCAGTACGCCTGCTGCAAGGTCGGATGCAGCGTCGTGATGGCAGCGAACAGGCTATCTTCAAAAGCGCGCTCGTTGCCGTTGGTCGCCTTGCGCAGCAGTTCCGCCAGTTCGATGGTTTCGTTGTCAGTAAGCATGGTGGTTCCCCTTTCGCGGGACTGGTGGCGCGCCGCTCGCGCGCCGGGTTCGACGCCGGGATTACTTCATCAGTTCGCGCGCCTTTGCCATGAAGATTTCGTGCGCGGCCTGCGCTTCGTTGCAAGCTGCCAGCGCAGCCTTCTTCGTTGCGAACTGCTGACCGACGACGCCGATTGGCCCGACTTCCACAGTCCATTTGCGCCCGCCGAATCCTGACTCGTTGTACTCGATTTGAAAGTTCATTTCAGTTCCCCTTGGTTGGTGTAGTCAATGTACCGGGTTGCGCGCCTAATGCGCAACCCGGTTGGTCGTCGTCTTTACCAGCAGCGACCGCACGTCACCTTTTCGACGAACAGTCCATGACCAGTCCAGCTTCGGTTCCTGCTGCCGCAGTACGGGACGCCTTGACCGCGAATCACGCCGTCGCTGGTGTGGACGCTGTAGTAATACTTGTGCGCCTTGCCGCCGTTGGTTACTTCGGCGGTCGTGTACGTCGTGAAGTGGCAGTCGGTGTGGTCGGTCGCGCCGCAATTGCCGATGCTGCTGTGCGCGCTGATTGCGACTTTTTCGATGGTTTCGATTGTGAGCTTAGCCATTTGGTTGGTTCCCCTTCGTTGGTGAAACCATCGTCGCCGGTTCTGCGCCTAGTGTCAAACGTTGGTTCGGCGCTAGGTTAAGACAACAAAAAACCCGGCATTGCTGCCGGGTTCCCTGTTCTGGTTGCGCTGTTCGGCGCGTCGTTCTGTTGATTAGGCGCGGCGACCGCGCGTCGGCGCAGCTTCCGCTTCCGGTTCGGCAACGGTTTCGTCGCTGGACTCGGTGCCGTTCGTCCCGGCAGCGGTCGGCTTGTATTCGACGTACACGTTGTCGTCTGGCCCCGTCCACGCGTGCAGACCGGCTGCGCGCTTGTCGTCCTTTTCGACGCGGTTGATGGACTGTGCGACGCGAAGTCGAATGGCGCGTGCCGATTCGTCGGCACTGGCGGCGAGTTTCAGGACTTTGCCGTCCGCGTCGATGACCTGAATCATCAGCGCGTCAAATTCCTTCATTCGACCATCGCGCCGCGCATCACTGCGCTTCGCCTGCGGTGCTTCGTCCTTTTCGACCCAAAGCTGGTTGACCATAGAATGAAATCCCCTTTCAACAGCGCCGCCGGGTTGGTTTAGTTGGTGGCGACGCCTTGACCTTTAGACCATAGGCGAGATTGGTTCTAACAGTCAACCCTGTTTGGTCGCTTGAATATCGTTTTGTTCGTTCTGTAATGATTGGTTGCCGCGCCCGGTTCGCCGCCAAATGGTCTGGCGAAGCTGCGACCGCGCCACAGCCTGCTGGCGTGACGAAAACGGCGTGGATGACCAACCATACCGGCGAAGTCGCTAACGACGGCTGTTGGGCATCTGGTGCGGTCGTTTTTCGGCCTGACGCCGCCTGCGTCCCGGTCGCCAGACCTTTTATGCCGTGTTCGGAATGCCGGCGTATGCGGCGTCGTCATAAACCCGGTCGCGGCGTCCGCGCCCCCGCTAAAACGCCGCGCCGGGTCTAGAACGAAGATGAACCCGGCCATTGCTGACCGGGTTCACCATGGGAACCGCGCGGAGCGGACGCGCTAGTTCCGCAACGCCAGTTCTACGCGCTCGCGCGCGAAGCGTCAAGCGACCGGGACGATGTGCGCGTTCGCGTGCTGCGACCACAGAACCGGGTCAATCTGCTGCGCCGGTTGGCACGTCGTACAGGTCGGCCATGCGCCGTACCCGTCCTGCACCAGTTCGTCGCCAATGACGTTGCCATCGTCGTCTTTGACCGGGACTGATTTCAGCGCGCCTTGCAGCGACTTGTTTGCGGGAATCTTTGCAGCCATTTGGTTCGTTCCTTTCGTGCTAGTGGTCGTGTGAACTGTTCACTGGTTCGTTCGGGATGTACCCGCCTGCGATGCGCTGTTGTACCGCTTCCAGCGCATCTTTGATTTCGGTATTGACCGCTGCCAGTTGCTTTGGTTCCGCTGGCTTGCCTTCGGTCATGCTGATGACCAGCAGTGCCAGCTTGCCGGTCGCGGTTTCCAGTTTCGCCAGTGCCGCCTGCGTGTTCCCCAATCCAAGGAACAGGGAACCGCCGTCGCTGACCGCTGCGTTCCACGCCGCTTCGCCGGTCATGTCTGGTACGCCGTTGGCGTCAATGTCGCCGTACCCGTTCGCCGCAATCAGCGCCATTGCTTTGTTCAGGTCGGCGCGCAGTTCGTTGTATTCCGCTGATGCCATTGCATTCTCCCAATTTGAATTGTCCAGCGCGCCGTTCGCGATGGCGTAGTACAGCGACCGGTAGCGGTCGGATGGACAAGCTGTGTTCGACGCTTCGTTGTGTTCGACCAGACCCTGACGATAGACGCCGCGCCTGTACGGTCGGTTGTACGCCTGTTCCATGTCCCTGATGATGTCAAGCCATTTGGTGACCTGACCGGTTGTCAGCGGTTCGTTGTACGGTGCCAATCCGCCTTCCGCTTCAAATCCCGGCCCGTACGGGTTCGCCAATGGCCCGCCGTGTGCGAGTCCGCAATAGATGGGATAGTGCTGGTACAGGTTGTCGTCCAGCGCAACATCACCATGCCATGCGGTCGGAAACCTGTTCGGGTCAGTCAGCGCCGAATACCCGCCGCGATAACCGACCATCGAATGTTCGTACAGGTTGGTGCAGTTGTTGCGCCATGAATAGATGCGGTCGGATGGCCCCGGTTCGCGCATCGCGTGGTCGAACCATCCGCTACTTAGAAGCATGTTGTTTCCCTTCCAGTTCTGCAACGCGGTCAACCATCTTATTGTACCGCCGCCACAAGACAGTAATGACTGTGGACAGAACGCCCATTGCACCAACCAGCGCGCCGATTAGCGGGATGTAGAACAGTGCTGGCATGTCCGGCATTGTGCATCCTCATTCGTGCGAGTGTTCCTGTTCTGGTGGTGGTGCTGCCGCGTCTTGGTCTGCGCAGAATTGCAGCCAACCAGCTTGAACGTAATCCGGCAGCAGAACGCGAACGATGGTTGCGTCTTGCATTGGAATCAGCATTGGCATACCGCCGTCGCCTTGGACAAGGAACGCGCCATTGTCGAACTGGTACGCCAACATCGCGCGCCCTTCCATCGCTTTGGTTGTGATGACGTACACTATTCCGCTACTTCGCCTTGCAGTTGTGTCGCGCCATCTTCGCCAATTTCGCCTTCGGTGCCGACCAGTGCTGAAACAGTGTCGTCCAGTTCCATGACCGTAAACAGGTACGTCGGTCGGATGAACGTTTCAGCGCGGTTCTTAATCGCGTGTTCGATGGCGACTTGTGAAATTGGCCCGTTCGCGGTTGGGTACACGGTTACCGTGTCGGAAACGGTTTGGATTTGCTTGCCCGGTTTGGGTATCGTCCATGTCAGATGCACGTCAACCCGGTTCTGTACCGGTTCGATGCGCTCTATTCGGTAGGTCAGTCGCTCCATTAGAACCCCTTTCAGACTGGCAGCAGTGCGCTGCGGGTCAAGTCTAGCCGCAGTATAGCTTCGATGTCACACAGTACGGAAGTCGTGAACGCGACCGTATTGGTTGCGCGCAATGGTTGTTCGGTTGCGCCTGATTGAAGGTACTGCGTGATGTCTAGCGTGTACTCGCTGTTCACTGTGTTGAATGGCCCGCCCAATGCGACTGTGCGGTTGGTGCCGTTAATGATGATGTTGATTGCCGGGTTCGTCGGATTGCTCGCCTGATAGATGCCGTAAGTCAGGTTGTGACCGTGTGACGGTATAGTGACCTGATGCGTGTGCGAATAACCGTGCGTATGCGACGTGTCAGCAGACAGCGCAGATGATGACACGGTATGCGTGTGCGTAGCTGCCGCTTCATATGTGTACGGGTCAATGCTGGTGTTGTACGCAGCCCCGTGCGCGACCGAAATATACCAAGGCAATGGCGAACCAAATGGCCCATTGGCGAAGTAGACCGCCCGAACTGTGTTTCGGTGCGTATGCGAGTTCAGGCTGTGAGTGTGGCTAACATTGTTCGCATCCGATAGCGCGCCGCCTGTTCCCCAAACTGCGTGCTGGTGTGTGTTCGATTCCGCCTGCGTTGACGGTGTATTTGGCCCGCCTGATTCAAATGGAGTATCCGCCGACCAAATCGTTGGTGAATTCGATGAATCCCAATGCCAGACCTTATGCCCGTGGTCGCCGCTTCCACTAGACGCAAACGATGTGATGGTGTGGCTGTGCGACGAACCGCCCGTTGTTGTTGTCGCTGATTGGTTGGTGCTGGTTGCGATACTGGACGATTCAGTGCTGACGACTTTGACGTTCGACCTGACCGCACGAACTGCGACAGTCAGGTTCGCCAAATGCAGCAGCGAAATGTTGTCGTCCAGTTTGACGTACATAGTCGCGCCGTTGCCGCTTTCGATTGACTCTCTTTGCATCGCGAATGAGTCGCGGAATGTGTACATCTTTAGTGCGACATTGTGCGCGTGCATATCCTCGAAAGTTTCGACCAGCTTTTCTGTCATGGTTTCTTCGTGCCGGTCGATGTTCGCTACTTCAAACTGCCAATGGTCGCTGCCATCTTCGTCAAACTCGCGCTCGAATCCCATCAGGAATACGTCGGCATCCACAGTGCGGTAAGCGCGTCTGGTGCCGTCCCGGTCGCGCACGACGCCATGGTATTGCAGTCGAACCTTGTTCCCTAACTCGAACGTTGGTACGCCGTTGACGTAGTGTTTCAGTCCTTCGACTTCCGGCCCGTAAACCGCGATTGGTTGCGCGTGCCGCTGTGCGTAAGTGACCGCTTGGTCGTACATCGCATTCGCCATGTTCTGGAAACCCGCCAGACTGTTCGCCAGCGGGATTGCTTCTTTGATGACGATGACCCGCTGTGAAACGCCGTACGCGGTCTGTGACGCCGTGTCCCTGATGAAATGGTATGGCAGACCGTCAGGCCCGGTTCCGACCTGTATTGGGTACGGCGTGCTGCGAGTAGACCATTCCAGCGTCAACCGGTTGACGCCTTCGCCGCCGCCTAGCGGCGTGATTTCGTTCCAGACTTCATCCGATTCTTCGATGATGGACATTGACCGAATCGGGATGTACGACGGGTTCGCGTGCAGCATTGGCGACGCCTGTTCGACGTTGCCGAACACCAGACCTGTTGACGCGCCGAATGGCCCGAAGTCAACCTGTTTGTTGACGTTATCTTCGCGCAGATGGATGCCGAAATTCTCCGCGCCTTTCAGCATTGCAGCCCAACGCGCGTACCCGTCGAAGCGCGCCTGTAGCGTCGTCGCTGGCGTGGACAGCGCGCCGACCGTCCATCCAGTTCCGCTGGTCAGGTCAG
>Ga0184628_10000878_pt1 | contig 15388 bp, 15 predicted proteins | sample PLM4_5_b1_FD_133149 | JGI IMG/M metagenome (GOLD analysis project Ga0184628, IMG submission 133149) | Groundwater sediment microbial communities from an aquifer in East River, Colorado, USA - PLM4_5_b1 | ecosystem: Environmental > Terrestrial > Soil > Riparian zone | place: USA: East River... | reverse complement strand
TTATCGCCGGATTTATCGTCGGCGTGATCGCCAATTTGATCACGCCAGGAAAAGAAAAACTTGGATTGATGGCGAAACCCTAGCCTACGGCCGTGCTGCGCGTACCAAGCTGCCGGCGCTACCTGCCGGCACCGACTCTTTATCTCCTCGCACTTGCGTTGGCCCTGGTTGTTGGCGGCGGGACAAGTTGTGCGCGTGAACCGAGCGATCGTCAAGCCGACCCAGTCCGCCTCGACGAGCTACCCAGTGAAGCGCACTATATCCTGAGCCTGATAAAGAAAGACGGGCCATTCCCGTACCATCGGGACGGCGCGACGTTCGGCAATTTCGAGCGCCGCCTGCCGCGAAAGGAGCGCGGTTACTACAAAGAATACACCGTACCGACACCCGGCGCGCGCGACCGGGGCGCGCGCCGGATCGTCGCCGGACGCAAGGGTGAACTTTATTTCACCGACGATCACTACCAAACCTTTCGGCGGATTTTGCAATGAACCCCATGGGCTCCCTGCTCAATCTATTACCAGACAGCAAACGCGCCGGCGTCTATCGGACGGCCATCCACTCGGACGAGATCTTCGGCGCCGCAAAAGCCGCCGGATTACAAGTGTTTAAGATCGACCTTGCCAAGGCGCGCGGCAAAAGCGGCCTATTCGACGCGTTTTCAAAAACACTCAAATTCCCTAAGCACTTCGGCAAGAACTGGGACGCGCTCAACGATTGCTTGACCGATCTCGCCTGGCTCGACAGCACCGGCTGGGTGTTAATCTTAACCAATTGCAAACCTTTCGTGGCGAAATACCAAGCCGATTTTGACTTGGCGCTCGAACTGTTGGAAGGCGTGGCGGCCAGCTGGCAGGAGGACGGCAAACCGTTCTGGTTGTTTACACAAGATCAACCGGGTTGGTGCGCAGACCTGCCGGAGGTCTCGCTCGGCTAGGTCGGCGCTGGCCGCGCGCCAGAACGTATTTCCTCGACTTGAGCCAGCGCTCTCGGCTAATACCCGGTCCACGCAAGGCCAGCTGCCCGGCAGCAGGACCGCTCGATGAATTAAATTGTCCAAGCGGCGTCTAAAAGGGAAGTCAAAGAATTGGCGGTATAAAATCTAGGAGGAACGATGAAAAGACTAGCATTACTCGGAGCATTGTGGTTTGCGGCGGCGGGTGTTTCTGCCATAGCGACCGCGGCAGACAAGGCGATGGAGGACAAGAAAGCACCGGCGGCGACCAAGCCAGCAAGCGAAACGAAAGCGGCAACTAAAGATACCGCCGAAACCAAAACTGCCGCGACATCCAAAGCCGGTGGTCTCATGGTCAATATCAACACCGCGTCTAAAGAAGAGCTGAAAGCATTAAAGGGGATCGGCGATACAAGGGCGCAAGATATCATCGACTACCGCAAGAAGAACGGCGACTTCAAAAGTGTCGACGAACTGGAAAAAGTCAAGGGCATAGGTCCCGGCTCGATGAAGCAGATCCGCGCAAATATTGCGGTAACCGGGAAAACCGTCATTCCCCAAAAAACCGAGCCGACCGCCAAGGATACCAAAGCCGGAGCCATGAAGGACGAGAAATCCACGACAACGACCCCTGCTAAGCCAATGGACGATAGCAAGACGAAAAAGTAACTGTTAGCGTTACGCTGAATGTCAACAACCCCGCTCGCGGCAACGCGGCGGGGTTGTTTTTTTTGTGACGAAGTATATTCCAGAACTAACGCACCGGCATTGGTTACGGCGTTGCGCAAGGAGGTTCTATGCGGCTCGACAATGAACCTGAAAGTCAAAACGTTGAAGATCGGCGAGGTTCCCGCGTCACACGAGGCGCAGTGGGCGGGGGGCTGGGCACCATTGTGCTCGTGCTGATAGCGATGTTTTTCGGCGTCGATCCCAGCGCAATTCTTCAGGGCGATCCGCAATCGAGCGTTTCTAACCAGCCGATCCCACAAGCACCGCAAACCGGCCGTGACGAGGGGCGTGAGTTCGTCTCCCGCGTGCTCGGCAGTAACGAACGCGTGTGGGGCGATATATTTCAGAAAGCGGGACGTGAATACGCTCAACCCAAATTGGTCCTGTTCTCGGGCCAGGTGCAGTCCGCTTGCGGTTTTGCTCAAGCCGCGGTGGGGCCGTTTTATTGTCCCAATGATCACAAGGTCTACATCGATTTATCGTTCTATCGCGAACTGCGCGAGCGCTTCAAAGCGCCCGGCGACTTCGCTCAAGCCTATGTCATCGCCCACGAAATCGGCCACCATGTGCAAAATTTGCTTGGCATCATGGGCAAAGTGCAAGCGCGCCAGCAGCGCGCGAGCGAACGCGAGGCCAACGCCCTGTCGGTCGCTCTCGAACTGCAAGCCGATTGTTTAGCCGGCATCTGGGCCAGCTTTGCCAACCGCGAGCGCAAAATCCTCGAACCAGGCGATATCGACGAAGGCCTCAATGCCGCGGCGCAAATTGGCGACGACACCATACAAAAACGCTCTCAAGGCTATGTCGTTCCCGAAGGCTTCACCCACGGCAGCGCCGAACAACGGGTGCGCTGGTTCCGCAAGGGACTGGAGACCGGCGAGTTAAAACAGTGCGATACCTTTGCCGGGCGAGGGACGCTGTAGGCACGAGCTTAAATTTCGAATGTCGGTCTGATCAATTGCCCTGCGAGTTGCCGCTTCTCCGTGAGGGTGCAGAAGGAACTCGGCGCTAGATAACCCGTGGCAAACCAAACGGTTTAGGTGGCGCCAGTCGAGTCGCGTCGCACCAAACGCTGGCGTCGTAAAAACGTTCCACCGGATCATGTGGTGGATCGTAAAAGCCCATTTCAATGCGCAACTGAATCACCCGGTTCAGGTCCTCCGGCACAATCGCCGCTTTCGGCGTTACTTGGGTGAGCTTGGTTTCCGCCTGTGCGCGCGAAATCTTTGAATAGGACGCCACCAAACGCAGCGCTTCTTCGCGGTTTACCGGATCGAGCACCCAATCCGTCCCGGCGACGAAAGCTCGGACAAAGCGCAACATCTTGTCACGATGAGCAGCTACCCACGCGGACCTGGCCCAACAAGCGGTCGTCGCGTAGTTGGGAATGTGCTCGGCGCCGGTCGCCAACAGATTGAATCCCTCGCTCAAAGCTTGGCCATCGTAGGGCGGCGCCAACATGCAGGCCGCCACTTCGCCTCTGCATAGCGCTTCGAAACGAAACGGCGAAGTACCGATGACCTTCACTGCATATTCGGCCTCTTCGACGCCATGGGCGCGCAAGATCTTGCGCCGATGCAAATCGTAATTGGAATCTCCCGGGTCGCCGGCCAAGGTTTCGCCGCGCAATTGCGCCGGCGCCTTGATCCCCTTGGCGCCAATCAGTTTAACCTCAAGTCCGCGTTCAGCCATCAAATACAAAAGAAACTCATGACCATCCCGGGTCACCCGGGCAATCATGGTGTCCGGGCTAGTCAAACTAATATCCCATCGTCCCTCGAGCATGCCCTTGTTGTGCTCCGGCGCCAAGGTCGCGATGGTGAAATCGATCCTAAGCCCCTCCTGCGCGAAGAAGCCCTTCTCTTGCGCGACAACAAATGGCGGCAGCGGGTAGTAACCGATGACTTGAAGTGAGTCCATAAAAACACCCTCGAATCTAATTCTTGATACTGTCCCAAAGCAGTTCCACCGGATGCTTCGCCTGGCGTTGCGCCAAGTGATCGATCTGTTGGCGACAGGAAATCCCCGGCGCGACAACTTCGACATCGGATGACGCGGCTTTCACGGCCGGGGCCAAGCGCCGGTTGCCGATCTTGATTGACAGATCGTAGTGCTCTTTTTCGAAACCGAAGGAGCCGGCCATGCCGCAGCAGCCGGAGTCGACCTCGCTGACTTCGTAGCCGGCGGCTTTGAGCATGGCGACGGTCGGCGCCATGCCAACTAAGGCTTTTTGATGGCAGTGGCCGTGCAGCAGAACTCTCTTTCCTTTGCCATTGGCGCCCAGGGAGAGTCTGCCGCCATTGACTTCGCGCATGACGAACTCTTCGAGCAAGAAACTATGCTGCGCGACTTGCTTAGCCGCTTCGGTGCGAACGAACTCGGGATACTCATCGCGCAACGTCAACAGACAGGATGGCTCCAAGCCGACGATCGGCGTGCCCTTCTCCGCGTAGGCCGCGAGTGTGGCGACGTTCCAAGCGGCGTTTTCCTTGGCTTGACTGAGCATCCCTTTGGAAATCATCGGCCGGCCGCAGCACTTCCGGTCAACAAGAAGAACTCGATAGCTGGACTTTTCCAAGAAGCGCGTCGCGGCGATGGCGACGTTAGGCGTGTTGTAATTATTGAAGGTGTCGTGGAACAAAACCACTTCGCCCTGCGAGCCGTCGCCTTCGGGCTTGTGAACTCGAAACCAATCTTCGAAGCTCTCGCCGGCGAACTGCGGCAACGGCCGGCGCCGGTCGATACCGGTGAGGATATCCATCAGCCAGCGGATCGGCATCGAGTTCGCCAGCCAATTGGAAACCGGAGCCAGGGCCGAGCCAATGCGATTGAGACTGGCGATGGCGCCGAAGATACGATTGCGCAGAGGCAAACCGTTGGCGCGGTGATAGTGGTCGAGGAATTCATATTTGAGTTTCGCCATATCGACATTGGATGGGCACTCGGCCTTGCAAGCTTTGCATTCGAGGCAGAGGTCCATGACGTCGTACAAGCGTTTGCCGGTGAACTCGGCTTTCGGCACCGAGCCGGAGAGCACGTTGCGCAGCGCATTGGCGCGGCCGCGGGTCGAGTGTTCTTCGTCGAGGGTGCCCATGTACGATGGGCACATGGTGCCATCAAGTTTTTTGCGGCACTCGCCCATGCCGCTGCACATCTCGACGGCGCGCGCGAAGCCACCCTGTTCGGTGAAATCCAGCGTCGTCTGCGGTTCCCAAGTCTTGTACTCTGGGCTGATCTTCAGCGACTCCGTCATCGCCGGAGCATCGACGATTTTGCCGGGATTGAACAAATTATAAGGATCGAAAGCGCGCTTGATCTGGCGAAAACCGTCGTAAAGCGCCGGGCCAAATAGCTTGGCGTTGAAGTGGCTGCGCGCCAAGCCGTCGCCATGCTCGCCGGACATGGCGCCGTTGAATTCAAGCACCAAGTCGGAGATCGCGTTGGCAATGGAAACCATTTTTTGCTTTTCGCCGTTTTCTTTCAGATTGATTAAAGGCCGAATATGCATGCAGCCGACGGAACAATGGCCGTAGTAACCCGCCACGGTATCGTGGCGCGTGACGATCTCGCGAAAACGCTTGATGAACTCCGGCAGCTTCTCCGGCGACACCGCGGTGTCCTCGACGAAGGCGATGGGCTTCTTGTCGCCCTTCATGCCAAGCAGCAGGCCCAATCCGGCTTTGCGCACACCCCAAATCGACTTCACTTCTTCAGGCATGAACGCCAGGGTCGCCGCGTAACCGATCTTTTCGCGCTTGCGCAGCTCTTCCAGCTTCTCGACTTGAGCCCGCACCTCGGCCTCGGTTTCGCCGGCATACTCGACCATCAAGAGCGAATCAGGCGTGCCTTGGACGAAGCCCAGCTTGCGCGACTGTTCGATGTTGCCGCGGGCGAGATTCAAGATCATCTTGTCGGTCGACTCCATGGCATAGGGCTTGGTGGTCAAAACGATCTGGGCGCACTCCAGCGCTTCGATGTCGTCGTTGAAGTGGATCACGTCCATGGCGGTCCACTTGGGTTTGCGCACGAGGCGCATCTTGGCCTCGACGATGGCCGCCAAGGTTCCCTCCGAGCCGACGATCATGCGCGCCAGGTTGAACGGCTGCGGCTTGATAAACTCATCGAGATTATAACCGGACACCCGCCGCATGATTTTCGGGTAGCGCGCGTCGATTTCGCTCTTGTGCTGCTGCGCCAGACGAAACACTTCGCGATAGGCGCGCCCCTCGACACTGTCGACTTTGCTCTTACGCTCCACCTCCGCCGGCGCCAGATCCTTCAAGTTTACTTCAGAACCGTCGGCCAATAACACGGTCAGCTCGATGACATGGTCGAGAGTCTTGCCATAGGTGAGCGAATGAGCGCCGGAAGAATTATTGCCGACCATGCCGCCGATGGTGGCGCGGTTGGACGTCGAAGTGTCCGGACCGAATTGCAACCACTGCCCGCGCACATAAGCGTTGAGTTCGTCCTGCACCAGCCCCGGTTGGACGCGGCACGACAGCTCTTCTGGATTCACTTCCAACACGTTCTGCATGTACTTGGAAAAATCCAAGACGATCGAGTGACCGACGGCTTGTCCTGCCAGTGACGTACCGCCGCCGCGCGACAGGATCGAAACGCCCAAGCGCTTGGCGACTTCGATGGCCGCCTGGACATCGCCTTTATGGCGCGGCACGACGACACCGATGGGTTCGATCTGATAAATCGACGCGTCGGTGGAATAGAGCAAGCGCGAATATTTGTCGAAATGCAGATCGCCATCGACCCGTTTCTTTAGTTCCGCTGCGATCTCATAGTAATCCCTGCCCGCTTGCATCATCACCCCCGTGCTTTGCCGCTGAATCTGGCCTTGAACGTTTGAACTATTTTATGTCAACCGCAACACCAACACCCCGACCACCACCAACAGCGCCGCAACCCCATCGCGCCAACTAACAGCTTCAATGCCTTTAAGCGTCGTCTTGGCCAAAAAGAAACTGACAATCGGCTGGGCGCTCCAGACCGGCGCCGCCACCGATGCCGGCGCGTAGGTCAAAGCTTTGAGCGTCATGATCGAGCCGATGGCGTAGAGAAATCCAGCGCTTACGAAGCAGGCCACGCTGCTACCGGCGATTCGTTCGGGTTTGAATTCGATCTTGAGCAGACTGCCCAAAGTCACCAGCAGCAGTAAACCTGTCGCGTGCATAACCAGCGCGCCCAGTACCGGCGTCCCGCCGTTCTCGGTACCGAACTTTTTCAACACTGGCACAATACCGTAGCAGACCATCGCCATGATCGACGTGAGGGTGAGAATTTTCTTGCCGCCGCGCGCCGCGTGTTTGGTGTCCGGCTCAGCGATGAAGAACACGCCGGAAATAATCAACACCACGCCCAGCGAAACTGTAAATGTCAGCGGCTCGCCCAGGAAAAAAGCCGCCAGCAGCACGGTGATCAACGGCGAGGAGTTATTGAGCGACTGCGCCCGTGACGCACCGATCTGATCGACAGTCTTGACGAACAAAGTGCGGCCGAGATAAGCGCCAATCACTCCGGTACAGGCAAATACCGCCATGGCCAAGGGCGAGATGATTCCAGCGAACAGTTCGCCTTCGATCAACGCCGCGACGATCAACGTGACCAGAATAGTAGCTTGCTGGTACAGCGTTGCGGCGCTCACATCGGCGTGCGCCAGGCCGCGCTTGACCAACACCGGACTGGTACCCCAAAAAAGACCGGCAATCATGGCGTATAATATTCCGGTTTCCACGTTTGGAAATTACGCCGACAATTTGGCCTTGGCCTGATCGAAGACACTTTTAAACATCGCCCGGGTGAGCTTGCCGGTAAACGTGTTCTGTTGGCTCGGATGATAGGAACAGATGAGACGAAGTCCGTCGGCGAGTTCATACGATGCGCCATGGCCGAATTTCGGCCGCGGTTTGGGCAACGAACCGCCGGTTTCGCGATAGGCCGCGAGCCAAGAGTCGAAGGCGATCTTGCCAAGCACAATGACGACTTGGATGGTGGCAAACAGCCGCAACTCCTCGATGAGATAAGGTCGGCAACGATTGAACTCGATTAAATCGGGTTTATTCGCGGGCGGCGCGCAATGCACCGCCGCAGTGACGTAGCAATCGGTCAGCTTTAAGCCGTCATTGCGATGGTCGGAGTTGGGCTGGTTGGCGAAACCAGCGTGGTAAAGTGCGCCATATAGCCAGTCGCCGCTACGGTCGCCGGTAAACATCCTGCCGGTGCGATTACCGCCATGGGCGGCGGGCGCCAGTCCGACGATCAGCACCCGCGCTCTGGGATCGCCGACCCCTGCAAGTGGTTTGGCCCAGTAATCTTCACCGACATAGCGGCGCGGTGGATTTTTCGCGCAAGCCTCGCGCCAACGCACCAGGCGCGGGCACTTCCGGCAGCCAACGATGCGCGCGTTAAGTTCATCGACGCCATTCATGGGGTTACTAGAATCAGTTTGATTTATGGCCCTATTCTCGATGCTAACACTACCGCAGTTCCCGTCTAATAGCCTAGGCCTTTAAACGACACCTATCACAACCGCGAGCGAGAATCTTTACTTCTCGCCGCTTCCATCGCCCGCTGAAAAGGCCCAGCGAGGGTTTGAGTTTGACCAGCGGCAGACAATTCGTTCGACCGTCTTTGAAGTCATACAGCAGACCTCACGACAATCGCCACTGGGCGATTTTCCCTCGCCTTATACAGCATTAACCCCATAGCTATGCTGGCCTTCTTGATATAGCGTTGGCTTATCTTAACTAACCTTGCCAACGACAAAGCCAAATGGGGGACGCCTATGCCAATCCAATTGGATTCAAAATTGTTAGAAGATAGCCCGATACCGAACACGAGGGCAGAGACGACTCGCATGGCAGTTGTGTGTCAATCGTTAGCAAGCGCGGCGCTTCACTCAAACGATGTCATGCAGGTTTTCGATAAGGCAGTGGCCGATGTCGGTGAAGTTTTGAACGTCGACATGGTAAGAATTTATATTTTCGACAAAGCGACGGCGACACTGCATCCTGAAGCACAATTTGCCCGAGTTTCGGCAGCGTCTCCCGTAGCGTACCCAGCGCAACTCGGCGAAGCCATAGTGGAAATGGTCGCCGCATCGGGAAAATCTGCGATTTTCGAAAACACCGGAGAGGAAGCATTTTTCGATGGCTTCCATGACAGCCGAACTACCGGCCAATTTCCTTGTGGCTTCTTTGCTGCGTTTCCCATGCGCGGCAAATTGAGCCATTCGGGAGTGCTAGTCTGCATCAATCGCCGGCCGCGCGAGCTCAGCGCAGTTGAGAGTAATTTTATTGAGGCTATCGCCGGCCAGTTAACTATGGCGCTGGACTACTTCAAACTGAGCGAGAGCTTGAGCAGCGCTCAGCGGGACCTGCGTGGCAGAATCAGCGAGCAGGACCGGGAACACCCAACCCAAGTGCAAATCGCCGAGTTCGTTTCTTGTGAAGTCCGATCACGGCTAACTTCAATTCTGGGCTACGTTCAGTTGCTTCAGGAACAATTCCTTGGCCGAATCAATTCAAAACAAGCCGATGCCCTGGATACGATCGCCTCGGAATCGGGCAGCCTGCTGGAAACCTTGATGAGTTCCATCGAAGGCTGTCCCGAGAGCATGACGCACAACTAGCCAGCCAACCGTTTTCAATCGCCGGCACCGCGATCCGGCCACGCCAGCGAAGACTAAAATTTCCGTAACTTTCACTTTGCCCCAATCCCTCGTCGGACCGGATATTTTTTTCCTTGGTCCGGACGATATCGTCGCTATACCAAGTAACAAACATGCGCGGCGACGAAATCAGCTACGGTGGAACCGCGTGCATTGGTTTTCTTTTTCTGTTATAAATTTTCCAGAAATCCAAAGTTCGAAGGGGAAGTTTTCATGATCGAAAGTCAGCAGCCCTATGTGCGGCAACTTCATGTTTGCATCAATGACCGCAAAGGCGAAAGCAAATCCTGCGGCTATGACGGCTCGGAAGAAATCGTCGAAGAATTGCGAATGGTGACCAAAAACCGCAACCTCAAAGGCAAAGTCCGCGTGGTCCGCAGCGGTTGCTTGGATGTCTGCGCCTTCGGACCCAACATGATGATCTGGCCGGAAGGTCTTTGGTACATGAAAGTGACTAAAGCAGACGTGCCGCAAATCGTCGAAAAATACTTGTGTCTCGAAGCCGCCGAACAGCCGAAATAAACCAGCGACGCATTCCATACCTGGCCGCTCGCCCACTTCCGATCGAAGATAACAATAAATTCGACGCGTCTTTACCCGAGTGGTGAACCGGCTTTTGGTGCTCCAGCCGGCCCGAAATCAGAGCGTTTGTAAGGTTACTTGACACTGAACGGCTTTCCATAATAGTGAGTCGGGACTGAAATTAATTTACAAATCAAGAGGAACAATAATCGTGGCTGACAAAAGTCTTACTCTCGATCAATTTCGCACGTTGCGAAAAGATAACTGGTGGGCTGAACCGTTACTCGTCGTTGTGGTCTTGGGCGGTTTTGGCATCTACGCGACTTGGGCGGCCATGCAAAATGGCTATTATTATGCGGCGCCATATCTGTCGCCGTTCTATTCGCCATGCATTTCAGCCAATTGCGCCCATGTCACCCTGCCGCTAATCGGTTCATGGTGGAATCTGTCGCCGGCTTTCTTGATCCTCTGGGTGCCGGGCGGCTTCCGCGCGACCTGTTACTACTATCGCAAAGCCTATTACCGATCGTTCTTCCAATCGCCGCCGGCCTGCTCTGTGCGCGACGTGTCAAAAAGTTACTGCGGGGAAACCCGCTTTCCGTTCTTGTTGCAAAATATCCACCGTTACTTTTTCTATCTCTCGCTGGTGATTCTGGCGTTCCTCTGGTGGGACGCCCTGCTCGCTTTCCGCTTCCCCGATGGCTTCGGCATGGGCGTCGGCACCCTCGTGCTGTGCGTCAACGCCGCGCTCTTGTCGTTGTTCAGCATGTCGTGCAACTCCTGCCGCCATGTCTGCGGCGGTTATCTGAACTCTTTCCACAGCGCACCACGGAAATTCAAGGCTTGGTCCTTTATCAGCGGGCTCAATGAGAAACACATGGAGTATGCCTGGGTCAGCTTGATCTGGGTAGCTTTGACCGATGTCTATGTGCGGCTGCTAGCAATGGGTGTGATCTCCGATCTGAGGTTTTTCTAATGGCTCAAGAAAAATACGAAACCCATGAATATGACGTCGTCGTCATCGGCGCCGGCGGTGCCGGACTACGCGCCGCGGTCGAGGCCTCGGCGCAGGGAGTCAAAACCGCTCTTGTTTGCAAATCCCTGCTAGGAAAAGCACACACCGTCATGGCCGAAGGCGGCATCGCCGCGGCCATGGGCAACGTCTATCCAGAAGACAACTGGAAAGTTCATTTTCGCGACACCATGCGCGGCGGCAAGCTGCTCAACAACTGGCGCATGGCGCAAATCCACGCTCAAGAAGCGCCCGATCGAGTGCTTGAGTTGGAGGAATGGGGCGCGCTCTTCGACCGCACCAAAGAAGGTTTGATTTTACAGCGCGATTTTGGCGGCCATCGTTACGCGCGCCTGGCCCATGTCGGCGATCGCACCGGTTTGGAAATGATCCGGACGCTGCAACAGCATGCGGTACACAGGGGCATCGACGTATACATGGAGTGCAACCTGCAACGACTTTTGACCGACGGCGGCCGCGTCAGCGGCGCATTCGGCTACTGGCGCGAAAGCGGCAAGTTCATCATGTTCAAGTGCAAAGCCGTGGTACTCGCTACCGGCGGCGGCGGCAAGGCCTGGAAGGTCACGTCCAATTCCTGGGAATATACCGGGGATGGCGTCACCATGGCGGCGGATGCCGGCGCCGATTTAATGGACATGGAGTTCATGCAGTTCCATCCCACTGGCATGGTCTGGCCGCCCAGTGTGCGCGGCATTCTCGTCACCGAAGGCGTGCGTGGCGACGGCGGCACCTTGAAAAACACCAAGAACGAACGGTTCATGTTCAACTACATCCCGGACTTCTTCAAGGCCGAGACCGCGGAATCCATTGAAGAAGCTGAACGCTGGTACGATGACAAGCGTAACAACCGCCGCACCCCCGATTTGCTGCCGCGTGACGAAGTCGCCCGAGCGATCAACTCGGAGGTCAAGGCCGGTCGCGGCACGCCACATGGCGGTGTGTTCCTCGACATCGCCTCGCGCCGTCCGGCCGATTACATCCGCAAGCGTTTACCGTCCATGTACCATCAATTCAAGGAACTGGCTGATGTCGACATCACCAAGGAAGCGATGGAAGTCGGGCCCACCTGCCACTACTCCATGGGCGGTGTGCGCGTCGACGCCGACAGTACGGCGACCACCGTCCCCGGTCTGTTCGCGGCCGGTGAAGTCGCCGCAGGGCTCCATGGCGCCAATCGGTTGGGCGGCAACTCGCTCTCCGACTTGCTGGTCTTCGGCCGGCGCGCCGGTCTCTATGCCGCAGAATACGCCAAGGGACTGAGCGGGTCGTTGGGCGTAAATAGCGACCAGGTCGAAGAGTTCGCCCAAACCATGCTGGCGCCCTTTGATACCCAAGGCAGCGAGAATCCTTATACGATTCATTCCGACCTGCAGGAGTGCATGCAGGACTTGGTCGGAATCATTCGAGTCGAGTCGGAATTGAATCAGGCGCTGGAAATTATTCAGAAGCTCAAACAGCGGTCCTTGAAGGTGAAAGTCGAAGGTAACCGCCACTACAATCCGGGTTGGCATTTATCGCTGGATTTACATTCGTTATTGACCTTCGCCGAAGCAGCCACACTGGCGGCGATCATTCGTAAAGAGAGCCGCGGCGGCCACACGCGCGACGACTTCCCCAACACCGATGCAAAATTTGCCAAGGTTAACATCATCACACGCATTAACAATGGAGAAATGACCCAGACCCAGGAACCCCTGCCCGAAATACCGGACGAACTAAAAGCACTGCTTGAGGAGAAACAATAATGGCTGAGCAACAAGTCCATATGCGGGTGTGGCGCGGCGACGCCAATGGCGGTGAGTTCAAAGATTACCGCATTGCCGTGGGTGAAGGACAGGTGGTGCTCGATGTCATCCATGCGATCCAGGCGCAGCAAGCGGGCGATATGGCGGTGCGTTGGAACTGCAAAGCCGGCAAATGCGGCTCATGCAGCGCTGAAGTCAACGGTAAACCGCGCCTCATGTGCATGACGCGCATGAACACGTTCCAGCCTGGCGAGACCATCACGGTATCGCCGATGCGGACCTTCCCGATCATCCGCGATCTCGTCACCGACGTCTCGTATAACTATCAAAAAGCCAAAGAGATCCCGGCGTTCAAACCAAAGCCGAAAGAGTCCGACGGCACGCGCCGGATGTATCAAGAAGATATCGACCGGGTACAGGAATTCCACAAGTGCATCGAGTGCTTCCTATGCCAGAATGTCTGCCATGTCATCCGCGATCACGATGATAATAAGCCAGCCTTCTCCGGCCCGCGCTTTTTCGTCCGCTTGGCGTCCTTGGAAATGCACCCCCTCGATACCAATGATCGCATGGAGTTGATCAAGCAGAAGGCCGGCTTGGGCTATTGCAACATCACCAAATGCTGCACCGAAGTCTGCCCGGAGCATATTCACATCACCGATAACGCCATCATTCCGCTCAAAGAACGGGTCGTCGACCGCTACTACGACCCGATCGCCAAGCTGATGGGGCTGTTCTCCGCGAAGAATAAGTAACTTCCGAGCGCGCGGCAGCGAACCTGCGCGCCACACACAAGGCGACTAAACACGATTTGCGGGATACCCGGCATCATTGCGGTCCTCGAACGGGCGGAGGGCTAGCGGCGCTCGCTGCGGCGGAGATACATCTTGACCCAGTAGTCATAAAGCGACGATACGGTAAATTTCTCGACGGTGTTTCGTTTGGAGACCGACTCGTATTCGATGACAATCTCTTGACCTTCCTTGATCACCGCGAGAAATCGCCCCTGCTTCTGTTCGACAATGGCGCCGACGGCACGGAAAACTTGTGACAGCGAATGGGCATCGGTGCTGTCCGGCGTTTCTTTGCGCTTCTGCTTTGCGCCAACATCTATCACGGATAGATCCTGCGCCGAAAAATGCAATTCGACCGGCTCAAATGGTTGAGGGGGGGTTACGGCGGATTTGGCGCTGCGACTGACTCGTTGCCACAGTTTTTTTGCCGTTTGTTCCTCGGCTGGCGGTTGATAACGCTTGGTCCCAGTAACCCAATAGCCATCGGCCGCAAGGCGCACGGTAAACCGCTCCATGCCGAGGGTTTCCAACTGTTGACCGAGCGCTCTGAGTTGCTGCGAGTAGCTCACGGTATCGGCCATTTTGTAATATCCTGGGATCTACTATGGGCACAGTGAATAACTTTGATCCGAACGGACTGGGAAATTGCTCAGCTGGAAAAACCTCTAGGGCCGAAAAAACTATTGATTCCCAGCCGGCTCACGCCTCTTGTACATGCGTACCCAGCGGTCGTACAGCATCGGCATGGTGTAATCTTCAGAAAATTTTTGCCCGCTGGAGGACTGATATTCAAGCCTGACAATAACCGCTTCTTTGGACACGGCTAGGAGTTGGCCGCGCATTTGATCGACAACGCCGCCGATGACTCGCAGAATCTGCGGCAAATTGTTGGCTTCGGGGGTCTGCTGCCCCGTGCTGCGCCGTTGCGCCTGCCCTTCGCGCTCTAAGCGTCTGACATCGCCCGGGGAATAATTAAGGTCCATGGGTGTCACACGGACACTGTAATCTCTAGCCTTCAGCGCGCTGCCCGTACTTCTAACCAAACCCAGGTTCTTAGCCACGGCGGCGCCGGTGACGCGATAGCCATCGCCAGCCGGTTCGACGCTGAAATCACCAAGATTGAGGGTTTCCAGCGCTTGTCCGACTGCCCGCAGGTCCTGCGCATACCCTCTCGTCAAATCCGACGGTGTACTTCCAGGTGATTCCTCAGGAAACGGCAGATCCGCTTTGCTCACAGCGCCCCCCGATCATCGACACATCCTAAGATAGAATAGTTTTTTAGTAGTAAGCTATCAATTTGTCAAGGGAAGTTGAACCGCTATAAACTCGATATGGCACCCGGAAAGGCTGTCGGAAAAATTAACAGAAGATTAAAACTTTCTACCGGAGAAGGGAAAGCACGCCGCCACCATGAAACCGATCACAAGTCCGAATTCGGCTGTCCCCGCTGAAAGAAAATTGCAGACAAGATTGCCAGTTGATCAATGTCGACGCAAACGAAAGCCACCAGCAGCCTGAATTGGCTCGGCCTTGCCAGCTTCGTCCACGGGAGCGGCCGGCTCCTCATCAACCTTGAGACCTGCAAGTTTGATCTTGAGGCGCAAGTTGTTTGCGCTATCGGCGTTTGCCAGAGCCATATCCAAAGCAATTTTGCCGTCGCGATAAAGGGCAAAGAGTGCTTGGTCGAAAGTCTGGCAACCTTCCTGAACCCCCTGCTCCATGGCCTCTTTCAAAGTGTCGACGTCACCACGCTTGATCAGTTCCTTGATTCGTGGCGTATCCATGAGAATTTCCAGCGCTGCTACCCGCTTGCCATCGAGCGTCGGAATCAGCCGCTGCGACACGATCGCGCGCAAGTTCATCGCCAGTTGCAGATACATTTGCGCATGGCGCTCGGTCGCAAAGAAATTCATGATGCGCTCGATG
>Ga0184628_10000876_pt1 | contig 15402 bp, 14 predicted proteins | sample PLM4_5_b1_FD_133149 | JGI IMG/M metagenome (GOLD analysis project Ga0184628, IMG submission 133149) | Groundwater sediment microbial communities from an aquifer in East River, Colorado, USA - PLM4_5_b1 | ecosystem: Environmental > Terrestrial > Soil > Riparian zone | place: USA: East River... | reverse complement strand
CTGGAGATCCACGCGCAGCTGCAGACGCGCACGAAGATCTTCTGCGGCTGCAGCACCGCGTTTGGCGCCGCTCCGAATTCGCAGGTGTGTCCCGTCTGCCTCGGGCTTCCGGGGGCGCTGCCCGTGCTGAACCGAGCAGCCGTGGACTGCGCCATCAAGGCGGCTCTTGCATTGGGGTGCGAGATACAGCCCCTCTCGGTCTTCGCCCGCAAGAACTACTTCTACCCGGACCTTCCCAAGGGCTACCAGATTTCGCAGTACGAGCACCCCCTCGCGCTGCGCGGCGGCCTTGAGTTGTCGGTCGGAGGCCGTACCGTCCACGTGGCCTTGACCCGGATTCACATGGAGGAGGACGCTGGCAAGTCGCTGCACGAAGGCTTCTTCGATTCCGGCACGAAGACGCACGTCGACTACAACCGCAGCGGCGTGCCGCTCATCGAGATCGTCAGTGAGCCAGACATGCGCTCGGCGGCCGAGGCGGCGGAGTTTTTCGAACGCCTGCGTGACCTTCTCGTGTGGCTGGACGTCAACGACGGCAACATGGAGGAGGGGAGTCTTCGATGCGACGCCAATGTGTCCGTTCGCCCGGTGGGGCAGCACGCGTTGGGCACGAAGGCCGAAGTCAAGAATCTCAACTCGTTCCGCTATCTTCACAAGGCGCTGGAGTATGAGATCGCGCGCCAGGTCGACCTGATCGAGGGCGGCGGGCGCGTTGTGCAGGAAACGCGGCTGTGGGATTCCAGCGCGGGACGCACGGTTTCGATGCGGAGCAAGGAGGAGGCGCACGACTACCGCTACTTCCCCGAGCCAGACCTGCCCCCGGTCGTCGTTGACGACGCCCGCGTGGCCGCCGTGCGCGAGACGATGCCCGAACTGCCCGAGGCGCGACGCAGACGATTCATCGAGGCGTATGGCCTGCCCGAGTACGACGCGGGCGTCTTGACCCAGTCAGCTGCCCTCGCCGACTACTTCGAGCAGGTGGCGGCGGCCTCGAAGAGTCCCAAGGCGGCGAGCAACTGGGTCATGGGTGAGCTGCTGCGCACCGTCAAGGACCGCGGCGTCGACGTGCACGCCGTTCCGCTGGCGCCGCAGGCGCTCGCCGGTTTGATCACGCTCGTCGAAAAGGGAACCATTAGCAGCACCGTCGCCAAGGACGTGTTCGGCAAGATGTACGAGTCAGGCCGGTCAGCCGACGAGATCGTCACCGCCGACGGCCTGGCCCAGAACAGCGACGAAACGGCGGTGTTGGCGATTATCAGAGACGTGATCGCGGCCAACGCCGATGCGGCGGCGCAGTACCGCGCCGGCAAGAGCCAGACGTTCGGGTTCCTGGTCGGGCAGGTGATGAAAGGCAGTGGCGGAAAGGCCAATCCCAAGCTCGCCAGTCAACTCCTCAAACGAGAACTGGATCAGACATGACCCCCGAGACCGGTGACCCTCGCGCTCGTTCTTTGGCGCAGGCCCGGTCTCTACTCGCGCCACTCGCGGTCTACCTGGGCGTCGCTGCGCTGACGACGTGGCCGTTGGTGTTGCATCCGCGGGCCCTGCTCGGCGCGCCCTCCGGGCCTGGCGACCCGTTTCTCAATCTCTGGATTCTCGGCTGGGGCATGCAGTCGGTCCTCGGCGATCCGGGTTCGCTGCTGACGGGCGGCGTCTTCAACGCCAATATCTTTCATCCCGCCGCCGGGACGCTGGCGTACTCGGACCATCTGCTTCTGCAGAGCGTGATCCTTTCGCCGCTCTACGCGCTGACCGGGGACGTCGTTCTCTGCTACAACGTCCTGCTCGTGACGTCGCTCGTCGCCAGCGCGCTCGCGATGCACGTGTTCATCCGCGACGCGATCGGAACGGAGAGCGGCGCCTACCTGGCGGGGCTTGCGTGGGGTTTCGGTTCCTTCCGGTTTGCGCACCTCATCCACCTACAGCTTCAGTCGCTCTACTTTCTGCCGCTCGCGTTCCTGTGTCTGCACCGCCTGGCTGCCGGACGTCGGCGTCGCGAGGCGGTTGCCCTCGGCGTCGTCGCGGGGCTGCAGGCGCTGTCATCGGTGTACTGGGGCGTGATCGGTGGTCTGGCGCTCGTCGTGGCCGGCGTGACGCTGGCGGTGTCAACAGGCCGCTGGCGCGCAATCCTCGGACGACTCGCTGCCGCCGGCGTCGTGAGTGTCATCCTCGTTGCGCCGGTGGCCCTGGTGTATTGGCGCGTCGCGCAGGCCGAAGGCTTTGGCCGAAACCTTTTCGAGGCCAGCCGCAACGCGGCCTACGCGAGCAGCTATCTGCAGGTTCCGTCCGGCAACCTCGTCTACGGGCGCACCGACATTTTGCGCCTGCGGGACGATGCGTCGCCGCTGAGCGGGCCCCCGCGCACCGGACCCGAACGCGAGCTGTTTCCGGGTTTCATTCTCATGAGCCTGGCGGTGTGTGGCGTCTGGCTCGGCAGGCGAGGGGATGCGCGCGCAACGGTCGCATCGATGGTCGCTCTGGCCGGACTGGGATTCGTGCTGTCGCTGGGCCCTGATGGTGTTCGGCCGCTCTATGCCGCGCTGCATCGGTTCGTCTTCGGGTTTCAAGCGATTCGGGCCCCGGCGCGATTCTCGGTCCTGGTGATGTTCGGTCTCTGCACGCTTGCGGCGATTGGCTGGCGAGAGCTGACACGCAGCGCTCACACCGCCCGAGGGATCGCCATCTCGAGGGCTGGATTGGCGGTGCTGATGGCGTGCGCTATCGCCGAGTGGGCGCACGTGCCGCTCGTGCTGGCGGCGGCACCCCCGCTGCACACTGATGTGGGCGTGTGGCTCAGCCAGGCGCCCGAGACCGGAGCCGTCGCGGTGCTTCCACTCGACGTCGACATCGCCAGTACTCCGGCGATGGTGCAGTCGCTCGAGCATCGGCGGCGGATCGTGAACGGCTACAGCGGCCAGCGCCCGTCGTTTTACGGGCCGCTCGTAGAGGCCCTCAACACGTTTCCTTCTTCCGAGGCCCTGCTCGCGTTGCGCGAAAGCGGGGTGCGATTCGTGGTGACGCCCGCACCCGTCGCGCCCCCCGACGAGGCGGGATCGTCGCCGGTCGTCGAGCGGGCCCGATTTGCCGGCGGGACGACGATCTACGAGATGCGCTGGACCGCTGAGAGCGAGGCGAGCCTGACCGAGACCGCCGCAGTGGCGCCCCCGCCGCCTGGCCCGATTCCATTCCCCATCGGAGAGGTGGCGACGTACACGGTCCAGTGGGGCGGTGGCGGAGTGAACCTGTCAGCGGGCAGCGTGTCGATCGCGGTTGAAGAGCCGGCGTACCGCCTGGTCGTCGTCGCCGAGACGGCCCCCTGGGTGGCGCAGTTCTTCGAAGCACGGGACAGGTTCACGACGCAGGCCGATTCGATGCTGTTGCCCGAGCAGCACGAGCGCGTCCAACAGGAAGGCTCGCGTCACGTCGAACGCGCCTTTGTCTACGATCGTGCCGCGGGCGTGGTGCGTTCGGGGCGGTCCGTGGCCGACGCGAAGGGTGTCGGTGCGGTTGTCCTGCCGATGGCTCCCGCGGCGCGCGACGCAATCTCCGCGTTGTTTTACGCGCGGACGCTGCCGTTGCGTCAGGGGGATCGCTACCGGATTCCCGTCAATGAAGCCGGACGGAATGTGGTCGTAGACGTGTCGGTTGACGGCCGCGAGCAGATCCGTGTTCAGGGAGCTGACGTCGATGCGGTGCGGCTGACGCCTCGGCTCGCGCGACGCGTCGAGGCACGCGAGCAGCCACGAGCGACACTCTGGTTGAGCACAGACGCGCGAAGGGTGCCGCTCGCAATCGAGATCGATGCAGGTTTTGGGCACCTGCGCATCGAACTCGAGAACTACCGGCCCTCGCCGTGATACACTCAGCCATTCCAGCCCATCAGGTCATGCCTTTCGCCACGAGTGCAGGGGCAGCGTGATCGAAACTCACCATCTCTCCAAGCTGTACACTCGAGGTCTCTACGCGCTTCGCGATCTGACTCTGTCAGTCGAGAAGGGCGAGTTCGTCTTCCTGACGGGCCCAAGCGGCGCAGGCAAGTCCACGTTCCTCCGTCTGCTGCTGATGCAGGAGACTCCCAGTGAGGGGGAAGTCTTCGTCAATGGCCACAATCTGACGCGGCTGCGTCGGCGCGAGATTCCGGAGTACCGCCGCGGAATCGGATTCATCTTCCAGGATTTCAAGCTGATCCCCACGCGCACGGTCTTTCAGAACATTTCGTTCGTGATGGAAGTGCTGGGGGTGCCTGCGTCGCATCAGCGTCGCCGGGTGTTTCAGGTGCTCAAGTGGGTGGGCCTTCAGCACAGAATCAATGCCTATCCGAAGGACCTGTCCGGAGGAGAGCAGCAACGGATTGCCATTGCCCGGGCGCTGGTCAATGATCCGGCCTTGGTGCTGGCAGACGAGCCCACGGGCAATCTCGACCCCGATCTGTCGCTCGAAATCATGAATCTCCTGCGCGAAGTCAACGCTGGCGGCACCACGGTGGTGGTCGCGACGCACGACCGTGAGCTGATCCGCCTCGTAGGGCGCCGCACCATCAGCCTCGACCAGGGACGAGTCGTCGAGGTCGCATGAGGGCGCTCGACTACGCGTTGCGCGAGGCGTGGGCCAGCTTCAGGCGCGGCGGACGCTCCACGGCGTTCGCCGTCGTCGCCATCACGCTTGCGGCCCTGGTGCTGGGGTCGCTGTTGCTCATCACCTGGAATGTCGATCGGCTCATCAGCCGGTGGACTGACGCAACCGAGTTCTCTGTCTTCCTCCGCGACGACGCGACGTCTGAACAGCGGGGCGCCCTCGAAGCGCTGATCGACGAGAGTGGAGTGAGCGCGGGACGGGAATATGTGTCCAAGGCGCAGGCGCTGACGCGGTTTCGCCGTCAGTTTGCCGACCTGGCCTCTCTGACCGACGACCTGGGCGACAACCCGTTTCCGGCCTCGATCGAGGTTCGAGTCCGGCCCGTCGCCGATGCTGATGGACGGGCGAACGGGCTGGTCGCCAAGGTCATGACCCTTCCCGGCGTCGTGGACGTTCGCTACGACAGAGAATGGATCGCGAGGCTTGCGGGAGGGCTCAATGGGCTGCGCCGTGTGGGTCTCGTCCTGGTCCTGCTGATGGCGGTCGCCGCCAGCGTGACGGTGGCGGCGGTCGTCCGCCTCAGCCTTTTCGCCCGTCGGGAAGAAATCGACATCATGAGGCTGGTGGGGTCTCCCACGGCATTCATTCGGGGACCGTTCGTGGCCGAGGGGCTGCTGCAGGGGGGTGCTGGGGCCCTGGCCGCCGTGGTGCTTCTCTGGGTGGGATTCGTGCTGGTCAGATCATGGGCGGGTGGGGCGCTGACGACGCTGCTGGACGGCTCATCGCTCGAGTTTCTGCCCGTCGGCCAGCTGGCCCTGCTGGTAGCCACCGGGATGGCGGTCGGGGCCGCCGGGGGATTTGCCGGCTCGCGCCACGCCGGATGACACCTCTCCCCCGACATTGACAGCCTCGTGGGGCGGCCAGTAGACTGAATTCACCCGAATTTATGGCTCTGTCGAGAAGCCGTTTGTCACGCTTCCTCGCTGACTTCCTCCCGCAGCACGACCCCGTTCTCCATTCTGTTTCAGACTTCTACCGCGAAGAGTTCGTCAAATGCCGGCGTTGCCTCGAGCAGCAACGCGAGTTCTTCTCCGAAGACGCCATCATCGACGCGGAACGCGCGCTGGCCAAAGTGCTCTCGCAGCTCGATAATCTCTGCGCCAAGGCCGACGCGGATCAGGTTCTCAGCCAGCTTCTCAGACAGTTTGACGTTGTCACCGGACAATCGGCTTGGTCTGACCCCCGACACATTCACTGATCCCCGTCCTTACTGGCGGCGTGTCCTATCCAGGTGCCGCCCTCCACTAGTTTTTCTCCAACCACGTCCTGTTAGTCCGGACGTGGTGTAAGCAGGTAAATGCACGTACCAGAACAACTGTTCGAACAAATCAAGACACACCTCAAAGAGCCGGTAACCGCTCGAGAGCTCGGGCGCCTGTTGCGCCTGCCGCGCGAGGACCGTGTAACGTTCAAGCGACAACTCGAGGCCTTGGTCGCGTCCGGCCGACTCGTTCATGCGCGGGGCCATCGATTTGGCCTTCCCGACGCCAAGGAATTGATCGCGGGGCGTGTCCACGCCAATCCGGCGGGCTACGCGTTCGTCGTGCTCGATGCCGCCGAAGGGGCCGATCGGCAGGACGTCTACATCGCGTCCACCAACCTCAATGGAGCACTCCACGGTGATCGCGTGCTCGTGCAGATGGAGCGCGGGTCGAGCGGCCGTGGACCCGAGGGCCGGATCGTCCAGATTGCGCAGCGGGCGAGCGACACGATCGTTGGCCGCTATGAGATGGACGGATCGGGCCGGGGCCATGTAGTGCCCTTCGACCGTCGTGTGAACACCGACATTCAGGTGCCTTTGGGCGAATCATTGTCGGCGGAACACGAGGACCTCGTGGTGGTGGAGATCACGCGCTGGCCAACCGCTAGCCGTGGGGCCGCCGGCCGCGTGGTCCATGTGCTCGGGAACATCAGCGAGCCGGGCGTGGACACTCGCGTCATCATCCATAAGCACCACCTTCCGGACCTCCACTCCGAGGAGTCGATCGCCGAGGCTCGCCGTCTGGGCGGCACGGTGGATCCGCGCGACCTGAAAGACCGAACCGACTTTCGCGGCGTGACGACCGTCACCATTGACGGTGAGCACGCCAGGGACTTCGACGACGCCATCACGCTCGAGCGCTTGCCGAACGGGCACTTCTGGCTCGGCGTGCACATCGCCGACGTAGCGCACTACGTCGCGGAGGGCAGCGCGCTGGACGATGAAGCGTACGAACGTGGCACGTCTGTCTATTTCACCGAGCGCGCCGTGCACATGTTTCCCTCCGATCTGGCGACGGGGTTGTGCAGTCTCAACCCACAGGTGGATCGCCTGGTGCAGTCGTGTCTGATGGAAGTGGATGCGCACGGACGCGTCGTGCGGCATGAGATCCACGACGGGGTCATCCACAGCGATGCGCGCATGACCTACGACGCGGTGAACGCGATCATCGGCGACCGCGACCCGGCGGTCGTCGCCGCCTATCAACCGCTCGTGCCGCTGTTCGAGATGATGCACGAGCTGTTCGAGATCTTGAACGCTCGCCGCCGCCGGCGGGGGTCGATTGACTTCGACCTGCCCGAGACCGAGGTCATCCTCTCGGAGTACGGCGAGATCGAGGCCATCCTACCCGCCGAGCGCAACGTGGCCCACCGGCTGATCGAGGAATTCATGCTGCTGGCCAACGAGACGGTGGCAAGCCACCTGGTGGCGCACGGCGTGCCGGCGCTCCACCGCGTGCACGAGGCGCCGGACCTGAAGAAAGTCGCGGATTTCGAGGCGTTCATCGAGCCCCTGGGCTACGGCCTCGGCGGTTCGGGCGGCACGGTCACGCCAAAGGACTTTCAGCGGCTCATCGATCGCATGCGCGGGACGCCCGAGGAGCGGCCGATTGCGGCGCTCATGCTCCGGACGATGCAGAAGGCGCGGTATGACGCTGCGAGCCTCGGACACTTCGGCCTGGCAGCCGAGCACTACACGCACTTCACGTCGCCGATTCGACGCTATCCAGACCTCGTTGTGCATCGGCTCTTGCGCGAGTTGCGTCAGGACGCGCCGATGCCGGCGGCCCGCCGCGCCGAGCTCGAGGAAGACCTTCCGGAGGTGGCGCGTCACGCGTCCGAGAGAGAGCGCCGCGCCGACGAGGCCGAACGAGAGCTCCTGCAGTGGAAGAAGGCGCGCTTCATGTCGGGGAAGGTAGGTGACGAGTTCGAGGGATATGTCACTGGCGTTGCGCAGTTCGGACTGTTCGTCGAGCTGATCGATCACTACGTCGAGGGGCTGGTTCACGTGACGAGCATGGGCGACGACTACTACCGGTTCCTTGAGCAGCAGCATCAGCTGCGAGGAGAGAACACCAAGAAGGTCTACCGCCTGGGCGATAAGGTTCGAGTGCAGGTGGTGCGCGTCGACATGGAGCGTCGCCAGGTCGAGCTTGGGCTCGTCGAGGTTCTCGACGCGGTGAGGCGAGACACGCGGCCCCGGGGGCCGACGCGCAGCAAGACGAAATCGAAACACGAACGCCGAAAGGCCCAGCGGCCGGGGCGCCGCGAGCGGAAGGCGAACAAGGGAGCCGGCGCGCCCCGTCGCCGGGGCCGCTAGGACTTTTCGTCCTCCTTGCCCGCCTCCTTGAAGTTACGGATGCCCTTGCCGATCCCTCGGCCGATCTCGGGCAGTCGATTTGCCCCGAAAATCAGGATGATGATAACAAGAATGATGAGGAGTTCTGGGAGGCCGATGTGGCCCATATGTCACCTTTCACTTCCGCTTCCGCGCGCGTCCGCGGCGAGCGTCACCGGTCGTTGACAGGATCGGCATTGTACCAGAGACGGGTCGCGGCGGTGGCGCTGACCCTGCTGGGTGGTAGCGCCCTATTGCTGGCACAGCAAGAGGCTGTCGCCCAGTTCTCGTCGAGCGTCGAGCTCGTCGAAGTGTACGCGACGGTGATCGACGGCCAGGGATCAGTCGTGACCGATCTGGGTCGCGACGATTTCGAAGTATACGAGGACGGTCAGCCACAGACCGTGTCGCTGTTCGCGTCTGGCGAGTTTCCCCTGACGGTCGCCCTTGGAATCGATCGGAGCTGGAGCATGGCCGGTCGCCCGCTCGACCTTGCCAAGCAGGCCGCGCGATCGTTTCTCGGCGAGCTCAAGCCAACCGATCGGGCGATGGTCGTGGCCGTGAGCGCCACTGCGGATGTGATTGCTCCTCTGTCGACCGACAGGGTCGAGCAGGCCCGCGTCGTCGGCGCGCTCGACCCATGGAGTACCACGGCTTTACGCGATGCGGTGATCGCCGCGGTCGATCGCCTGGCTCCCGAACCGGGACGGCAGGCGGTGATCATGCTGTCAGACGGCAACGACCGTTACAGCCGCGCGACGGAAGGCGACGTCATCGATCGCATCCGTCGTAGCAACGCGTTGATGTACCCCATCGTGATCGGCGCGAGCCGGCCGCCGCTGCTCGCCGAGATGGCCGTGCTCTCTGGCGGGCGATCGTTCGCGCTGAAGGACGCCCGCGACCTGCAAACGACGCTGGCCGCCATCGCCAACGAGCTACGCCACCAGTACCTGCTTGGCTACGTTCCGGCAGGGGCACGCGAGACGACCGGTGCCCGCTGGAGGTCTCTCCGAGTCGCGATCCGCCACCCGCGGCCTGGCCTGCTCGTGCACGCCAGAGACGGATATGTCAGCGACTAAGCGCCGAGACGGAGACGGCCCGCTGTCGGAGTGTCCCGCGAACCCCAGTTTTACGTAAGCGCGACGTGATGAGGTCGTGGATTTCTGGGCCCTGGAACGGAAGGACCTAGAAGGCACCTGATTTGCAGTTGCGACCGCGCGCTCGCTCAGGGACAATGAGACGACAGGCGCCGCCACGATGTCATCGACCAATTCGTCGAGCAGCAGCCGGGAACGCGCTCCCTCCCAGGGGCACTTGTCTGTCCACCTCGCCCCCGGTCCGGGGGAAGTGCACTTCCTGTTCGAACAGCAGACGAACCGTGTCGGCGGCGCCGCGATCGCGTCGATCGGTGGCCATGTCGCCTTCCTCATCCTCATACTCCTCATCGTGAAACTGGTGCCGGATGTCACCGAGAACGCGATGTTGCTCGATCGCACCCCGAGCTCGATCGTATGGATTGCCGACCCGGGGTTGGGCGGCGGTGGTGGCGGAGGGGGCAACCAGCGCCCGGAGCCCATCAAGAAGGCCGAGTTGCCTGGTAAGGAAAAGGTGACCGTTCCGGTGATCACCCCGCCGGAGCCGAAGGTGGAGGAGGCGAAGCCGCCCGAGGAGCCCAAGCTCGACATTCCAGCGGTCACGATGAGTTCCGAAAAGGAAACGTCCGCGGGGCTGATCGAGTCGAAGGTTGAGAACGATTCGCAGGGGCAGGGGACGGGCGGCGGTGCGGGCACCGGCTCGGGCACGGGGATTGGCAGTGGCCAGGGGTCGGGGCTCGGCGAAGGCAGTGGCGGCGGTACCGGTGGCGGCAACTACCGGCCGGGCAACGGTACCGAGTGGCCGCGGCTGCTCCGATCGGTGCGGCCCAATTACACCGCCGATGCCATGCGCGCCAAGGTGCAGGGCATCGTCCGCCTCGAAGGAGTGGTTCTGGCCGACGGGACGGTCGGCGAGGTGCACGTGACGAAGTCGCTCGACAGCGTGTTTGGTCTGGATCAGGAAGCCATCAAGGCCGCCAAGCAGTTCCGCTTCGCGCCGGGCACCCGCTTCGGGGAGCCGGTGAATGTCATTGTCCCCTTTGAAATCGCCTTCGCGCTGCGCTAGTCTCTGCCCCGTCCGACATCACCAGACCTAGCATTGTGATTTCGCCCGTCCTTCTGAATAGGCTGTTCCTCATGAAAACGTTCCTTCAGTTCGGGTCACTTATCCTGTGGGCGGGGATCGCGTCGGCGCAGGCGCCCGCGACGGCGTCCGCGACATTTGCTGACGCCATGGGGAAGACCGTCGGTACGGCGACCCTCCTCGAGGCACACGGTGGCGTGCTGATCAAGGTCGATCTCGTGGCCGCCGCGCCGATTCCATGGTTGTGCGTTTAGACAAGGAGAGTCGCGTGTCCATGCATATCAATCGCAGTCTCTGTGGTGTAGCGGTTGTCATCGTTGCCGGGTTCGCTCTCGCGTGCGGCGGGTCGACGGAGCCGCCAGTTTTCTTCGTTCAGCCTCAGGATGGGGCGACGGTAAAGAGCCCGGTCGCTCTCGAATTCGGCTCAAGGAATGTTTCGATTGCGGCGGTGCCACAAGGGACGGTCACCGAGGCTAGGGCCGGACTGGGGCATTACCACGTCGCCGTTGACGCCGATTGCCTGCCTGCGGGCACCGAGATTCCCAAAGCGGCCCCGTGGGTTCACTTTGGCGACGGCAAGAACGTCATCGACATGCAGCTCCCGACAGGGACCCACAGGCTCACGCTGCAGGTTGGCGACGATCTGCACCGAACGATTGAAGGCCTGTGTTCGACGATCTCGGTAAACGTCACCCAATAGCTAACGGGGCGGCCGCCAGCGGGTCCTCGTGAATATGCGGCTCGACACCGATCAACGTCGTCGTCAATTGGCTGGCTGATATCAAGAAGTAGCCAGGTACACGAAAGTGGGCCGGGTCCGCATGGACCCGGCCCACTTTCGACTTCGAACCTCGAACGTCGATCCTAGTACATTCCGCCCATTCCGCCGCCGGGAGGCATGGCCGGCCCGTCCTTCTTCTCCTCGGGGATCTCGCAGACAAGCGCCTCGGTGGTGAGCAGGAGCGAGGCGATGGACGAGGCGTTCTGCAGCGCGCTGCGGACGACCTTGGCCGGGTCGATGACGCCCGCCTTCACCAAATCCTCGTACACCTCAGTGGCCGCATTGAAGCCTTCGTCCTGCTTCATGTCCTTCACCTTTGCGATCACGATCGAGCCCTCGGCACCCGCATTGGTGGCGATGTGGCGCATCGGCTCTTCGATCGCGCGGCGCACGATCTGCAGGCCGACGAGCTGGTCGCCCGTGAGCTTGAGCGAATCGAGCGCCTTGCCGGCGCGCAGCAGCGCCACGCCGCCGCCCGGCACGATGCCCTCTTCGACCGCCGCCTTGGTGGCGTGCATGGCGTCCTCGACGCGCGCCTTCTTTTCCTTCATCTCGGTCTCGGTGGCCGCGCCGACCTTGATGACCGCGACGCCGCCGACGAGCTTCGCCAGCCGCTCCTGCAGCTTCTCACGGTCGTAGTCAGAGGTGGTGTCCTCGACCTGCGTGCGCAGCTGCTTGACGCGTCCTTCGATGGCGGCTGAGGTGCCGGCGCCCTCGACGATCGTCGTGTTGTCCTTGTCGATCGTGACCTTCTTCGCTTTGCCGAGATCCTCGATCTTGATGTTCTCGAGCTTGATGCCGAGGTCTTCGGTGATGGCGCGGCCGCCCGTCAGCGTCGCGATGTCCTCGAGCATGGCCTTGCGGCGATCGCCGAAGCCCGGTGCCTTCACGGCCGCTGCGTGCAGCGTTCCCCGCAGCTTGTTGACGACCAGCGTCGCCAGCGCCTCGCCCTCGACGTCCTCCGCGATGATGAGCAGCGGACGGCTCATGCGTGCCACCTGCTCCAGCACGGGCAGCAGATCCTTCATCGAGCTGATCTTCTTCTCGTGGATCAGGATGACGGGATTCTCGAGCACGACTTCCATGCGCTCAGGGTCGGTGACGAAGTAGGGGGAGAGGTAGCCGCGGTCGAACTGCATGCCTTCAACGACGTCGAGCGTGGTCTCGAGCGTCTTGGCCTCTTCAACCGTGATGACGCCGTCCTTGCCGACCTTCTCCATCGCCTCGGCGATGATCTTGCCGATGGTGAGGTCGCTGTTGGCGGAAATCATCCCGACCTGCGCCACCATGTTGCCCGACACCGGGCGCGACATCTTCTTGATTTCGGCGACGATGACCTCGACCGACTTCTCGATGCCGCGCTTGATCTCCATCGGATTGGCGCCGGCGACGACGTTCTTCGCGCCCTCACGATAGATGGCCTGCGCGAGCACCGTGGCCGTCGTGGTGCCGTCGCCCGCCGTGTCCGACGTCTTGCTCGCGACCTCGCGCACCATCTGCGCGCCCATGTTCTCGAGGGGATCCTTGAGGTCGATCTCCTTGGCAACGGTGACGCCGTCCTTGGTGATGGTGGGGGAGCCGAATTTCTTGTCGAGGACGACGTTACGTCCCTGGGGGCCGAGTGTGACCTTTACCGCGTCGGCGAGCTGGTTGACGCCGCGGAGGATCGCCTGCCGCGACTGCTCGCCATAAATGATCTGTTTTGCCATGTGTCTTGACCTCAGTTATTTCGAATCGATCACCGCGAGCACTTCGTCTTCGCGCATGATGAGGTATTCCTGTCCGTCGAGCTTGATGTCCTGCCCGGAATACTTGCCGAAGAGAATCGTGTCGCCTTCCTTCACGTCGAGCGGCACTCGCTCGGTCTTCTCGCGCTTGCCCAGGCCAACGGCGATGACCTTGCCCTGCTGCGGCTTTTCCTTGGCACTGTCGGGGATGATGATTCCGCCGATCTTCTGTTCGCCTTCATCGATGCGCTGAACGATGATGCGGTCGTGTAGCGGTCTGACTTTCATGTGATCGACTCCAACTGTCTGAGTAGGTGCTACCGCTCCGGAAGGACGCGGTGCAGAAAACCTTAGGGATCTGACACGGAACACACGGTGAGTTAGCACTCACCGTAGACGACTGCTAATTGTAGTGACCGCCAGAACCGCGTGTCAAGGGGCGATCCGCCCCGCGTCGCGGCTAGGGCCGACGCAGATGGTGCTCGGTCACCTTGCGGGCGAGCGTATTGCGATGGATACCGAGCAGGTCGGCGGCTTTCCCCAGGTTCCCGTCGGCTTTGAGCAGCACCTGCGCAATGAACTTCTTCTCGAATTCCCGCACGGCTTCGTCGTAACGAATGCCCTTGGTCACCATCTCGTCCACCAGGCGTTCGAGCTGATCACGCAGTGGCATTACGCCGTCCTTCCCGTCGCGTCGATTTGCACGAATCTCATAGGAGCGGTCGTCCGACCAGGCGCCGATAGGCCTCGAGGTACTTTTCTCGCGTCTTCAGCACGACCTGGTCTGGCAACGAGGGCACCGGCGGGTGCTTGTTCCATTGAATCTCCTCGAGGTAATCGCGGACGAACTGCTTGTCGAAACTGGGCTGGGGACCGCCCGGGCGGTACTCGTCTTTCGGCCAATACCTGGACGAGTCGGGCGTCATGATTTCGTCGATGAGCAGCACGGCACCGTCGTCGGTGAGGCCGAACTCGAACTTGGTGTCCGCGAGGATGATGCCGCACCGTTCGGCGTGGGAGGCTCCGAAGGCATAGAGGTCGAGCGTGAGCTGGCGCAAGGTGGCGACGAGATCTTCGCCCACGAGTCGTCCCGCTTCGGCTTCGCCGATGTTGATGTCGTGTCCGCTCGTCGCCTTGGTGGCCGGGGTGAAGATCGCCGAGGGAAGCCGGTCGGCTTCGCGCAGTCCGCTGGGCAACGCGATACCGCAGACGGCGCCGGTGGCCAGGTAGTCCTTCCAGCCCGATCCAGAAAGGTATCCCCGCGCCACGCACTCGATCGGCACGGGTGCGGTCTTGCGCACCAGCATCGACCGGCCGTCGAGCACCTCGCGGTCGCCCTGGGCCTCGTGGGGAAAGGCGTCTACTTCCGTGCTGATCAGGTGGTTGGGCACGATGTGCCCGGTGCGCTCGAACCAGAATGCGGATAACTGGGTGAGCACCTTGCCCTTGTCGGGAATTCCCGACCCCAGGACGTAGTCGAACGCGGATATTCGGTCGGTGGCGACGATGAGCAGGCGATCACCGAGGTCATAGATGTCACGGACTTTCCCCTGACGGTGGGGAGTCTGGCCGTTGACGCGCGATGAGATGAGCGGCCCAGTGGTTGGCAAGGGAAACGCGCATCTTAGCGGCAGGAGCAACGACCCGCAAGCGTACGCAACAGCACTGGCGGTCGCGCGCGAGGAGCCTGATATATTGTGTAGGCCTCTCAGACCCCGCGAATGAGTGTCCGTACTGTGTTGGTGACGCTTCTGGCGATCGCCCTTTTCGCGTGGTTCCTGAGTCGCGCGGACCTTCACGCGGTCGCTGGGGAGTTCGCTCGGGCACGGCGCGACCTGATTGTATGGTCGGTGGTGCTCTCACTCGCCCTGCCGGTGATCCGTGCGATCCGGTGGCGATACCTGCTGGATCCGATCGGGCCGACACGGTACGGACCGGTTCTGCGCGCCACCATTCTCGGCTTTGCGGCGCTCGCGTTGCTGCCCGCGCGTGCCGGCGACGTCGTGCGCCCCTATCTCGTGGCCCGATCCGAGGGTCTCAGCGCCGCCTCGGTCTTTGCCACCATTGTCATGGAGCGCGCCCTCGACCTCGTGGCGGTCCTCACGCTGCTGGCCGCGTTCGTGTGGCTCTTCGGCGGCGAGGCGATTCTGGCACCAGGCACGCTGAGGCCGATCCAGGTGTCGGCGACGGTAGCCGCCGCGCTCGTGGTCGTCTTGATGGCGGTCATGTGGACGCTCGCGACGCATCCCGAGCGTATCGGGCGGCTGGTGGCGCGGAGCGATCGATGGCTGCCGCACCGTGTGGCGCACGCCCTTGGCGCCCTGGCTCGAACGTTCAGCGAGGGGTTTGCCGTGGCGCGCGAACCTCGCGCCCTCGCGATTGCGTGCGCCTGGTCCTTTCCCGTCTGGGTGCTGACGGCGTTGCAGGTGTGGCTGGTCACCCGGGCGTTTGGCATTCTGATCCCGGTATCCGCCAGCTATCTG
>Ga0184628_10000875_pt1 | contig 15410 bp, 21 predicted proteins | sample PLM4_5_b1_FD_133149 | JGI IMG/M metagenome (GOLD analysis project Ga0184628, IMG submission 133149) | Groundwater sediment microbial communities from an aquifer in East River, Colorado, USA - PLM4_5_b1 | ecosystem: Environmental > Terrestrial > Soil > Riparian zone | place: USA: East River... | reverse complement strand
GATTCTCGGCGTGGTGTGTGGGTCTGGTCTTTTTCGGAAGGCATCAAGATCCCCTAAAGCGTCGATAGGGTGCCCACCTGTTACGGCAGGTTCAAATAGGTAGGGCCACACGGCCAAGCGGGGTAACAACATTCTTCAGGTCCGGCGTCCTCTCACGCCTTAGAAAGTTCGAGTTTCAGAATCCGTGAAAATCTTATTCATCGGTGACACGGTGGCCCGTGCGGGCCGCACCATGGTCCACGACTGCCTGAAGCACCTCAAGGAAGAATATGAAGTCGATCTCACCATTCTCAATTGCGAGAATGCGGCGGCGGGCTTTGGCGTAACCCCCACAATCGCCGACGAGTTTCTCGACTGGGGAGTGGACGTGCTGACTTCCGGCAACCATATCTGGGACAAGAAAGAGATCTTTCCCTACCTCGACAAACACACACGGATTCTTCGTCCCGCAAACTATCCGCCCGGCAATCCCGGACGCGGCTGTATGTTTGCCAAGACAAGGGCCGGAGAGGAATTTGCGGTGCTCAACCTCCAGGGGCGAGTGTTCATGCCGACAACAGACGATCCTTTCCGTGCGGCGGACGCGGAACTGGCAAAGCTGTCTAAAGACATCAAGGTGATATTTGTCGACATGCATGGCGAAGCAACATCGGAGAAAGTCGCGATGGGGTGGTATCTGGATGGACGCGTTTCAGCGGTGATCGGAACCCATACGCACATACCAACGGCCGACGAGATGATACTTCCCGGAGGTACCGCGTATCAGACCGACGCGGGCATGACGGGGCCGTTCATGTCGGTCATTGGCGTCATGAAAGAGGATGTCATTCACCGGTTCCTCACGCAGATTCCGGTGAAGTTTGAATCCGCGTCGCAGGACGTCCGCTTGAATGGGACGCTAATCGACGTGGATTCGGCGACGGGTAAGGCACGGAGTATCATGAGAGTTCATCGTCAATGATCCGGTGCCGAATTTGCGGTTCCTAAACTAGAATTAAACCCAATGTTTGAATCACTATCGGAAAAGCTACAACGCGCATTCAAGAACCTGCGGGGCGAAGGCCGCCTGACGGAACAGCACATCGATGAAGCGCTGAAGGAAATCCGCATCGCCCTGCTTGAAGCGGATGTGAATTTCAAAGTCGTCAAGCAATTCACCGACGCCGTGCGGGCAAAGGCAGTCGGTCAGGATGTGTTCCAGAGCCTGAGTCCGGGCCAGCAGGTGGTCAAAATCGTCCGCGACGAACTGGTCGACATGCTGGGCGGCGAAAATGCCCGGGTTCATTTCACGTCTCAGCCTCCAACCGTCATCATGCTGGTTGGTCTGCAAGGCGCCGGCAAAACGACATCGGCCGGAAAACTTTCCAAATGGCTTGCGAAGAACGGACATCGGCCGATGCTGGTTTCCGTCGACGTTTATCGACCGGCGGCACGGGAACAGCTGAAGGTTATCGCACGCGACATCGGCGCAAAGATCTGGGAAGGCGAAGCAGGAGACAAGCCACTTGCGCTGTGTCAGAACGCTCTGCGCGAAGCCCGCAATACCGGACACGACGTACTGGTCATCGATACCGCCGGACGATTACACATTGATGAGACGTTGATGAAGGAACTTGGCGAGATCAAGGAAACGATCCAGCCTCACGAGATTCTGTTCGTTGCCGATGCCATGCTCGGCCAGGATGCCGTCAAGAGTGCGCAGCAGTTTTACCAGCAACTGGGATTCAACGGATTCATTCTCACCAAAATGGACGGTGATGCCCGCGGCGGTGCTGCACTCTCCATCAAGCAGGTCACCGGACAGCCCGTAAAATTCGTAGGAACCGGCGAAAAGTACGACGCCCTGGAACTTTTCCATCCCGATCGACTCGTTTCACGAATCATGGGCATGGGCGACATCATGTCGCTGATTGAGAAGGCGGAAGAGGTCGTCGACAAGAAGCAGGCACTGGAACTTCAGGAGAAGATCCAGAAAGACAGTTTCACGATGGAGGACTTCCGCGACCAGCTCCGGCAGATGCGCAAGCTCGGCTCCATGGAACAGATTCTGGGCATGCTGCCCAGCATTGGACCGTTCAAGGATTTACAGAAGGCGAAAGTCGACGAAAAGGAACTGGTGCGCATCGAAGCCATCATCAATTCCATGACGCCAAAGGAACGCCGCCATCATCAATTGATTAACGGCAGCCGCCGGAAGCGGATTGCCAAGGGCAGCGGGACCAGTGTTCAGGCCGTGAATCAGCTCCTGAAACAATTCGTCCAGACCCAAAAGATGATGAAAGGCATGAAGAAGGGCTTGTTCGGTAAGGCGATGCGGGGGATGAAAATGCCCCAGATGCCGTTCTGATGGCTAATACCGGGCAAAGTCGTTATACTGGTTGGGTTTTTTTACTTGAAGGAGGCTAACCGTTTGGTAGCAATTCGAATGGCCCGTATTGGGTCCAAGAAGCGTCCCTATTACCGGATTGTGGTAATCGAGAAACGCCGCGCCCGAAATGGCCGGTTTCTCGAAGTGATCGGACAATATAATCCGATCGCCAATCCAGCTCAAATCAACATTAATGGGGAGCGGGCGCTGTACTGGCTGTCGAAGGGGGCTATTGCTTCCGAGACCGTCGCCAGCATTCTCCGGAAAAAGGAGATCGTTAAAGCCTAATTTGCACCGGCTCTCGGCTATTACGGACAGCTAAGCCTTCCCTGAGCCCTTAATTCTTGAGCGACGCAGCACAAAAGGGTGCGTTGGAGTTAACGGAGGCCGCACATGAGGGAGCTGATTATTGAAATCGCCAAGGCTCTTGTGGACAAGCCCGAAGAGGTCGACGTTCACGCAATTGAAGGGGAACAAACGACCGTCCTCGAGCTGAGAGTCGCCCCAACCGATCTCGGTAAAGTCATCGGTAAACAGGGCAGAACTGCAAGATCGATACGAACCATTCTGGGCGCAGCCGGAATGAAAATGAAAAAACGGTTTACGCTGGAAATCCTGGAGTAAGTCTCCAATCGACAATATCGACGCCGGTTTAATACGAGTCGCCCGTGTCACTCGAACCCAGGGACTGCACGGTGCCGTTCGAGTGGACCTGATACTCGATGATGACCGTCTTCTGGATACCGGACGCTCGCTTCAGATGGAAATTGGCGGGAGCAAACGCACCGTCGAGATCGAATTCTTCAGAAGACAGCACGGCCGGTTTGTCATGAAGCTCTCGGGGATCGATTCGATAGACGACGCGGAGAAGATTGTCGGAGCAGAACTCAGAATCGCGGAAGCCGAACTTCCGGCAGCAGAAGAAGGTTCGTTCTATACGTTCCATCTGCGGGGCTGCCGGGTATATGCCACCCATGACGGAGTCGAAGACTATATCGGCGATGTGACCGACATCGTGGAGGGGGGCGGAACGCAGCTGCTGCAGGTTGGCAGCGGCAGGAACGAAACGCTGATTCCCTTTGCGGAGTCGATTGTGAGAAAAATCGATATTGCGGCTCGGCGAATCGAAGTGGAGTTGCCCGAAGGATTACGGGAATTGAACAAGTGATGGTCTTCGATGTCATCACGATCTTCCCGGAGTTCTTCAACGGTCCGTTTGAACATGGAATCGTTCGGCGAGGTAGGGCCAGTGGCGCAATTGAAACGCGGATCCACGACCTGAGAACGTATACCGACGATCGGCATCAGACGGTGGACGACAGGCCATTTGGCGGCGGTGAAGGCATGGTGCTGAAGCCCGAGCCAATATTCCGGGCCGTGGAAGCGATACGGAAAGACGACGCATCCGAAGTGGTGATGCTCAGCGCCTCGGGACGCCGCTTTAACCAGGCGGAAGCCCTGAGGCTTTCGAAAGCGCCGCAGGTGATTTTGATCTGCGGCCGGTATGAAGGAATCGATGAGCGGGTTGCAGAACATCTGGCAACCGCTGAACTCTCAATCGGAGATTTCATCCTTTCCGGTGGAGAGATTGCCGCGGCTCTGATTGTGGACGCGGTGGCGCGATATGTTCCCGGAGTTGTCGGGAAGGAAGAATCCATTCTGCGGGATTCCTTCTCGGATCCGGAGGCGCTGGAAGTGACGGTGGAACATCCGCATTACACGCGGCCCGCCGAGTTTCGAGGATGGCAGGTTCCGCCAGTGTTGATCTCGGGAGATCACATGGCAATTAAGAAATGGCGAGCGGAAGCCGCAATGAGCAAGACCGCCAAGAACAGACCGGATTTGTTGAATCGAGGAATTTATGAACGTAATGGATACGATTGAAAATCAGCAGCAGCGGACCGACCTCCCGGTCTTTCACCCCGGAGACACCGTGAAGGTTCACGTGAAGATTCGTGAAGGTGACAAGGAACGCATCCAGGTGTTCGAGGGAGTCTGCATCGCCCAGAAGCACTCCAGCATTCGCTCCACCTTCACGGTCCGAAAAATCTCATTCGGGCACGGCGTCGAGCGCATCTTCCCGCTGCATTCCCGCATCATCGATAAAATCGAAGTGGTACGCTCGGGACGTGTTCGCAGGGCCAAGCTGTACTACATCCGCGAACTGCGCGGCAAGTCTGCCCGCATCAAGGAAGTGCACGACACGAAGGAGACACGGAAGGCTGTTGCCCACTAAAGAAACTGAAGGGCATCCATGAGCCGACTCCTGGCAGTTGCGTTTATCCTGTTTTGCTTCGAGGTCGGCTTATTCCTGGTATTCGTGCCCTGGTCTGTTCTGTGGGACAGTAACCTTCTGCTCGACTACGTTTCCTTTTTTCGTCCGTTGATACTGCACAATTTCTTTCGCGCCGGGGTCTCCATCCTCGGCGCGATCGACATTTTTATCGGTCTCGCCGAACTGCGATATTTCCTGAAATCCCTCAGAGTCATCAACCGCACTTCCCTATGATTCGGTGCTACGTCACGGATCGGCGTCAGGGAGATGCCGTTGCGCACAGCATTCGCGCTGTCGCCGATGGCGTCGATATCATCCAGGTTCGCGAAAAGGATCTCTCCGGCGCTGAACTGTTCGATCTGGTGTGCCGCATACGCGATGCGGCAGCCAGCACGAAAACCAAAGTGCTCGTGAACGGCCGCCTGGACATCGCCCTTATTGCCAGTCTTGACGGAGTTCATTTGCCAGGCGATGGCCTTCCGGCCGCGCAGGTGCGGCCTCATGTGCGCACTCTGGGTGTCTCCTGTCATTCATTGGAGGAAGCGATTCAGGCGGAACGCGACGGCGTGGATTACATCTTCTTCGGCCCGGTGTTCGAGACTCCCGGAAAGAAGTCCGTCGGCATCGAAGCCTTGCGTCGCATCGCTCAGTCGGTAAAACTTCCGGTACTCGCAATCGGAGGAGTCACTCCGGAGAATGCTGCGGATGTAATCGAAGCAGGCGCAGCTGGAATTGCAGCCATCCGCATGTTTCAGCAACGCTAGAACGTCGCCGCTTACTTCGAATCCAGGCAAAGCGGTTCCCTTCCGAACTCGACGCGCTGGCCGCTGGCGAGCAGCATCAATGCAGGGGAAATGAGCTTTCCCGTGAATATGGGACGAGGAATGGATTTGAGGCTCAGGGTGATCGGCTCCGGACTCTGATACAACCTCAGGGGATCTACCCCTTCCTTAGTCGCGTAGCCGCAGAATTCGATCGCATCGCCGGATCTGAGAACGATCGTGTTGAGCTTCAACGCCGCCATTCCGCCGGTGTTCGGACCTTCAAGCGCCCAGTGCTCCACATGGCCGCTGGCGTCCATCGAGTCCACGAATATCAGACTATGGGGATTGAGCTGCGCAAACATCATGATCACGCCCTTCTGTCTCACGATTCTGTTCGCGTCATAGAGGCTCGCAAATGCGTGATGCGCGAGGAGCGATCCTGAAGCCACGCACAGCATCGCAGCTGTCAGCAGAGGATTCGCAAAAGCTCTGTTTAACATTTCACGATGGATACTAGCGGCCCATCCCGGCCTTTCCAATCCTCTAAAAGATACCTGCCAGCTGCGTTACAGCCTATTGAGGCCTTCCGTGAGTTCGATGGATGTTCCCCATGGATCGGTTAGCAAAGCGGTCGCAATACCCGATGGCTGCTTCGTGTATGGAAGGTCGAACTTGACGCCATTTGCTTCGAGCTTTCTGCAGAATGCTTCAAGATTTCGAACTTCCAGTCCGATGTGATCGAGCATGCGGCCTTTCAGGGGCGGGAGCGCCTGGGCAGATGCGGAAAAATTGAAATTGATTCCCGGCAGATCGACCGCGTCATAGCGCCATCGCTTCCCCGCGACACCGCCAAAGGTCTGCGCATACCAGGCCTTCGCCTTTGCTTCAGAACCTTCGGGAACGTAAAGATGGATGTGATGAATGGTTACGGGAACGGTCAGCTTGCGGTTATGGCGGTCAACGATGCCGTCGGGCTTACCCGCATCGGGCGTAAACGTGAGGTTGGTGGCGGTTTCATCGAACAGCTCGATTCTCTCGGCTTCCGGCGTAAAGATGGATGCAACACCGACATATCCCGCAAGCCGCTCGACCTTGAATCCGGCCGCTTCCACCTTTTCCAGGGACTGCACTCGAAATGCGACATGGTTAACCACGGATCCATTGCTTCCGGCCGATGGGTTCCCCTGTTCCAGGAAGACAAGCGCATCCGGAAACTTCACGACCTCCGCTGTTCCGAGCTTCGCAGACACGCCGCCAAGCGCGATCCAGAATTTCTTATTCGCTTCGACATCACGAACCTTGTAATGCAAATGCCCCATCGCAACTCCAGAGGAGTTCGGCGGTGACAGCTGCGCCATAAGAGCAAGGATCAGGAGCGTCCGTTGGAAAAACATTTCGCATAGGCTATATCGCGACCGCACCGAGCTCAAAGCTGAATTGGAGCACCGATGCCGGGGAGTCTCGCTTTTGTTGACGAAACGGATCAGCCGCAGTACCTTGCCCGCATGAATCGACCAATAAGCGTCCTCGCTCTTCTGATGGGATTGGCTCTGCCCGCACTCGCGCATCATGGCGGCGGCAGCTTCGAACTCAACAAGACCGTCAGCTTTAAAGGCGCGAAGCTGACGCGCATCGAATTGATCAATCCTCACTCGTGGCTCTACTTCGAGGTGGCAGGAAAGGACGGCCGCCCGGAGCGCCATCGGTGTGAGATGCGATCGGTGCACGTGCTTCGAAGATCCGGATGGACTGAAGATCTATTCAAGCCCGGGCAACTGATGGATATCGAAGCATCGCCCGATCGGGCCGATCCGAACTCGTGCTACCTGCAAACCATCCTCTTCGCGAATGGCAGCCGCATGGATCGCTACGGTCAGTACGTGAAAACGCCGCAGGGACAGGTGCAGGAAGTTCGAGGTCCGCTGGTCGCCCCGAACACAAAACGAGAGTTGCGCCGTTCAAACGGAGAACTGAATATTTCCGGAGACTGGGCTCAGGAGCAGCGCGTCATGGCCGATCCGCGTGGTGTGGGCGGCGGACTTGTTCCGCTAAGCCAGATCAATCAGCCCCGAGGCCAGGGACCGGCAGCTGGCGCCGCGCGCGGCGCTCGAGGAACTGCCGGCCCGAGGTTGTACGGCGGTACGGAGCTGACCGAACTCGGAGAGAAGGAGGCCGCGGCATTCAAGCAGGAAGACAATCCGCGCTTCCGATGTGAAACCACCAGCATCCTCTTTGACTGGACCTTCGACGGCGCCGTCAACCGCATCGCCCAGAACAAAGACACGATCGTCGTTCAATACGGTCAAATGGGACTCAAGCGAACGATCTACATGAACACGAAAGCACACCCTGCGACGATCAAGCCATCACGCGCCGGTCATTCCATCGGGCGATGGGAGGGCGATGTTCTCGTTGTGGACACTGTCGGTTTTCTCCCAGGCGTGCTGAATGGATCCGTCCGGCACAGCAACAAACTTCATGTCGTTGAACGCTTCTCTCTCGATCCGAAAACGATGATCCTCACGCGCACTTACTCCGCGGACGACCCCATTTATTTGAAGGGCCAGTACACAGGGTCCGACGCAGTTCAGCCTGCCGACGCCGCCTATACGGAGGACCGCTGCAAGGAGCAGGGATTCATCGACTACTCGAAACAGCTGAAGTAACTTGAACTCCGCGATTGCTATCGATCAAACGGCCAATATAATGATGCGACGGCTTTGCTGATACAGAATCTTGAGGGGGTAAACGCATGGTGAAACGACTGGTGTTCCTGATTACCGTGATCGTGGCGATGGCTATGCCCGCGATGGCGCAGACGTGGCAGATCGATACGGCCCATTCGGCGGCGCACTTCGCGGTACGACATAACATGATCGCGTCGGTGCGCGGAACGTTTGATAAGGTGACTGGAACCGTCGAGTTTGACGGCAAGGACATCACCAAGGCGAAAATCAGCGCAACGATCGACGTGGCGACCGTCAACACCAGGGTCCAGCAGCGCAATGATCACCTGAAGACCGCCGATTTCTTCAATGTAGCGAAGTTTCCTTCGATGACCTTCGTCTCCACGTCCATCACTCCAGCCGGTCCCGGCAAATTCAAGCTGAATGGTAATCTCACGCTCCTGGGCGTGACCAAACCCGTGATCCTGGATATGGACGCGCCCGTGGGTCCGTTCATTGACCCTCAGGGAGTCCACCATTTCGGCGCTCAGGCGGTTGGAAAAATCAAACGGACGGACTTCGGCATGAATTGGGCCAACGCGGTCACAGTGGCGGGAATCGTCGGCATCGATATCAGCGATGAAGTGGCCATCACATTGGACGCTGAAATCACGCGACGTCCCTGACGGAGTTCGGCGAAGATAGCTTCGCCGCGAGAACACCCTCCACTAACTCGATTTGAAAAATCATCTCCCCTGGCGGACACCAGCGATACGGACAGCTCCGTAGCTGTCAGCCTTCCCAATCCCAATTTGCGGCGATAAGTCGCACAACACGTATTTTTTGATCGCGCGATCGGCTCTTTAATGGGTCAGGCTCGCCAACTGTTGCTGAGACGGGGATAGGAAAAAGAATTCAAATGAGTCATCGCGCAATTCTTTCCGTAGTCAAACCGGGGTCGCTACGACATGTCTTCCTGGCGCTGCTCTGTATGGCCTGGTCCGCCTCTGCAGCAATTGCGGATTCCTCCGGACTGAATCTCACCTACACGGTTATGGGTGCGGGCGGGATCTCCGATGCTCAGGCTGGAGTCAGCAACTCTCCGTTCTGGTGGGTTGACACCAGTGGCACCCTACCCGCGAGTGCTGTCACGTCGCGGGGTTTTGAAACCTTCCCTTCCTTCATGCACCTCGTTGATGAACTGGGCGTCGGTGGAGGAGGATCGCTGCTGCTTTCATCCGAGTTCTCTCTCAGCGCCGACCAGATGCTTTCCGTCAATTTCGATCTTCTGACACGGCAGCAAGCCTGGACCTCATACCCAGGTGGCCGGGGCGCGCCGCAGGCCTTCGCGCTGCTCCTTCGGGATGGCGTTGTGACTGCGGTTCTCGCGAATACAGATGCCGAAGGTCGCCTCCGTTTCGGAAGCTATCTGGGTGAACCTCCAGACTCTCCCTACTACATTCCGGACAGGCAATACACAGCGACCAGCCCCGGAGTAACCACCACGCTGGCCCCGCACGGTTACTCCTACTGGCAGGGGCAGCATCCCGACCCACCAGTACCTGGGGTGGACGTCACATTGGGCAACACGCGCTACTGGGATAATCCGCAACAAGGCTTTGATTGCGGCTGCGATCTGGATATTGCCAGTGCGCATACACCCGGTGCAGGCACCTACCAACTCCTCTTCGGTCTTTACGACTACGGAGGTACCGGCGCAGCTCTCGCTGTGACAAGTATTGATATTGTCCGTGTCCCCGAGCCATCCTCGCTTATGCTTCTGGGGATCGGCCTGATTGGAGTCGCTTGTAGTTTGAAATTTGCGGGAGTAATTCAGCGGTAGAATGCCAGCCTTCCAGGTTGGATACGCAGGTTCGAGTCCGGCCTCCCGCTCTCATCATCCAAAGGCAGGGGCGGTCATAGACCGCCCCTGCGGCGTGATCGCCAGCAAACCTCAGAAGGCGAGTACGCCCTGAATCATGGGCGTCCAGCCCGTCATGCCTGCGGTATACGGAGTAAAGGTTCCGCTATAAGGAACTTTGTTTGTACGCATCACCTCTCCGCTCAACCACAGGCGCTCGGTCGGAAGGAAATGCCACTTGAAGCCGCCGGCATACTCCCACGAATCGCTAAACTCCCCGAAAACCATGGAACCACGGGCAAACACATTCAGCTTCCTGGGAACGACAAAATGGCCAACCGACAATTCAAAGCCGTTATCGAATGTCGATGTCAGCGGCATCGGTCCGTCCGCATTGAAGTCGTATACCCAGCGGGAGTAGTACTGCCCGTTGACTGCAAGCCCCTTCCATTTAACGCCGGCGTCGATTGCAGACATGCGGTATGTCGCCTCCTGCACGGTCACGCCCGGCGCAAATGCTCCCGTCGAGAAGAGCAGTACGCCATCGGAGTTGTACATGGACGTGTTTTCAGGAGTGGACACATCGAGATTTGAAAAACGGTCCTCCCGGGCTCTTGTAAACGACGTACCAATTCGAATGCGAAGTTTGTCTGTGGCGAAATAATCATCGTACATGTTGCGGGATTTGCCGCTGGCCCCGTAGTTTCCGAGCGGTTCCCACCAGAGACTTCCGGAAGTCACCAGATTCGTGTCGATTTTGGCTGCCGAGATACTCAAGGTATTCAAACCGTTGCCAAGAAACGCCAGGTAGTTGAAGCCCTTCGGCAGTTCCCCCATCGCCCAGGTTCCCTGGGTGAAGCCGGGCCGCATGAAGTTGTCCGCCATGGTACGGTCGGTTGCTGCAAAATATGGGAATGTGTTCACAAGGGACCGGCTGCCTGGAACTCCGGTATAACCAGTCATCAGAATGAGCTTCTTGTCGAACATCCATCCAAAGTTTCCGGCTACGACGATGGAGGCGGCCCCGGCGGACGACCAGACCTTGAAATTATAGATGAACCTCTTGCTGAAAACGTAGCCACCCAGGACGAGCATCGTGCGGTTTACGGTGATGTCATTGCGTTTGTGAACATCGCGAACAACGCCGAGATGATCGGTGTAGGTGTCATCCACTGAAAGTGTATTGAGATATCGGAGTTGAATATCCTGGTTGTACTTCAGCTGGAAAGGCAACTTGTCGGTGTCCGGAGTCTGCCAGATTACGATTCCGTCCTGATAACGCTCCGGCGGCTCCGTACCTGCGGGTTGACCGGGTGGCAGTGTTGGACCGCCGAGCTCACGCTGGAGACGGTCTACCGTATCGGTGAGCGTCTTCAGTTGCTCTCGAATGGCGGCGTTCTCCGCCTTCACTGCATCAAGGTCGCTCGGCCGGGCTTGCTGCGGGTTCGCAGCGGCCGGAGTTGCCGCCGGAGCCTGGCCATAGACGGAAGTCGCGAACAGAATGACCGACGTGATTGTCAAAGCAATCACAAACCTGCTTGCTGTGCGGCACTCGAACATTGATGGTTACCTCTCGCATTTCTCCGAAGAATTTCAGGGACCGAGCGCTAACGATAGCTGGGATAAGCGACCTCGGCAAAGGGTTTCTTTTCCGGCGGTTGGATTGGATGAAAGGTCTGTTGGTGCGTCCGCCGTTGAACTATAATCCGCCTCATGAAACCCACACAGTGCTTGACGGCAGTCGTGTTGTTGTTTCTCGCAGCAAGTCTCCCTTTGCTGGCGCATCACAGCCTGACCACCGAATTTGATTTCAACACCATGGTCGACCATCACAGTGCGCGATCCTCCACGGGCAAGGAACAGATCCATGACAGTACCGGTATTCGCCATGATCTATGACAACAAGTCGATCCGCGTCTCCCGGTCGCCGGAGGACCAGGGCCAGTCATTCAATGCTCTCAATCAAAATGCTCTAAATCAGAACGTGGATCCCTGGTGCGCGCCTTAAGTTTCCTCGCATTGTTGATTCTTGCCGGAACGTCGACGGTTGGTCAGTCCGCACTGAACCTTCGCGATGTCGACGGCGTCGAACACCGCCAATCCGAATGGGCAAGCAAACGCGCGGTCGTCATTTTCTTCACCACCACCGAATGCCCTCTTAGCAACGGCTACATCCCGGAAATGAACCGGCTGCAGAAGGAATATTCCGCCCGAAACGTCGCCTTCTACGCCGTTGAAGTCGACACCACAGTTGCAGACCGCGATATCCGGAAGCATGCCAGGGATTTCGGAATTGCATACCCGGTATTGATCGACAAACAGCAGTCTCTGGTTCGGCTCGCCGGTGCAACCGTCACGCCGGAAGTGGCCGTATTGTCCAACAAGGGCGCCGTGCTGTATCTGGGACGCATCGACAATCGCGTGGAGGATTTCGACAAGCGTCGAAACGCAGCCACTCAACACGATCTGCGAGACGCATTGGATGCCGTACTGGCGGGCCGCACCGCGCCGCGCGCAACGACAAAGGTTGTCGGCTGCGCTATTCCGTTGATCGGCGGCTCACGCTAATGGAAGCAGGAGAACAATGAAATTCTTAATCGTACTTCCCGTCATACTCCTTGCTGCTGCCTTGCCGGCGGCGCAATCGCCCACCTACAACAAGGACGTTGCGCCAATTCTCTATGAGAACTGTGCGATCTGCCATCGACCGGGAGAAGTCGCGCCATTCTCGCTGATGACCTATGCCGACACCGCAAAACGGGCAAAGCTGATTGCTACCGTGACGGAGAAACGCTACATGCCGCCATGGAAAGCGGAGCACGGCTATGGCGAGTTCGCCAACGAGCGGCGTCTGACAGACAAACAGATTTCGACGCTTCGCGCGTGGGCCGATGCCGGAGCTCCGGAAGGAAATGCCGCAGACAAACCGAAACCGCCGGTGTTTACCGAAGGCTGGCTCGGTGGAAAGCCGGACAAAGTTCTGACGATGCCCACGAAATATTCTCTCGCCGCTGACGGGCCCGATCAATTTCAGTGCTTCGTCCTGCCCATGGGACTCGACCGGGCTGCGTTTATTGGCGGTCTTGAGTTTCGACCCGACAATCGGCGTGTGGTGCATCACGCACTCGTGTTCCTGGATACGAACAATGCCGCGCGAAGGCTGGCGTCGGCTGACGGTTCCTATCCGTGTTTTGGAGGGCCCAAAATCCCGGCAGCACTGATCGGGGGCTGGGCGCCGGGCTCCGTTCCCCTGGCGGATGCCGAGCCCGGGTTGCGGCCGATTCCGAAAGGATCGGATCTTGTCATTCAAATCCACTTCCATCCTTCGGGGAAACCGGAGATGGATCAATCGTCCCTCGGAATTCGCCTCTCGGATCGCCCGGGAACTCAGGGCCGAATGGCGGTGCTTCTCGGAACCCGGCGTATCGACATCGCTCCAAATGATCCTCACTATGTCGTCAAATCATCCCTCGAGTTGCCGCGTGACGTGGAGTTGTCGGCCATTGCACCGCACGCCCACTACCTGTGCAAGGACATGAAAATTACGGCGCGCTTCCCGGACGGAACCGAAAAACCGCTGATCTGGATCAAAGACTGGGACTTCAACTGGCAGGGTTCGTATCGATATGCGAAACCGGTTTTACTTCCGAAGGGAACACGCCTGGAACTGGAATACACCTACGACAACTCTGATGCGAATCCTCGAAACCCCGTGCATCCACCGGTGCGAGTTCGATTTGGAGAACAGACCACCGATGAAATGGCCCTGGCATTTCTGACGGTGAATATGCCGCCATCGCAGGTCGAAGGGTTTCAGCAGGAAATGCAAAGTGCATACGTGGAATCCATTCTCGCCTCCGGGGCGACTCTCGAAGACATTCCTCCAGAGTTAAGCGAGCAGCAGCGTCAATCCCTGACGCTGGCCTTCAGTCTGTTCGACGCAAATCGCGATGGGAAGCTGGACTCTGCTGAAAGCGCAGCGCTGATTCAACTTCTTCGCACTCGCCGGTAGATGGATGAAAAGACCAGCCGTCAATCTCTGATCGCGATCCTGAGACTCGCGTATTCGGGTGAGCTCGCAGCTGCCTATGCTTATCAGGGGCACTGGAAATCCGTGGCAAAGGAAGAAGAGCGACTTCGAATCCAGACGATCGAGAATGAGGAATGGCATCATCGCCGGCTTGTCGGGGAAATGCTTCGCGAACTTGGAGCCCCTCCCAGTTCCTGGAAGGAATTCAAGGCTGTCATCATTGGTCGCACTGCGGGATTTCTTTGCCATGTCTCCGGCTGGCTCGCGCCGATGTATGGTGCGGGAAAGCTTGAGAGTCGCAACGTGAGGGAATACGAGGTTGCAGCGCGGTACGCGCGAGGTTGCGGCCGCCACGAATTCATTGATTCCCTTCTCACGATGGCCGAAGTGGAATGGGAACATGAGAAATATTTCCGCTCGCAGGTTCTCGCGCATGCATTGGGCAAGCATTTTCCAATCTGGGAAACGCCTCCTCCCAAGGAAAACATTCGTGTTTCGTTTACGGAAGCGGGCGCATGACGAAAGCATCGGATGACAGGTGGGTGGCAGGCGACGCCTATGAAACGTACATGGGGCGCTGGAGCCGCCGAATTGCACGTGAGTTTGTCCGATGGCTGAACCCCGTATCGGCGGGCCACTGGCTCGAGGTTGGCTGTGGTACCGGAGCACTCACTTCGGCAATTTGTGATATCTGCCAGCCGGCATCGATTGTTGCCTGCGATCCATCAGGATCTTTTGTTGAGCACGCGCGGAAAAATCTCCGGGACGCTCACGTATCGTTTGTTACTGCAGGCGCGGACGCACTTCCCTCCCGGGATGGTGGATTCGACGCAATAGTTTCGGGACTCGTCTTGAATTTTCTGCCAGATCCCGGTCAGGCCATGACTGCGCTTCGTGCCAGGCTTCGTCCGGGCGGCACCATCGCTGCCTATGTCTGGGACTACGCGGACGGGATGGAGTTTCTCCGATTCTTCTGGGAAGAAGCTGCTGCCCAGGCTACAACTGCGGCGGGCCTCGATGAACGGAAGCGATTTCCTCTTTGTAGTGTGCCTGCGCTGGAATCACTTTTTCGTTCTGCCGGCCTTGCAGAGGTGGATACTCATGGCCTGAAGACTCCAACCGACTTCACAAATTTCGAAGACTACTGGACGCCGTTTCTTCGCGGTACCGGGCCCGCTCCGAGCTATGCTGCGTCACTGGATCCAGGGAATCGTGAGTTGCTGAGAGAGCGGCTCCAGCAACGCCTGCATACGGAAAGCGACGGAAGTATCGTACTCACGGCTCGCGCATGGGCCGTTCGCGGAAAAACAGGAGGCTGAAATGAAATGGATTCTCCCTGCTCTATTGCTTATGACTGTGACAATCACTGCCTTGCCTGAGGTGTCGCCCATGCAATCCAAAGCCTGTGGCCCCTCCGGCGGATTGAATTTCATCTGCGGACTGCAG
>Ga0184628_10000874_pt1 | contig 15416 bp, 11 predicted proteins | sample PLM4_5_b1_FD_133149 | JGI IMG/M metagenome (GOLD analysis project Ga0184628, IMG submission 133149) | Groundwater sediment microbial communities from an aquifer in East River, Colorado, USA - PLM4_5_b1 | ecosystem: Environmental > Terrestrial > Soil > Riparian zone | place: USA: East River... | reverse complement strand
TCGTGGATGTGGACGCCGCTTGGACCTATGGACTTGGAAACATGTCGCTACATTAATCTTGCTGCACACGGGCCGGCTTTCCTGGAGCAGACAACACCAAATTCGGTCTTGGTGTATGCGTGACATGTGGAAACAATGGCTGCGCCAGACAGGACCTGTTTTGCGACGTCCGCGCTGGGACATCGGCGTAGTCGTCGCTCTGGCAATCTTCTGCATTTTCCTGCTGCTAAGCGCCCGTTCCTCCGGGGAACATGCTGTGTCGGCAGTGGTGGGAATTGAGTTCCTCCGCTCTGACGGCGAGTTGCTGAGTTTGAGGCAATATGCCACCAACGACTTCGGCAGAGAAGTCATCGCCACGGAGGCCTCATTGCTTTGTTCTGAGTTGTTCCTGCGCAAAGCCCAGGAACGGCTCGATGGAGAATTGAAACCGAGCGGAAGTTCGCCGGAACCAAGAGCGAGAACCGAATGGTCAGGGAAATCGAACAGGCCTTTTCCGGATTGGCAGTTCGCGGCGGAGGGTATTTGCCTGCAGGCATCCGGCAAAGATGCAACGCAAATGGCAAAGTTGCTCAATGAGACAGCCGACGTGTATCGGGAGGAGCGTAACCGGCTGTTTCCAGCGCCACCGGGATGCAAGGGTATTAAGGCCACCCTCGTGCGGAAGGCGCTTCCCCCTGGCCGATTTTGGATTCTGGCGTCTCTCATCCCGTGCGCGTTGAGCGCATGCCTGCTGGGGCTGGCGGTGGCAGTCTTTCGCTCCCGGAAGCTTGCCGGTGCCCATCTCGATGTCGCTTCCGTATTTCTTGCTTGGTTGGCGCTCTTGTTTGGCATTGCCATCCGCATCAGCTCGTTCGATTGGGTGGTGGCGCTCGCGGGGGCTATCCTCTCGGCCAGCCTGATAGCAGGCGGTGTGGGGTGCATCGCTCTGGCGGAAGCCCGCAAATCCGCTGTGCCCCCGACACTCCTCAGGGTCACTTTCATCACCGCATGCGTCATCTGCCTCGGATACGGGGTGCTGGACACGCTAACCTCGCCGGTTTGGCATTGGGACTCCGTGCGAGCGAAAGTTGAGATCGTGAATCCAGCCGGTAGCCAGCAACTGCCCGCGGGATATGACCACCGCTTCATAGAGGCTGAATGCGAACTGATCCAATCAAGGGCGATTACCGGGCGCGTCGTTGAAAAGTCGGACCTTAAAAGCGCGCTTAGTAGTTCTTACGGCTTCAGTTTGAATCAGCGTGAGGCGGAAGAAATTGTGAACGGGCGAATCGCTGCCAAACCCGTCAAGGGGACCAGCTTGATCGACATTCGCTACTGCGATGTCCAGTCGGGTGAGGCAGGAAGCCAAGCCAAGCAGGTGGCGGAGGTTTACCGGGGTTATTGGAGGGACCGATCTCAGTCAAATTCGGCAACCCGGGTTGCAGTGACCGTTCTGGATTCGGGACAGTCCGTCGAAACTCAGAATCAGATCGAAAGTGCTCATGATGGTTGGAGGCTGACAAATCAACTGCTGTCCGCCCTGTTTGTTCTCGGCGGCGCCCTGTGTGTTGCGTGGTTGGGGAGGAATCCGCGACTGCTTTGGTGCCTTCCATTGATGCTTGTCGCATACCTCCTGGTGATGGGTGTTGCTTCCATCACATCCTCGCTGACACCGGAGGTTTTTACTGCTGCCTGCCAGGTGAGGATTTGGCCGCCGATGATGGGAGCGCCACAGTTTCAAACCCAAAACTCAAGCAATTCCGGTGTTTCGTTGATTGAGCGCGAGCGGGGGACGGCTGGGTCCGACGAGGTGCTCAGCAGAGTCGTCCAGGCATTTGATCAGAATGTTGTTTTCAAAAAGGGGCGAGGCGAAAATTGGAAAGACAAAAAGGTTCAGGAAAAACTCGCCTGGTTGAGGGAACACCTCAACATCATTCCGGTTCAGAGAGCCTATCTCTTGCGTTTTGTGGCATCCGCGGGCGACCGGGACCTTGCGGCTGAGATCGCGAATCTCGCTGCAACCGCCTTCTGCGAATCCAAAGCGGTGCCTTCCGAGAGTGCGGGATTGGTTCAGGAGAATCTGATGGTTGAGATCATGGACCGGGCTGTTGCGCCTGGCCGGCCAGAGAGCAATTCCGGTCCCGTGTTGGTTGGTTTGGCGGCCGGGGGCGGCAGCATTGCCCTGATTACGGTTGGTGCAGTTATTAGTTATATTGGATTTCTCGTGCAACGGATCCGCCAAAACAGAGAATCGCCTCAGACAGGAGAAGGGTTCGCCGCAATTGGAATGCCCTTGCAGGATTGAAATCTGCTGCCGTCCAGCAATCCGGGTGTTGGGCGCTTGAGCAATTGAAACGTGAGCACGATCCGGGTCACAGAGTCACTACGTGGACAAATGCCATTAGCTGAACCAACCATCCCTTACAACGGCTCCCTTTGTGCCCGTTCAATGATTGCAGCAATCGTTTCGAGCGCGTTGCCCTCGAAGCGGTTGTTGACGTAGATATAGCCTCGCGTCGGTGCCTGGCTGTTGCGGGCCTGGCGCAACAGGGCGGCGCCGGCTTCGCGGCCCTCGGGGTAGGGATCTTTGATTTCGTTGTAGGGGCTGAACGCTTTGACGGCTTCTTCGTATTTTCGCCCGGGCTTCAACAACAGCCGCGCGCCGAAGAATTCTGGAATCGTTCGGCTTTCCGCAATAGCTATCTGATCATTCAAGGGCGGCATGTCCTGCCAACTGTTGAAGATGTGAGCCGTGCGGTGTTTTGAGAGTGTGGCGAAGTATTCCGGCTTCAGGAAATTACGGTTGCGGATCTCAACGCCGTAGCGCCACCCGGACGGCAATTGCGCCAGAAAACTGTCGAGGGCATCGACGAAATCGCGTCCGCGTTCGAAGTCGCTCGGGTAAAACTTTGAAAACTCGAAAATCAGCAGGCCGATTTGTTCCCGGCATGCCTCGCAAGCGCTCAGGAACGCGCTCTGGAATAGTTCCGCGTTCAGAAAATCGGGGTTCGGTTGGCCGGCCTTTAGCCCGAACCTGGGCAGGTTCGTGTAACGTTTGAGGGTGATATGATCGGTCACCTTGAGGGTGAACTGGAAACTGTCGGGCACCTGGGCGGCAAGAGCCTCAAGGTAGCGCCGGTCCGGGAACTTGTAGTAGGCGGCGTCGACACACACCGTTGGAAAGACTTCGGCATATTCTTCGAGGCAAAGTTTTTCGAACCGTGATTCGGACCAGCGTCCGCGCCAGACGTATCGGGCCTCATCGTAAAGTTGGCCTCGCCAGCCAGGATATTTCCAGGACGAAGTGCCCAGGAAAACGCCTTGCTGAGCGAGCAAAGCAAGTTGGGTCCGCAGTTGGGTTCGGTCCACAGCCATCTTGTGGTGAGAAGTTTCAGCCCTTTTGCGCGGGGCGTCAACTTCGGGACCAGCGGGACCCGGCCCGGACCTGTCGAAAAGACGGCGCCGACAAGCGTCGTGCATCACCTTTTTCTCAGGGTGGAATCGCCGTGAGCTGAACCAGGGTGGGGAGTTTGCGCTGGGAGCGCACTCCGATTAGCCGCTGTCGGGTTCGGTGGCTTCCAGCTTGCCGAACTTGCGGATACCGGGCCAGAGCCAGGCCACGAGCACAGCCACCAGGATAGTCCCCACAACGCCTGAAACCACGGAAAACACAGGGCCAAGCAAATGAGCCACCATGCCGGATTCAAAGCCGCCGAGTTCGTTAGAGGTGCCGATGAACAGTGCGTTGACGGCCGAAACGCGGCCGCGCTTGGCGTCCGGAGTGAGCAATTGCACGAGGGTGTGGCGCACCACGACGCTGATATGGTCAAGCGCGCCGCAGGCGAACAGCATCGCCAGGGAGAGCCAGAACCACCGCGAGAAGCCGAACACCATGGTGGCGGCGCCGAACATCGCCACCGCCAGGAGCAAAGCCCGCCCTGCCTTTTGCATGGGAGGCCGGTGCGCGAGCCAGAACGCGCACGCAAGGGAGCCCAGGGGAAGGGCAGCCTGCAGCAAACCGAGGCCCTCCGGCCCGACATGCAAAATGTCTTTGGCATACACCGGCAGCAGCGCGGTGGCTCCTCCCAGAAGCACGGCCAGGAGGTCCAGGGTTATGGTGCCCAGCACCACCTGGTTTGCGAACACAAACTGGAATCCGACCAGGAGATTGCGAAATGTCATCGGCTCCCTGAGGCGGACCTTGTGCTCGTGGCGGATGAGGCTGATCAGTGTCAGGCAGAGAAGGGCTGCCAGCGCGTTGAAGGCATAAACAGGCGCGGCGTGGTGAGTCAGGGCGATGATCGCGCCGCCGGTAGCCGGCCCGGCAACGGAGGAGAGATGAAAACTGCCGCCGCTCCAGTTCACCGCCTTGGGAAAATCCTCACGTGAAACCAGGTGCGGCAGAAATGCGGAACTTGCCGGCCAGAGGAACGTCCGGGCGCAACCCGCGACGAAAAGGCAGGAATACGTCCAGAAGACCGGCGCCTGGAACCAGGAAACCAACGTCAGGCCCAGGCTCGCACAGGCGATGATCGCCGTCATCCAGAGAATGATGCGTTTGCGGGCAAAGTTGTCGGCGACATGGCCGGCCGGGAGAGTGAACAACACCATCGGAATCATTTGGGTGAGCCCGACGAATCCCAGCGCGAGGTAGGAGTGGGTTCGCTCGTAGAGTTCCCAGCCCACGGCCACGGTCAGCATTTGCTGGCCAATCGAGGCCATGAAGCGTCCGGAAAGGTAAAGCGCCAGATCGCGGTTTCGCAGCACGGAATAAGCGCTGTGAGATCGCGGGGCAGCCTGGCTTGGCGGTGTGGTTTCAGCCGTCACTGGGCACAGTGTAATGGTCGACGCTTCAAGCGGAAGCACCGAATCTGAACCGGGGCGGCAAAGCGCCGCGCAATCCCACGGAAACAAACCTTGTGTTTCCGCCCCCCTGCCTTAGTATAAGTGTCGACTTAGCAGGCCTGACAATCCCAGTAAGCACCACCTTCTGTCGAATCGTCATCAGGAGTGATTTAAGCCCGGCAGTCGGGGAATATCTTAGACCACGGCAGGGCGGGGCTGGTGGACTTGCAAGAGTTCGGTCTCGGCCGCCGTGAGGTTCGCGCTGCATCTGGAGCCTGGCCGGCGAGCCCGAAACACACGCTTTTATGTACCATACAAAATCCGGTGCCCGGGCGGAATACCGCCAGCAACAACGGCAGCTCGCCCGTGACTCGGCGAGCCTGGCGGACACTTTCCGGGAACTGAAATCGCTAACCCTGGACCTGTCCTACTTCACCCCCAATAGCCCGACCAGGACCAACGAAATCAAATACTCTGTGAATCTCGCGCATGCGAAATCGCTGTTTCGGTTCGAATGCCAGAATGCGGAGTGCGTGGGTGGCGATTGGGATCTGAGCGGGGAACTGGCAAAAGCGATTGCGACTCGCCGCAGCACCCTGTCGGGGGAAATGACCTGCCAGGGATGGCGAAGCAAGGCCACCATCGAGAAGGTGCGCTGTCACAATGTCCTGCGCTACAATCTTAGCCTTGGCTACCACGCTTTATCCTCGCTGGACTCCAGAAAGTCCCGGGATTGACCGGTCCGGGCAGGTAGATGAGGTTCCGCCTGGACTGCAATCGACGCCGATGATTCGCAATCAAGCAAAGGCTGTTGTGTCGGCAGCACCTCCCGCGGGCACCCGCCGCTGGGCCTGGTTTCTGCTCCCCGCTTTTGTCGTGATGTTGCTGCTGGCGGGGTTTTGGATGAAGAAAGAAATCGGGCGTGCCCGGCTCCTTCGGGACTACGGGGCCGGATCTGCGCAAACCAACCACGGCACAAGCGCACCGGCGCCAGCCACCGGGCGTTGACGCCCACAACTCGTCCGTTGGCGAGGTTTCCTAGCTTTTTGCGGGCTGCTTTCCGGGAGCCGCCGCAGGTGGCGCTTTCGGGTCAACTTCCGATTCCGGCCCCTTCACCGGCCAATCACTTGACTCGCTCCGGGCGGTCTTGAAATAGCCTTCGAATTTCTCGAGGATGGCGGGGTTCTGGTCCGCGACATTCTCTTTTTCCGACAAGTCGTTCTTCAGGTTATACAGTTCCAGCGGCGCATTCGGCTTGAGACGGACCGCCTTCCAATCGCCCATGCGCGCGGCCTGCTTGAAGCCGCCCTCGTGAAATTCCCAATAGAGGAATTCGTGCTGGTTGGTCTGTGCCTGGCCCCGGAGCACAGGCAGGAAAGAAATCCCGTCGATTCCTTTCGGGGTTTTCAATCCCGCGACGTCGGCAAATGTCGGCATGATATCCCAAAACGCGCCGAGGTGGTCGCTGACCTGGCCCGGCTTTACCCGTTTGGGCCATTGCACGATCAAGGGCACCCGGATGCCGCCTTCGTAAAGGTCGCGTTTGATGCCGCGCAATTTGCCTGAACTTTCCAGGAACTTGGGATCCACGCCACCTTCTTTATGCGGGCCGTTGTCGCTGGTGAAAATCACGAGGGTATTTTCATCAATCTTAAGCTCCTTGAGCAGGCTCAGGACCCGGCCGACGTCACCATCCAGGCGGGTGATCATCGCGGCTTTGTTCTTTTCGGTCTGCGGCCAGGGCTCGCTCGAGTAAGGCGCATCTGTCGGCACCTGCATTCCGTTCCCGGAGGCGCGGCCTTCTTCGTTGTTGGCGTGCGGGATGGTGTAGGAAAGGAACAGGAAGAACGGCCGATATTTGTTGTGGATGTCGGGCTTGTTGATCTTGATAAAATTCAGGGCGGCCTTGGTAAACAGGTCGTGGGTGTAGCTCCCTTTTCGTCCCGCCCCGTTTTCCGGAAACACCATCGGCCCGTCGTAGGGCGTCCGGAAATCGTAGCGCCAGAGGCGATCGGTGTAATAGTCGTGAGCGTGCGTCTGGTCGAGGTAACCGAGGAACTCCTCGAACCCCTGGCGTTGCGGGACGCCCGTGGTATTTTCGTTTCCCAGTCCCCATTTGCCAATCAGCCCGGAACGAAATCCTCCCTCTTTCAGCATTTTGCCGAGCGTCACATCGTCCGGCCGCAGGGCCTGGTTGGCATTTCCGCGGATGTAAGCATGGCCGGTGTGCAGGCCCGTCATAAGCGAGCAGCGGGATGGCGCGCAAACGGTGCTGCCGGCATAGAACTGGGTGAAGCGCATTCCCCCGGCCGCCATTTGGTCCAGGTTGGGCGTCTTGATCCGGGCCTGGCCATAGCAACCAAGGTCCCCATACCCCAGGTCATCCGCCAGGATCAGGATGATATTAGGCCGCCGGGGGGCAGGGGGCAGATTGGTGGCCTGGATTGAGTTCGTCAGCCCCTGGCTCCAGCCCGTGAAACCCAGGCTCAAGAGCCACAGTGTCCCCCACAACAAGCCCCGCAAGCAATGATTCGCACTTTTCACTGGGGACCATTCTAAAACACCCCCATCTTCCGTCCATCACAATTGCCTTTGCTTTTGCGCTTTTTGTGGGCACCTTAAGAAAAAATGGTTCCCGAAGACAATTTAAGTTCCGGTGCCGCCGACTCGCAACAACCCAAGTCCGCTGGAGTCCCGCGCCGTGGGCGGCGCGGTGGCCGCGGGCGCCGGGGGCGCGGACGCAGCAGCCGACCGGTGAAGGCACAACCGTCGGAAACCGAACCAACTACAGGAGAGGACGAGGCCGTGTTCGAGCAGACCCCCGAAGACCGCGCGGAGGCAATGGACCAGCCAGTCGAATCATCGCGCGACGATATGCCAGACCTGGACGCCCGGCGCCCGGAGGAGGACGCCACAGACTACGACGAGGAACCGCCGCCTGAAACTGCGGAGGGGGATCTTGAACCCGAGCACGAAGTGGAGGCTGCTGACCAACCCGAAAGACCTTCCGTGAGAGACGAACTGGAGCCGGAACCCATCCGCCAACCCGAACCGGAGCGCCCGGAGCGCCCGGAGCGCTTTGAGCGTCGTCCTCCGGAACGCCAGGAGCGTCGCGATTTCGGCCGCCGCGGCCGGCAGGACCAACGTCCCCAGCGCGTCCAGGAGTCTCGCCCTCCAGAACCCCCTCGCGAACGAATCCCCGCGACACCTGCCGCAGTCCATGAGGCCATCGAACTGGTGAACCAGGTGATCGACAACATCAGGGAAACGCTTGAGGACATGGAAGAGGTGCTGGAGACCCTGGAATATGCCGAGCGCCAAAAGACTGCCGACGAGCAGGAAATTGATTCCCTGCGGCGAATGCTGAAACAAATGCATCGCCCTCGTGAAGGCGGCGGCAGCCATCCGAATCCTCCCCAACAGCACCGGGGAAGGTAGGAACAGGGCCGCGTTTCCCGCTTTGTCCGGCGCCGCCGCCATGGTGCAGGATAAAGTCGCGAAAACACACCGTTCCCTTGTACGCGCCGACGTGAGGAGTCGTTCATGCATACGCGCTGGGCATTCTGAAAGTTCCTTGGTTCGCCGTTGCGCTTATGCTTTTCATGAGCGATGGTCATCCCTGAAACCATGAAAACTGCAGCTATACTACTTTCCTCATTGTTGCTGGTGCCGGCGTTCGTTTCGGCGGCGGAAACCGGTTCTTTGGATACGCAGCTGGAACCGTTGCGTCCGCTCCTGGGCAAAACCTGGAAAGGCACGTTCAAGAATTCAACCCCCGAAAAACCGGTTATCGACATTTCGACCTGGGAGCGGGCGTTGAACGGCAAAGCCGTCCGCATCCTGCATTCGATCAATCAGGGCGCGTATGGCGGCGAATCAATCGTGTTCTGGGACAAGGAAAAACAGGCCGTCTGTTACCACTATTTTACGACCGGCGGATTCATGACCATCGGCACCATCAAGGTCGAGGGCGAAAAGATCGTCACGCACGAGAAGGTCAGCGGAAATGCAGGCGGCGCCACCGAAGTCCGGGGCACGCATGAGTTAAAGAAAGATGGCAAGCTCTACGTGAAGACCGAACACATGGTAAACGGCGAATGGAAGCCGGGGCGGGAAACCGTCTACGAGGAGGACTCCTCGGCCAAGGTCGTTTTCAAATAGCTCCGCCCTGAGGACGAGTTAGCGTGGCGTCCGCCAGCAACCGCTTGGCCGCCGATCGAGCTTGCGCCGGTTGAGCCGGGTCTTGCAACCATTCGCAGAGGCGTGTTGCGGACTTCTTTTCGTTGGTCGCGAGGAGTTGCCGGGCGCAGGCGAGCAGCGCATGAGCCAGGTTGTTTCGCCGGGGCAGGGGTGCTGAGCGGTGCGCTTTCTGGAGCGCATTGGCCGCCGAAGCGGTGCCGATCCTGCCCAGGGCATCAGCGGCAGCCGCCTGAGTCAGCGCGTCCTCATGCTGGAGGATCCTGGCGAGCGCTCCCACGCTTTCGGTGTCGCGGCGCACACCCAGGGAGTTGATTACACCTATCAATTGCCAGCCTCGCAGCCTGGGGAGGCTGAGCCGCAGAGCCTTGGCGGAAGCTGAACCTGGTAACGCTTCGAGCACGTTGCGCGCCGCAGTCGAGAGCCGGGCGTCCGGCAAAAGTACGGCAACCGCCGGGACGCAAACGTCGGAGCCGGTGACCGCGAGCTTGGACAGAACGTATTCCAAAGCCACCGGTGACAGGTTGGACTTGAGCCAGGCGACCAGCCGTTTCTCAAGCTCGGTGCGCAGCCCCGGGTTGGCCAGGCTGCTGGCAGCGATCCTATCCAGCGGCAGGAGCAGCGAGCGGTCTGATCCGGTGTTGTAGCCTGGCAGGGGTTCGAAAGCCCGGTTCAGTTCTTCCGGAGTAGGATTCTCTGCGGCGGTGGTCATTCGGAGAGTTGCAGGGTGAGGTCGTTGAAAAACTGAACCGATTGGCGGATTTCCGGCAGCGAATCCAGCCAGTCATAGGAATACTCAATGCCGAACATTGTGGGCTTCAGCCCCATCCGCCGGACCTCGCGAATGATGTCGGCGGTTTTGCCCGCACCGGTGCCCCAGGGGACGTCGTGTCCCGCGGATCCCGAATCGTGAAGGTCGTGCATTTGCAGCGTAATCAGCCGGCTGCCCAGCTTGCGCACGCCTTCCACGGGATCGATGCCGGAGCGGATCCAGTAGCCGATATCAGCTCCCGCGCCGACCCGCGCGCTGCGCCCTTTGCACGCCTTCAGGATCCCTTCCGGGTTCCAATAATTCGGCGAGGCGTTCCGACCATGGTTGTGCAGCGCGAGGTTAATGCCGTAGCGATCGCAGAACTTTTCAATGGTTCCCAGCGCCTCAGGCTTCGGTTCGCTCAGAAAGGTTTCGATTCCCATCTTCCTGCCGAATTCGAAGATCTTCCGGCAGCCTGCTTCGTCCCCCGGAATGTCCTGAATGTAATAGGTCACCAGGCGAAGGGCTGCCCGCTCCAGCTTGAGGCGCACCCACTCCATTTCCGCGTCGCTCAGCTCGGGATCAAACGGTTTTGGCAATTCGGCGCTGACTTTCTGAAAGCTGACGCCCCCCATGAACGGAAGGCCCAGTTCCGCGGTTTTGTCGATCGCTTCGGCAAAGGTGAATTTGTGAAAGGTGTAGGCCTCGATCCCGAGTTTCCATCCGAGCTCTTCCTGCTTCCTGAAGGCCGGTGAGAGGCGCGCGCTCGGTGTTGTGGGCGCCGGCAGATCTCCCAGCGCAAACTGGATTGCGCCCAGGTAGAACTGCAGCATTTTCGCATCCCAGAACACGTAGGGATTGTGGGCGATCGTGCAATAGAACACCCGGCCCCGCCCGTAACTGCGAATCCACGCCACCGCGTAATCGTTGTCGGTTCTCACCACGCTGCCGCGCGGTTGGCCGGCGGAAAGGTCGGTCCGGTTGGTGTCGATGGAGAGCAGCACACGCACGCGATTGCGCGAATAGGGATCTCCAAAGCGAAAGAACTCATCCCGGAATTCAAAACCCTGGGGCTCAAATGCCCGCGCCACCGGATGCCGCGGCTCCTCGTTTCGAATCCAGACGCGTTCATCGCTTTCCTTGTGCGCGGCTCCTCTTGCGCCCAGCAGGAAGCCGAATTCTTCCCAGTTCTCCACCGCCCCGGGCCAGAGGGTGAAGGCGACCGATGTCCCGTGCACACCCATGAGGCCGCCCCCTCCGGAAACGAATTCCTGCAGGTTCCGGCGCCACGACACATTCGTGAAGCAGTTTCCCACCGTGTTGTTGAAGAAGACCGCGTCGAAGGTCTCGAGGGATTGCCGCTCGAAAACCGATGGGTCGTCGCTTACGACGGTTTCGAACGCGCCCGTTTTCCGTCCCATCAGGGTGAAGGCTTCGTTCGCGTAGGCGATGGAAGGGTGTCCTCCGTAGCCCACGTTCAGGGTGAAGATCAGCAGCCTCCTGGGCTTGGAAGGTTTCGCCGCCGCCTGCGCCGGAATGGCCTGCTCGATCCGCCGGGTTTCCTCGGCGTTTTTGATGAACGACTCCGCGCCGGGGCAGGGCAGGGCAGCCACCCATAGACACAATAGCCAGATCGGTTTCATCGCAGCTCGAATCCACGGGTAAACGTTTATTCCGCTGCCCGCAAGCATTACCTGCCGGTTTGTTGTGCGATTCGCTACTGTCCCCCCCAGTTAGGGACGACTTCCACGTCGTCCCCAAAAAAGTCGCCGATTAGGTTCCACGCTTTAGCGTGTCCCCCAGCCTTGGCCGCCTGAAGAGCCTTACAAAACTATTAGCCCTCTCGCGCGGACACCGCTAAGATCACCTTGTGCTGGACACACTTGAATCAAAGAACGCAAAGCAGGAAAACTCGCTGGTGGCTGCTCGGGAGGTCTACCAGAAGATTGCCGACAACATCGCCCGAATTATGCAGGGTCAGGCCGGAGCCACCCGGCGATTGCTCGCAGCCCTCGCCAGCGGGGGGCATGTGTTGCTGGAGGACTACCCCGGCACCGGCAAAACCACGCTGGCCAAGGCCCTCGCCAGATCCGTCGCCGCCCGGTTTAAGCGCATCCAGTTTACCCCGGACCTGCTGCCCTCCGACATTCTCGGTGTGTCCGTGTTCAGCCAGCGCGACCAGCAGTTCCATTTCCACGAGGGACCAATCTTCACCAACATCCTGCTGGCCGACGAGATCAACCGCGCGTCGCCGCGGACGCAGTCTGCGCTGCTGGAAGCCATGGGCGAGGGCCAGGTGAGTGTCGATGGCGAGCGCCGCGATTTGGAAGGGCTGTTCTTTGTGATCGCCACGGAAAATCCCGTGGAGTTCCGGGGCACTTATCCGCTGCCGGAGGCCCAGATGGATCGGTTCGCGCTCCAATTCTCACTGGGCTATGTGCAATCCGCCGAGGAAGTCGCCATTCTCACGGCCCAGGAGCACAATCATCCCCTGGACGACCTGAAGCCCTGTGTCAGCCTCGCGGAGGTTCTGGAGCTGAAGAAGGCCGTTCAGGAAGTGCGCATGAGTGAAGAGCTGAAGCGTTATGCGGTGGACCTGGTTTCCGCCACCCGCACCGCGCCGGGCGTTCAGTTGGGCGGCAGCCCCCGTGCCTCCATTGCGCTGATGAAAGCTTCTCAAGCCCTCGCTTTGTTCGACGGTTTCGATTTCGTCACCCCCGACCAGATCCAGGAATTGGCGGTGCCGGTGATTGCCCACCGGTTGGTGATGGAGCCCCAGGCCCGGTTTTCCGGCCGCACTGCGCGAGGAGTTGTCGACGAGATTGTCAAAAAGACGAAGGTCCCGTCGTAGCCCACAGATCCGAGTCTTAATCCTAATCGTAATCGTAATCCTAATCTTAATCGTAATCGTTTACTCGTATGAGGCCCATGTTCGGCACGTGGTTTCGGCTCTACGGGTTCTTCAATCGCCTGCGCGATTGGGAGCGCCGGCGGTTCACCCGGCCGGGCCTCGGCGTCCTGGGGGGGCTCATTGTCGCCACCGCCATGGCGCCGGACACGGACAACAACGTCGCTTACCAGGCGGTTGCGCTGTTGATGTTCATGCTGCTCACCGGGGTCTTGTTCAGTTTCGTTTTTCGAGGCAAATTCAATCTGGAGCGCGTGATGCCGCGGTTTGGAACGGTGGGCGCACCCTTGCAATACCGGGTGAACCTGAGGAATCTCTCCGTGAAGCCGGAGCGGGGACTCGCCGTGCTTGAGGAATTGGAGGACCAGCGGCCTTCCTACCGTGAATGGACGGCGTTGCAGAAGGTCGAGCGCAAGAGTATGCGTTCGTTCCGCATTGGACAGGGCAGTCGCGTGAATCCGTTCAAAGTGGCGACCATCAAGGAAGCGCCGGTGCCTCCCGCCGCCCCGGGCGAAGAGACCGAAGTGCAATTGGAACTGACGCCGCATCGCCGGGGCGTCCTTCAATTCAAGGGCCTGGTTGTGGCTCGAGCCGATCCCCTGGGCTTGTTCCGCGCGTTTCGGCGCATTCCGCTGCCGCAGACGCTGCTGGTTCTCCCAAAGCGATATCCGCTGCCGCCTATCGCGCTGCCCGGCACCATGAAATACCAGGAGGGCGGCGTCGCCCTCGCCTCCAACGTCGGCCAAAGTGAGGAATTCGTCGCCTTGCGCGACTATCGCCACGGCGACCCGCTCCGGCATATTCATTGGCGGAGCTGGGCAAAAACGGGCAAGCCTGTCGTAAAGGAGTTCGAGGACGAATTCTTCGTTCGCCACGCGCTGGTTCTGGATACGTTCACCGAGGATCCCTACAGCGAGATTTTTGAGGAGGCTGTGTCGGTCGCCGCCTCGTTTGCCTGCACCATCCCCAGCCAGGAATCCCTCCTCGACCTGCTGTTTGTCGGCACGGAGACCTATTGTTTCACGGCCGGGCGAGGACTGGCGCACGCGGACCAAATGCTGGAGATTCTTGCCGGGGTTCGGGCCAGCCTGGATCATGGTTTCGAGCGGCTTGAGCACCTGGTTCTGAACCATGTCAGCGCCGTGAGCGGGGTGATCTGCGTTCTGCTGGCCTGGGATGAATCCCGCCAGGAATTGGTGCGAAAGCTAAAGGCGCTGGATACGCCGCTCCTCGTCCTTGTCCTTGCGGATCCCAAAACCGCGATGGGGATCCAGGCTGGGCCCATGAGCGATCAACCCGACCGGTTCCACGTGATCGAGGTGTCCAAAGTGGAAGTGGGCCTGAGGAACCTGCGATGAAAACGCCGCCATTATTGCTGGGGGCGACGCTTGTGTTCTGGGGGTGGAACACGAATTACCTGTGGGTGGGAGTGGCTCTCGGGTTGGTTTTGGAGGCCTCTCGCCTGCTCCGGAATGGCTGGGAGGTTACCGAAGAGGATTTCAATCGCATCTGGACCTTTTGCACGCTGTTATTCCTGGCCTCCACGGTCTATGCCTTCACCTCGAACGATGGACCCTCGGATTTTCGCGGGTTCTTCGAGAATCCCAATCCCTGGACCACCCGCAACGCCGGCACTGCCAGCGCGCGGACCGCCGCTTCGCTGATCCGCTGGTTGCCCATGACCTTCTTCTTGTTCATGGCCGCGCAGGCTTGCAGCACCCGGGGAGGCGTGCCGCTGGAGACCGTTTCGCTGATCATGCGCCGCCGGTGGAAGAAAGCCCGCGCACTGGGGCAACCTTTGCCGCAGAGCCGCGTGCTGGATATCTCCTATTTTTATTTCGCCCTTTGCCTGTTTGCCTCCAGCATCCATACCAGCGAGGGGCAGACTTTTTTCTGGGGGTTTAGCATTCTCGTGGCCTGGGCGCTGTGGCCGATGCGTTCGCCGCGGTTCGGGCTCGTTCCCTGGGCCCTGACCCTGGCCGTGGCGATCGGGCTCGGGTTCGCCGGCCAGGGCGGCATGAACAAGCTGCGCGGTTATCTTGAGCGACTCGATCCAACGTGGCTCACCGGCTGGGGCCGCCGGGGATTTGACCCCTCGCACAGCCGGACCGAGCTCGGCCGCATCGGACGCGTGAAGCTCTCCGGCCGCATCGTCATGCGCGTGGAAGCACGCGAAGGGCCGGTTCCCTCGCTGCTGCGTCAGGCCTGCTACCGCACCTACAAATCGGAAACCTGGTATTCTGAAATGTCACGCAGCAGTTATGAGAATATTCCCTCGGAAACAAATGGCATCACCTGGGTGCTCATCCCCGGCAAGACCAATAGCGGGAGCGTCAACATTGCCACTTATCTGAGCGGCGACCGGGCGCCCCTGGCTCTGCCTTCCGGCAGTTCGAAGCTGGAGAACCTGAACGCTTACGTGCTCACCAAGAGCGCCCTGGGAGTGGTAATGGCGGAGGGCCCCGGGCTCGTCATTTTCGATGCCTTGTTCGGACCCGGCGTTACTCTCGATTCCGATCCGAGCCTCCCCGACGACGCCATGGTTCACCCGGCCGAAAAGCAGGCGGTGGAGGAAATCATCCAGCGGCTCGATCTCAAGGACCAGCCTAAGGCGGTGGTTTTACGAAAGCTTCAAGAGTTCTTTGCCAACGAATTTACCTATAGCACCTGGCACGAGCCTGGAATCCAATCGGGGACCAACGGCACCCCGATTACCACTTTCCTCCTCCGCGACCG
>Ga0184628_10000873_pt1 | contig 15418 bp, 16 predicted proteins | sample PLM4_5_b1_FD_133149 | JGI IMG/M metagenome (GOLD analysis project Ga0184628, IMG submission 133149) | Groundwater sediment microbial communities from an aquifer in East River, Colorado, USA - PLM4_5_b1 | ecosystem: Environmental > Terrestrial > Soil > Riparian zone | place: USA: East River... | reverse complement strand
CGCGTGTGGCGATCTTCGCGGCCTCGTCGAGATCCGCGTTCAGCCCCATCGTGATGTAGTGTGTCGCCGTTTCGGCGCGGGGCCAACGCATGGCGCGCCCCTTGTGCAGCACCACCTGAACTTCTCCCTTGAGCGACGCCTCAACCGCCGACAGACATACCTCGCCGTACCCCTGCACGGCATGTCCATCCCCGATCGAAAGCAATGCGCCGGAGACATGCACAGGAAGATACAACGTGCTCCCCGCACCGAGATCCCGGTTGTCGAGATTCCCACCGAATACGTTGGGTGGTCCGCTGGGTACTCGTCCCATCCCTGGCGGCGGCGCAACGCCAATCACGCCCCAAAACGGTTTGACCGGTACCTCCACGCCCGGTGCGTACTCAACGGTCTTGCGGGTCATGTCAATCCACAGAACGCGGTCCTTCGCGTAGGGGAACTCGTCAGGCAGGAGACCACGATTCGGCACGAACCCCTGCCCTGCGATCGGAAGTCGCACGTCAACTGCGCGAATCCGGATCTCGAGCGTGTCACCAGGCTCCGCGCCGCGGATGGCTATGGGGCCATTGAGAGTGTGGTCACCTCGCCCCGTACCTTCAACGCCTTCATAGACGGCATAGAGCTCGGCCGGAATCTTGTCTTTTGGTACGCCGAGCTTCTCGAAATATCGCGGATTGCCGGTTGCGGTCTCGAGACGGACGATATCGCCAGAGTCGATCGTCAGAACCGGCTTGAGGGACGCGTCGAAGAAGCCGCGATGAACAGTGGCGGGCGATGCCTTCAGCTCATGGACCTTCGGTGACCCTTGACCTGTCGCAACGGATGGCAGCGCGATCAGACAAATGCAGGCGACAACTCCTCTGACTCTCATCGTCTTTCTCCTCGTGTTTCCGTCACAAAACCTCAAAGGTGACGTGCCCGGCCCGCGTGAGTGGCTAAAACCGCAGACCGGCACCGGCTGCGAACCGGAAGTCGTGGCTGAAGAATGCGTCGTCTCGCCTCGTAGAGTTCCTGGCGAAGACCGGCCCCGGGTACTGCAGGACGCGATCACCGGCGTCAACGCGAACGAATGTCCTTTGCGTCGCGAACACGTCGACGCCACCTCCAATATCGAATGCCAGGAGCGTGCGCCCCGAAGCGAGCGCGCATGACAGCGGTGGCGGGAAGATCAGAATGCAGGGGAATGGCCGCGGCGCTTCGCGAATACTCAGGAACCCTGACCGCAGCCTTGCGAAGGGCCTGAGACGGCCGAACCGAGGCCCCACCGTGACACCGAACAGACCCTCGACGCGACCACGACTGAACGCGCGCTGGTCCGGAAAATCTTCCGGATAGAGGTTGATCTCCGATTCGATTCCGAGCGGTTCAACTGGATGCCACGCAAACCGACCGCCGAGCCCGACGTCGGTGGCGTCGAACTGGCTCGAGATCACCGACGACACCTGGACGCCCAATTCGAATCGATCCGATGTCGACTGCGCGAGCGCCGAACCCGGCTGCGCAACAACGAGGCCGGCGATGGCGCAGACGAGGGCCAGCTTGTTCATGTCGTTTGTCGTCTACCGCTTGCGCGCATCTGCCAGCTTCTGTTCCAGTCCGAGCTGCGCTGCCCTCGCGCAACCTTGCATAACCTGAAAATAGCGCTGGACCCATTCGGCCCCGAGGTCGTACGGATGCGGACCGTCACCGCGACCGCCAAGCATCCTGTTCTTGTTGAACGCCTGATCGAACTCCGAATGGTTGGAGAGGAGGACGGTTGCGCCCGTAGCGGCAGCTTTCGCCGCCATGTGCTGCGCCGACTCGATGTACGTCTGGAAATTCTTGATGCCGGGATCCGGTGTGTTGTTTACGAAATTGAACGCTGTGCCACCGGAATAGGCGACGTTGACCGGCTTGCCTCGGTCCAACACGCTGAAGGTGTAGGACATCGTGCCTGGGGTATGGCCAGGAGTCAGCCATGTGGTCACGGTGGTACCACCAAGGGTGATCTTCATGCCGTCGGTGGCGACGATGTCGCGCTTTGGCGACATCGTCTTGTACCGGTTCGGATACTTCGCGACCGCATCCCAGTCAGGCGCGCCCATGACGACGCGGGCGCCATACCGGGCCTGCAGCATCTCGGCGCCACCTATGTGGTCGCCGTGAGCGTGGGAGATGAGCACGTACTTGATGTTTTTCGCATCGAGGCCGAGCTTCTTCAAACCGCCGACGATCAGCTCCTCGGAGTTGTACGGAAAGATCGTATCGATGAGGATGATCCCGTCGGTCGTCGTCAACGCCCAGGCCGAGTGAACCTTGCCGCCGACGAAGTAGAGATTGTCGTAGACCTTCGCGGGGTCCGCGTACCAGGTGTCACGCGCGGGCACGCTGGCGGGGTTCGTGACGTAGTTCGGGAGTACGTCCCTCGTGTCTTCGCCACCGCTCTGAGGCAAGAGGCACGTCCGGACCAGCGTGCCGAGAAACTCGAACCCCGCCGCGGTCTTGGCCGACTGCATCGCGGCTCGAATCTCCGCGTCAAAGTCCCTTGCCGCCGGCCCCTGTTGAGCGGACACGCTGGTGGCAGCAAGGCTGAAGACGATGGCAAGCGCAGGAATGCTATTCAAGGCGGACCAGTTTTATGACGGCTCCCGCTGGTTTCTGGGTCAGTACGAGCGTGTTCCCCGTCACATTGAAGTCGTACTGGTTTCCGGCGCCGCCTATGGCGAACGCGCTCTTAGCCACCATGGCTTTCGTGGCCAGCATCTTCCCGGTCACCGTGTACGTGCCGGTGTTGAGGTACAGCGCATTGAACACCGCGGCCTTGTCCGCCTCGGTCGCCTTGTCGTTCGACGGATAGTTAGGCAGCGGCTTGGTGCCCTGGATGCGCGCGAAGCTGTAATGTTGTTTCGCGAAGATGTACAGACCGGGTTGAGGATTGGTAATCGCCGACCCGTTCGCATCCACGGTCTCTGTCACCCTCCACGCGCCCACGAGTGGATTGCCCGTTGTCGAGGATTGACCGGAGACGGTCACCGCGACAGCAAACAATGCGAGAAGGGCCACTAACACCAGGTTGATCGTCGCCCATCGAGTCATGTGCTTCATTGGAATCTCCTTGTGTGACGCATTTGGCGTTGTTCGCGACGGACGGTCGCGCTCCTCAACGCTGTCCAGACAGACGGGGCGACCCGCCCCGCCACTCAAGCCGGCCATGTTTGACCGAAGCCCAACACATAGCCATTCGGATCTCTTATCGCGAACTCCTTCATCCCGTACGGCTGAATCACTGGCGGATAGACGATGACCGCGCCTTTGGTTACAAGTTCAGCGTGCAGCGCCTCAACGTCGTTCACCCAAAAGAAGACATCCCAGGTGCCTCCCTGCGCCTCATTTGGACAGATCAGGCCTGGCTCTGGAACACGCCGGAACATGACAGGGGAACCGTTTCGACTATAGACAGCAAATTCCGGGGGGTTGCCAGCCGAATACTCGCACTGAAAGCCGAGCGCGTCGCGATAGTAGGTTCCGATGCTCGATACATCCGGGACTGGGAAGTAGGGAGCGCCGCGAATGATGTCCGCTTGAGAACTCAACGGCATCACTTTTTCACGAACCGTCGAAAATTCAACGTGTTCGTGTAACCCCCATAGACATTTCCCTGGTCATCCGCCGCGACGCCTTCCAGCGTGTTCGTTTCAGTCCACGGGATGAAGGCTGCGACCTTGCCGTCCTTGGCACTCCCGATCCGAATGCCTTGCTTGTAGCCCGGGTTCGCCTGTTCAGTCGATTGCGAGTCGGCGACGTAAATCACGTCCTTCTTGTCGATGAAGACGCCGCTCGGCCGGCCGAATTGCCGCCATTCAAAGAGGAATTGACCGTCCTGGTTGAACACCTGGATGCGGCTGTTCGAGCGGTCGGCGACGAAGAGCCGCCCGGCGGAATCCATAGCAAGACCGTGCGGCGAGTCGAACTCGCCGGGCCCTGAACCTTTCTTTCCCCACGCCTTGATGAATTTCCCATCCTTTGACAGCTTCACAATCCGTGCGTTCGTGTCACCGCCATGGCCATCTGCGACGAAGATGTCGCCGTTCGGCGCAATCAAGATGTCAGAGGGGCCGTTGAACGTATCCGGGCCCGCGCCTGGCACCCCGGGCTTGCCAAGGGTCATCAAGAGCGCTCCCGCGGGACTGAATTTCATGACCGTGTGGCCCTTGCCGTTTTTTGCCCTCCCGTCGGACACCCAGACGTTGTCATCGCGATCGACAAAGAGACCGTGCGGGTAGTTGAACATTCCGGCGCCAAAGCTCGCGACAAGACGGCCGGACGCATCGAATTTCTGGATTGGCGCAAGGTTCGAACCGGAGCAATCGTCGGCCGTGGCGCAGCGATCGAACACCCAGACGCTCTTCCCGTCGCGATCGATGTCAACGCCCACCGCCGCGCCCCACTTGCGACCCTGGGCCAGCTTCGCCCACCCCTCGTCCATGTGATACGGATTAGGCGCGACATTCGGGTCGCTACTTCCTTGAGCGATGATTCCCTTTTCTTGAGTCGATCCAATCGCCGCAACGAGGATGATGCCGATCAGGCATTTCATTATGCTTGTGTGCCTCATGTTGTCTTCCTCCCGTGCGTAGCGCAGGCCTGGGGCTCTGACCTTTCCGCCGGCGTCATGGCCTGACCCCGACGACGTTCAACTTGATCGGATAACGGGGACGGCAAAGCGGATTCATATCGTGTGTCCTCCCCCTGCGCCGGCCGGCGGCCTGGTGAGGCCGCGTGCCTGAACCTCGATCACATCACGCGCGCCCGACGCATGACGTTTTCCGCTTTCTGGCGGATCTCGCGCGCTATTTCAAAAGGATCGCCTTGCTGAAATTTCGGCAGGAAGAGCTCGACGGAGAGGGGACCCGCATATTCCTTGCTCGAGAGCTTCCGCAGGATCGCGGTCAGGGGAGCAATGCCATCGCCGGGAATGAACCGCGTCGTGTTGTCCAACAACTCTCGCGGCATGTCGGGCACATCCTGAAAGTGCACGTGCCCGATTTCACGGGGGCGAATCAGATCGAGATCCTCGAGTTTGTTGAGGCCAGACCAGAAGTGATAGAAATCGAGCAAGGGCGCCATGTTCGGATGCGCCGCTTCGCGCGTCATTCGCAGGAGCGTGGTCAGCGTCGAGATGAACGTCGACGCCCGCACCGCCTCGGCCATGGCGATCATGCCGAACTGTTTGGCAATTTCCCCCACCTCGCGCATGTTGTCCGCGCCGGCCTTGTAATCGTCCGGCGTGAACTTCTGAGTGGTGGTGGTTGGAGCATAAATGCGGGTCAGTCCAAGCGTTGCGAACATCTCGCAGCGCTTCTTGAAATTCTCGAGTGATGCGGCGCGATTGGGATTCGGCTCCCAGAGACCGCCCACGCCGCACGCCCCGCTGACCGGCGTCAGCCCCAGGTCGGTGAGGACTCGACGCGCGGCGGCCAGGGACTCCGTTTTCAGAAACTCGTCCAGAAGCCCGTTCGTGATTTCGACGTATTTGATCCCCGCGCGAGACCAGCCTTCCAGCGACCCGCGATAGCCGGCCCCGGCGGACGTGTTCTGGTGAATGGCGAGGGTCATCTTTCCGGCGGCAAAGGCCGTTTTCGCGGCCATCACGGCCAGGGGAGCCAAAAGCATCTCTCTTCTGGAAAGCACGGGCCGATTCTAGCAACACTTCTTGCATGCGCCGCAATTGTCTTGACTAGACGCCCATGGGGGCGTTCAATAGCCCGGCAGCCGAAACAACTGCTGAATTTGCGGTGCTATTCAATGGCCGTGATGCATCGAGAAATCTATCAGGTGCGCGATCGCTTCAAACGATCGACGATTGTTCCAGTCGCCATGGCGACCGTCCTGTCGTTGTTCGCGACAGGAGCGGCTGGTCAGACCTCCACTTATAAGGCGCCGCGTTCAGCGGATGGCAAACCCAACTTGAACGGGATCTGGCAGGCGCTCAACGAAGCGAGTTGGGACGTCGAGGGCCATGCCGCGGCGCCTGGGATCGTGACCGCACTCGGTGCGGCTGCCGCGGTGCCTCCGGGTATGGGCGTCGTGGAGGGTGGCCCGATCCCGTACCAGCCGGCGGCGGCAGCGAAAAAGAAGGAGAACTTTGAGAAACGGTTGACCCTGGATCCTGAAATCAAATGCTATCTGCCGGGTGTGCCACGCGCCACCTATATGCCTTTCCCATTCCAGATCATTCAGACCCAGAAGTACATCATGATGGTCCACACGTTTGCGCGTGCGGTCCGCACGATCTACATGGACGATCACAAGGAGGCCCCAGCCGATAGCTGGATGGGCTGGTCGAACGGGCACTGGGAGGGGGAAACGCTGGTGGTCGACACCACGGGCTTCAACGACCAGACCTGGTTCGACAGGGCCGGAAACTTCCATAGCGACGCGCTGCACGTGGTCGAACGTTTTACCGCCACGGGCCCCGACCATCTCCTGTACGAAGCGACGATCGAGGACCCGAAAGTGTTCACGCGTCCGTGGAAGATGAGCATGCCCATCTATCGGCGCGTGGACAAGAGTGCGCAGATCATGGATTTCAGGTGCGTGGAATTTGTCGAAGACTTGATCTACGGGCATCTCCGCAAACAGCCGGGCAAGTGACAAGGTGAAAGGGAGATTCGAGATGAACCATCGATTTCTCGTTTCAGCAAGCGGTCTGATCGTTCTGATCGCGGGCATGTTGTTGCCGACGATGCCGGCAGCCGGCCAGGCGACGTCGGCCGCCGCGAAAACGAACGGAACGCCGGCGAAGCCGTACACTCAGCCGCGTACACCGGATGGCCAGCCCGATCTGCAGGGCTTCTGGACCAACACGACGTATACGCCTCTCGAGCGGCCGAAGGACGTCAACAAGGAGTTTTTTACACAAGAGGAAGCGCTCGAACTTATCAAGAAGGCAGCCGAAGTCGAAGGTGAGCAGACCGAACCCGGAACCATCCTCGATGTGCACTATGACTTTACGCAGTTCGGGTTGGACCGCAGCCAGGGGGGGTTCTCGTTGAACCTGCGCACGTCGATGATCGTGGATCCGCCCGGTGGGAGAATTCCTCCCATGACAGCGGCAGGACAGAAGAGAGCTGCCGAGCGTGCGGAGGCGAGAAAGCGAATGGGCGCCGCCACCGACGCCGTACAGAACCAGTCGTTGAGCGTCCGTTGCATCCTCATGGACCGCGACGGGCCGCCAATGCTCGCCGGCGCCTATAACAACAACTATCAATTTGTACAGATCCCTGGATACGTGATGATTCTCGTCGAGATGCTGCATGACGTCCGCATCATCCCGCTGGACGGGCGTCCACAGATGCCACAAAACGTCCGACAGATGATGGGAAGCTCGCGTGGCCGTTGGGAGGGCAATACGCTGGTCATCGAGACCACGAATTTCACCGACAAGACGGCGTTCCAGGGAGCGAGCGAGAACATGCGTCTCACCGAGCGCTTCACACGCGTGGCCGAGGACACGATGCGTTATCAATTCACGGTCGACGATCCCGCGACGTGGGCAAAACCCTGGACCGCAGAGACGCCCTGGAAGAAGAGTATCGGCCCGCTGTTCGAGCACGCGTGCCACGAGGGGAATTACGGCTTGTATAACACGCTCGCTGGAGCTCGGGCCGAAGAGAAGAGAGCCGCAGAAGGCGCGAACAAACCGTCGAAGTAGATGGGGGAAACTCTATGAGAACGACGAGAGCCGTTGTGGTTGGGATCGGTTTGCTGCTGGCTGCAGCGCCGGTGTTGGCGCATCACGCCTTTTCCGCGGAATTTGACGTGACCAAGCCCATGAAGCTGCAGGGAACGCTCACGAAGTGGGAAATGATCAATCCCCACTCGTGGTTTCACATCGACGTGAAAGGCCCGGATGGCCAAGTGGTCAGTTGGCTGATCGAAGGCGGGAGCCCGAACCAGCTCATTCGGCTGGGCGTGACGAAGAACACGCTGGCCGTTGGAGCGGAGCTCCTCATTGAAGGCTATCTGGCAAAGGACGGGACCAACAAGGGCGTCGGAAGGAACTTCACCTTCACGGATGGCCGAAGACTGTTTCTCGGCGGGTCTGCACCTCCCGGCAAATAATGGAGGGTCCCGTCCCATCGTGAAGTGATCGGCGTCAGGCTGTAACGGCCAGCCGGTTGATGTCCTCTGTTTCGAGAATAGGCTTCGGGTAGCCAACCACGACGGCCTGAATCATCGCCCGGCCGAGAGCCTCGGTCGTCGTCACGTAGCGCGGCGCAACCCGCCGGAGAAATGGAAACAGCGGACCGACGGCGGTATAGATTGCCTGATAGAGGCGGGTCTTGGACCTGATGCCTTTGAGAGGCTGGATAAAACCTGGACGGAACATGTACGCGGCCTTGAACCCTAGTCGTAAGAGCGCGTTCTCGGTCGCACCTTTCACTCGACCCCACATCATGCTGCCGCGCTCGGTCGTGTCTGTCCCGGCTCCCGAGACGTAGCAGAAGGTCAACTGGTCATTCACGGCCAGTATCGACCGCGCCGCCGCCAGCGTGAGATCGTACGTGAGGCGCCGGTAGTTCGCCTCGGGCATGCCAACCGACGACACCCCTACGCAGAAAAAGCAGGCACGACTGCCCGTAAATAGCCGCTGGATCGCCGCGTAGTTGAAGAAGTCCGTGTGAAGGATCTCCTGGAGCTTTGGATGCGTGACCCCGCACGTCTGGCGTCCGACAACAAGTATGGATGTGACGCGAGAATCGATCAGGCACTCCTGCAGGACACCAGCGCCGACCATGCCGGTGGCCCCGAAGAGAACGACCTTCACCCGGCTCCCCTCACCGCACCTTCTTGCCGTCGACTCGCGTTGCGGTGGCCGGATCATTGCGGCCCGTGCGCCACGTCGGGTGATTGAAATGGATCACCGAATCGCCGTTGTAGGACACAACCGCGTTCTCGAACGTCAGGGTCCCGATCGAGCGCCAGTTCCGGAACGTGCGTCGCTCCCGCACCGCCGACCCGCCCGTGACGCCTTCATCGGTGACTTCGATATTGAACGTGAGCGTACGCTTCGGCGCGGGATCGCCGCGGTCGAAGATTTGCTCCATGACCTCGTCGCGGAAATCGAGATCCGCGCCGGCGACAATCGGCTGGTCCGGCGCCACGAGGAGCCGCATGAACTCCGGGGCCCGCGTCGGCTGGTCCGCCGGTTTCCCGAGCTCCGCGATTGGGTACAGCTGGCGGATCGTCGGCTGCTTGTCGACGCGGCCGAATGTCAAGCCGACGGCCAGCAGGATCGGAGCGCCGCTACCTCGTCGAGACAGTGTCGTATCTGGAGCGTTGCGCAATTCGACGGCGTTGATGAACTCAGTGTCGGAGCCACCAATGTCGTCCTGCGTGATGAAGTTCGCCGTTCGAAGCGGAGTCGCGTGGTTCGGATCCGTGGTTGGAAAGAGCTTCCCCACCAGCGACAGCGATCGTGTGCGACCGCGGCGTGTCTCGGAGCAGCAGGTCGAGTATCGGCCGATCGCGAGCGCCTGGCTGCCCTTGGCGAAATAGCCTGAATACACGGTCTCCCCGGTGATCTGCCACTTTCCGACGAGGCAGACGCCGTTAGGATGAAGGAGGCGACGGAACCCCTTCTTGTCCGCACCCCAGCGCAAGTCAGCGCCGGAATCAAGGGCTCGTGCCGAGGCGTTGAACAGCCTCCCACTCAAGAGACTGCCGAACGAGACCTTGTACACGGGGAGCGGCGGCTCGCCCTGACCGCCCCACACGCGCTGATAGGGGTTGGCGAATAGCGCGTCGACGACCTCTTTGAACCTGGAGCCCGCGTAGCCCCGGTCTTCGCCGGTCAGTTGCTGGTCCCCGAACTCCGACGTCGCCATCAGCGTAATGGCCTCATATTCGCCGACACGCCACGACAGCGCGGTCGGAGATCGGCGCGTGGCGCTCTGGACAGGGAATCAGCGCCATCGGCAGTTATTTCGAAACGCCTTGCGCCAGGTCGTTCCTGATGACTTTTCCCCCCTTCATCACAAACCTCACTCGTTGCAGCTCGGTGATGTCGGCCAGCGGGTCGCCGGACACGGCGATCAAATCAGCGTACTTGCCCTTATCGATGGACCCGATCTGATCCTGCCATCCCATGACTTCCGCATTGATCATGGATCCGCTCTGGATGGCTCGTGCCGGGGTCAGGCCGGCGCGCTTGACCAGCTTCTCGAAATCAAGAGCCTGCGTTCCATGAGGATAGGTTGAGCCATCGGCTCCGCTGCCCATCATGATCTTGAGTCCCCTGGTGGTGGCCGCCATCGATACAGCCTTCTCGAAGATGGGGATCATCCGGTACTTGCCGCCGGTGTTCTTGGCGTCGTTATCGTCCATGTAGGGCTCGATGTATCGCTGAAGGGTCGGATCGTAGTACAGCCCCTTGGCGACCATCATGTTGGCTTGATCCTGATCGAGGCCAAATGCGTGCTCGATGGTGTCGCAGCCGGCGATGATCGAGTTCTTCTGCCCCTCGCCCCCGAGGACATGGCAGGCTGCCTTCTTGCCGAGTCGATGCGTCTCGTCAATCAGCGCTTGAAGGACAGGCAATGGATAGGTCAGCACGTATTGGGCCTGGCCCGTGGCGTTGAAGGAGTACCCGCCCGTCGGAAACAGCTTGATCCAATCCGCGCCGCGTCCAATCTGCTCGCGCACGGCTGCGCGCCCTTCTTCAGCAGATCGAATCACCGTGCTGGCCAATGGGTTTTCCGGAGTGGCTGGATTCGGCGCTGCTGCCCCCCACACGATACCCAGGGTCGACACTTGATACCTGGGGCCCTCGAAGCGGCCCTGATTAATGGCATTGCGGACCTCGACGTCGGCGTAGCCATTGCCGTGCGAGCTCATGTCGCGCGCTGCCGTGAAACCCGCCCGCAAGTCCGCTTGCGCGTTCTGTACGGCGATCAGCATTGAGCTTTCTGCCGTCGCCTTTGGTCCGCGCGTGTTGAACATGTGCGTATGCGCATCGATCAAGCCAGGCAGGACCGTCGCCTGGCTGAGGTCAATCACTTGAACTCCCGCAGGAATCTTGACGTCAGCCTCTGGTCCAACCTCGGTGATTCGATCGCCCGACAGAAGCACCACGCGCCTCGTCAACATCTGACCGGTCTTACTGTCGAACAGGCGGCCGGCGCGGATCGCGACCACTCGAGGAGCCGGCGGGCATTGATAGGCACCGCCGTCCGGACCTATACACGGTGCCGCCCCAGCCCCGCGCCACGGTGCCGGCGGCGCCTGCGCCCACAGGGTGACCGCACTAAGGAACATCGCACTCAGGAGCATCCCAACCGCCGCTGCGAGCACAGACTTACGTCCCATCGCCTGCCTCCCTGCCTGTTCACGAAAGAAAGGGAATCACCCAGTCAAATCTTTTAGAAGCTCACGAACGCGAACGGCATCATCCGCGCGCACCATGAATTGTGCGGGACCCATCGCGTAACTGAAACTGGTCGCGCGTCCCAAGCCAAACAGATCCTGGAGACCATCGCCCCGTACGAAGTAGTCAATCTCCTCGCCCTCAAGAAGCGATTTGGCAAGGGCGATCACACCTGCGTCACCTGTCGAAAGAACCGACACCAGCTCAACATCCGGCGTCGGTTCGGGGCCTGGGAGACGATCAACCGTATCAACGTCGCAGGTTGGACACACCATGACGTGCCAGGAAAACTCCTCACCGCACTGTGGGCAGAACATCCGGCCGGATCCTAGCACGCACTCCGCACGCCTTCAGTAGGGGCAGGATCGACTATTCAACGGCCTTGTACACGCGCTCATCGAGAGGGCTACCAGATATCGGCTGTAACACCTCGCGGTACTGCTTCGTGTGCGGGGCAGCGTCGTGCGCGTCGAGCGCTTGCTGGTTCTGCCAGATCGCGATGACGGTAAAGTGATTCATGCGCGTTGTGTTTTGAAGGACGTCGAAGCGCAGACACCCCTGTTCCTTTCGGCTGGCCTCCGCCAATCTATTGAGGAGTCCCGGCGCATCGGCCTGAGGGCCGCCAACCGTGTCGACATGGGCGACGACATGGATTGCCTGGTCGTTGCCCGCGGCAGATGCTGAAGCGACAGTGAGAATCTTGTAGGGACGCTGGTCGTAGCCGCTCAGGCGAATCGGCTGGAGCGCGTCGCGAAACTGTTTCAGAGGCGCCGCCATCCCATGTGCGTCGAACGCCTTCTGATCCTTCCATGTTTCAACGACCGCGAAATGACCCGGCCGACCAATCTGCTCGAGCAACTCGAGGCGGACGTACCCGTCCTCCTTGCGACTCGCGTCGCGATACTGCTTCAGCGCTGCAGCCATCGCCGCCCTTGCTGAAGGCATCACGTCGACGTATGACACCGCATAGAGAGCCGTGTCCGCAGAGGTCTGGGCATCGATCTGCACCGGAAGGCAGGGCGAAAGCATGAGGATACTGAGCAACAAACGAAGCCACCGGAACATGTTGAACCTCCTGCCGCATGCAGCAACGACGCAAGTCACCTGCACAGTGGTTTACCGTCTCGTCATTTCGCGGCCGTCGACCCCACTAAAATGAATTTTTGGATCCGTCTGTTTTCCGGCTTGAGTGGAGTGACTTCCGTAACGTAGAGGTTCCCCTTCGAATCGGCGGCCATGTGGTGGAGCGTGCCGAACTCCCCCGGCGCCGAACCCCACTGTCCGAATGAATCGAGGATTTCCAGCGTCCTGCGATTCAACACCATGACCTTCGCCTGGCTTCTGTTGCCGACGTACAGGAAACGCTGCTCTGGGTCTGTCGAGAACGCCGTGCTGGCGGCCGTCGTACCGTTACCGCATTCCGGTGCCTTGCATTCCCGGCCGATGAATACCTGCGACAGGTACTTGCCATCGAGCGTGAACACCTGCACGCGCTTGCCACCCCGGTCGGAGACGTACACGAGCCCGTCATTCGACACGCGGGCGGCATGCACAGGCTGAACGAACTGCGGAGCGCCTCTTTCGTCCGCGTCGGCAAGCGCGGGGTTTGGCGGCGCGTCGGTTGGTACGTTGCCGAACGCGCCCCACATCCGCTTGAACTTACCGGTATCCGCGTCGAACACAATCACGCGTCTGTTGCCATACCCGTCGGCAACAAAGAGCTCGTTCGTTTTGGCGTACACGAACGTATCCGCCGGCTGGTTCAGGTTCTGCGTGTCGGCGTTGCCTTTGCTCTGCCCGGCCCGACCGATTTGCATGACAAACTTCCCGGCCTTCGTAAACTTGAGTATGTGATTGTCCTTGGTCCCATTGCCTCCGATCCAGACGAAGCCCTTGGGATCGACGTAAACACCGTGCTCCGAATTGGGCCAGTCATACCCCTCGCCCGGTCCACCCCATGCCTGAATGAAGTTTCCAGCTGCGTCGAACTCCAACAGCGGAGGGGCGGCCCTGGGCTTCTCCTCCGGGCTCAGCGTGCCAGGGCGTTGCAGAACCCACACGTGATCCTGTGCATCGATTGAGACGCTGGCGACCTGTCCAAACTGCCAGTTGTTCGGGATCTTCGGCCAGGCCCGGTCCACTTGGAATTTCGGCACCTCTCGCGCGGCCGATGGACGGGCCTGCACGGCCGCTGTCTCGTTCTCCATGCCGGGGTGGCCCGCGCCGATGACGACAGCGGCCAACGCCGACAACACGACAATCGCACCAATCATTCGCCTCATGTCAGCCGTCCTCCTGTCATTGCTCGCAAAGGTTATAGATCATCTGTCGCGACGTCTTCCCAGTCAGAGTTTCCAGAAGGCGATTAGCCACAGAGTGCCTGGCAGCACGAGAATTGCCACGAGCACGATGGGGCCTGCCACGACCATGGACATGCCCCATCGCGTCAGCAGTGACGTCATCCGCGGACGATCTTCCTCGGCGGCGGTAGCAACCAGCGTTGCCCCTACGGTGGAGAACGGGGAGACGTCCACGATCGAGGAACAGACGGCGAGTGCACTGATGAGCGCCCAGCCGGCGACATCTCCGGAAGCCGCCAACGGCACGGCCAGCGGTACCAACGCGGCGAGGATGCCGGTGGTGGAGGCAAACGCAGAAACCAGTGCCCCAATGAGGCAGATGACCAGCGCGGTCACGATCGGAGCGCCAATGTTCTTGGCGGCCTCCCCGAGCATGTCAACGGATCCCATGTGCTGCAGCACACCAACAAAGGTGATGATGCCGCCGACCAGCAACACGGTGGACCAGTCAATCTTCGAAACCGCGGTCATACCGGACGTCGGGTCAATGAGCGCCAGCACGGCACCGAACGCGAAGCAGAGCACTCCGATGTCCGGGTTCAGGCCAGAGATGGAAGTGGCGATGACAGCGACAACCAGTCCAATCATGCAGACAATGGTCGCGATCTGATTGCGCTCGAACGGGGCGCACAAGGCATCGTCGCCCCCAGCGCTCCGAGTGGCGCCGCGTCGCTCGACGAGTTTTGGCCTGCCGAAGATGACGAACGCGGCGATCAGCAGGCCGAGATTGGCGATGACCGCGACGGCGAAGAGGGTGAGCGGATTCAGATCAATCTCGGCCTGGTGTGCGGCTCCGTAGCTCACGATGCCAAAAAGACTGGTGGGGGCGAACGCTCCTGCGCTGATGCCGCTTCCAATCGCGAGGGCCATCAGCATCGGGTCCATCCCGTATTTCTTCGCGACAGGCATACCAACCGGCGCCATCATCAAGCCGGCCAGCGGCGAGCCCATCGCTGATATGCCGGCGGTGAGTGCAAAGAACCCGAAGGGCAGTATGACAGCGTTGTCCCCGATCCGGCCAAGAGCAGCGTGGATCATGCGATCGATCGTGCCGTTTGCCTGGGCGATGGCGAAAAAATACGTCACGCCCACCAGAAGAACCATGATGCTGACCGGGAAGCCTCCCACTACGTCTCCAAGCGGCATCCCAGCGAGCCACATTCCGACCCCACACGCTGCAGCAAACATCATGATGCCGAGGTGTACCTTGCGCAGGGTCGCGACGGCGAAGACGGCGATGAAAATCCCGATGGCTGTTAACTGGAGAAGCAAGGTACAAGCCTAACGAGGCAGACCGGCGATCTCCGTGCGTATCTTGAACAGGGTCTTGCCGGCGGTCACGTAGAGCGTTTTCATATCCGGACCGCCGAAGGCGTTATTCGTAATGAGGTCTTCCGGGATCGGAATGAACTTGAGCAACTTGCCCTGCGGCGAGATCACGTAGATTCCGGTCTTCGTATCGAGCGTCTCGGAGCTTCCGCGGAGCTGGCTCATACCGGCGGAGGCGTAGAGATTTCCTTGCGTATCGATGCTCATTCCGTCCGCGCTGCGGCCTGGATAGAAATTGTAATGGACCCTCATGTTGCGGACCGTCCCATCGGGCTGCAAGTCATAGGAACGGATCATGCGCGCACCGCCTTGCGCCTGATTG
>Ga0184628_10000872_pt1 | contig 15436 bp, 18 predicted proteins | sample PLM4_5_b1_FD_133149 | JGI IMG/M metagenome (GOLD analysis project Ga0184628, IMG submission 133149) | Groundwater sediment microbial communities from an aquifer in East River, Colorado, USA - PLM4_5_b1 | ecosystem: Environmental > Terrestrial > Soil > Riparian zone | place: USA: East River... | reverse complement strand
GCAGCCCGCGCTTTCGACGTTGAGTTTACCAGGTCTGATGCCGTAGCCTAAGACAACCTTCTGTTGTATTTTCCATAGCTGGCAGCCGATCTCTATCGAGGAGGGCTTACATGCGAGCACAAATTGGAGAGGTCCTGGGGTGGATGGGGAAAGGATTTGCAATTCTAATCCTCCTCGGAACAGCATTTTTTATTTTCGTGTTGAATACCAATGAACAATTTGTCCATGCGGGATCCGGGACGTATGTGACCACTATTGTTGTTGGCTGTGTGTCCGCTACGGTGGTTTATTTAATTGGCCATGCGCTTCGCAGCATCCTTATCGCAGACAAACTTTCACCGCGAGACAACCGGTCCGATCAAGGAGTTTGACCGGCGCCTTGACCGAATCCGTTTCTCGGTCCGGCCATGATCCCGTTTGAGGCCGCCATGCAGCGGCAGCTCGGCGACGTCCTCGCCGGTCTCGCTGTGCGGCACGGGAAACCACAGCGCCAGCGCTTCATCGATGATCTTCTGGGTTTTGCGGATCGCGCACGCGGGCGAAGGTGCCTGTCCGCGGCTCACGAATTTTCCCGGTCAGGCTTTTAAGCGCGTCGCCAGCGCGCGGGCCGGAAATGCAGATGACGGCGATGGCCGCAGGCGGCCGGCCGGAGGACAGGGCGAAGATGGTGGGGCGCAAAGGCATCACAGCGGAGGTGAGCGCCGGGGAGGGGGTGGGTCAAGGGGTGCTTGTCGAACCGATGCTGCCCTAACCCGTCCTTTGGCGTGCGGCGCCTTCTCTCGCAAGAGCAGAGAGCGAATGACACGCGGCTCCATTGTCATGGCCGGGCATAGCCGTCCAAAGGACGGCGTCGCTTCGCTCGCCGATGTCCCGGCCATCCACGTCTTGCTTACCGCAACAAACAAAAGCGTGGATGCCCGCAACAAGTGCGGGCATGACGCCGAAAGTGGGGCGCAGCAACCATTCCCAACATCAGGTCGCCGCTTTACGGCGAGGCCGGTCATTTGAGTCCCGGATGACGTTGCAAATCTGAACGCGGTATTCCGTGAAGAAGCGCTCACGCCCGGCTTTCTTGGCCTCGACGTGCTCGGGATGGATGGCCCAGCCCCGCAAGCTTTCTTCCGATTCAAACTCGACAAAGGTGAGCCGCTCGCCATCCTCCGCGACAAAACCCTTGTGCGCAATGTAGCCAGGCATGGCCTTGGCGAGTTCGCTCATACGCTTGGCCATCGGCGCATAGTCGGCCACGGCTTCTGGGCGCAGACGGGATCGAAACACTGTCACGATCATCGGGACGGCTCCTTGTGTGATTGCAGAAGGCCGGCCGCGCCGATCAATCGTGTGCGGCACGGCTGTCTGCGGGCGCTTGCTCCCGTTCAAACAGGCCATAATCGCGCAACACGGCGGCCACACGAAGCCGATAGTCCTTGAAAATCGTGCGCCGGCTATTGGCCCGTATCGCGCGATGAATGTCAGTTTTACGCCAGTTTTCGACAGCCGCCTCGTCGCGCGAGAAGGAAAGGGCAAGTAGCTTTCCGGGACCGACGACGCTCTGGAACCTTTCGATCGAGATGAACCCATCGAGTGAATCCAAATGTTCGCCTAGAGCTGCGCCCATCTCCAAGTAATTCTGTGTCTTGCCGAGGGCCGGCCAAGATTCGAAGATGACAGCAATCATGTCACGGACATCCTTGTCGTGACACAGATGCTCGAAATCAGTTGTCAAATCAAATGCATATTATAAATCAAGATCATGCATTTTATCGATGACGCCGCAGCCGGGCCGAAATCGTGTCTCGCAACGACTCCACGGCAGCGGTGAGGCGGCCGAGCGCCGCGCCATGCAGCATCGTGATCGTGGCTTGCAGGTCGAAGTCCACCGTCCTGACGATGCGCAGGTGCTGACGGTGCGGACTGCTATCGAGTTGCCGGCGAGGCACGAAGCCGAGGCCGGAGCTACGGGCAATCAACGACAGTTGCAGTTCTTCGCCGAAGACTTCGGTCGCGATTCCCATCGGCGCGCCGGCGCGATCGAACGCGCGCTGAAGCGCGGCACGGCAGCCGCATCCCGCCGGATTCAATATCCACACCTGGTCGGCAAGGTCCCGCAGGCGCAAGGCTCCGCCGCCCTTGCGTCGCGGGTAACTGTCCCGCGCCGCAACGATCACGATGCTTTCCTGGCCCAGCGCCATCGCCTGCATCCCGGCGGGTACAATATGATTGTTGGTGAGGAGTCCGACGGCGCAGTCCAGGGCCGCGCTGTGCACGTCCTCGATCAGCCGGGTCGTCCAGTCGGAGCTCACCCGCAACAGGATTTTCGGATAGCGGCGGCGCAAGTCATCGAGCGGCGAACTGAGCACAAACTCGGCATGACCGTGCGCAATGCCGATGCGCAAATCGCCTTCGGGCTCCTGCGTTGCCGATGCGCTCGCTTCCAATTCCACGACCGCCGCCAGCACGCGCCGGCAGTGCTCAAGCACCTGCCGGCCGATGGGGGTGAGAACCGCCGGTTTGGCGGTGCGGTCCAGTAGCGCCGCGCCGCCGATCGCGGCTTCGAAGTTTTGCACCCGCCGCGTCGTCGCCGGCTGGGTCAGATTGAGCCGCAACGCCGTCCGGCTGATCGAGCCGGTTTCGGCGAGCGCCACGAAGGCCTTGATATCCCGTAGGTCCATGGTCTCAAGCATAATCTAAATAAGATTATGCGAGAACCAAAATACGGACGACGGCGCGGCGGCGGCAGGCTTACGTAAGGCTCTCACACGCGGCGACGCATCATGGATGCCCGGGTCTTCATGCGTGAAGACGGCGCTTCGCGCCTTTTGTCCGGGCATGACGCTGAGGGCGGGGCGACGTAGCAACCTCTCCGCTGTCGTCCCCGGGAAGGCGGGGACTCAGTAACCCCGGTCGGTCAGTGATTACTGGATCATCCGCCTTCGCGGATGATGACAGCAGAGGATGTGTCATGGCCGGGCTTAGCCGTCCAAAGGACGGCGTCGCTTCGCTCGCCTGTCCCGGCCATCCACGTCTTGCTTGCGGTGATCAGGAAAGGCGTGGATGCCCGCAACAAGTGCGGGCATGACGCTGAGGATGTGGCTGCGACGTGCGCTCTTTCCCCTCTCCTCTTGCGGGAGGGGGAACCGGCAACGCCGCACTCATCCCCGCTGACTGATCCCCGTTAATTCGGTATCCTGCCATCCGGCCCTGACTCACGGGGGTGCGGTCGAGGGACCAGGAAGGTGGCTCAATTGTTTCCAGCACGCCGGTTTTCTGCCGCTTTGACAGCATCGTTGCTGATCGCGGGCGGCTGCCTGTTCTCAGGAGCGGACGCCCAGGCCCAAGGCGGCTGCGCCGACGCGGCCGGGATCTCGGTGCTGCCGTCGCCGGTCACGCCGTGGAAGGGCGCACCCTTGCGCGTCGTCTTCGCCGCCGAGAAACCGCTCGACGGCGAGTTTTCGCTGATCGCGCCCGATGGCAGCGTCGCCGCCAAATCGCGCACGCGGCACGGTGGCCCGCCGTATTTCTGGCTCGCCGAAGTGGCGTCACCGGCCGCCGGCACCTGGCATGCGACACTCGCGGCGTCCGGCTGCGGCGCCATCACGCGCGACATCGCCGTGCATGCCGACAAGCCGCCGCAACCAAGCGCGGCGGCGGGAAGCGTCTGGCCCTTGCATAACACCTGGAATCGCTCGACGGAAAATCTGTTCTCGGCCTGGATCGAGACGCTGTTCGACGCGCCGCTCGACGCTTCGCCGTCCTGGACGGCGCTGCATGAGGTGCTGCGCGATCGCAAGCGCAATTTCCTGTTCAATCATCTTGGTCTCGGCGAAGACGAGCTGGGGCAGGTCATTCGCCCCGACTGCGCCGACAATCCATACTTCCTGCGCGCTTATTTCGCGTTCAAGATGGGACTGCCGTTCGGCTACTCGAAGTGCACGCGCGGCGGCGGCGGCGCGGCGCCGAGGTGCCCGCAGTGGTTCAGCATCGCCAGTCCCGACGCGGCGCGTACCGCCGCGCCCGGACAAAAAACCGAGGCCAGCGCGCCGAAGCGGACCGGGCTGGCGGCGTCGTTCGGCGAATATTTGCGCACCACCGCCGACGCCGTCCATTCCGGCTCCGGGCGCACGGCGGCGGCCGACGACAACACCGATTATTATCCGGTGCCGCTGACGCAAGATGCGCTGCGGCCGGGCACCGTCTACGCCGACCCTTACGGGCACATTCTGATGATTTCGCGGCGTGTGGCGCAGACCGCCGACACGGCGGGCATCATCCTTGCCATCGATGCGCAGCCCGACGGCACCGTCGCGCGTAAGCGTTTCTGGCGCGGCAACTTCCTGTTCGCGCAGGATCCCGCGCTCGGCGGCCCGGGGTTCAAGCGCTTCCGGCCGATCGTGCGCGACACCAACGGCGGCTTGCGGCGGCTGAGCAACGCCGAGATCGCGAAAAATCCGCAGTACGGCGATTTTTCGCTCGAGCAGTCGAAGCTCGGCGTCGAGGCTTTCTACGACCGCATGGACGACGTGATGTCGCCTGAACCGCTCGATCCTCTGCGCGCCATGTCGGAGGCGATCACCTCGCTCGAAGAGCAGGTGAAGGCGCGCGTGACCTCGGTCGAAAACGGCCGCAAGTTCCAGAACAGCGGCAAAGGCGAAGCCAGCATGCCGGACGGCGCGGCGATCTTCGAGACCACCGGCGCCTGGGAAGATTTCGCCACGCCGGCGCGCGATCTGCGGCTGTTGATCGCGATGGATGTGGTGAGCGGTTTTCCGGAGCGCGTGGCGCGGCGGCCCGAGCGCTACGCCATGCCGGCGGGGAAAAGCGTCGCCAACGTCAAGGCCGAATTGCAGAACGTGCTGGCGTCGGAACTTGCGGCGCGCAAGTTTTCCTATCCGCGCAGCGACGGCTCGCCGTGGACGCTGGCGCTCAAGGACGTGCTCGACCGCGTCGGCGTTCTCGAGATGGCGTACAACGTCAACGACTGCGTCGAGCTGCGCTGGGGTGCGGCGGCCGGGAGCCAGGAGGCGGCGACCTGCAAGCGGCATGCGCCCGAGGCGCAGCGCGCCAAGATGACGAAGTACCGCGCCTGGTTCCACGAGCGGCGCCGGCCGCCGCGCGCCAGTGGTTAATGCGACCTCAACTGTCCGGCCCAAAAACTGACGCTGGCTGATCGAGACAACCTGCTGAAAGCCCGATCTGAGACACTTAGCAGTTTCTTAATATCGAACTCATAACTGTGTTGCACGACGATCTTTTAGCGACCGGCGAACCATGGCTCCAATGGCCGAAGAATCCAGAGACGCTGTCCGGCAGAGAACGCTCCTCAAGGGCATGCTCTACTACGACAATCGCCGTGCTTCGATCGAGTGCGTGATTCGCGACATGTCGGACAGCGGCGCGCGCCTCAGCTTCGAGCATCCGGTCACCGTTCCCGACAACGTCGAGCTTTTCATTCCGCACAAGCAGCAGACGCTGCATGCGAATGTGCGGCGGCGCACACCAAACGAAATCGGCATCGCATTCGAGGTCGAGCCCGCCGCGGAGCCGCGGCGCGCCAACGACGACGAGTTGCAGAAGCGCGTCAAAACGCTGGAAACGGAAATCGGCGCGCTCAAGCGGCTGGTCGCCAGGCTCAGGGCCAAAGTGCTGCCGCTCGACAGCGACGTGGCGTAGCGCCGCCGTCTTTCGTCGTTTTGAATCGCTTCGTCAAATGACATAGTCCGCCCGCGCAAAAACGGAGCCAGCGTTGGGCGAACTCACCGGCATCCTGATCGTCATCGTCTCCAGCAGCCTCGGCGGCACCGCGGCCGCGGTGACGCGCTATCTGGTCGGCAATGCCGATCCGATCACGCTCGCCATTCTGCGCGGGGGTATCGGCTTTGCGGTGTTGCTGCCGGTGGCACTGCTGCTGCGCGTCAAATGGCCGCGGTACGCCGACTGGCCGGCGTCGGGCTGATCGCGGTCTTTGCCGGCATCTGGATCGCGACCACGCAAACAACCAAGGCATAATCGCGCCGCGGCCCCTCGCCACGCCATCGCCAATTGCGTTAGGCTATAGTTTCGGGCTAGCGGTGCGGGGGGATCCGAATGACCAAAAAAGCAACATTGCAGGCGGCGTCATGGCTGGCGGCGGCAGGCTTTCTCTTGGCCGCAAACGGCTTCGCCTTTGGCGACGCGCCGGCGATCAAGGCCAACGCTTTCGCAGAGGCCTTCGATAAAGCCGCCAAAGAAAACCATCTCGAAAACACCGCAAAACTCGAAAAGTGTAAAAGCGGATTCCGCTTCCGCGCGTGGTGCCGATACCGGATATCGCCACGCACGATCATTGTCGTGACCGCAAGAACCACAAGCGCGCCGGCCAGGACCGTGACCATCCTCACCAGCGGCAAGGACAATCTGGCGCCGATTGCCGCCGAGAACGAACCGCTGTGGCTTGCGACCCTTCAAATATTGAGTCCCGAACAGACACCGGAGCAACGCAAGGACTCCGTCAATAAACTCCTCGCGGCGGTCAAAGGCGATCGCGCCGGCATCACGGCCACAATTGGCGCGGTCCGATATAGCGCTTTCGCCGACCCAAAATTCGGAATCTGGCTGGACGCCAATCTGTCGGCTACAAGAACCGTCACGGAGCGCATCAGAAACTGGCGCAAACAATTCAGTGATTGGCGCAAGTGATCGAGCGAGGCAAAGATTGCGGGGCGGGTCACGAGCACCTAAAACAGGGGAATAGACCGATGAGTATTGTCCGATCTTGTCTGCTGGCTGCGGCTGTTGCACTCACCGGCACTATGGCCGTTCACGCGCCGGCGGCAGCGCAAACGCCAGCCGCAACCTCATCATCAGACGTGTCGAAGCCGCGTGTGACGACCAAAATCAAAACCTGGACCCGTGCGCGCTTGGACGCGGCCAAAAAACGCTGGGCCGCGGACAACGCCAAATTCGCCGCTTGCTCGAAACAGCTCGCCGAACAGCAAGAAACCAAGAAGGTGTCGCTGCACCAGCAAGGGCATTTCATGCAAGATTGCATGAACCGGAAGCCGTAGCAGCCGGCTTGCGTGGCCCGGGCCTCACACCACCGCCACGCAATCAACCTCGACATCGAACGGCCCCGGCCATGACGGCACGTGCAGAAAAATGCGGGCCGGGGATTCGGTCGGGAAGTAGCGCGCGTAGACGTCGTTGAATTTCGCGAAGTGCGATGGGCCGGGTGTGCAATAGACATTGCATTTGAGCACCTGCGCCAGCGACGAGCCGGCGGCTTCCAGACACAATTTCATCTGCTCGAGCACGAGTTCGGCCTGGCGCTCGAACGGAGCCGGCTTGATGTCGCCGGTCCCGGGATCGAACGGTGGCAGGCCGGACAAATAGACGAAGCCGTTGGCGATCGTGACCGGATAGATCGGACCTTTGCGCCGCCGCTCCAGAAAGCCCGAAATCGGTTCCACGCGTAGTCGTTTGATCATGTCGTCCTCGCATGTTGACGTAAGGCCGCCATCCTAGGGCCTGTCGCGGCGCGAATGGTTCGGCCGATGCCGAACCATCTCTGCTTGTTAGAGCCAAGGGCGCCGCGGTAAAATCGCCCATGGTCGCGGCGGCAAATATGGTCGAGGTAGCGGCGCTGGTCGGCGACACCTCGCGCGCCACCGTGCTGGCCGCGCTGATGGGCGGGCAGGCGTTGACCGCCAGCGAGCTCGCCGCGCTAGCGCGCGTTTCCAAATCCACCGCCAGCGGACACCTAAGCAAGCTCGTCAAGGCGCGGCTGCTCGACGTCACCCAGAAACGCCGCAACCGCTATTACCGTATCGCCTCGCCGCTGGTCGCCCGGATGCTGGAAGGCATCAAGGCGGTCGCAGCCATCGAGACGCCACCGCGCCACCAGCCGCGCTCGGCGCAGGACGACGCGTTGCGTTTTGCCCGCACCTGTTACGACCACGTCGCCGGCCGGCTCGGCGTCGCGATCGCCGATGCGCTGGTGGCCAGACGCTTTGTAGTGCTGAGCGAGGACGGCGGTGAGGTGACCGCGGCCGGCGCGCGATTTCTGGCCAAGTTCGGCGCGCAGCTGAATTCAAAAACCGCGGGGCGGCGCATTTTCTGCCGCGCCTGTTTGGACTGGAGCGAGCGGCGTTATCATGTCGCCGGTCTGGTCGGCGCGGAAATCTGCCGCCGCTGCCTGGAACTGGGCTGGCTCGCCCGCCGGCGCGACACCCGGGCGGTGCAGATCACTCCCGCCGGGCGGCGCGGCTTGCGCGAGACGTTTGGCATCAAATTGGATTTCGACAGCCAAAACAGCGAGCCAAAGCGCCGGTATTTATAAGGCCCAGCAAAACCAAGGCTAAATCAGTACCCCAAAAGTCACAGCGCCCCGGGTTTTTCACCGGTACCGCATCGGGCAATTGCCGGGCCTGTTTTTTGCCGATAGTTTTGAGCCGTCCGATAATAGGGCGGGCAGGGGCTAGTCACATGAAACGTCTGTTGCTTGCGAGCACCGTTCTCGCTGTTGGTAGCCAATTGTTTGTGAGCCCGGCGCTCGCCGCGCCGCCGCGCCCGGCCGTTCCCGGTTTCTCATGGACCGGCTGCTACATCGGCGCGCATGTCGGCGCCGGCTGGAATCGCAACAGTATTTCGCAGCCGTTCAATCCCGCTATCCAGACGGTTACGCCTGTTGGCAGTTCCGTCGATGTTAACAGCGGCGCGGACTTCCTGGGCGGCGCTCAAATCGGCTGCGATTATCAGTTCGCAACCAGCTGGGTCGTCGGCGTCCAGGGCGATGCGTCGTGGGGCAACCTGTCCGGTCAAGCCAATGATCCGTTCTTTGCCGGGAAATTCGGCAATCCCCTCACGCTTCATGCCAAGACCGATTGGACCGCCAGCGCAACCGCCCGGATCGGATATGCGTGGGACCGCGTGCTGGTCTACGGCACGGTCGGTCCGGCCTGGGCGCACAACAAGTACAGCATCCAGAATGTGGGCACTTTTGGTAATCCCAGTTTTCAATTCTGCGTCGTTTCTTTTCCCGTGCCTTGCAATCCCGACGGTAGCGACACGCGCGTAGGCTGGACTCTCGGATTTGGCTTCGAGTGGGCGTTCGCAAACAACTGGTCGGCCGGCCTCGCGTACAATCACTTTGATTTCGGCACCCGAAGCGTCACGCTGAGCGATCCCCGCGGAAATAGCGGTGGCGCCGTTTCCGAGGCCTTCGACGTGAAGCAGCGAATCGACACGGTCAAACTCAGGATCAACTATCGCTTCGGTTTACCGGGCCACTAGTAGAACGCGATCTCCTACTGCCCCGACACATTCGCCTTTTTCCAGGCGCGCCAGGCGTCGCGGGTGATGCTGAAATAGCAAAGATCGAGCATGGTGCCGTCGGCCTGCGATTTGACGTGGCGCTTGAGCGTCTTGTCCTGCGTCCAGCCCGACTTGAGCAGGTAGTGAATAATGGGGCGGTTGTGCGACAGCGCAGTCGCCAGCATCCGTTTCAGTCCGAGAGTCTCAAAGAAATAATCGCGAAACGGCACGGTGATCTCGTTGGTCACGCCCTTGTTGCGGTAGTCGGGCTCGCCGATCAGCATGCTGACAAGATAGTCTCCGCGCGCGTGGTCGATATCGACGCGCAGGAATCCGAGCAGCTTGCCTGAGGCCTTCTCGAAAATGCCGAGCAGCACGCGGTTCTTTTGATCGAACGATTTGATGTAAGCGACCAGGTCGCCGATTTTCATCGCCTTTGGCGGCGCATTCAGCATATGGCTAGCCTCCGGATCGGCCATCCAGCTCGCCCATTGTTCGGAAGCGTCGTCGAGCGTCGCGGTGCGAACCAGCCATTTCCCGCAATCCAAGCTGACCGGTTCACCGGTTATTTTTTGTGCCGCTGGCATGCGTGCATCCTAGCGACTGCCGCGCGGTCTGTCTGCATTTTGCACGACGCGATGAATCCGCGTTAGGCTTCCCCCATGTCCAGTTTCAACACCGCTCACAGCAACCGCCTCAGCGCTGCGACCTCGCCTTATCTGCTGCAGCACCAGCACAATCCGGTGGACTGGTGGCAATGGGGGCCGGAGGCGCTCGCCGAGGCCAAGCACAGCAATCGCCCGATCATGCTGTCGGTCGGCTACGCCGCCTGCCACTGGTGCCATGTGATGGCGCACGAGTCGTTCGAGGACGAGGCGACTGCGAAGCTGATGAACGAGCTGTTCGTCAACATCAAAGTCGATCGCGAGGAGCGGCCGGACATCGACCAGATCTACATGAACGCGCTGCATCTCCTGGGCGAGCAGGGCGGCTGGCCGCTGACCATGTTTCTCACGCCCGCCGGCGAACCGGTGTGGGGCGGCACGTATTTCCCGAAGGAGTCGAAATTCGGCCGCCCGGCCTTCACTGACATTCTGCGCGAGGTGTCGCGCATGTTCCGCGAAGAGCCAAACAAGATTGAGCAGAACCGCGCGGCGCTGCTGGCGCGGCTGGCCGACAAGGCGCGGCCCGCTGGCCGCGTCGTCATCGGGTTGAAGGAGCTCGATGGCGCGGCAGCGCAGGTCGGCAACATGTTCGATTCCGTTCATGGCGGCCTGCGCGGCGCGCCGAAATTTCCGCAGCCGGCGATCATGGAAATGCTGTGGCGCGCCGGATTGCGCACCGGCGACGCGAAGTTTTTCGACACGGTCGAGCATTCCCTGGAGCGAATGAGCGAAGGCGGCATCTACGATCATCTCGGCGGCGGCTTCTCGCGCTATTCGGTCGATGAAAGATGGCTCGTCCCGCATTTCGAGAAGATGCTGTACGACAATGCACAGCTCCTGGAATTGCTGGCGCTTGCATACCAGCGCAGCGGCAATCCGTTGTTTGCTGTGCGGGCGCGCGAAACGGTGGAATGGCTGAAGCGCGAGATGACCACGGGGGAGGGGGCGTTTGCCGCCTCGCTCGATGCCGACTCGGAAGGCGAGGAGGGCAAGTTCTATGTCTGGTCGAAAAACGAGGTCGTTGAGCTGATTGGCCCGGAAGCCGGCGGTTTTTTCGCGCGCCATTACGACGTCAGCGACGAAGGCAATTTTGAGGGCCACAATATCCTCAACCGGCTGACAAGCGTGCCACGCAGCGCCGCCGACGAAGAGCGGCTTGCGAGCCTGCGCGCCATTCTGCTCGATGCGCGCGCCGCTCGCGTGCGGCCCGGCCTCGACGACAAGGTGCTGGCTGACTGGAACGGGCTGATGATCGCCGCGCTGGTCAATGCCGGGATTATCCTGGATGAGCCAAGCTGGCTCGGCATGGCGCAGCGCGCCTTTGATTTCATCGCCAAGACCATGACCAAAGACGACCGCCTCGGTCATTCCTGGCGCGCGGGTAAGTTGCTGTTTCCAGGCCTCGCCTCCGATTTCGCCGCCATGATCCGCGCCGCGCTGGCGCTCAATGAAGCAACCGGCGACGCCGCGCTGCTCGAGCAGGCGTTAATCTGGCAGCGCGCCCTCGATGCGCATTACGCCGATCCGGAAACCGGCGGCTACTACTGGTCCGCGGACGACGCCTCCGACCTGCTGCTGCGCCCGCATTCGACCTCGGATGACGCCACGCCAAACCCGAACGCGGTGGCGGCGCAAAATCTGGTGCGGCTCGCCGTGCTCGCCGGCGACGACAAATGGCGCGACAAAGCCGACCGGCTGATTGACGGCATCTTGTCTGCCGCCGAGCGCAATCTGTTCGGCCATGTCGCGCTGCTCAATGCGCTCGACTTGCGGCTGCGCGGCGCCGAGATTGTGGTGACGGGCGCGGACAACGATGCGCTGGCCGCCGCAGCGCTGAAGTTCCCCTTCACCGACCGCATCGTGTTGCGCGCTCCGACGGCCGCTGCGCTGCCGGTGGCGCACCCGGCGCGCGACAAGATCGCCGCGGCGCCCGGCGGCGCGGCGTTTGTCTGTGTCGGCGAGAGATGCTCGCTGCCGGTGACTACGCCGGAAGCCATCGCGCAAGCGGTCGCGGTGATAAGGAAATAATCCTTGGCTACGAAGTTATTGAATCCACAGCGATTTCGATAATCCAATCGAATTTCAACCATTGGTATCATGTTTTCTTTACCGGCACGCATTAAGTGTGATTTACACGTCATCCATTCAAGAGTCCGTTTGTTGCAACCTGAGCCTGCACATTCGAACACGCCCCCGGTTCGGGATGACGCCGACCGGCGCATTGTCGCATTGGATGGTGTTCGCGGATTGATGACCATCCTTGTCGTTTTTTCGCACTATTTCGGTGAAGTGCCTCACGGCACCCAAGCCTTGATGTTCGGCTGGATCGCCGTCGACATGTTCTTCGTCTTGAGCGGCTATCTTGTCGGCAACTTGATCCTCGACAAGATGCACAACGACAACTTCTTCGTCGTGTTTTATGTTCGCCGTATCTGCCGGACGCTACCAATCTATTTCATCTCGGTGCTTATCATCGCGGCGGTTCTCAGTGCATTCAATGGCACCGCTTGGCTAGACGACGACGTTTCATTTCCGGTCTGGAGCTATTTCAGCTTCACGCAAACTTTATTCATGGCATCGACCGAACAGATTGGCGCGCATTGGCTGGCGCCGACCTGGACGCTTGCGGTCGAAGAACACTTTTACTTGCTGGCACCGATGACATTCTTTTTCGTGCCACGGAAATATCTGGCGAGCGTCCTCATCGCCGCAGCGGCGGGCGCTGTCGGATGCCGGATTTCAGTCTATGTTTTCAACGTTGGAAATCCGACCGCGGCACATGTCTTATTGCCGGGAATCGCCGATGTACTGATTTGCGGCCTGCTCGCCGCGCTCGCCAGCAAGACCGATTATGTCCGGCAGGGCAAACTGGATTACGCGCTGCGCGTCACACCGATTTTACTTCTCATCTCGCTGTCTCTGCTCGGTCTGTTCGCTGGACGTGACAGCTCAGGTTTTTCAATTCTCAGACCATTGATAATTTCGCTGGCCTCCGCCGCATTTTTGCTGGCGATCGCGCGTAACACACCGGAGGCGGAGCACTTTCGCAGTCGATTTTTACGTTTCTTCGGACGGACGTCTTACGCTGTCTATCTGACGCATCTGCCGGCTCTCGGATTGATGCATGGCCTCATCCTGAATGCCCGCCCCGATATCGCCGACACTAGACAATGGCTCGTAACCATCGCCGCCTTGCCGGTTTGCGTGCTGGCAAGCTGGCTTCTGACCAAGGTGGTTGAAGAACCGATCACGCGCTACGGCCGCAGCTGGTCCTGGAGCGGACGCCCACGCGCAGCAAAAATGATCGTCCGCCCCGCGGACGACCTAACGGTTGTTGGCCTCAAGCGGCCAAGCCAGAACGCTTAGGTATTCATCGACTCGAAGAACTCAGCGTTATTCTTGGTGTTGCGGAGCTTGTCGAGCAGGAAGTCGATAGCATCCATAGTGCCCATCGGATTGAGGATGCGGCGCAGCACGTACATCTTCTTGAGCACGGCCGGGTCGGTGAGCAGCTCTTCCTTGCGGGTGCCTTTGAACTCCTCGAAAATCACTTCGTCCATGCGGCCGCCGCCCTAGGACCGTCACACCCCGAAAAGCTTGCTGTAGCGCGCCTTGATCTCCTCGCTCTGCGCCAACACCAGTTTGGGGTCGGCGTGCAGCAGCTTGAAGCTCGACAGCGGCGCACGGCCGGGCTTTTCCTTGGCCTGCGCGTGGAACGAGCGATGTGCGAACACGTCGATGAAGATCTGCTGCGCCTCGACGCTGAACAGGAAACTCTGCAACAGTCGCGCGGCATTTGGATTGGGCGCGTTGCGGAAAATTCCGCACGGCACCGGAATGACCGGCGAGCCTTCCGTCGGATGCACGATCTCGACCGGCTGTTGGTTCAATTTCCCAACTTCCAGACTATAGTCATTGCCGTCGGCCATCACCGCGCGCTCGCCGATGGCGATTTTCTTCGGCGGGTCGGCGGCCGATTGCAGTTGCATGACTTTCTGCTGCGCCAGTTTTTCCAGATAGGGCCAGCCGAGATCGCGCACCCATAGATAAGTGTTGGTCAGGATCGCGCCGCTGTAACCGGGATGGCCCTTGACGATCTTGCCCTGCCATTTCGGATCGAGCAGATCGGCGTAGCTTTTCGGGGCATCTTCGGGCTTCACCAAATTCGTATTGTAGCCGATGACTTCGAGCCAAGCGCAAAGCGTGGCATGCTTGCCATCCGGATCGCGCTGGTTCTGCGGGAAATGCTTGGCCATGTCCTCGGTGACATAGGGCTCGACCCAATTCTTATTGTCCCAGTCGATGAAATGCGACGGGTCGGTACTACACACCACGTCGACGGCAAAAACGCGGCTCGATTGTTCCTGGGCGATGCGCTGGAAAATGCGCTCGGCGCCGGAGCGCTCGACCCGAATGGCGATGCCGGGATATTTCGCCTCGAAGGCGCGCGCCAGCCGCTCCGAAGTGTTCAGCTCGAGCGCGGTGTAGAACGAGGCCTTGCCTTCCTTGCGCGCGGCATCGATCAGCGCCGGCGTCACGGCGCTCGGCGGCGGCGCCGCGGCTTTCAGCGGTTGCGCGAAAACGGTCGCCGCGCCAAACGCTACGCTGCCCTTGAGCACATCGCGACGCGAAATCTGGCAGCGCGAAACATGCTTGTGATTCATGCCATCCTCCCCCGGTGCCGCCTGCCTCTGACGGGCAGGTCGTAGGGGTAAGTCTATACCCGGCGTATGGCCGCGGGCAGGGGGGCGAAAACGAAAAGGCCGGGCACATAGGCGTCACGAAGCGACGCCGTCCTACGGACGGCTATGGCCCGGCCTTTCCTGTCGCAGGCGCGATGCGCCAATTTAGGTGTTCATGCTTTCAAAGAATTCCGCGTTGTTCTTGGTATTGCGGAGCTTGTCGAGCAGGAAGTCGATGGCGTCCATGGTACCCATCGGATTGAGGATGCGGCGCAGCACGTACATCTTCTTGAGCACGGCCGGGTCGGTGAGCAGTTCTTCCTTGCGGGTGCCGGAGCGCGTGATGTCGATGGCCGGGAAGGTGCGCTTGTCGGCCACCTTGCGGTCGAGGATGAGCTCCGAATTGCCGGTGCCCTTGAACTCTTCGAAAATCACTTCGTCCATGCGGCTGCCGGTATCGATCAGCGCGGTGGCGATGATGGTGAGCGAGCCGCCTTCTTCGATGTTACGCGCGGCGCCGAAGAAGCGCTTCGGGCGTTGCAGCGCGTTGGCGTCGACGCCGCCGGTCAGCACCTTGCCGGATGACGGCACCACGGTGTTGTAAGCGCGGCCGAGGCGGGTGATCGAATCGAGCAGGATCACGACGTCGCGCGAATGCTCGACCAGGCGCTTGGCTTTTTCGATCACCATTTCGGCGACCTGCACGTGGCGCGAGGCCGGCTCGTCGAAGGTCGAGGAAATCACCTCGCCCTTGACCGAGCGCTGCATGTCGGTGACTTCCTCCGGCCGCTCGTCGATCAG
>Ga0184628_10000871_pt1 | contig 15438 bp, 10 predicted proteins | sample PLM4_5_b1_FD_133149 | JGI IMG/M metagenome (GOLD analysis project Ga0184628, IMG submission 133149) | Groundwater sediment microbial communities from an aquifer in East River, Colorado, USA - PLM4_5_b1 | ecosystem: Environmental > Terrestrial > Soil > Riparian zone | place: USA: East River... | reverse complement strand
TCGCGAGTTCAATCCGGCCAATCAGCGCACCGAGGCGGTGCAGGAAGAATTCATTCTACTGCCGATGAAGGAGTTCGCGCTCAAACGCGCCGGCATCGACGAGTCGATCAAGCGTTTGGAGCAGCGCGCGCTGGAGCTGGAAGTAGATCGGCACGAGCGCCAGGGGCTGCTCGAATCGCTTCGCGAAGGCATCCCGGTGGCTGGCGTGGAATTCCTGCTGCCATTCTTCTGCCCCGACTTGGTGCCGGTGACTGCCTATCTGCCGGGCAATACTCTGGTTTGGCTCGATGGAGCCGACCGCGTCGAAGCGGAAAGCGAGCGCTTTGGCCAGCATGCCTGGGCGCGCAACCGACAGGCCAAAGAAGATCACCGCCTGGTGGCGCCGGTGGAGCAGCTATACTTAAACGAACATGAGTGGCGCGCAACGCTCGAGCCGTTTTCGGCCGTTCACGGCGAAGCGTTGATGCTGCTTGCCGCCGCTGAAAAGGCCCAGGAGACGACGCTGAACGTCGAATCTTTTCTGACTACCGACCTGCGCCAGGACCCGGCGCTGCATGGCAAGGATGTTTCGCTGGCCCCGCTGGTCGAACGATTGAAATCTTGGAACAACGAGAAAGTCATCTTCGTCGCGCCGACCAAGGGCGACGCGGCGCGCTTGCGCGAGCTCCTGGGCGGCTACCAAGTCGAAGTGGCGCTACTCAACGATGACATTCCGACGGTGCTGGTGCGCCCGGATATCGCGCGCGGCATCGTCCGTGGCAATTTGAATCAAGGCTTCCGCTTGCCTGAAGCCCAGCTGGTTTTCGTCACCTTCGATGAGATCTTCGCGACGCGCAAGCGCCAGCCAACCACGGCGACCAAGAGTTATCCGAGCCATTTTCTCTCCAGCCTGAGCGAGTTGAAGCAGGACGATTACGTCGTCCATCTCGACCACGGCATCGGCGTTTACCGTGGCCTCAAGTTTCTCAAGGTGGCGGGCGTCGAAGGCGAGTTTCTCCATCTTGAATATGAAGCGGGCGACCGGCTCTATTTGCCCGTCGATCGCATCAACATGGTGCAGAAATACATCGGCGGCGATGGCGCCCAGCCGTCGCTTGACCGGCTGGGCGGCACGGCCTGGGAGAAAGTCAAAGCGAAGGCGAAAAAAACAGTGCTTGCCATGGCTGAAGAGTTGGTTCAGCTCTACGCCCTGCGCGAGGCGCGCGGCGGCACCGCCTTCGCGCCGCCGGATAACATGTACAAAGAATTCGAAGCGGCCTTTGAGTTCGAGGAAACGCCGGACCAGCAGCGTGCTATCGACGACACGCTGGCGAGCATGCAGAGCCGCAAACCGATGGACCGCTTAGTCTGCGGTGATGTTGGCTATGGCAAAACCGAGGTCGCTATGCGCGCCGCATTTCTCGCCGTCGAGGGCGGCAAGCAGACCGCGGTTTTGGCGCCGACGACGATCTTGGCGCAACAGCATCTGCAGACCTTTCGCCACCGCTTCCGCAATCATCCGGTGCGCATCGAAATGGTCAGCCGGTTTTTGACCAGCAAAGAAATTGCGCAGGTTCTCAGCGACACCGCCAAGGGTCAGGTCGATATCGTCGTCGGCACGCACCGCCTGTTACAAAAGGATGTGGACTTCAAAGATTTGGGACTGGTGATCATCGACGAAGAACACCGTTTCGGCGTGGTGCACAAAGAGCGGCTGAAAAAAATGCGCGCGCTGGTCGATGTTTTGAGCCTGACCGCGACGCCGATCCCGCGCACCTTGCACATGTCGCTGGTCGGCATTCGTGACTTGAGCATTATTGAAACGCCGCCGGTTGACCGGCTGGCGATTCAGACCTATGTCACCCGTTATGACGATCGGGTGATCCGCGACGCCATCCTGCGCGAGATCGAACGCGGCGGGCAGGTATTCTTCTTGCACAATCGGGTCGAGACTATAGATCGGCTGGCGCTCAAATTGTCCGAACTCGTGCCGGAGGCGAAGATGGCGGTGGGCCATGGTCAGATGCGCCCCAAGGAGCTGGAAAAGGTCATGGTCGATTTCTTGGAGAACAAAACCCAGGTGCTGGTCTGTTCGGCGATCATCGAGTCAGGCCTCGACTTTCCCAACGCCAACACGATCATCATCAACCGCGCCGACCGCTTCGGCTTGGCGCAGCTCTATCAGCTACGCGGCCGGGTTGGACGCTCGCACCGTCATGCATTCGCTTATTTATTGATACCGGGTGAGCACGCGATCACGCCCGACGCCGAACGACGCTTGCGCGCGTTGCAGGAGCTCGACGGGTTGGGCGGGGGCTTCAAGTTGGCACTGCACGATCTCGAAATCCGCGGCGCCGGCAATCTGCTGGGTGATCAACAGTCGGGGCAGATCACCGCGGTGGGTTTCGAGCTTTACACCGAGATGATGCAGGCGGCGATTCAAGAGCTCAAAGGCGAAGAGATCTTGCCGGAGATCGATCCGGAAATTCGCCTGGGCATCTCGGCCTATTTCCCCGATAACTATATGCCCGATGCCAACCAGCGGCTGTATTTTTACAAGCGCTTGGCGAGCCTGAAAAACGCCGCCGAGCTCGAAGAGCTGAAATTAGAGATCGAAGACCGCTTCGGTCCCTACAGCGAAGTCGTTGACAATCTATTCCTGGTAATGAATCTGCGCCGAGTGCTCAAAGAGTTTCTCGTTCAGCAGATCAGCTTCTCCGACGGCAAGATATTTTTGCTCTTCCATCCTGATTCGCCGGTCAAAGTCGACAAGCTGCTCGAGCTCATTCATAAGCAAAAAAATCGTTTCCGCCTGGCGCCCGACGGCCGCTTATCGTTCATGCCGAAACGATCAGACTGGCAGCCGTTGGCCAGTGAAGTTATCGAGTTGCTCCACGCGATTCGCGAAATTCCGGCTCCCCAAAAAGCTCAGTGGATACCAGAGGGGGAGAAGAAGTTCGGAGTGTTGGAGTAGTGGAGCGATGGAGCGTCGGGGGGGCCTCGGCGCAATTCTCCAGTACTCCAATCCGGTTCAAGCCATGTTGCCTCAATCATGAAGGCCGATATTACCCCGCCGGCGCCGAGCCGCATGATGCAACGCTGTTATCCCTGGATCGTCATCGGCGTGGCGTTTCTCACCGTGGCCATGGCCTTTGGCGCGCGTAATGCTTTTGCCGTATTTCTCATCGCGGTCATCGAAGAGTTTCATTGGAGCCGCGCGCTCGCCTCGGGCGCGTTGATGTTGGGTTCGCTGGTGTGGACGCTGGTGGCGCCGGTGATCGGCAATCTGCTCGACCGCTATGGACCGCGACCGGTGATGACTGGCGGCGCGCTGGTCATGGCCGCGGGGTTGATCGTCAGCGGGTTGGCCGACACGGTGATCGAATTTTATCTCGGCATGGGCATTCTCGTCGGTGCCGGCTTCGCCGCCCTGCCGATGACTTCGCAGGCGACCTTTCTGGCCAATTGGTTCGTGCGTAAGCGCGGCATGGCCATCGGCCTGGCGGCTTCCGGCATCGGTCTGGGCATACTCATCGTCGTGCCGCTTACTCAATGGCTAATCGCCAACTTCGGCTGGCGCCAGGCGTTTTTTATTCTCGCCGGCTTATTGATTTGCCTGGTGGCGCCGGCGAATTTTTTCTTGCAGCGCCAGCGGCCGGAACAAATGGGACTGAAGCCGGACTTCGGCGCCTATGTGGGGCCGGTGCCCACCGGCCACGGCCATGGCGGCAACGCCGGAGCTCAGGGGATCACGCTCAAGCAGGCGCTGCGTACGACGCGCTTTTGGTCCTTTGCCGCCGGCGTGCTGTTCGGCGCGATTCCGCTGCATATGGTCTTGATTCACCAGGTGGCGGCGGTCAACGACGCCGGCCATTCCAAGGAGGTTGCCGCTTTGGCCCTAGGCTTGATCGGTTTATTCACTGCGCCCAGTATGATTCTCATGGGGTTGCTCGCCGATCGCATCGGCCGTCCGCGCTGTTACGCTCTCGGCTCGGCGTCGCTGATGCTTGGCATCGCGTTATTGATGATCATCGGTTTCTCACAGCAGGCCTGGCTGCTTTACGCTTTCCCGCCATTGATCGCCTTTGGTTTTTCGTCGCGCCAGTCCCTCTATCCGACCATCGCGGCGGATTTATTTCACGGCAAGTCCTTTGGCGCGATCATCGGCGCCATTGCGCTGTTCATCGGCGCCGGCGCCGGCATCGGCCCCTGGCTCGGCGGCGCAGTGTATGATTGGACCGGCAGCTATCTAGGCGCATTCTGGCTCGCCCAGATCCTGTCATTTCTCTCGATCTGCTTCATCGGCTGGGCGGCGCGGGCGGCGACCCCGGCAAAAATTTAGATAATAGGCATCGACGCCCGCCGGCGTTTCAGCCCTATACAATACAATGGCAATCTCTCGGGATTTGCTGGTTTGGAATTCAAAATTGACTATGTTACCTTTTAGCAAATTAGGCGGCGGGGATTTTGACCATGTTCATAGGAGCGAAATATGTCGGGCTATGCTTGTTGGCGATCGTTGGGTTGCCCCACAGTGCCCCAGCGGCCGTGATCGAACAGCTGATCGCTGTGATTGATGGCGAGCCTTATACGCTCACCAACGTCAGCACCTTCGCCAAAAGTCGCTTGGCGAAATCCTTCCCGTCGGGAAATTTGCAGCAGATCAATGTCGCCGACCGCGAGGTCTTGGAGCAGTTCATCACGGACAAGCTCATGGAAGCGGAAGTGCGCGAAGCCGGAATCCGGGTCACGGACGACGATGTCAATCACTATATCGAACAGGTCAAGAAAAATAATCGGCTTTCCGAAGAGGATTTCAAGGCGAGTCTTGCCCGCGAGGGGTTGAATCTGGCGAGCTATAAAATCTCGGTTAAGACCGAGATGGAAAAAGCCGAGGTCCTCGACCGCCAGGTCAAGCGCAAGGTCAACATCACCGACGAGGATGTCGAACGCTACTACAAGCTCAACTCGAAAAACTACCGGGCCAATGAACGAGCCCGCATCCGGCACATCTTGTTGTCCTTGCCGGAAAAGGCTCCTGCCGACCAAGTCAATGCCGTGTCTGCCAAGGCTAAGGAGTTGTATAAAAGAATTGTCGCAGGGGAAGACTTCGCCGCTTTGGCGCGGGAGTATTCCGAGGGCGCCGGACGCGCCGATGGCGGAGACATCGGCTGGGTGAACAAAGGTACGTTGATCGCCGGGCTCGAAGATGTTGCCTTTGAAAAGCTCAGTCCCGGTCAAGTCAGCGAGCCGTTCCGCACCAGCATGGGAATGCATATCGTCAAACTGGAAGCACGCGAAGCCGGTAGAGTGTTACCGCTTAGTACCGTTGCCGCGAAAATCAAACAAGAGCTGCTCGCCAAAGCCATGGAAGAGCGCTTCGCTAAATGGCTCAAGTCGGATCTGCGCCGCAAACATCGCGTCGACGTCAAGGTAGCCGGGGTGACGTTCAAACCGGAAGAATCTAAAGAAGATACCGTCAACGCGTTGATGGCACGTTCGAATCGGCCGGCGCGCCGCGAGTCGCGCTCGGCATTGAGCTATCTGAATCCGCTGTCCTACATCGTCAACGAGACGCCATTCGAGGACGAAGATCCCAAGAGCCCTTTGTCGAACAAAAGCGTCGTTAGTATCTTCGGTATGCCGCTATTCGTCACCGATAGCGCTGACGATACTCCGGATATCTTCGCGCCGCCGCCGGAAGAAAAGGCCGGGCAGTCCAAGGGAATATTCTCTTCGATCGTCGATTCGCTCAATCCGTTCTCGTCAAAAAAGCCTTAATCTCTTGCCTGACCATTCGTAAGTGGAGATAATCGAATCAGTATCTCTCACGACGTTGTGCCATCGCATGCCCTATAAACCCATTATCGCCGTTACCATGGGCGATCCGGCGGGAATCGGCCCGGAAATCATTCTCAAGGCGCTCGCCGATCCAATGATCAAGAGAGTCGCCCGGCCGCTGATCTTAGGCGACTGGGGCGTGTTGCAGCGGACCCGTGTGCGCCGTCAACGGCCGAAACTGATCTGCTGGCAGCCTGGCCAGCGGCTGTTGCCGATGCTTGACGATCCCAAGGCCTTCACGGTTTGTTCGCTATCGGCGCTTAGCGCCAGAGATTCGCGTCCCGGTGTCGCGGCCAAAATCGCCGGCCACGGCACCTTCAGCTACATTCGCGTGGCGGCCAAGCTCGCACTCTCTAAAGTCGCCGACGCCATCGCCACCGCGCCGCTGAGCAAAAATATCCTCATCGATGCCGGTTATGATTACCCTGGCCACACCGAGCTGTTCGCCGAGCTCGGCGGTACGCCCGAATGCCGCATGATGCTGATTGGCGCTAAGCTGCGCGTGGTGCCGGTGACCGGCCATATTCCGTTCGCCAAGGTGGCGCGCAGTTTGAACCGGGAAAACCTGCTAAAGACTTTTGCGTTGACGCATTCAAGCTTAAAAAAATCCTTCGGCATCGCCCGGCCGCGCATTGCCGTAGCGGCGCTCAATCCCCACGGCGGGGAAAAAGGCAACTTCGGCGCCGAGGAGATTGACATCATCGCGCCAGCGGTCAAGGCGGCACGCCAGCGCGGGATTCCCGTGCATGGACCGTTTCCCGCGGATAGTTTGTTTCATCATGCGGCGCGGGGCGATTACGACGCGGTGGTATGCATGTATCACGATCAAGGTTTGATCCCGCTCAAACTGCACCATTTCTACGGTGGCGTGGCACTGACTCTGGGACCGCCATTCATCCGTACCTCGGTGGACCATGGCACCGCCTACGATATCGCCGGCAAGGATAAAGCCGATGAAACCAGCATGAAGGAAGCGATTCTCCTGGCGGTGCGGCTCGCGCGGCAAAACCATCGGCCGAAAAAAATATGAATCCGGCGGTGTTTCGCGAATACGACATTCGCGGTCTGGCGGAAATCGATTTCGACAAACAGTTCGCCCTGCTGCTGGGCAAAGTGCATGGGACCATGATCGCTGAAACAGGCGGCACGCGAGCCACTGTGGGGCGGGACTGCCGGGCGACCTCGGATACTTATGCCGAAGCTGTGATCGCTGGCCTGGCGTCGGCTGGCCTGCACGTTTATGATCTTGGTGTTTGCCCGTCGCCGTTGCTTTATTTTTCTCTATTTCACCTGGACGTCGATGGTGGTATCGAGATCACCGCCAGCCACAACCCGTCGCCGTACAATGGCTTCAAAATTTGCCTGGGCAAAGACACGCTCTATGGCGAGCGGATTCAAGAGATCCGCCAGAAGATGGAGCGCGGCGAATTTCGCGAGCGGCCGGGCGGCCATGTGGAACGTTACGAAATCCTGCCGCCCTATCACCAGCATCTATTGGCCGACGTGCCGAAGCTGGCGCGCCCGTTAAAAATTGTTGTCGATGCCGGCAGTGGCGTCGGCGGACCGGTGGCGCCGCCGATGTTTCGCCAATTGGGTTGCCAGGTGTGGGAGATTGGCTGCGCGCCGGATGGTAATTTCCCATTGCACCACCCTGATCCGACAGTGCCGGAAAATCTAGCCATGCTGATTGCCAAAGTAAGAAAAGAGAAAGCCGATCTTGGCATCGCCTACGACGGCGACGCCGACCGCATCGGCGCCGTCGATGAGCAGGGCAATATTCTCTGGGGTGACGAGTTACTGATCCTGTTCGCCCGGGATATGCTCAAGCGCAATCCCGGAGCGGTGGTGATCTCGGAGGTGAAATGTTCGCAGCGGCTATTTGACGACATCGCCAAACATGGCGGCCAGCCGATCATGTGGAAAGCCGGCCATTCCTTGCTCAAGGCGAAGATGAAAGAGACCGGCGCGCTGTTGGCCGGCGAGATGACCGGCCATATGTTTTTCAAAGAGCGCTACTTCGGCTATGACGACGCCATCTATGCCTCGCTGCGTCTATTAGAGATACTCGCCGATTCCGGCAAGCCGCTGTCGACGCTGCTCGCCGACCTGCCGAACAGCGTATCGACACCGGAACTGCGCGTCGATTGCCCTGACGACAGAAAGTTCATCATCGCCGACATGGCCACAGAGTATTTTCGCGCTCACTATGATGTCATCGATATCGATGGTGTGCGCGTGCAATTCGCGGAAGGCTGGGGGTTGGTGCGCGCTTCCAATACCCAGCCGGCATTGGTGCTTCGTTTCGAAGCGCAGTCCGCCGCCAAACTCAACGAATATCGCGTGCTGATCGAAGGCAAACTGCGAGAATTCGCGCTGCTGTAATTTTCACGATGGCGGGCCAAATTGTCATCCATGGCGCGCGCGTCCATAATCTCAAGAATATCGACCTGGAGATTCCGCGCGACCAGCTGGTCGTCATCACCGGGGTTTCCGGCTCCGGTAAGTCCTCGTTGGCTTTCGATACGCTCTACGCCGAAGGACAACGGCGCTATCTCGAAGCCCTCGGTGCCGACACGCGCCAGCTCCTCAAGCAAATGGCCAAGCCCGATGTCGATCATATCGACGGGCTGTCACCGGCCATCGCGATTCAGCAAAAAACCGCGGCGTACAATCCACGCTCCACCGTCGGCACGCTCAGCGATATTTATGATTTTCTGCGCCTTTTGTTCGCGCGGGTTGGCCAGCCGTTGTGCGTCACCTGCGGCCGGGAAATCACCGCGCAAACTATCGAGCAAATCGGCGAGCGCATCATGGCGCTGCCTGCGGGATCGCGACTGCTTATCTTGGCGCCAGTTCAATTCTCGCCAGGCGGTGCCGGTAAGAGCTTAGCAGAACTCGCGCGCCAGGGGTTTAATCGCGTCATGTTCGACGGACATAGCTTCGAGCTTGGCGGCGAGATCCCCGATGCTCTACAAAACGCGAGTCAACTCGATCTCGTGGTCGACCGGTTGGTGCTGCGCGACGGCATCGAAAAACGCTTGGCCGATTCTCTGGAAGTTGCCGCGCGGGCGGGACAGCAGACGATCAAGGTCGAGATTCTTGGCGTTGGTGCAACCTCGCCATTACTTTTCAGTCAGAATTTCACTTGCGTCGATTGTGGCACGGCGCTGGGCGAAATTACCCCGAGTCTGTTCTCGTTCAACAGCCCGGAGGGGGCGTGCCCGGCGTGCAACGGCACTGGCATTGAGATTAGGGGCGCCAAGCGTATCGCCGATGAAACAGAGGCCACGCCATGTTCAAAATGCCTCGGCGCCCGCTTGCGCAAAGCAAGCTTGGCGGTGCGCATCGCCGGCAAAAGTATTGCCACATTTGCCGCGGCTTCAATCAGTGAGAATCTGTCATTGCTTGAGGGTCTCGAACTCGCACCAGAACGCAAAGTGGTCGGGCAAAGAATTCTCGCTGAGATCGCCAGCCGGCTAAGTTGCTTAGGCGAGTTGGGGCTCGACTATTTGACCCTCGATCGGCCGACGACGACGTTATCTGGCGGCGAGCTCCAGCGGGTCCGGCTGGCCACCCAGATCGGTTCGAGCCTGGCGGGAGTGCTCTATATTCTCGACGAGCCGAGCATCGGCCTGCATCAGCAGGACAATGAGCGGCTGATTCGCTTGCTGCGCCAGCTGCGCAATGGCGGCAACTCGGTGATCGTCGTCGAGCATGATCCCGAGACAATAGGTGCTGCCGATTACGTCATCGACATGGGGCCCGGAGCCGGCGTTAACGGCGGCGAAGTGGTGGCGCACGGTACGCCTGCCGAATTGCAAAAAAATCATCGCTCACTTACCGGAAAGTATCTTGCACGCGAGTTGGAGATTCTCCGGCCGCCGCGGCGGCGTGGCGGCAGCGGGGAATTTTTGCAGATTACAGGCGTGCGCCAACGCAACTTGAGGAATCTCACAGTGGCTTTCCCGATTGGCGCAATGAGTTGTGTTACCGGCGTTTCCGGCGCGGGCAAGAGTACCTTGGTGATGGAAGTTCTTTTTGGCGGGATCAGCCAACGGCTGCAGAAACGGCGCGGCAAGAGCGTCGAGTCTCAGCCAATTTCCGGCTGGGAAAGTTTCGACCGGGTAATCGCCATCGATCAATCGTCGATCGGCCGCACGGCGCGCTCGAACCCGGCGACATTCATGGGACTGCACGATCATTTGCGCGAGCTGTTCGCGCAGGTTCCCGAAGCGCGGGTGCGCGGCTTCAAAGCCGAACGGTTTTCCTTCAACGCCAAGGGCGGCCGCTGCGAAGCTTGCCAGGGCGACGGTATCACCCGGGTCGAGATGTATTTTCTCCCCGAGATCTTTGTCACCTGTGAGTCCTGTAAAGGGCGGCGCTACAACCGCGAGACGTTGGATGTCAAATACAAAGGTCTGAGCATCGCCGATGTCTTGGACCTCACGGTCAACCAAGCGGCGGAACTGCTGAGCGCCGTGCCGCCGATTCATGACCGGTTACGCATGTTGCGTGAAGTTGGTTTGGGCTATTTGACCCTCGGTCAATCCGCCGTAACCCTCTCTGGCGGCGAAGCGCAACGGCTCAAGCTGGCGCGCGAATTGGCGCGTCGCTCGACCGGGCGCTCGCTCTATCTCCTTGACGAACCGACCACCGGACTCCATTTCGATGACATCAAGCAACTTCTCACTCTGCTCAATCGTCTAACCGATGTCGGCAACACTATGATTATCGTCGAGCATAATCTCGAAGTGATTAAGTGTGCTGACTTTGTCTTGGATCTCGGTCCTGGCGGTGGAAGGGCCGGAGGAGAAATCGTCGGCAAGCGTACGCCTGCGGACAGTGCGGCGGAGCCGGCGTCGGCGACGGGGCGTTATCTACGGGCCGTGCTGGCTCGTTGAAATCAATAAGTCCCAATAATTCGACAACTTAGTTAAGCGTTCGAGGCTATTGACTCAAATCCCAGTCTTGGTTACCTTGATATCAGACTAATAAGGTCTGTAATGACAAAAGCGGTTTCCATGGCTCTACAAATCCCTATATATCTCGATAACCACGCCACCACGCCGGTGGATTCACGGGTCTTGGCGGCGATGTTGCCGTATTTTACCGAGCGTTTTGGCAATGCGGCGAGCAAGAGTCATGCTTTCGGTTGGGAAGCTGACGCCGCGGTCGATACCGCGCGGGAACAGGTGGCAAAGTTAATCGGCGCGGCTTCGCCGCGTGAGATTGTCTTCACCAGCGGCGCCACCGAGTCGGATAATCTGGCGATCAAGGGTGTTGCCGATGCCTATCGCGACAAAGGCAACCATATCGTTACCTGCGTCACTGAACACAAGGCAGTGTTGGATAGCTGTAAGGTCTTGGCCAAGCAGGGTTTCGAAATAACCTATCTGCCGGTTGGGGCGGATGGGCTTATCGACCTGCAGCGCTTGCGCGCGGCGATCACGGACAAAACGATATTGCTCTCAATCATGGCGGCGAACAACGAGATAGGCACGATTCAGCCGGTCAAAGAGATCGGCCGCTTGGCCAAAGAAAAAAATATCTTGTTTCATAGCGACGCGACTCAAGGCGTCGGCAAGTTTCCGATCGCCGTCGACGCCATGGGCATCGATCTGTTGTCGCTGACGGCGCACAAGCTGTACGGCCCCAAAGGCATCGGCGCGCTGTACGTGCGCTCGGCTAAACCGCGGGTGAAATTGACCGCGCTCATCGACGGCGGCGGCCATGAGCGCGGCATGCGTTCGGGAACTCTCAATGTTCCAGCCATCGTCGGACTCGGCCAAGCCTGCGAGCTGTCGCAAAAAGAAATGAGCGCGGAAGCTGAGCGCTTGATCGCGCTGCGCGAGCGCTTGAAAAACGGTATTCTTGAACAGCTCGACGACGTGCAGATCAACGGCCATGCCGTCGAGCGTTTACCCGGCAACCTGAATATGAGCTTTGCTTACATCGAGGGGGAATCGCTTTTGATGGGGCTAAAGGATATCGCCGTGTCCACCGGGTCCGCCTGTACTTCGGCAAGTCTGGAGCCTTCCTATGTGCTGAAAGCGATCGGCCTTGCCGATGAACTGGCCTACAGCGCGATTCGTTTCGGTTTGGGCCGCTTTACCAATGAAGAAGAGATCGATTACACCGTCAAACGGGTGGTCGAAGAAGTGGCTCGGCTGCGGCAGATATCGCCGCTGTACAAAGCTAAGAAAGGCCGGCAACAGCTGGTGAACGCCAAGCGATAGAGGGCTTCACTTAAGCCTTTGGTGTTTTTGACAGGAGAAAAATTATGGCGATGGGCGTGAGTGTGACCGAGAGGGCAGCGGCAAGAATCAAGGAATTGGCAGCCGCCGAGGACCGCGACGGTCAGTGGCTCCGAGTTAAAGTCGTCGGCGGGGGTTGCTCGGGTCTGCAATACAAAGTCGACTTCGATAGGCCCAAGGGCACCGATAAGATTTTCGAAAAAGACGGCGCCAAGGTTTTGGTCGACATGAAGAGCCTGCTGTATTTGACCGGCACAGAACTCGACTACAAGGACGAGCTGATGCAGTCGGGTTTTGTCTTCCAAAATCCCAACGTCAAAAAGGCTTGCGGTTGCGGCGCGTCGTTCGCCGTTTGAAAGAATAAATAAAGGATCAACATTTATGGCGTCCACTACTGTCGAAGATCTCGCCCAACGCGAATACAAGTACGGCTTTGTCTCGGACATCGAAGCCGATACCATGGCGCCGGGCTTGAACGAGGACGTGGTTCGGCTGATTTCGGCGAAGAAAAACGAACCGGATTTCATGCTTGAATGGCGTCTAAAAGCGTATCGCTATTGGACCAAGCTGGAGCAGGCCGACGCCGAACCGAAATGGGCGAAGATTCACTATCCGGCGATCGACTATCAAGCCGTGCGCTACTATTCGGCTCCCAAATCGCAGAACGATGGTCCCAAGAGCCTGGAAGAGGTCGACCCCGACCTGCTCGAGACCTACGCGAAGCTCGGTATTCCGCTCAAGGAGCAAGAGCGGCTTGCGGGCGTCGCCGTCGATGCCGTGTTCGATAGTGTTTCGGTGGCGACGACCTTTAAGGGCAAGCTCGCCGAGATGGGCGTGATTTTTTGCTCGTTTTCCGAGGCGGTGCATAATCACCCCGAGCTGATTCAAAAATATTTGGGCTCGGTGGTGCCCTATAGTGATAATTTCTTCGCCGCGCTCAACTCGGCGGTCTTCAGCGACGGTTCGTTCTGTTACATTCCCAAGGGCGTGAAGTGCCCGATGGAGCTGTCGACTTATTTTCGCATCAATGCGGCGGACACCGGCCAGTTCGAGCGCACGCTGATCATCGCCGATGAAGGCGCGACCGTGAGTTATCTCGAAGGCTGCACCGCGCCGATGCGCGACAAAAATCAGCTGCACGCCGCGGTGGTCGAGTTGGTCGCGCACAAAGACGCGCGGATCAAATATTCGACGGTGCAAAACTGGTATCCGGGGGATAAAGAAGGCAAGGGCGGCATTTACAACTTCGTCACCAAGCGCGGCAAGTGTTTGGGCGACCGCGCGAAAATATCTTGGACTCAGGTAGAAACCGGCTCGGCGATTACTTGGAAATATCCTAGCTGCATCTTGCAGGGGGACGATTCGGTGGGCGAATTTTATTCGGTGGCGCTGACCAATAATTATCAGCAAGCCGATACCGGCACCAAGATGATCCATATCGGCAAGAACACCAAAAGCACAATTATTTCCAAGGGGATTTCCGCCGGCCATGGCCAGAACACCTATCGCGGCCTGGTGAAGATCATGAAAGGCGCCAGTGGAGCGCGCAACTATTCACAGTGCGATTCGTTATTGTTGGGCGATAAGTGCGGCGCCCACACGTTTCCTTATCTTGAAGTGTTGAACAACGCGTCTCAGGTCGAGCATGAGGCGTCGACGTCGAAGATCGGCGAAGATCAGCTTTTCTATTGCCGCCAACGCGGCATCTCGAATGAGGACGCGGTGAACCTTATCGTCAACGGTTTTTGCAAGCAAGTCTTCAAAGAACTGCCGATGGAGTTCGCCGTCGAGGCGCAGAAATTGTTGGGGGTAAGTCTTGAGGGCAGTGTTGGTTAATTGCCGAGCGCTTGCGTGAAGCCTATGGACGTTTACTTCGATAACAATGCCACCACTCGGGTGCTGCCGGAAGTCGCCGCGGCGATGCTGCCGTACTACACCGAGTTTTACGGCAATCCGTCGAGTATCCACCGCTTTGGCAGCGATGTCGGTCAGAAGATCGCCCAGGCCCGCGCCCAAGTGGCGGCTCTTCTCGGCGCCGCCGATCCGGTGGAAGTGCTCTTCACCAGTTGCGGTACCGAGGGCGATAACGCGGCGATCCGTGGCATGCTCGAAGCGCAGCCGGACAAACGACATATCGTCACAACCAAAGTCGAACATTCCGCGGTGTTGGGCTTGTGCCAGCATCTTGAGAAAAAAGGCTATCGGGTTACCTGGCTCAGCGTCGATCAGGACGGCGCGCTCGACTTGGCCGAATTATCCGCCGCGTTGTCCGACGATACCGCTCTGGTTTCGATCATGTGGGCAAACAATGAGACCGGGGTGATTTTTCCCATAAAAAAATTGCCGAGCTGGTCCGTGCTCAAGGCATTCCACTCCATGTCGATGCAGTTCAAGCGGCCGGTAAGATTCCGATTAATGTCAGCGCGCTGCCGGTCGATTTGCTGACGATATCCGGCCATAAATTTCATGCACCCAAGGGCATCGGCGCGCTGTATGTGCGCCGCGGTATCGCTTTCCCGCCGTTCATGATCGGCGGTCATCAAGAGCGCAATCGGCGCGCCGGCACGGAAAACGTTGCCGGCATCGTCGGCATCGGTGAAGCCGCCGAGATCGCCCTGGCTCGCATGGCCGCGGACAGTGAACATGAGAGAAAATTGCGCGATCGCTTGGAAGCGCTGCTGTTGGCTGCTTGTCCCGAGAGCCGAGTCAATGGCCGCAACCAAGAGCGGCTGCCGAATACCTTGAACATCAGCTTCCGTTATTTGGAAGGCGAGTCGATGCTGGTTCTACTAGACCAACAGGGGATTTGCGCTTCCACCGGCTCCGCTTGCACGGCCGGCTCCGCTGAGCCTTCGCATGTTTTGCGGGCGATGGACGTGCCGGCCGATTGGCTGCAGGGGGCGGTGCGCTTTAGCTTGAGCCGATTCAACAGCGAAGCGGAAGTTAATTATGTGAACGAAAAGGTGCCGGCGATCGTCCAACGCTTACAAGGGCTTTCGGCCCTGGGGCGGTTGGGCGGCCAACGCCGGCCGCCAGACGTACGCAGCGTTGCTGGCGCGCGTTAACAGTGAGGGGAAAACATTATGGGGCTCATGCAAATTCCGCGACGGGTCGATTACGGACTACGCGCGGTGATTTATTTGTCGGGCCAAGACCGCGAAAAATGTTGCTCCATTGCCGAGATTGCCAAACAGCAAGGCATGCCGCGCAAGTTTTTAGAAAAGATCATCCAAGACTTGATTCGCGGTGGTTTGATCAAATCGAAGCGCGGCTCCTGCGGCGGCTATGCGCTGGCGCGGGCGCCGGAGGAGATTTCTTTTAACGATGTGATCGAGGCGATCGACGGACCGATCATTGTCAACGC
>Ga0184628_10000868_pt1 | contig 15452 bp, 17 predicted proteins | sample PLM4_5_b1_FD_133149 | JGI IMG/M metagenome (GOLD analysis project Ga0184628, IMG submission 133149) | Groundwater sediment microbial communities from an aquifer in East River, Colorado, USA - PLM4_5_b1 | ecosystem: Environmental > Terrestrial > Soil > Riparian zone | place: USA: East River... | reverse complement strand
TCGTGATATGGCTACGGGTGCGGATAGCGGCAGCACTTCAGTCAGAACGGTTCGCCAGGCCCTTCGGGTTCTCAGGAACAAGTGGTCTATCAGCGGAACGACGATTACTTACACCAAGGAAGACGACTCGACTACGTCCCACACTGCCGCACTTACCGGAACTGCCGGGGCTGACCCAATAACCGCATCTGATCCTGCCGGGCCGTGATCGGTTTCAGGGGGCCAATCCCCTTTGTCTGGTTTGCGGGGATATTTACTGGTCCTCCCCCGCCAACAGTAGGGTTTAAGTCGGCGTTTGGCGGGTGGGTTGGTGGTGGTGGTGTTCCTGGTGGTGAAACCCCACCTGAACCACCTGTAATCCCGCCGATCATCGTTGTTCCGTCCGGGGTTAAGAGACGCTACCGCGTAAGACGCTCGGACTTCTCTACACAAGAGAACTACGAAATAGCCCTGAGAATGGCCCTGCAAGGGGCGCATTTCACGGTGCTCGAGCATGAAGAAGAGCCTCCAAAGCCGCCTGCCGAAATAAGTAGCGACTTATTCCAGCCGAAAGACAAGGGCAGGATTGCGGAGATGCTTGTAAGAGCCATTGAGGACGACTACCCGATAGGGACGCAAGAGCAAATATTAGCCCTGCAAAAACCGATGACTGAGATGGAATTATTGGCACTTTTCCTGACGATTGTGGAATGAACATACTCTGTGTTTTGAAGAGCGGGGGTGTCTACGACGCCTCATGGGTGGAGAAACTTAAACGAGGGGTCGAGAGGAACATCACTGTTCCCTACACGTTTAACTGCCTCTCCGATGTTGAGGTTGAGGACAGGATTCCACTCAAACACGACTGGCCGGGTTGGTGGTCGAAGATCGAGCTATTCAACGTCATAACAGGCCCGACGCTATACTTGGACCTGGATACGGTGATTACGTCGAACATAGACGAGTTTACCGACTTACCCTACGACTTCGCCATGCTGGAGAACTTCAACGAACCCGAGACGGTAGGTTCCGGGGTGATGTGGTTCAGGAAACCGCTTACCGCTGTCTATGACCGATTTGTGCAAGACCCGGATCGAATCATTGAGCACTACGAGCGGGTAAAGATTGGCTCTTACCGTGGCGATCAGGCGTTCATCTTCGACACCTTAGACCGCGAAGTGGACAAGCTGAAAAGCCCTGCTTTACGTTCCTACAAGCGGCATTGCAGGGGCGGTCTCCCTGAAGGCACTGCAATTGTGTGCTTTCACGGCAGACCGAGACCCACTGAAATTAACCCCGATTGGATGCAAAAACACTGGACATGACAGACGCAGAGAAATTGGCAAGGGGCGAGAGCGCAAAACGCATTCTAGCCGACCCGCTTGTTATAGAGGCATTGGCAACGATTGAAAGTGAGGTGGTCGAAACCATGCTGTCCTGCCCGCAACGCGACGATGAAGGCATGAGACGGCTCCAGTCTATAGCGATCCAGGCCCGCAAGTTCAAGGGCATCCTGCAAGGCTGCATTGAAGCTGGAAAACTTGTTTCAAACGACCTTAAAGAACGTGAATCGCTAATGAAGCAGGTGGTTAGCCGATTCAGGTAGTGCCCCTTGTGAAAGGGGATTTTCCTAGCACTAAAAAGGAGTTGTAATGGACGTAGTACCGTTGAGCCAATCGCCCAAGGGCGAAGCTTCGCCAGTGGAAATGATTTCGGCGTTGTTAGACGCAGAAAGAGTAACCCCAGATGAACCCAAGAAAGAGCCGGAAGCCGCGACGCAACCAGAAACGGACGTTGAAGAACCCGGCAACAATGCCCAGGTGGAGGGGGGTGATGCAGAGCCTGAAAGGGCGGTTGCTGAAATTCCTCTTGAACAACTCGAAGCAATCGAGGTCGAGACCACCTACAAAGGGGTAGATGGGAAGGATGTAACCGAGAAGCTTCCCATCAAGGCGCTTCGTGAAGGTTACATGCGCCAGCAGGATTACCAGAGAAAGACTGCGGAAGTCGCACGGCAGCGCGATGAAGTGGGCGAAAAGACGCGCCAAGCCATAGACGGTGAACGAACGCAGTACATGCAGCAACTCCAGCAACTGGAGGCCGCGTTAATCGACTCCGTAGCCCCGGAATTGAAGAACGTAGATTGGAACCATCTCTCCACGAACGACCCGTTTGAATACGTCAAACTTCGCAATCGTGCAGACCAGGTAAGTCAAGCGCTCACCAACATCAGATCCAAACAAGCGGAAGTCAAAACCAAGATTGAGGCCGACCAGCGCCAAGCCTTGCAACAGGCAGCGCAAAAGACGTGGGCAACTCTTGAGTCCGACATCCCCGGCTGGAACGAATCCCTCTACAAAACGCTAATGTCATCCGGCGAGTCAGTCGGATACAAGCAAGAGGAAGTCGCTTCGTGGGTTGATGCCAGAGCAATCAAGCTGCTGCATAAAGCACACCTTTATGACCAGATGGAATCTGGTAAAGCGGCGGCAGACAAAAAAGTGGTCAACGTTCCGAAGGTCGTAAAGCCCGGTGCAACTCAAACCGTTCCGAAGGCGGTTCAACAAAAGAACAACGCGATGGAAAGACTGCGTAAAAGCGGTCGGGTTGATGATCTTGCGGCGATGTTGTCCGCATCCATCAAATAAGGAAATAACATGGCAACTCCAACAGGTGCATATCAGACCTACCAAGGCGGCGGCTCCAGCGGCACAGGACTCGGCAACCGGGAGGATCTGGAAGATGCGTTTTACATGATTTCGCCTACTTCGACGCCGTTTCTTACGATGTGCGCGCGAGGAAAAGCGGACGCGGCGTATCACGAATGGCTGACTGATACCCTCTCAACTGCTGGCAACAACATCCAGATTGAAGGTGACGATGCCACGGCAGTAGGCAACAACAACATTACCTCGGTTCCTCCGGTCAGGATGGGTAACTACATCCAGAACTCGGCCAAGACTGCGGTAGTGACCGACGACCAGGAAGCAGTAACTTCCGCTGGCAACATCAACCGCATGGCGCATCAGGTTGCGAAGCGCATGGCAGAACTCAAGCTCGACATGGAGTTCGCCCTTACGCAGAACAACAAATCGAGCGCTGGTTCAGCGACGGTAGCCCGTCAGCTTGGCTCTCTTGAGTCGTGGCTGTGGGGTAGCCGTGTTGCGTCTGGTGTTGGCGCGAGTCACACCTTGGCGGCTGCGACGTTGGGCAACTCAATATCAGTAGGCAGCACAGAGGCTACAACGCCTTCGTTTGCTTCCCTGGTGGTGGGTGGCCCTACGGATTCAAGCTCCACCAATGCGTTCACCGTAGCTGCCTTGAAAGCGGTTATCAAAAACTGCTGGGTGTCTGGTGGCGACCCGCAGATCATCATGGTTGGCGGTGCTACCAAACAGGTGGTGTCTGGCTTTACGGGTATAGCAACACTCTACCGTGAGGCGGGCAAGACCTCCAAGGGCACTGCGATCATCGGTGCGGCTGACCTGTATGTCTCCGACTTCGGGGAACACAGGGTTATACCAAACCGTAACCAGCGCAACCGCACTGTGTTCGTGCTGGATATGGACTACTGGAGCGTTGCGTATCTCCGCTCGGTCAATCAGAAAGAGATTGCCCGAACGGGTTCGGCAATGAAACGGTTCATCGACGTGGCTTACACCCTCGTTGCAAGGAACCCGGCTTCCAGCGGCAAGATTTCAGACGTTACGCCGTAACCACTAGGGACGGAGGGGCCTAACAAGCCTCTCCGTTTTGCTATGCAATCCAAAGAACTAATTGCCTACGACGCATTAAACGGCATTGCTCAGTACCATCACTACGACTCCGACACTGGAGACTCGACCTTTGAGTCCATTGGAGACGCGGGGCCGGTATTGGAGCAGAACAAGGTTCTCGCCAACGAACCCGAAGTCTGGAAGCGTGGGGTCAAGCAGGAGTTTGTCCTCTACGCGTCCATTCCTACCATCCTGCAAATGAAGTGGCTGGTTGAAGAGGGGATCGACGTTTACAAGAAAGAACACGCGCACAGGGTCTCAAAGAAGCTTGAAGATCCCGAGTATCGCTATCTCAAATGCACGACTCACAGACACCTAATGCTCGCCCATGATTGAACCTCAAGCCCAGCTACCCCCTGAAGTCCCGCCCCAATTAGCTAGGGGCGAATTCCTCCGGCAGAAGGGGCAACTGGATGAGGCAATGAGGGAAGCGGTTTCCTACCTCAACGATCACTTCGACGACGTGGTTGGACTGATGTTGGCCGCGAACATCATGGTGGACGCTGAACGGCTTGGGATGGCTCAAGCCCTTCTCAAGCGAGTCGTTCAAATCAAACCGGACTTAGCCGTGGCCTGGAACAATCTGGGCATCTGTTACCGGGAAGGGGCAAATCTGGAAGAAGCCGAAGCGCTGTTCTTCCGGGGTTTGAAGCTGGACCCTAACGACGCTGCTCTACACAGTAACTTGGGGCAACTTTACAACAACACCGCTCAACCGACCCTAGCCCTAAAGCACTTGAATAGGGCCATTCAGTCAGACCCCGGAATGCCGGAAGCCTTCTATAACCGCTCGCTGGCGAACATCTCTCTACGGAACTGGAAAGAGGGCTGGGCTGATTTCGACGCTACTTTAGGGATGGGGAAGATTCGTAAGGAGCGAGTTTACGGGATGATTCCCCGCTGGAACGGGATAGAGGGGAAATCTCTAATCGCCTTTGGCGAACAGGGGTTGGGTGATGAAATCGCCTTTGCATCTTGCGTTCCTGATCTGGTCAAGCAAAACAAAGTTGTCCTCGAATGCGACCCGAAACTCTGGGGCTTGTTCAAACGCTCCTTCGGTCTGGAGACGCACGGCACGCGGTATCAGGACCGGCTGGGTTGGCTGCACGACAAAGAGACACACAAACTGAGGAAGTTTGACGGGGCGATAGCCTTTGGGTCTCTCCCTCAGTATTACAGAAACTCCACAGAAGCATTCCCCGGAACCCCCTACCTGCAAGCCGATCCGCTTAGACGCATCCAATGGCGGGCCGCTTTGGACGCTTTAGGCCCTAAGTTGAAGGTCGGGATCACCTGGACGGGTGGAAACAAGAACACCGGAAAAGCCAGACGCTCGGTAGAACTGGACGATCTTTTACCAATATTGAGACAAGACGCGACCTTTGTAAGCCTCCAGTACATGGACTGCCCCGAGGTGGACGTTCTACAAAGAAACCACGGCATTCAGGTACACCACTGGAAGCACGCTACACAAACCGCAGACTACGACGACACCGCTGCTTTGGTAGCTGAACTCGATCTGGTCATCAGCGTTACCACTGCTGTTATTCACCTCTCCGGTGCTTTGGGTAAGAAGTGCTGGGTGATGGCTCCCAAGTCTCCACGGTGGTTCTACGGCGTTACGGGTGAGGATTTGCCTTGGTATAAATCGGTGAAGCTCTACCGGCAAAAGCAGAAGTGGGTGGATGTGATAGCGAAGATTGCCACAGACCTTAGAACCCTGATTATGGAGCGCTGATGGCAATCACAACCTACGCACAGTTGCAGACCGCCGTAGCCCGATGGTTGTATGGGTCTGACGCTGCTACTCCAACGACTGGCGGTATCCCCAGCACCATAGACGACCTCATCACGATTGCCGAAGCGAGGATCTTCAGAGAGGCACGTACCAAGGACAACGAAGCGGCTATCAGTGAAGTGATGACGGCGGGGGTTGTTGCGGTTCCTTCTGATTACGTCTCCATGAAGTTCGCCTATGTGGATGGGACTCCCGTTCAGACATTGGAAGGCCGGACTGCTGAGTGGATTTACAGCAACTACGGCACACGGACTTCCACTGGCAAGCCGCAGTTTATGAGCCGGGAGAGAAGTAACTTTATCTTCGGGCCTTACCCGGATTCCGGTTATTCCATGATAGGCGTCTATTACAAAAAGCTCGGTGCGCTATCAACGGTTGCTCACGCCTTGTTCACCAACAACCCGGATTTGTACCTGTTCGGATGCCTTGCCGAAGCAACGATTCTGATAGGCCGGGACGACCGCATTCAGTTATGGGAAGCGAAGTATCAAGCGATTTTGAGCTTGGTTAACGGAATAGATAGAGCCTCTGAATCCAGGGGTTCGTTACAGATGAGGCCCGGATGAACGTAACGCCTGAAATTAGAGCGCGTCTTGAGAAGGTTGCAAACATGCCGGTAACTGCGTTCGTGTGCCACTACCTGCTGAACGGGGAGATCCATACCGAAGCGTGCGCTATAGAGCGCTCTGAATTGGAACAATTGGAGAACAAAATTGGCTGATACTACCTATGTAGACAATACCACTCCAATTACTGCGGACACGATGAATGACCTGAATCGTCTGCACTATACGATTCTGGGAGATCCGGCCACACTCGCAGCGTTAAAGACAACGCTCAACTGTATCCAGCTTGGAACGGCTCAGGCTTCGACCTCCGGGACTTCGATTGATTTCACCAGCATTCCATCCGGCACCAAGCGAATCACGATCAACTTTACCGGGGTTTCCACGACCGGGACGGATGTTTACCTGATCCAGATAGGCGACTCTGGCGGGATAGAGACCAGTAGTTATCTGGGTGCCGGGGTTGAGATTCTCGGCGGGACTTCATTGCAAGCCTCAACGGGTTTTCCTATCGGCAGCACGATGGCCGCTGCTGGCACGCATAGCGGGGTTGTGATTTTGAACCTTGAGAATGCGAGCACCTTCCGGTGGACGTGTCTGGGGTTGGTAGCGAGAGCCGATGCAGTTCAAGTCAAAGCGACGGCTGGATGGAAAGCGCTATCAGCGATGTTAGACCGGGTTCGCATTACGACCTCGGGAGGAACGGACACATTCGACGCGGGCGAGATCAACATCAGCTATGAGTGAGGCATTTCGCATCTCACTTGCGGGAAGTGTCAACAGCCGTGTTGTTACTCCTACATCCCTATCCCTGCATACCAGTGTGGTCGGTGTTGCGATTGTGGGTCTGGCTATCGTTGGAGAGTCAGGAGTCACGAACAACAAAGACCAGCGCTTTGTTAACTGCTTCACCGAGACGGTAACGAACCCTTTCACAGGTCAAAAGACACGCTACCTTGTTAAGAGACCGGGCTTCGCTGCTTCCGGTTTGACACCCCAAGCTGGAAGCATCGGTAATGAGATTCTGATCTGGACAGGGGCTTCCAGCAAGATCATCAGTGCCTTTGGAGCGACTCATTCCAGTATCTACGATTCTGCTACCCAACTGGCAACGAACAACGCCGACACCACCAAGATTACCGGGTTGGCGAGAAGCATCACAGAGACCGATTTAAGCGGCACTGCAACAATTACCATTGCCTCTACCGACTCTACGGCTTGGTATTACCAGACTGCCGGTACGGTCACCAAGATTGCCGATGCGGACTTTCCTGGCAATGCGGGGTTTACTACTGTCGGTGGCATCGCCCACATGGACGGGTTCGCCTTCATCATGGACACTCGGGGAAGAATCTGGAACTCCGATGTCAACAGCGTTACGGCATGGACTTCTACTTCATTTATTTCTGCCAACTCCTACCCTGATGCGGGCAGGGGTGTAATTAGACTTGGCACTTACATTGTCGCGTTTGGAAGCGATTCGGTTCAGTTCTTCAGGAATGCCGGGAATATATCCGGCTCCCCTCTGGAACGGGTAGAACCCATGACACTCAAGATAGGGTGCATCAGTTCAGATGCCATTACAGAAGTAACCGGAACGATATTCTGGGCGGGGTCTGGGCCTCAAGGTGGCATAGCGATATACACGCACAACGGCTCTACCGCGCAAAGAATCTCAGTGCCGGAAGTCGAGAGCGCTTTGCTCCTAGCAGGCACTTCCAATATCAGTCTTGCGGCTACTAAGTTCTACGGTCGTTCGTTCGTTCTGGTTCAAGCATCAACTCTCACTTACGCCTACTGCATTGAAGAACAGGCTTGGCATGAGTGGGCGAGCACAACCCCACTTTGGTACAAGTCGGCGGGTGTTTCCTCTGGAACTCAGGTCACCTACGCCATCAGCAAAAGCTCAACGAGCGGCAAGATATACATCATCAATCCTGCTGCTTTGACCTTTCAGGATGACGGGGTGGCGTTCTTTGCTATTGCCCAACTTGCCCGTATTGGCGAGCCTTACCAGCTAACGACTTGGGATGAGATCAACATAGACGGAGACACCGAACCCATCTCATCCATTGTGTCTATTTCAGCGAGTGATAACGACTACGTTTCCAGCAGTGTTCTTGGGACCATAGACCTGAACGTAGTCCCGCGACTTCCGTTAAGACGCATGGGGAGTGCATTTCAACGCAGTTGGATACTCACCAATTCCACGAATAGCCCGATGAGGATTAAAGACCTCGTTGGGCGCAAAACGATGGGCACATGAACGACCTAGACGACCGCCCTTTAGCTCTTTATTCATGGGCGGCGCTAAACCTTCTGGGGCAGGATAAAGAAGCTGCGCCGAGACGCAAGCCCAGAGCAATATCAGCAACAACCAGCATCAACCCGATAGACCGGGAGCACGATGTAGATTGCACTAGCGCTCCGGTCACGCTTACTCTGGAAACAGCGGTTGGTTGTGATGGTCGCTGGCACGTCTTTAAAAAGACGGATTCCGGCAGTAACGCGATGACCATTGCTGCCGGGGCTGGGGAGTTGATAGAGGGTGCTGCAAGTGTCAACACGACCGTGCAGGGTATCACCTTCATGGTGTGGTCTACCGGTGCCACATGGAGATCGGTAGTACTCGCTCCTGGCACTGCGCCGGGTGTTGGCACGGTTACGAGCGTTGGACTGGCTTTACCTACGAGTGTCTTTGACATTTCTGGCTCGCCTGTTACCAGCAGCGGGACACTCACGGCTACGTTCGATACTCAGAGTGCGAATACTCATTTCTCTGGGCCGACCTCCGGGGGCGCGGCAACACCGACATTCAGGGCGTTAGTCACCGCAGACTTGCCTGCTGGAACCGGGACCGTAACGAGTGTTGCGCTTGCTTTACCGACCAGCGTATTTGATATATCGGGTTCTCCGGTTACTGGGACCGGAACGCTAACAGGTACGTTCGACACACAATCGGCTAACACCGTATTTGCAGGACCGACTACGGGTAGCGCCGCTACTCCCGCTTTCAGGGCGCTGGTGACGGCTGACACAGATGGAAAAGTAAAGTTTGAAGGCCAGTACCTTCTTGGCGACCAGACCACCGCGTTAACGACAGGCACTAAGTTAACGGTTAGATGGCGCGGCATGACGCTAACCGAGGTTCATACGTTCCTTGCAACTGCTGGGACCGGGGCCACGACTTTCGACCTTAAAGACGATGGCACATCAGTATTTTCTACCAAGCCATCCATAGACTCAGGGGAAAAGACCAGCACCACAGGAACGGCGGCTGTTATCAGTAACCCGACCATCGGGGATCACTCTGAAATGACGATGATTCTGGATGCTGTCGGGACGGGTGCTGCTGGGTTCGGCTTTAACTTTACCTTCGTTCGCATCCCGTAATGTGGATATGTGTTGCGCCGCAAGTTACCGCTGGCGCTGATGTTTGCGACCCTGACACTTGGGAATACTACTCGGCACCAGATACCAACACTTGGGTTTCTGTCACTGTCGGGCTTGATCTATTCGTAGCGATAGCCAACGAAGGCGGCACAGGGCAAGACACCGCGCACCTGATTATGACCTCGCCGGACGGTCAAACATGGACCGAACAGGCGACGACTACATCGGGTGGGTTAAACGCTGACGAGTGGCAATGTATCTGCTTCTCAATTGGAAGCGAGAGGTTCTGCGCGGTTGCGGAAGATGGGACGGACGGGCGTGTCATTACATCCGATGATGCAACCACATGGACATACCAAGCTTCTCCGGGCAACGGCTGGAACGCAGTAGTCAGCAATGACAGCACGACCTTTGTTGCCGTAAGCACGTTCAACTCCGGTAGAGACACGATGCGCTCTACCAACAACGGGGTTACGTGGAGTGGGTCTGATAGCGGAATAGACCACGGCACGCGCTGGAACGGCATGGCCTACAACGGCACGGACACAATGATTGCCGTTGGACAGACCGGGGGTGGAAGTACCACTCTAGTCAGGTATTCGACAGACGATGGGTCGAGTTGGACCGGGGCTACTTCCGGTGTTCCTGCCAATGAATGGATGGCGGCGTGCTGGTCTCCGACTTTCAGCAAGTTCTATGCGTGCGCTCAAACGGGATCAGCGAATCGGGTTATGTCCTCTCCTGATGGCATCACCTGGACCGCTCTGGACACGACCGGAATGGATCAGTCATGGAAAGGCATCACAGAGGGTGATGGAACGATAGTCGTAGTCGGAGATGACGACACGCTTCTAGTCTCGTTCGATGGTTCTACCTTCGAGGTTCGCAACGCTCCGGGCAGTCAGAACTGGAATAGCGTCGCGTTCCTTACGGGTGTCGGCTTTGCAGCAGTTTCTACAAATCACGATGTAGTCGCCGCACCTTTTGATGTATCTCGCGTAATGATGGCTCCTTGTTAGGTGTCGGTAGCCGGACTCGATTCCGGCAACCTCTCGCTACCGATTCAGTGAATCGTCCCTAAGCGGGAGGTAGATTAGGGCTAACCCGCGCGTGCTTTCGCGCCGCACCGACGACAGAATTATAAAGGAAACCTATGGCAATAGTCAGAGCAATTAGAAACCCGAACTCCCAAGCATCCCTATACGGGAACACGTCTCCGGGGGATTGGAACGCCCAGGAGCAGGACTTCTTCATCCAGAACCCGGATGGAACCTACTCCGACAAGCAGGGTAACCCGGTCGATTTCTCCAAACTGGTAGAGCAAAGCTACCAGAATGCAGATGGTATCCAAGGCGGGCAGGCTATCTACCAAGACCCGTCAACTTTCGTTCGGGCCGAAAACCCCGCGTGGTGGGATGAATTCGTAAGGTCCCAAGCAGGAGGGGTGGATTACGCTGATAGCAACATCTACAGCAACCCGCAGTTGAACCAATTGAATACAGACGTTCAGCAGCAATGGCAGGACAAGTACCGGCCTAACCGGAACTCTGGGAACCTGCTTACAGACCTCGTAAAGATATTCGGGCCTGCTATTGCCCTTGGCACTGGTCTGGGGGTAGGACTACCGGCGTTGTTTGGTGGTGGTGCTGCGGCGGGTGCTGGGGGTGGTTACGCTGCTGCTGACGCCCTTGGTCTATCTCAAATGGGGCAGGCGGCGGGACTGTCAGGGAACGCTCTAGCCGACTTCGTGGCGAGCGGTGGCACCTTGGGGTCAACTGCGGCTGGAGGTGGCGGTATAGGCTTTGGTGCGCTGTCGGATGCGACATCAACGGCATCCAATGCTTTCGACCCGTCAATGCTCAACGATACCAGCGTTGCAGCCCCGGCTCCGGGGGTTGAGATTACCCCTTACAACCCTGCCGCCAGTGGTGTGCCGGGGCTTGGCAATCCCTTAATAACCGGGACTGCGTTATCGGCAGGACTTCCAGCAGGAGCATCGACTTTGGCTCAACAACTTGCAAAAGGCGGGTCTGGTGCGTCAACACTGCAAAAGATATTCGATGGCACTGCTAGTGCGTCAGATATTGCCAGCCTGCTCGGTACGATCGGCGCAACAGGTCTGGGTGCTTACAGTGCCAATCAACAAACCAACGACCTCAAAGACCTGAACCAGCAATACATGGGCTTCGGTGCTCCATCTCGAGCGCGGTATGAGGCTTCCTTTCAGCCGGGGTTCAACATCGGGCAAGCGGACCCAGCTTTCCAAGCACTGAAAGACCAGACCTCGGAGGGACTGCTACGCAAGCTGTCTGCACAAGGTAATCCATTCGGCAACCCCGGTGGCCTGATCGAAGCCAACAAACAGATCGGGGCTTCTCTGGATGCGCCGTGGTTGCAAAACTATCGCAATCAGAATGCCAGTACCGGAGGATTCGGAGCGTTCAACACCGCAGCCCCCGCAGCGGCTACGGCTGCAATAGGAAGCCAAGGCGGGGCGCTAACGAACATCGCCGGGGGTATATCAGACATCCTCAATCCGAAGCCCGCAGGGCTGACTCTGGACGATCTGAGGCGGCTCATAGGTAGCAGCAATGGAGGACTACCGTAATGGATGACTTTAACCTACCACGTGGCCCCCTGAGTGCTTATCTGGGTGTCAGAGACGCAAATCAAAGAGCGGGATTGCGGGATACGCAGAACGCCGCTGGGTTGATGGGGATACTCCAGCACGCCCAACAGATGAAAATGCAGCAACAGGATATGCAGGATAACGAAGCAATCAAGGGAATCCTGTCTCAGTCCAACGGGAACATTGAAGCTGCGATACCACAACTCGCCAAGATTGGCCCTAAAGGCATGGCGGTTGCTGGACAGTTAGCCCAAGTTCAGCAGCATATGCTTGCAGGGCAGCAGGCGCAAAAGCTTGCAGACTTCAATTCCACTATGGGGCGTTTTGCCACACCCGCGACTCCGGGTAGTGCGTCTCCCCCTGATGATCAAGGCGGCGGTCCTGCCATGCCAGCGCAACCGGCTGGGTTCGACATGCGCGCGGCTATTAAAGCGAAGGTCAGGGCTGGACTGTTAGACCCTATCGCGGCTCAGAAAGAACTGGACGCGATGAGTAAGCCGGTCTCTGTTGGCCGTGGTGGATTGGCGATTCCAGATGCCAATTCTCCTGGTGGGTACAGATTGATGACGCCCCCGGCATCTCCCGCGCCGCAATCAACATTGGCAAAACTTTTGTCTGAGCGAGACGCTTTACCGCCCGGAGATCCGAAACGCAAGGCATACGAAAACGCGATTGCAAAGACGACCACCCACGCCCCCGCAGCCAACTCCAACGTAAACATCGTTCAGGAGAGGGAGGAAAGCAAGGCGGTCGGAAAGTACTACGGAGAGAGGTACAAAGATATTCAAGAAGCGGCTTTCAACGGGCAGGCCAAGGTCAACACCCTGAACCGCATGGATCAACTCCTTGAAGGTGTGGAAACTGGACGGTTAACCCCATTAGGAACTGAAATAGCCGCGATGGCTGCGAGCCTTGGTTTAAAGATAGATAAAAACTTAGGGCCAAAGCAAGCCGCGACTGCGTTGGGCAATGAGATTGCTCTACAGAACAGAAACCCCGCTGGCGGTGCTGGGATGCCGGGGGCATTGTCAGACAAGGACAGGGAATTCCTGTTACAGATGGTGCCCGGTCTAGGGACGACGCCAGAAGGACGCAAGGAAATCATCAGCACTGCAAAACAGCTTGCAACCAGAGACCAGCAAATAGCCAAGATGGCTAGGGACTACCGGCAGAAGAACAAAACCATAGACGAGGGGTTCTTTGAACAAGTGTCTAAATTCGCTGATGCCAACCCGCTGTTTGACGTGAAGGAAACCCCTAAACCCGCTAGGCGAGCGACTGACACTTCCGCTGGTAAATGGTCGGTGGTCAGATAATGGCAGAGCAAATATACAAGGTAAGAGATCCGACCGGCGCTCTCAGGGAAATCAAAGGCCCTGAAGGCGCGACGGACGACGAAGTAATAGCCCAAGCGCAAGCGTTATTCAGCGCCCCGGAGGTAAGCACCGGCAAGAAGTCTGTGAATTGGGCGAATGAAACCATAGCCACTGCCGTTGATGCGTTCCCAAACTTTCCATCCAATGTAATGAACCTTGGCAGGGCTGTTGCCGGAACTCTTGCCCCTCCTGTTGGGACTCCGCTACCGCAGGGTGGTGTTCAAGGGCAACCGCCACTGCTGCAACCTGCCCCCGATCTAGTACGGCGCGGCATGGAATCTGCTGGGTTCATAAAACCCGGTATGGAACCCGTTGGAACTGGTGAGAAGTTCCTGAAGGCCGGTATTCAAGCCGGGGTTAGTGGGTTGATGAATCCAGCGAAAGTCGCGCAAGTGCCGGTCAACGCCCTCTATTCCACAATGGGCGGGCTTACGGCTGAAGGCGTGAATCAAGCGACCGATAACCCAGCGTTAGCTACTGTTGCTGGTATGGTATTCCCTGCTGCTGTTCAGAATCGCGTAAACAATGCCACTGCCCAAGTGCGCCGGGCTGGTGTAACGCAAAGCCAGAACGCGGTTAAGGATGAGACGTTAGACAACGCTAGAGCAGCGGGCTACGTGGTTCCTCCTTCGACTCAGAACCCATCCTTCACTAACAACAGGCTTGAGAGCGTTGCTGGGAAAGCTGCCATCAAGCAAGAGGCTGGAATCCGAAACCAGCAAATCACCAACAAGCTCGCCGCTGAAGAACTCGGTTTCCCAGAAGGCACCCCGATAACTGAAGGCAAGCTTACCAGCTACCGGGATTCAGTCTCAGGGCCGTACCGAGAAGTGGTCGCTATTTCTCCATTGGCCGCTAAAACACTTGAAAAACTCAAGCAAGCGCGGTCAGACGCCACTGAGTATCACAGGTTCTATGAGCGCACTGCGGACCCCAGCGCATTGAAGAAGGCAAAAGGGTTCGACAACAACGCACAACTGTATGAGCGCGTGCTGGAGAAAATCGCTACCAGAGCTGGAAAACCGGATCTGGTAAACGAACTGCGGGACGCGAGAGTTCAGATAGCAAAGTCTTACGCTATCGAGCGGGCAATGAATGTGGGGGATGCCAACATCTCTGCACCAGCGCTGGGAAGGATGCTTGATAAAGGTATCCCGCTAACCGGCAATCTCAAAACCATAGCAAGCTTCGCTGAAGGCCCAGGCAGGCAGTTTGTTACCGAGGGGGCAAGAATCCCGTCTCCGGGTGTGAGTGCGAGCGAGATGTATGCCTCAGCTGGTATGGGCGCTGCGGGTAATGCGATTGCCGGGCCTGCTGGACTGATGGCGGCTGGGTTCCCATTGGTGAGGGGGCCAATGCGAAGCATGATGCTATCTCAACCCTATCAAAACACGCTTGGTACTCCGAATTACTCCGCTGGCATGGGCGCTAACTTGTTATCGCTGCTACCGCAACAGAGAAGACTGGACTCCTTACTTCAGGGGTTATCCATAGGAAGATCTTTCAACGAGGAACCAAAATGACCATACTAGGACTGCTCGTTTTAGCGTTAGGCGTTAACTTAAAGGAAATCACATGACTATCGGATTTATTTTTTGGTTGCTAATGATTTTGTGGCTGATCTTCGGTTTCGTTTATTTACGCGGAACAGAGAAGTGGCCTTTCGCTGCTGGCAGCGGTTTTATGTTTGTGCTGTTGTTCATGTTGGGCTGGAAGGTTTTCGGTTGGCCGATTGCTGGATAAAAAGCAATGGCCCCACCTGAAAACAACGGGGAAGTAGAAGCCAAGTGGGGAGACAAAAGCATACGCCTGCGCGGCTACGATGCGATTGTTTTGATGTCGGTTGGCATGGCCGCAATCGTCATCTTTTTCCTGATCGACATGGCGAACGAAGTCAAGAAAAGCAACGGCGTGGTGTTGGTAGCGGTGCAGCAG
>Ga0184628_10000866_pt1 | contig 15467 bp, 16 predicted proteins | sample PLM4_5_b1_FD_133149 | JGI IMG/M metagenome (GOLD analysis project Ga0184628, IMG submission 133149) | Groundwater sediment microbial communities from an aquifer in East River, Colorado, USA - PLM4_5_b1 | ecosystem: Environmental > Terrestrial > Soil > Riparian zone | place: USA: East River... | reverse complement strand
CTGGTGCATCTGCGGCGTGACCACGATCCAGCGCGCGATCGGCTCGAGCCACGGCGGCAGCGCGACATTGCTGTGATTGAACATCGAGGTGGCGTTGAGCAGCACTTCGAAGATCAGCACCGCTAGCGCCGGTACACCGAGCGCCGCCACCGCCGCCATCTTGATCGCCAGCGACAACAAGATTTCCAGCGGATGAAACCGCACACCGGTGGTGACGTCGATATCGAGATCGGCGTGATGCATGCGATGTAGCCGCCACAGCGCCGGCACATGATGAAAGACGATGTGCTGAACATAGATGACGAGATCGAGCGCGATCACGCCGATCAGGATCGAAGCCCATTCCGGCAAGCCGATGAGATTGAACAGGCCCCAGCCCCGGCTGGTCACGATCAGCGCCACCCCTACCGCCGCGGTAGGCACCAGCAACCGCACCGCCACAATGTCGACTGCCAAAATGCCGAGATTGCCCGGCCAACGGGGCGCGCGGCCGACGATGAGTGCCCGCCGAGGCGCCTGCCATTCCCACAGCGCCATGCCGCCGAAAACTACGGCGGCGCCGGCGACGCGAACGGCGATTTCCAGGCTGGGGGACATGGATCCTTGTCTTGCCCTTGGCTTGCAACCGGGCGACTTAATAACACGTTCGACCTGCCAGCGTTGCCGCTCCCGCGCCGCCCTGTTAAGCCTTAAGAATCGGAATAAGGGCCGCCAGCCGGGCGGCCGCGCGGAAGGCGTGAGCGCAACGCATGGACTATTTCCTCCAGCAGTTGATCAACGGCATTGCGCTCGGCTCGATCTATGGACTGATCGCCATCGGCTACACGATGGTCTACGGCATCATCGGCATGATCAATTTCGCCCACGGCGACATTTTCATGGTGGGCGCCTTCATCGCGCTGATCGCGTTTCTCTGCCTCGTCGCCATCGGCGTCAGCGCGGTGCCGCTCGCGCTGTTCCTGGTGTTGTTGATCGCTATGGCACTGGCCGCGCTCTACGGCTGGACAGTCGAGCGCTTCGCCTATCGGCCGCTGCGTCATTCGTTCCGGCTCGCGCCGCTGATCTCCGCCATCGGCATGTCGATCATCCTGCAGAATTTCGTGCAGATCGCCCAGGGTGCGCGCGTCAAGCCGCTGCCGCCGCTGATCGAGGGCGGCCACACGCTGGTTGAGGGTGCGAATTTTGCGGTGCGACTGTCCAATGTGCAGATCTTGATCGTGGTGACGACACTCGTTCTCATGCTGGGCTTTACCTGGCTGATCGAGAAAACGCGGCTCGGCCGCGACATGCGCGCCTGCGAGCAGGACGCGCGCATGGCCGCCCTGCTCGGCGTCGACATCGACCGCACCATCTCGCTGACATTCGTGATCGGAGCGGCGCTCGCCGCCGTCGCCGGCATTATGTACTTGCTGTACTACGGTGTGGTCGATTTCTTCATCGGCTTCGTCGCCGGCGTCAAAGCCTTCACCGCCGCCGTGCTCGGCGGCATCGGCTCGCTGCCGGGGGCCATGCTCGGCGGCTTGCTCATCGGCCTGATCGAGACCTTCTGGTCGGCCTACTTCTCCATCGAATACAAGGACGTCGCCGCTTTCGCGGTCCTCATCGTGGTACTGATCTTCCTGCCGACCGGAATTCTCGGCCGCCCCGACGTCGAAAAGGTCTGAACGGCCGGAGGGCGCGCGTGTCGCAAGAGGCCGAACTTCAAAAACCACCCCGCGTCGATGTCGTCGCCGCGCTCAAAAGCGCGCTGCTCGCGGCGCTGCTGGCGTTCGGCCTGTTCGCCCTGCTGGTGGGCGTTCGCACCGATCAGGGGCCGACCGGCGCGCTGGTGATATCGCAACGTTTTGAGGATGTGGCGTGGCTGGTAGCGGTGGTGTTCGCCGGCAGTTTCCTGCGCGCGCTCACCTTCGGCGACCGACCGCTCGACCTTGCGCGCTACCTCCCCGCCGGCGTCAAGGCGGCCGGCGAGCGGCTCGACCGTTTCGGCGGTTTCGCGCTGCTCGGCTTTGCGCTCGCGGTGCCGATTATTTTTTATCACAACCGCTACATTCTCGATCTCGGGATCCTGGTGTTGACCTATGTGATGCTCGGTTGGGGACTCAATATCGTGGTCGGCCTCGCCGGCCTGCTCGACCTCGGCTATGTCGCGTTCTACGCGGTCGGCGCCTATGCCTACGCGCTGCTGGCGCAAAATTTCGGCTTCTCGTTCTGGATCGGGTTACCGCTCGCCGGTATCATGGCCGCGTTCTGGGGCGTGCTGCTTGGTTTTCCGGTGCTCCGCCTGCGCGGCGATTATCTCGCCATCGTGACGCTCGCTTTCGGCGAGATGATCCGCCTCGTCCTGCTCAACTGGCAAAGCTTCACCGGCGGACCCAACGGCATTTCCGGGATTCCGCGGCCATCGTTTTTCGGACTGCCGTTCATCGAGGGTGAAGGCGGTTTTGCCGAAGCCTTCGGGCTGGAATTCACGCCCACCCACCGCATCGTCTTTCTGTTCTACCTGATCCTGGCGCTGGCGCTGGTGACCAATTGGGTGACCATCCGGCTGCGCCGGCTGCCAATCGGCCGCGCCTGGGAAGCGTTGCGCGAGGACGAAATCGCGTGCCGCTCGCTCGGCATCAACACCACCAACACCAAACTCACCGCCTTCGCCATGGGCGCGATGTTCGGGGGTTTTGCCGGAGCGTTCTTTGCCACCCGGCAGGGCTTTATCAGTCCGGAATCTTTTGTCTTCATGGAATCGGCGCTGATCCTCGCCATCGTCGTGCTCGGCGGCATGGGCTCGCAGCTCGGCGTCGCGGTGGCGGCGCTGGTGATGATCGGCGGTTTCGAGCTGTTTCGCGAATTCCAGCAGTACCGCATGCTGGTATTCGGCACCGCCATGGTGGCGATCATGATCTGGCGGCCGCGCGGTCTGGTCGGCACCCGCGCGCCATCGGTGTATCTGACCGAGCGCAAGGCGATCTCCTCCAGCCTGACGCGGGAGGGACGCGGATGAGTACGCCGATCCTCGAGATCGAGCATCTCGCCATGCGCTTCGGCGGCCTGCTTGCCGTGCAGGATCTGTCGTTCGCGGCCCGGCGCGGCGAGATCACCGCGCTGATCGGCCCGAACGGCGCCGGCAAGACCACGGTGTTCAACTGCATCACCGGATTCTACAAGCCGACCGCCGGCATGATCCGGCTCATCGGCGACCACAAAACAATGTTGCTCGAACGGCTGCCCGATTTCCGCATCGCCAAACTCGCCAAGGTCGCCCGCACATTCCAAAATATCCGCCTGTTCCCGGGCATGAGTCTGCTCGAGAATTTGCTGGTGGCGCAGCACAACCCGCTGATGCTCGCTTCCGGATTCACATTTTTCGGGTTGATCGGCTTGCGCGGTTTTACGGCGGCCGAGCAGGCCGCTATCGAGAAGGCGCGATACTGGCTCGATCGCATCGGCTTGCTGGCGCGGGCGGACGATCCGGCCGGCGACCTGCCCTACGGCGCCCAGCGCCGCCTCGAAATCGTGCGCGCCATGTGCACCGAGCCGGTGCTGCTCTGCCTCGACGAGCCGGCTGCCGGACTCAATGCGCGCGAGAGCGCCGAGCTCGACGAATTATTGCTGTTCATCCGGCGCGAGCACGCCACGTCGATCCTGCTGATCGAACATGACATGGCGGTGGTGATGAAGATCTGCGACCACATCGTCGTGCTCGATTACGGGGTGAAGATTTCCGAAGGTACGCCCGCTTATGTGCGCAACGATCCCAAAGTGGTGGCCGCCTATCTCGGGGTCGAGGAAGACGAGGTCGAAGAGGCAGAAGCACAGGTGGGATTGTGACGACGCCCCTGCTCCGCATTCGAGGTCTTACCGCCGCCTATGGCCGCGTCAACGCGCTCAAGGGCGTCGACATCGACGTCAATGCGGGCGAGATCGTCACGCTGATCGGGTCGAACGGCGCCGGCAAGTCGACGCTGATGATGACGATCTTCGGAAACCCGCGGGCATCCGGCGGCAGCATCGTCTTCGATGGCCGCGACATCACCCGCCTGTCCAGCCATGAGACCGCCAAGCTGCGGATCGCACAGTCGCCGGAGGGCCGCCGCATCTTCTCACGCATGACGGTGATGGAAAACCTCCAAATGGGCGCGACCTGCGCCGACTCCGGGCATTTCGAAGCGGATCTCGCGCACGTCTGCGATCTGTTTCCGCTGTTAAAGGACCGGCTACAGCAACGCGGCGGCACGCTCTCCGGCGGCGAGCAGCAGATGTTGGCGATCGGCCGCGCGCTGATGAGCCGACCGCGCTTGCTGTTGCTCGACGAACCCTCGCTGGGCTTAGCACCGCTCCTGGTGAAGCAGATCTTCCGCGCCATCCGTGCGCTCAACGAGAAGGACGGACTGACCGTCTTCCTGGTCGAGCAGAATGCCTTTCACGCCCTCAAGCTCGCGCATCGCGGCTATGTGATGGTGAACGGCGTCATCACCTTGTCCGGCTCCGGGCGCGAGCTGCTGAAACGTGACGACATCAAGTCGGCCTATCTGGAAGGCGGGCGAGCCTGAAATGAGTGAATTCATGGGCGAGCTTTACGCCACCGAAACCTGGGTGCAGATCCTGTTCGTCACCGCGCTGATCGGCGGCGGCACGGCCTGGCTCTCCGGGCGCGCGATCGCCAGCACTTGGCGGCCGTGGTGGCAGGCGGCCGGCTATATGCTGCTGCTCGGCGCGGCGGTGCGGTTCGTGCATTTCGCGCTGTTCGAGGCCGATCTCATTTCGCCGGCGTCCTATGCCGCCGATACGCTCTATCTGCTGGCGGTGGGCTGCCTGGCCTGGCGGGTACGGCGCGCCGGCCAGATGGCGGCGCAATACCCTTGGCTCTATGAGCGCAGCGGCCCGTTGACCTGGCGCGAGCGCCTGCCACCCAAGAACGCGGCATCCTAACCATCATTATCATTTCCCGGGTGACTTCCAGCCAAAACTGGGGAAAATAGGCCTCGGAGCGATATCCCTCGGACTCTCATGAGGGGACACATCCACAGGGAGATGACAACATGCGTAAATCCTGGCTCGCCGGGCTTGCACTCGGTCTCACTCTTGCCGGTGCGGCCTCGGCGCAAGACATCACCATCGGCGTCGCCGGCCCCATGACGGGCGGTGAAGCCACGTTCGGGCGGCAGATGCGCAACGGCGCCGAACAGGCCGTCGCCGATCTCAACGCCGGCCCCGGCGTGCTCGGCAAGAAGCTCAAGCTGGAAGTAGGCGACGACGCCTGCGATCCCAAGCAGGCGCGCTCGGTTGCGGAAAAGTTCGCCAGCATGAAGGTGCCGTTCGTCGCCGGTCACTATTGTTCGTCGTCGTCGATCCCGGCTTCCGAGGCCTATGCCGAAGGCAACGTGCTGCAAATCACGCCGGCCTCGACCAATCCGCAATTCACCGAACGTAATCTCTGGAACACATTCCGGGTATGCGGCCGTGACGACCAGCAAGGCTCGGTCGCCGGGGCCTATCTCGCCAAGAACTACAAGGGCAAGAACATCGCCATCATCCACGACAAGACCACTTACGGCAAAGGCTTGGCCGACGAGACCAGAAAGGCGCTCAACAAGACCGGTCATAAGGATAAAATGTACGAGGCCTACAACAAGGGCGACAAGGATTTCACCGCGCTTGTCTCCAAGCTCAAGCTCAACGCCATCGATATCGTCTATGTCGGCGGCTACCATCAGGAAGCCGGCCTGATCCTGCGCCAGATGCGCGACCAGGGGCTCAAGACCGTGCTGATGGCGGGCGACGCGCTTGCCGACAAGGAATTCGCTTCCATCACCGGCCCGGCGGCGGAAGGCGTGCTGTTCACCTTCGGTCCCGACCCGCGCAAGAAAAAGACCGCCGCGGCGATCGTGAAAAAGTTCAAGGACAAGAACATCGATCCGGAGGGCTACACGCTCTATTCCTATGCCGCCATCCAAGTCTGGTCGCAGGCCGTCGCCAAGGTCGGCTCGACCGATCCCAAGAAAGTCGCCGCCGCCATCAAGGCCGGAAACTGGGACACCGTGCTCGGCAAGATCGCCTACGACAAGAAGGGCGACATCACCGTGGTCGACTACGTGGTCTACAAGTGGGACAAGAGCGGCAACTATAACGAGCTACCGAACCAGCCCGGCACCTGATCCGCAGTGTGGTTGAAAAACAAAGCCCGCCCCGCAATGGGGCGGGCTTTTTGTTCAGCCAATCCGCCCAAGCACGGGAAACATCTCCAGCAGCCACACGCTCATTTGGTTGATGCTGCCGGTGAGGAACGCGACGCCGGTGAGCACCAGCAGCGCGCCCATGGCCTGTTCGACGCGGCGCAGATGTTTGCGGAACCGCGCCAGGAACGCCGCGAACGGCTCGATCGCGAAGGCCGCGACGATGAACGGAATACCCAGGCCCAGCGAATAGACCGCCAGCAGGCCCGCGCCCTTGGTCACGGTCTGTTCGGACGCCGCCACCGCCAGGATCGCGGCCAGGATCGGCCCGATGCACGGCGTCCAGCCGAACGCGAAAGCAAGCCCCATCACATAGGCGCCCCACAAGCCGACAGGCTTGGCCACATCCAGCCGCTTCTGCCGATGCAGCAGCGCGATCTGCGTGAGCCCGAGGAAGTGCAGCCCCATGATGACGATGGCGATGCCCGCAATGATCGCCAGTACCTCGGAATAGGCGCGGATCAGCGAGCCGACCACGCTAGCGCTGGCGCCAAGCGCCACGAATACCGTCGAGAAGCCGAGCACGAACAACAGAGCCGCCGTCACAGTCTCGCGCCTGACCCGCGGCTCCGGCTCCTTGTCGGCGAAGCGCTCCAGCGAGGTGCCGGCCAGGTACACCAAATAAGGCGGCACCAGCGGCAGCACACACGGGGAGAGGAAACTGACGATCCCTGCAATCAGGGCCGCGATGATGGGTACGTCACTCAGCATGGGCCCTAGATGCCCCGGCAAGTGTGGCCATGGCAAGTCGACCGGCAGGGGTCTGACCTTGAAGTGATCGGCCGTGATAGGCTTCATCTCTGGAGTATTAATGACCGCGCGCAATCTCATTACCGATATTCCCGGTGTTCGGGTCGGCCACGCCGGCGACGCCAAAGCCGGCTCGGGCTCGACCGCCGTCGTATTCGATGCCGCCGTGGTGGCGAGCGTGGACGTGCGTGGCGGCGGGCCGGGCACACGCGAGACCGCCCTGCTCGATCCGGCGCAGACGGTGGACGGCATCGATGCCATCGTGCTGTCCGGCGGCTCGGCCTTCGGGCTCGATGCCGCCTCCGGCGTGCAGGCGTATATGCGCGAGCAGGGCCGCGGTTTCGCCGTGCGCGAGGCGCGCGTGCCGATCGTGCCGGGCGCGATCCTGTTCGACCTGCTCTCGGGCGGCGACAAGAACTGGGGCCGCTATCCGCCCTATCGCGAGTTCGGCTATGAGGCGGCGAAAAATGCCGGCAGCGACTGCGCACTCGGCAGCGTCGGTGCCGGCCTCGGTGCCACCACGGCCAATCTCAAGGGCGGCATTGGTTCGGCGTCAGCGCGGACGCGCGACGGACTGACGGTCGGCGCGCTTGTCGCGGTCAACGCGGCCGGCAGCGTCACCGTCGGCGATGGTCCGCATTTCTGGGCGTCGCCCTTCGAGCAGAACAAGGAGTTCGGCGGGTGCGGCTGGCCGCCTGCCTTCTCCATCGACGCACTGGCGCTGCGCAGTAAAGGCATGCCGGCGCAGAGCACAACACTCGCAGTCATCGCCACCGACGCGAAACTGACCAAGGCGCAGGCCAACCGGCTCGCAGTGATCGCGCAGACGGGGCTCGCGCGCGCCATCTATCCGGTGCACACCCCGCTCGACGGCGACGTGGTGTTCGCTGCGGCAACCGGACAAAAGCCGTTGCCCGATGTCCTGCTCTCGCTCAGCGAGCTCGGCATGGTAGCGGCTAATGTGCTGGCGCGCGCGGTGGCGCGCGGCGTCTACGAGGCGACGGCCCTTCCCTTCCCGGGTGCGCTACCGAGTTGGAAAGACAAGTTTAAGGGCTAGCGGAAACGTTCGGCCCGATACGGCGCCGGATCGCAGAACGGCACGGCGCCCGTCATCATCTCGGCGATCATGCGCCCGGTGGCAGGCCCGAGCGTCAAGCCCCAGTGGGCATGGCCGATGGCGAGCCACAGGCCGCCTAAACCCGGCGCGCGGCCGATAACGGGGCGCGAATCCGGAAAACACGGCCGGCTGCCGAGCCAGGTTTCTTGGTCCGCGCGCTCGCCCAGCGGAAACAATTCGCGCGCTTTTGGCATCAAGCGATCGAACTGCACCGGCGAAGGCTTGGCATCGCGCGCGGCGAACTCGACGCCGGTGGTCATGCGGATGCCCTGCACCATCGGCGTGATCAGATAGCCGGCGTCGGCATCAAGCACCGGCCGCGCCAGCGCCGCATTGCCCTTGGCACGAAAATGCCGGTGATAGCCGCGCTTGACCATCAGCGGCAGTTTCACCCCGATCGGGTCAAGCAGGTCACGCGTCCACGGTCCCAATGCGACCACCACGTCGGGCGCATCGATGCCGCCCTCGTTGGTCTCCACCCGCCAGCCATTTCCGGCGCGATGCAGCGAACGCGCATCGCCGGCAAGCGTCACGCCGCCGAGCACCTTGAAGCGCGCGGCATAGGCGCGCGTCAGCCCAAGCGGATCGCTCACGCTCGCCGCCTGCGGCCAGAACACAGCATGGGGAAACACCGGATTGAGCGACGGTTCAAGCGCCTGCGTAGCCTTGGTGTCGAGCGCCTGCAGCGGCAGGCCGAATAACGCCGCCAGATCGAATTCGCGCCGGAGAGCCTTAAAGCTGCGCTCGCTGCGATAAACTTTGAGCCATCCGGTCTTGCGCAGGAAATGTGTGGCGCCCGCCCCCACCATCAGCGCCTCGTGCTCGGCCACGGCACGCGCATAAAGCGGTCGGATCAGTCGCGCGGTTTCCGCGAGACGTTCGGGCTGCGAGGCGGCGCGGAACGCCAGCAGCCAAGGCAGCGCCTGCGGTAGAAACGACAGGTGGTAGTTGGCCTCGGGCGCACGCTTGAGCGCGATGCGGATCAGCGCGCCCACGTCACCGGGAAACGCCGGCGGAAAAATGGTGTTGCCCTCGATCACGCCCGCATTGCCGTAGGACGTCTGCTCGCCCACGCCGGCGCGATCGATAAGCGCCACGCTCAAGCCGCGCTTGGCAAGATGCAGCGCAGTCGAGGTGCCGACAATGCCGGCGCCGAGCACGATGGCGTCCGTGCGGGCCATGAATTCTCCTGTCACCTCCCCTCGCCGCCGGGGCAAGGGAGGTTGCACATATATGGATCGCCGTTGTTGAAGGCGCTATCAAGGCTGACCCACCTGGAAGGCCGGAGTTTGCCCACAATGAAGGTGCTCGCCCTGCCCGCGGCCATCCTCGCCTTGGCTGGCCGCCACGGCACGCTGCTGGCGGCGGCCTCGATCTTCATCGGGCTGGCGGTGCCGCCGCTGGCCCAAGCCTTCAAGCCCTATCTCGGCGAAGCCATTATCGTCATGCTCAGCCTCGCCTTTCTGCGCGTGGACCCGGCCGACCTGCGCAGCCACATGACCCGTCCGGGACTGATCGCCGCTTCCACGGTCTGGGTGATGCTTGTCGTGCCGGCCATTCTTGGCACGCTGTTTCTTTTTGCCGGCCTCGACCGCAGCATGCCGGGTCTGTATTTCATGCTGGTGCTGCAAATGTCGGCGCCGGGCCTGATGTCCTCACCGGCGCTGGCCGCGCTGCTCGGGCTCGACGTGGCGTTGACGCTTGCCAGCCTGATCGTGTCCAGCGCCATCACGCCGCTGACGGCGAGCCTGTTCACCTACTTTTTCCTCGGCACCGCGCTCGCCTCGCCGTTCGCCTTCGGCCTCTGGCTGTTCCTGATCATCGCCGGCTGCGCCATCGCCGCCGCCGTCATCCGTCGCATCGCCGGGCGCGCCTGGGTCGAGACGCAGCGCGAACGCATTGACGGCTTGAGCGTGATCGCCATGTCGATGTTCGCGATCGCTGCCATGGACGGCGTTGTCGACCAGTTTCGCGCCGACCCGCTGCTGGTGATCAAACTCACCGCACTCGCCTTCGCGCTGGCGCTCGGATCGATCATTGTCACCGCCTTGGTCTTCCTGCGCGTTGGGCGTGCCCGCGCCTTTGCCATCGGGCTGATCGCCGGCAACCGTAATATCGGCTTGATGCTGACGGCCACCGGCTTCCTGGTGCCGGATGTCGCCTGGCTCTATTTCGCGCTGGCGCAGTTTCCGATCTATCTGCTGCCGCATCTGCTCAAGCCGCTGGCCAGGCGGCTTGCCGAAAAGCGTTAACAGTCTGGCTGCTTTGCCGCGCCTAACATTGCCCGTAGCCGCTCGCCGTGTTACGCGAACGGCGTTTGGAGGCCCGCAAAAATGCCCCGCCCGCTGCTGATCGCGCCGTCGATTCTCGCGGCCGACTTCGCCAAACTGGGCGAGGAAGTGCGTGCGGTCGAGGCCGCCGGCGCCGACTGGATCCATGTCGACGTGATGGACGGGCATTTCGTGCCCAATATCACCATCGGCCCCGACGTGGTGAAGGCGCTGCGCCCGGTCACCAAGAAGACCCTCGACGTGCATCTGATGATCGCGCCCTGCGATCCCTATCTCGAAGCCTTCGCCAAGGCCGGCTCCGACATCATCACCGTGCATGTCGAGTCGGGCCCGCACGTGCACCGCTCGCTGCAGGCCATCCGCGCCCTCGGCAAGAAGGCCGGTATCACCATGAACCCCGCCACGTCCGAAAGTGTGATCGAGCACGTCATCGACCTGGTCGATCTCATTCTGGTCATGTCGGTCAATCCAGGCTTCGGCGGGCAGGCTTTCATTCCAGCCGCGCTCGACAAAATTCGTAACCTGCGCGCCATGGCGGGCAGCAGGCCGATCGACATCGAGGTCGATGGCGGCGTTACTTCGGCGAACGCCGCCAAGATTGTGCAGGCCGGCGCCAACGTGCTGGTCGCGGGCTCCGCCGTGTTCAAGGGCGGCAACTACAAGGCCAACATCGCCGCGATCCGGCAGGCCGGCGCCATGGCGCGCGGGGAAGCGGCGTGATCCCCCGCTACTCCCGCCCCGACATGGTCGCGATCTGGTCGCCGGAAACGCGCTTCCGCATCTGGTTTGAGATCGAAGCACACGCCGCCGACGCCATGGCCGAGCTCGGCATCATCCCGAAAGACGCCGCCAAGAAAATCTGGGAAAAGGGCAAAGCCGCGAAGTTCGACGTGGCCCGCATCGACGCCATCGAGGCGGACGTCAAACATGACGTCATCGCTTTCCTGACGCATGTTTCCGAGATCGTCGGGCCGGAAGCGCGCTTCATGCATTCCGGCATGACATCGTCGGACGTGCTCGACACCTGCTTCAATGTGCAATTGGCGCGCGCCGCCGATATTTTGATCGCCGATGTCGATGCGCTACTCACCGCGCTCAAGCGCCGCGCGTTCGAACATAAGATGACGCCGACGGTCGGCCGCTCACATGGTATCCATGCGGAGCCGACCACGTTCGGGCTCAAGCTCGCTTATGCCTATGCGGAATTCGCACGTGGCCGCGAACGCCTGATCGCCGCGCGCAAGGAAGTTGCCACGTGTGCAATTTCAGGCGCCGTCGGCACTTTTGCGCAAGTTGACCCGCGTGTGGAGGCGCATGTCGCCAAAGCAATGGGCTTGGCGGTCGAGCCGGTCTCGACCCAGATCATCCCGCGCGACCGTCACGCCATGTATTTCGCGACACTGGGTGTGGTCGCCTCCTCGATCGAACGGCTGGCCACCGAAATCCGCCACCTGCAGCGTACCGAAGTGCTGGAGGCGGAGGAGTTCTTCTCCGAGAAGCAGAAGGGCTCCTCGGCGATGCCGCACAAGCGCAACCCGGTGCTGTCGGAAAACCTCACCGGCCTCGCCCGCATGGTGCGCTCCTATGCCATGCCGGCAATGGAAAACGTCGCGCTCTGGCACGAACGCGATATCTCGCATTCGTCCGTCGAACGCATGATCGGGCCGGACGCAACCGTCACGCTCGACTTTGCACTGGCACGCCTCGCCGGCATCATCGACAAGCTGATCGTCTATCCGAACAACATGCAGAAGAATCTCGACAAGCTCGGCGGCCTGATCCATTCGCAGCGCATTCTGATCGCGCTGACGCAAAAAGGTGTCGCGCGCGAGGACGCCTACCGGCTGGTGCAGCGCAATGCCATGAAGGTCTGGGAAGGCGAGCACGACTTCATGGCGCTGCTCAAAGCCGACAAGGATGTGAGCGCGAAATTGTCCAACAAGGAAATCGAGGCCAATTTTGACCTCGATCACCATTTCAAGCACGTCGACACCATTTTCAAGCGCGTGTTCGGCACCGTTTGACGTCATGCGCGACGCCACAAACGAATATGATTTTCTGGTGCTGCCGGGCCTCGCTAACTCCGGCGTCGAGCACTGGCAATCTTACTGGTGCATGGCCTTCCGCAACGCCACCCGCGTCCTGCAGGACGATTGGGACAATCCGACGCTGGCCTCCTGGCTCAAGCGGCTAGACGCGGCGCTGGCCGGCGGCACGCGCCCGGCCATCCTGATTTGTCACAGCCTATCCTGCACGCTGGCGGCGCACTGGGCGCTGCGTAATGATCCGGGCCGTGTGAAGGCCGCGCTGCTGGTGGCACCGTCCGATCTCGATCGACCCGACGCACCTCCCGCAACACGCGATTTCCGGCCGACGCCGCGGCCGCGCTTTCCGGTGCCGGCGCTGGTCGTCGCGTCCACAGACGATGCTTTTGTGAAACCGGCGCGCGCGCGCGAGTTTGCAGATGCCTGGGGGGCCGATTACTGCGAACTGCCGGAGCTCGGCCATATCAATACCGCCTCACGCCTCGGTTTCTGGCCGCAAGGCCTTCTGCTGCTGGGCCGCCTGATCGAGCGGATCAAGGCCTGACGTGGCGGCTGCTCCGACGATCATGGTCTTCGATTCCGGTGTCGGCGGGCTCACGGTGTTCCGCGAGATCGCCAAGACTCTTCCAAGCGCACGCTATGTCTATGTGGCCGATGACGCCGGCTTTCCTTACGGCGACCAGCCCGAAACGGCGTTGATCGCACGCATCCTCGACGTCGTCGGCAAGGCTATCGCGAAACACACGCCCGATCTGGTGGTGGTGGCCTGCAACACCGCCTCAACGCTGGCGCTCGCCGACTTGCGCGCAACGTTTTCCGTGCCCTTCGTCGGCACCGTGCCGGCGATCAAGCCGGCCTGCGCGCAATCGCGCAGCAAGCGCGTCGCCGTGCTGGGCACGCAATCGACCGTCAGCCGGGAATATACCCGCGCGCTGATCCGCGAATTCGCCGCCGGCTGCGATGTCGTGCTGGTCGGCTCGTCGCAGCTCGCTGCATACGCCGAAGCCGAGTTGGCCGGAGCGCCCGCCGCCGATGCGGCCATCAAGGCCGAAATCGCCGGCTGCTTTGTCGATACGGACAAGCGCCGCACCGACACCGTCGTACTCGCCTGCACGCATTACCCACTGCTGACAGACCGTTTCAAAGCGGTGGCGCCCTGGCCGGTCGATTGGCTGGATCCGGCCCCGGCCATTGCGCGCCGCGTTGCCGACCTGATCGGCCCGCGCCCGCAAGCCGCTGCCCCTGCCCCGCCTCAGATCGAGTTCATCTCGGACCGCAAGCCGATGCCGGCCTTGGCCGCGGCGCTAGCGAAATACGGTTTCCAGCGCGCATGATCCCGAAAAGCGGGAACCGGTTTTCGGACACGATCATGCGCCAGACAAATTGCTCACGACGTGCGGCTGCACTTCGACCGCGCCGCGCCAGATCATGTCGCCGGCGACGTAAAGGATGATCGCCAGCCCGCCATAGGCGATCCAGCGGTGGCGGTTTAGCAGGCCAGCAATGAAATTTGCCGCCACGCCCATCAGCACGATCGAAAGGCCGAGGCCGAACACCAGCGCGATCGGATGGTCGCGTGCGGCGCCCGCCACGGCCAGCACGTTATCGAGCGACATCGAAACGTCGGCCATCACAATCTGCCAGGCGGCCCGCGCGAAGCTCTTGTGCGGTACATGTGCTTCGCCCGCCGACCGCGCCGCATCGACTTGCCGGTGCGACGGCCCACGCAATTCGCGCCACATCTTCCAGCACACCCACAACAACAGAATGCCGCCGGCCAGCAGCAGGCCCACGATATCCAATAGCTGAATGGCGAAGGCCGCGAACAGGATGCGCAGCAAAGTCGCGGCCACAATGCCGACCAGGATTGCGCGCGTGCGGTGCTGAGCGGCAAGCCCCGCCGCCGCCAGCCCGATGACGACCGCATTGTCGCCGGCCATCACCAGGTCGATGGCGACGACCTGGAGCAAGGCGGCAAGGGATCCTTGAGGGAGGGTGAAAAACTCGGTCATGGGTGTCGGGCCCCTTAGTATACAATCAGTCCGACATCGCAGTCCCATGACTGCCAGCGGGGCCCGGCCTGACGCCCCTTAAATGGCGTCCCGGCGGCGGCCGAGCAAGGGTCGCCAAGGGCTTTCGCCGTAGATGGAAACCCCTCTGCGGCGGGTTTGACACCCTTGGCTGTACCCCCTAAAACCCGCGCACCTTGCGGGCTTTTAGGGCCAGCCGGGTGATCCACGACCCGCGGCAGACCTTACGCTTAACGAGGTTCTGCCTGTCGGTTCCGGAGCGATCCGGGACAAAGGAGGGCGCGGTTCCTCAACCTGTTCGTCAACTCAGAGGACGCGAATGACCAAGCGCCAAGAATCCAAGTACAAGCTCGACCGCCGGATGGGCCAGAATATCTGGGGCCGTCCCAAAAGCCCGGTAAACCGGCGCGAATACGGCCCCGGCCAGCACGGCCAGCGCCGCAAGAGCAAGCTCTCCGACTTCGGCGTGCAGCTCAAGGCCAAGCAGAAATTGCGCGGCTATTACGGCAACATCTCCGAGCGTCAATTCCGCGGCATTTATGACGAAGCGATCCGCATGAAGGGCGACAGCGGCGCCCATATGATCGGCCTGCTGGAACGCCGGCTCGACGCCATCATCTTCCGCGCCAAGTTCGTGCCGACCGTATTCGCGGCGCGCCAGTTCATCAACCACGGCCACATCAAGGTGAACGGCAAGCGCGTGAATATCCCGAGCTACCGGGCCAAGGTCGGCGACGTGATCGAGATCAAGGAAAGCTCGAAGCAGATGAACCTGGTGCTCGAAGCCCAGGCCCTGACCGAGCGCGACGTCCCCGACTACATCGACGTCGACAGCTCGAAATTGAGCGCCAAGCTCAGCCGCATCCCCGCCTTCACCGACGTGCCTTACGCGGTGCAGATGGAGCCGCATCTGGTGGTGGAATACTACTCCCGCTGATCGGGTTTCGGCTCTTACGCAAATTCCAATCCCCCGCCCCGTAAGGCGGGGGATTTGCTATCAGGGT
>Ga0184628_10000864_pt1 | contig 15477 bp, 14 predicted proteins | sample PLM4_5_b1_FD_133149 | JGI IMG/M metagenome (GOLD analysis project Ga0184628, IMG submission 133149) | Groundwater sediment microbial communities from an aquifer in East River, Colorado, USA - PLM4_5_b1 | ecosystem: Environmental > Terrestrial > Soil > Riparian zone | place: USA: East River... | reverse complement strand
CGGCCAGCGGCGCTACGACACCAAGGGTGCCGCGTCGGTGGCGATCGGGGTGACCGCCTACACCAGTGGGAGCGTCGTCGGGATGCTCACGCACGGCGGCACGGCGGCGATCACCAATGTCTCGTCGCTGTTCAACAACTTCCTCATCTACAGCTACAACAGCACGGTCACCGAGCCGCCGACCGGCAACCAGATCCGCCTGAACCACGCGCAGATGATCGCGGTGACCAAAGCCTGGATCCGCAACACCTCGGTTGACGGCAGCGATCACTTCCAGGCGCTCAGGAAGCTCCCGGTCGGCGGCACGCTGCTGCTGCAGGACCGCGACGACCACACGCACGCGGCGCTCTTCATCATCGCCGGGCCGATCGTCGACAAGGTCAGCTACGTCGAGGTGCCGGTCGTCTATCAGGAGCACAGCGGCAATCTCGTCAGCTCGCAGACGATGGTCGCGGTCTTCAACCCGGGGCCGACCATCCTGCTGACACCGACCTCGCCGGGGACGCTGCCCGCGCTGCCGGAACGCACCGAGCCGCCGGTCCTGACGGTGCTCGACCCGCCCGCCGCGCCGCTCGGCTCGCCCGACTTCACGCTGCATGTGCGTGGCACCGGCTTCGTCGACAGCGACGTCATCCTCTGGAACGGGGGCGTCGAGCCGACCACCTTTGTCTCGTCCGAGGAGCTGACCACGGGCGTGAACATGGCGACCGCGCAGGTGGTGATGCCGATCCCGGTCCATGTGCAGACGCCAGACGGCCTCGCCAGCAACACGCTGACCTTCGACCTCGGCGGCTATCCGCCCGCGGAGGCGCGTCGTGCCTGAAGATTTTGGCTACGCCTGGAGAACGGTTCGCCTCTACTGTCCCAGCGCGCCGACCTTCCTCGCCAGGGAGTGGGTCAACGCCGCCTGGAAGCAGCTCCTCGGGGCACGCCGCTGGGGGTTCATGCGGGCCGAGATCGCCGTCCCGGTGCTCGACACCGACACGCACCTGGTGTGCCCCGCGGACTTCGCCAGCTTCAAGGTGGTGGTCGATCGGTCGCGGCAGGTCCGCATCCCGTTCAACTACTCGCTCGACGAGCTGGCGAAGCTCGATCCCGGCAACATCACCTCCGGTCAGCCGCACGCGCTGGTCGCCGCCACACCGTCGACCGATCCGCTCACCCTCGGCCGCGCGCGTTACCAGTACTACCCCGGCGGCGTGGCCTGCACGCTCACGGCGGTCTACCACCGCCAGGGGGATCGCCTCACCGACACCGACGTCTTCACAGGAGTGCTCGCCGATGGCGCAGAAACCCTCGTCGCGGGTGCGCTCGCCCAGGCTGCCCTCTGGCCCGGCACCTCGGACAAGCCGAACCCCTACTTCAACGCGGGTCTCGCCCAAGCGAAAGCCAACGAGTTCCGCCTCGGCATCCAGAACCTCTCGCTCCGCGACGACGAGCAATACCCCGACGACCTCTGGGACTCGTGGCCGGAAACCTGCGACTGCCTCGGCTGCGGTGCCGATCCCCGCACCACCGACGCCAGCGCCATCTACTACTGAGGAGACTCCGATCATGGCTGACCCGACACCCGCCGCACCCGAGCGCCCGAAGCACGGCAACGGCCCTGACAAGCCGCACAAGCCTGGCACGGGCGAGGGCGAATACCCCGCCCACCCCGACCGCGCAGAACCCGCTGACGAGCCGCAGGGCGAGCCCCCGCAGCCGAAGAAGTAGGAGACCCGCTCATGGCTGAACTCAAGACCTTCTGGAACGACGCCCCGGTCCCCAGCGTGGGCCTCAGTGGCGACACCGTCGTCAGCTCGGGGACCGACCCGCAGGTGACTATCGACGCGCCCAACGGCCTTACCCAGGTGCTCTGGCCCAACCCGCCGGTGCCGAGCTTCGGCGGCGAGGAGACCGAGAACAGCGTCAGCGGTCTGCCGCCGCAGCCCAATCGCTTCGAGCCGTCGCCGCAGTCGCCGCCCGAGCCGCCGACGCTCAAGGAGCGCTCGCCCACCACGATCGACGAAAAGTGAGGAGCCGATGGTTGTTACCTACCAGCTCGCGCTCGCCGCCTCGCCGACCAAGCGCCTGAGCGACGTCTACGGCGGGACGGCGAGCGTGCCGGATGAGGCGAAGAACATCCCCTACCGCCAGCTGGTCATCACCACGACCGGCGCGGGAGCGACGCTCGGCGGCACCAGCGGGGTCACGGCCGGGACGGGCTTCGTCCTGGCGACTACCGGACAGCTGGTGCTCGGCCCGTTCTCGACCGGCCCGGTCAAGCTCTCGGACCTCTGGGGGTTTGGCGCGGGCGCGACGGTCACCGTGCTCGGCGTGCCGTTCTGATCATGGCGCTGCTCTACATCGACAGCTTCGATCACTACGGCAACGCCGAAGTCCTCGCCAAGTGGACGAGCGGCTTCATCGTGCCCGCCATCGCCATCGGCAAGGGGCGCTGCGGCACTAACGCCCTGCGCGGCGACATCTTTATGGGCTGCACCAAGGGGCTGCTCTTCGGCTCGACACGCGGCACGCTCGGCTTCGCCTTCAAGATCGACGCGCACTCGACCGCGATTGCGGACTTCACCCTCGGTAACCTGGGTCAGATCTCCGCGTGGCGCGTGACCGATGGCTCGCTCGGTATCTCTGTTCACGGGGGCGCGACGCTCGGGCAGACCATCCCTGGCCTGATGCACGAGGACCGCTGGTACTACATCGAGCTGCAGGTCTTGCTCCACGCCAGCGCGGGCGCGGCGATCCTGCGCCTGAACAACATCGAGGTGCTCAACGTCACGGGGGTCAACACGGTGGGCGACGGCGGGACGACCTTTCGAACGATCAGCTTCCAGTGTTCCTCGAACCGCGCTTACTGGATCGACGATCTCTACGTCCTCGATGACACCGGCCCGGCGCCCTGCAACGACTTCCTCGGTGACTGCCGAGTCGAGTATCTCCGGCCACGCGCTCCTGGCGCGTATCAGCAGTGGACCGTCGCAGGCACTGCTTCGACCCACTACGGCGCGGTCGATGATGCCGCCGTCCCTGATGAGGACGGCAGCTATGTCGAGTCGATCGTGCCCGGCCAGATCGACACCAACAAGTACCAGCCGACCGGCCTGCCCTCGGGCACGATCTACGGCGCGCAGCTCTCGCTCTATGCCAGGAAGAGTGAGATCGGCCCACGGGTAATCGCGCCGGTCGTCAACAACGTCGTCGGCGCGCCGGTCATCGGCGTCAGCGCGGAGAACTACGTCTATTACAACCATCCCTACTGCGTCTACGGCCTCAACCCCGCGACCGGCTCGCCGTGGTCGATCGCGGAGATCAACGCCATCGAGTGTGGCGTGAAGGTGATCAGCTGATGGCGCTCTTGTGGCTCGACTCGTTCGATCACTACGCGACCGCGGACATCGGCGAGAAGTACACCGTGACCGGCAGCCCCTCGATCTCGGCGACTAGTCGCCGCGGGTCGGCGATGTATCTCCCCGGCGGCTACTTCGTCAAGACCCGGTCACTATCTCCAGTAAGTACCACGGTGATCGTCGGCGGGGCGTTTCGCTTCGCCGGGTATCCCAGTCCCTTCAACAGTGAGTTCATCCAGATCATGTCGGGGGCCACGGCGCAGTGCAATCTGGCGCTGACCACGGCGGGCATCCTCTTCGCGGCTCGTGGCGGTACGGGCCTCGGCACCGCCACGATGGCAGCCTTCCCCCTGAACACCTACGTGTTCATCGAGTTCAAGGTCGTCATCCATCCCTCGGCGGGGTCGGTGGTGATCCGCTTGGACGAACTGGAAGTGCTGAACATCTCTGGTGTGAACACGGCGGCCACGGGCACAGCTGCGTGGGACTCGGTGATGCTAGGGGGTGCGTGGGTGAACACGCTGTGCGACGACCTCTACACCGTCGACAGCTCTGGCCTCGCGCCCTGTAACGACCTGCTCGGTGACTGCCGCGTCGATGCGCGCTATCCGACGGCGGAAGGCGCCAGCTCCGCGTGGACGCCGCTCTCCGGTAGCGACAACGCGCTGATGGTCGATGACCCTGGCCCGCCCTTGTATACCTCGGGCGTCGGCCCTGACGACGACACCACCTACAACTCGACGCTGACGCTCGCCGCCACCGATACGCACGTCGTGCAGGATGCGCCTGTGCCCGCAGCGGCGCTTTATGGCGTGCAGCTCTGTATCAGCATGAAGAAGTCCGACGCGGGCACCTGTTCGGTCGCCCCGGTGGTGCGGCACAGCGGCACCGACTACCCTGGCACCGCCGTCAACCCTGGCACTGCCTACGCCTACGTGATGACGCCCTACGGCCTCAACCCTGGCACGGGTGCGGCCTGGACCGAAGCGGGCTTCAACGCCGCCGAGTTCGGCTACAAGCGGACGGCCTGACGATGGCGCTGCTCTTCATGGAGTCGTTCGACGGGGTCGGCGCGAACCGGACCTACATGAGCAAGTGGTTCGCGGCCCCGAACAACCTGCGAACCGATCTCGTTCGCACCGGGAGCTGCTCGGCCAGCAACAACGACATGGGGCGCAACGTCACGGTGGGGAGTACGACCACCATCGTCGGGTTCGCTTACTACTTCAACGGTGCCAACCAAACCGAGTGCGCGCTGTTCAACGTGGGGTCAAACACGACCTTCACTCAGACCCAGGCGAAGATCGTCTTACAGAGTGACGGCAAGATCGCGGCGTACCGCAGCTACAACGCCCTGCTGGAAACCACCGCGGCGGCGGTGCTGGTGCCGAGCGCCTGGAACTTCATCGAGTGGAAGCTGACCAACGCGAGCGGCACCTCGGGTGCCTACGTCGTCAAGGTCAACGGCGCGACGGTCCTCAGTAACCTCGCAGCGAACACCGCCGGGTCGGTCGGGGCGACCGTGCAGGCGCTGGTGATGAACGTCAACTACAACTGTCCGATCGATGACCTCTACATGCTCGACTCGACCGGCGCGGCCCCGCTCAACGACTTCATCGGGGACTGCCGCGTGGCGTGCATCACGCCGCAGACCGGCAACGGATCGAACGTCGGTCTGACCTGCTCGACCGGCACTGACCACGGGGCGCTGGTCGACGAGTTCCCGCCCACCGACGACACCGACTACAACTACAGCACCACGCCCGGTGTCAAGGACACCTATAACTTCACCAACCTCCCGACCACCGGCACGGTGAAAGCCGTCCAGGCGACTCTCCGCACCAGGAAGACCGACAGCCCGACCAAGACGCTCGCCGCCGTCGTGCGCCAGGGCGGGGCCGACTACGACGGCGCCTCACAGACCACCGCCATCGGCTACGCCCAGTACCAGCAGATCTGGGAAACACGCCCGAGCGACTCGGCGGCGTGGACGATCGCCGATGTCGATGGCGCGGAGTTCGGCATGAAAGTTGTGAGTTAGGCGGCGGGCGATGGCGATCGCCTCCGTCGCTTCGGTCGCCCTCGTCCCGGCGGGGAACTCCGGCGGCACCTCCTCCGCGATCGACACCACTGGCGCCAACCTCCTCGTCGTCAGCGTCGGCTGGTTCGGCACCGTCACCGTCAGCGACTCCAAGAGCAACACCTGGATCGGCCTGACGACGCGCAACGTCGGCACCGAAAAGGGGCGCCTGTTCTACTGCCTGGGTGGCACCGTCGGCAGCGGCCACACCTTCACCATCAGCGGCAGCGGCATCTACGCGGCGGCGACCGTCCACGCCTTCTCCGGGGTCGCGGGGTATCAGATCGAGAGTGGCGCCCCGTCCACGGGCGCGACACAACCGGTCGCCAGCGGCAGCGTGACGCCGCTCACCAACGGGGCGCTGGTCGTCACCACGATGACCGCGGGCGCCACCCCGGCGACCGATGCGATCTCCCCCGGAGGCTTCACCCAGATCACGGCGCCCGGCGTGACGGGGACGACGCTGCAGGTCTCCACGGGCTATTACATCCAACCGACCGCCGCGGCGATCAACCCGACCTGGAGCTGGACCGGCACGCACAGCGATGTGGTCGTCGGCACGGCGGTCTTCCTCGCCTCGCTGCCGGTCACCTCACCCCTGGTCGCCTACGTGCGGCGCGGGTTCGGTGCGCTCGGTGGCCCGTGGTCGGTGCCCGCCAACGGCGGCACGACTGATCCCGTCGACACGACCGGCGCGAACCTGCTCGTGGTCAGCGTGGGCTGCTTTGGGGGCGCGACCGTTTCCGTCAGCGACAGCAAGGCCAACACTTGGTTCGCGCTGACGAAGCACACCGGGTCTCAAGCGGACCATCGGATCTACTACGCCAAGAACGCGACGGTCGGGACCGGCCACACCTTCACGGTGACGGCGTCTGGCGGGTATCCGGGGGTCGTCGTCTACGCCTTCAGCGGGGCCGATCCCACTGCGCCGTTCGACACGGAAAACGGCGCGGGCACCAGCAGCAGCAGCGGCCCGCTCTCGACGGGATCGATCACACCGTCTGGGGACGGGGCGTACATCGTGTCGGGGCTGCAGTACGGCAACGGCAGCAACACGTCCATCACGGTGACGACGGCGCTCACCAGTAATGTCCTCATCACCGACGCCTGCGCGACCGCCTACACCGTCCAGGCGACCGCTGCGGCGATCAACCCGGCGTGGAGCTGGTCGGGTAGCACGCAGGGTGCTGCTGTCTCGATCGCCGCCTTCAAGGTGCCCGGCACCGTGGCGGCGGGCGACATCCGGCTTACCAACGTCTACGCCGAGGCGCTGACGCAGGCTACGACGGCTGACCTCCGCCTCACCAACCTCTACGCGGAAGCCCTCACCCAGGCCGCCGCTGCGGACGTGCGTCTGACCAACGTCTACGCGGAGGTGCTGCAGACGTATGTGCCGCCGTCCTACAGCACCCGAGTCGTCACCGGGTCAGGTGGGGGCACCTCGCTGCCGGTCGACGCCACCGGCGCGCGGCTCTTCGTCGCCAGCGTGTCGCAGTACGCCGCAGGGGCTGCTGCGACCGTCAGCGACTCCAGAGGGAACACTTGGACCGCGTTGACCTATCGCGATGCAGGGGACGCGGGCCACCGCTTCTTCTACGTGTCGAACCCGCTGGTCAGCAACGCGCAGACCTTCACCGTCGCGGGCAGCAGCATCTACTGCGTCGCGACGTTCTATGCCTTCTCCGACTTCGAGGTCTTCGACGCGCAGAACGGCGCGACCGCCACCACGGGCGCCTCGCTCGCCACCGGGTCGGTGACGCCTAGCGTCGATGGGGCGCTGGTCATCTCGGGCTGGGCGGGGATGAACCTCGCGATCAACCCGACGGTGGACGCGGGGCTGACCAAGACCACCAGCCAGAACTCGGTCGCAGGCACTTGCATCTCCGGGGCGGCGGCCTACAAGGTGCAGACGACGGCGGCGTCGATCAGCCCGATCTGGTCGTGGAGCGGGACGGACCACGTCGCGGAAGCCGTGGTGGTGTTCAAGCCCGCGGCGGGACCACCCCCGCCGACGGAACCGCGAGTCACGCAGCTGGTGGTCGAGACGATCACGCACGCGACGCCCGAGGCGCGCGTCAGCCAGCTGGTGGTCGAGGCGCTGACTAAGATCGCCGCCCCGGTGACGACGCGGGTGTCACAGCTGGTGGTCGAAACGGTCACGCAGGGCATCATCCGCTCGGACGCACACATCACCCAGGTCGCCGTCGAAACGATCACCAAGCTGGTCGCGGATCCATCAGTCAGCCAGCTCCTGGTCGAAACGGCGACCGACATCCCCCCGCCGTTCCTCCGCGTCAGCCAGTCGCCCCTCGAACTGCTGACCGCCGAAGAGGACACCGTGCGCGTGTCGCAGGCCGCGCTCGAAAACATCCAAGTGTTCGCGGCCGAACCCACCGTCGCCCACGTCAGTCAGGCGCCGCTCGAAAACGTGCAGGGCTTCACGCCGACCCTGGTCTACGGTCGCGTGTCGCAGATGCCACTGGAGATCATCTACCCCTTCGGCTGCTACCAGCCGCCGACCCCGCCCTGCACCGCCTCCGACTTCCCGGTCGACGACGTCCCGGCTGGGGGATCTTGCCCGACGCCCTTCCCGACAGGAGACTAAGGCGTGCCGTATACCCAGACCACCCTCGCCGAGCTGCAGACGCTGATGGCGCAGCGCTGGGATCAGGTGGTGTTCTGGACCGCGGAGGAGGCGCGCCTCGCGATCAACGAAGCGTTGCGCGAGTGGAACCTGCTGACTGGCCGCTGGCGTCAGCGTGTAACGCTTTCGGTAACGGCAGGCGACCCGGAGATCGCGCTTCCCGGCGTGATGACCTACGCCATGCGGTTGACGACCGCCGCAGGGCTGCCGCTCATCCCGACCTCGCTTCCCGAGCTGGACCTCGGCCACCCGCCGTGGCGGCTGGAGGAGACCAACGATGGCGGCGACGTCCCGGCCGTGCCGACCCTCTGGGCGCCGGTGTCGCTCACTCGTATCGCCATCTGGCCGACCTACCCGACCACCGTCGTCAACGCGCTGGTCCTCGACGGCGTGCTGCGGACGCCCGTGCTCGTCTTCCCTGGCGACACCGTCAACCTCGGCGAGGAGATCATCGACGTCATCTGCGACATGGCGCTGCACATCGCCGCGTTCAAGGAAGCAGGCGAACGGTGGCGCGCGACGCGGCCCTACTTCGAGGCGTTCCTGCAGGCCGCGGCTGACGAGAACAGCCTGCTCAAGCAGCATCAGGCGTATCGTCGCTGGGCGGGCCTCGATCGTCGCCGGGATCTCGCGCCCAGCATCGGCGCTTCTACACAGCTACAAGGCGTGGCGACCGCGTTCTCGCGGCACGACCAGCCGGGGACTGGTGAGTGATGACTACGATGCTAGAACCACACGAACTCGATCCGCGTCCAGTTGACCTCGCGCCCGTTGGCGCACAGCTCCTGCAGGAAGCGCACGTAGGCTTCGGCCTGCGCGCCCCGAGCAAGGAACAGCTCCCAGCCCTTGCCGCCGTCCCACTCCTCAGAGGTCAGGCCGAAGCGGCGGGTGTGTTGTGGATCGACGGTGCCGGGGATGATCCCGGCGGTGACTTCCCAGACGCAGCGTCCAGCGACCAGCGGCATGGCGATAGTCTAATGCAGGAGGACCGACGTTATGACTGATCGCGAAGGAGTAGATGACGATGAAGACAACTACTGTGGATGCTCTACTGCATCGTGCTCGACGCGCCGTGCGTAACCTCCGTGCCGGAAACCCGAGCCGGGAAGCCCTGAACGCGGCGGCGAACATCATCGAGGCGTTACTGGACGAGCGGTACCCGCTGTCGCTGCCGAAGGGGTTCCTGGCGTGCCCATGCGGCCATGCGGACGAGCCGTGGCACTGGCCGCGTGGGGGGATGTGCGGCGTAGGTGCTGAGATGACGCCACCGCCCGTGACAGGTGAGAGTCGCACGACGCCTCTGGGACCAGAGGACGAACGCGCGTCAACGGGTATCTGTTGCTGGTGCTACGGGCACGGCGACGGGGCGGGGTGTGCGAACTGTGGGAAGCCTGCTGTGGGAGGAGTTGGAGAAGGAGACTGACGATGACGACGACGCCGATGACGATTACACGCACCATCACCTACGTGGGCACCGAGGCGCAGCTGCGGGAGCAGATGGAGTCATCTCTCCGCGACGGCAGCTACGACTACATGACGCAGATCACCGTCGTGACTACCCACTCTGATCTGCCTGGAGTGACAGGCGAGCAGGCTGATGGATGGTTTCCGATGACGGACACGATCTGCCCGATCTGCGGGGTAGAGCAGGGTGAGCGGCTGGCCTCCGTGGCACGTCAGATCCGCGCAGCTGAGAGTCAACAGGAGCTGCTGGACATCGCGGATCACATCGAAGGGGTCGAACAGCATCACGGGATGTACGTCTGCCGCAACTGTGGAGCGGCGACCGAGTCTCCGTGCATCGTGCAGGGGTGTTCCGTATGTGGCCGTAATCTCGGGTGGGAACGTGCTCCGGCGAAGGAGGTCGATGATGACTGATCACGAACGGCAGCTCGCAGAAGCGGAGTTCCGCGGCTTCTTCTTCGGAGAGGGCTGCATCATCCTCGTCAGGTACAGGAACAAGAAGGATCCCGCTCACTGGGACCGTTACTGGGTGCGCCTCCTTCTCAGCCAGCGCGTGGACAACATGGCCGCGCTGCAGTGGCTCGCGGACACCTTCGGCGGGCGCGTCCTCGGCTTCCGCCAAGACAAGCGCGCCGGGCGCTGGCACGCGCAGTGGCAGCTCGCCGCGAAGAAGGAGGTGCGCTACCTCCTGACCGTGCTGCTCGCGGGGTCACTGCCGTCGGTAATGCGGCAGAAGGCAGAGGTCGCGCTGCAGATGATCGACACGATCAAGCCTGCGGGTGCGGTCGGCATGGGGCGACCGGGCTACACCGCGGAGGAACGGCGACTCCGCGCCTCGCTGCACGCGCGCTTCTACGAGCTGAGTTCAGCGCGGAAGCAGGAAGCGGCAGACTACCAGAGGGTCGCGTGACCGACCGCGAGTTGTTAGAGGAGTTGCAGTACGCGCTGATCGAACCACCAGATGGTGGCGATACCTGGCCGTCGCTGATCTGGACGCGGGAGGAAGTCCTCGATGCCGTCAACGCCGGTCTCCGCGCGCTGGTGCATGACACGCACCTCTACGTCGCGCGCACCGAGCTGGCGGTAGCGGCCAACACGCTCAGCATCAACCTGCCGTCGGACTGGCTCGCCACCGCGCATCTGGTCTGGCGCGACACCGCGACCAGCGTCCGCACGCCGCTCGGCCCGGCTGACGCCTTCGAGGCTGACCTCGCCGTGCCTGGCTGGGAGCTGGCGCCGGGGCTGCCGCTCGGCTACGCGGACCTCGACGGCCCGATGCTGACCCTGCGTCTGGTGCCGACGCCGCTGGCTGACGGCGTCCTGGAGCTGCTCTACGTCGCGCTGCCGCCGCTCATCACGCCGCCCCTCGGCGGCACCGGCCTCGATCTCCCGATCGCGCCGGAGTTCGACAGCGGCCTGAAGTACGCGGCGCTCGGCTCGCTCCTCCGCAAGGTCGGCCGCCTGATCGACCCGGAGCGCGCCGCCTACTGTGAGCGGCGCTACGAGCTGACCGAGACGGTCGCGGGGATCCTCCTCGAAGGGTGGTCGTGATGATCGGAGTCTGGATCAGAGTGCGTAGTGGGTTGTCGATGCTCGTGGATCGCGAAGATCAGGATCTCTCTGCCTTGAAGTGGTACGTCGCGCGGAAGGTATCAGCCGTTACCTTCCTTCTTGGTTACCAGAAGACACGCGCGTATCTCGCACTGCATCGGGTCATCTGTGAGCGCGTGCATGGTGTTCCTCCACAGCCCCGGATGCTGGCCGATCACATCAACCGAGATCCGACTGACTGTCGTCGGCAGAACCTGCGTTGGGTGACGTACGCGCAAAGCAACTGGAACCGGCGCGGCAGCGCGCAGGCCGGTTATAAGGGCGTGTATAGCCAGAACAACTGCAAACGGAAACGCTTCAAGGCGTGTATCGAGATCGACGGGCACAATCGGCATCTCGGCGGCTTCGAGACTGTCGAAGAAGCGGCACTCGCGTACGACGCTGCAGCACGCAAGTACGGCGGCGTCTACGCCTTCCTCAACTTCCCTGATCGGGTGAGCTAATGGCTGAACAGATCTCCCGTCGCGCACAGAACGTCACCAGCGCGCCGTTCGAGGGCGCGTTCGAGACCCAGATCACGCGCTTCGGCGTCGGCGGCCTCAACCTCAAGGACAGCTTGGATGCGATGGAGGGCTGGTCACGCCTGACCAACGCCTGGCACGAGTCGGAAGCGGAGGCGACCGCCCGCCCCGGCGAGACGACGCTCGCCACCCACGGCGCCGGCGCGACCTGTCACAGCGTCCGCAAGCTCCGCGATCCGCAGCTCGGCGCGCAGACCCGCTTCTGGGGCGTCGGCACCACCCTGCACATGGGCGCCGCCGGCGCCACCGGCAGCATCGACACCGGCTACAGCGGCAACCCGCTCACGCTCCTCCCGCACCGCCCGACCCTCTCGGGCGATCCGTGGATGTTCGTCGCCGACACCACCAAGATGCGGAAGGTCAACTACGCCGGCCTCGTCCTCCCGATCGGCCTGCCCGCCCCCGGCAGCGCCCCGACCTCGGCGGTCGGCCCGGAGTACGCCTACCGGATCGCCTCGGTCTCCGCCACCGACAGCACCGACTACAACCACTGGGTCTCGGCGCCCGGCAAGGACGACAAAGGCCACGCGACCGACACGCCGATCGCCGCCGCCTCCGACGCCAACCCGATCAGCGGCGTCGCCGGCAGCGCCATCTACGTCATCAGCAAGTCAGGCGCGACCGTCGACAGCGGCTACGACAACTGGTGGGGCGTCGAGTTCCCGGCCGAGCGTGACCTCACCGTCCTCTACGAAGACGGCGGCGCCGGCACCCGCCCGACCAACGACAACGACATCTGCCACTTCTGGGCGAAGCTGGCGCAGCCAGAGATCGTCGCCGAGATCCGCATCTACGTCGTCGTCAGCGAAGTCTTCGATCCGCTGCTCCTGCCCGGCACGCAGCCCGACCCCGGCAGCATGATCGAGGCGGGCGCCAACACCGACGCCTACGTCAAAGCCTTCCGCCCCAGCGACTACATCCAGTTCGTCCACGCGCGCACCTCGCAGGTCGAGGCCGCCGAGCAGGCGCGCATCTACGCGCTCCGCGACAAGGACAGCGAGACCCGCGGCTACAACGACACGCGGCCCTCCTGGGAGGACGACCGCGCCCGCACCGACCCAGCGCGCGCCCGCTCGTTCCAGCTCGGTCTCGGCTCGCACCAGTGGTTCGGCTACGGCCAGGTCGGCTCGCCCTTCCGCCGGGGCGACTTTCAGCGCATCGGCAACACCGCCGACCGCGGCTGGGCGACCGCCACCGGCGTGATCCTCTACGTCAAGATGCTCGACGAGGAGCCGCAGCGCATCACCGGCATCGGCTTCTCGGATCTCTACTTCACCGGCGGCTGGGGACCGGACACGGTCGAACCCGGCGCGCAGATGTACGACTACAAGGTCACCCACTACGACCCGCGCACCGGCGCTGAATCGAACGGCTCCCCCGAGCAGACCGCCCCGCGCACCGACGTCGCCGTCGCCGCCGCAGCGCCGATCGACTCCATCCGCCGACAGATCCTCATCGACCCGCCCGCCTACGGTGACGGCGCGGTGCGCCAGCGGTTCTACCGGCGCGGCGGCTCGCTCATCGACGACTGGTACTACTGCGGCGTCAACAGCTCGGACGGCGGCGTCTTCACCGACAACTTCGCCGACATGGACATCGTCGCCGCCGGCAACCTCCCCGTCGATCACTTCCAACCCGTCCCCACCGTCACCGAGGACGGCACGACCGTCCTGGCGCAACCGCTCGCCGCGCTGTGGGGTCCGATCGAAGGGATGCTCCTTGGCTGCGGGGATCCCTACCGCCCCGGCTATGTCTACTTCTCCAACCCCGACGCGCCCGACCACTGGTCCTCGGCGGGCTACACCGAGGTCTGCGCGCCCTCCGAGGAGCTGCTCAACGGCGGCCTGCTCGGGCATCAGGCGTTCGTCTTCAGCCGCCAGCGTCTCCACTTCCTCTATCCGAACCTCTCCGGCGCGGCCAGCTTCACCGCGGCTCCTGGCCTCTGCACGCGTGGGCTGTTCGGCCGCTGGGCCTTCTGCACGGGCCCTGGCGGCCTCGTCTACTTCTGCGCGGAGGACGGGATCTTCTCGACCAACGGCGGGCCGGAGGACTGGCTCTCGCAGGAGATCAACCCGCTCTTCTACGGCACCGAGGTCAACGGCTACAAGCCGATCGACAAGTCACAGACCGCCGCGCTCCGCCTGACCTGCTGGGAGAACGATCTCTTCTTCCAGTACCAGGACACGGCGGGCACGCGGCAGGTGATGGTCTACAGCATCCTGCAGAAGTTCTGGCGGCACTACCTGTTCGGCAAGGCACCGGCCTGCCTGCAGGGCGAGGACGAGGAGGTGCTGCTCATCGGCGGCAACGCCACCGGCAAGAGCTACACGCATAGCGGCGTCACTGACGACGGCCTGACGATCACCGGCCTCGTCCGCACCGGCTCGGTCTCGGGCGGGCGGCGCGAGGAGAAGCTCTTCGGCGACATCTTCCTCGACGCCGATCTCAACGGCGGCACCGCGGAGCTGCAGGTGTTCCTCAACGAGGAGACCCACACCAACCTGCCGATCACCATGATGACCGGCGGCACCGGGCGCCAGCGCTTCATCGTCCACGCCTTCGGCGAGCAGCCGCAGAAGGCGCACTCGATCGCCTGCCAGCTGACGTGGGCGTATGCCGCGCCGCCGACCTTCTATCAGTTCGGCTACGCGCTGACGCTGCAGCCCGACATCACCAACACGCGCGTCACCAACTGGGACGATCTCAACTCGCCCGACGAAGTCTGGCTGACCGGCGTCACGCTCGACTGCGACACCGGCGGGGCGCTCAAGGTCATCCACGTCGAGCGCGACTTCGGCGGCGTGCGGGACATCGTCGCCACCTTCAACGTCACCGCGAACAACCGGCACAAGTTCAAGTTCTCCTGGCCTGCCGTCCCCGCGAACATGGTCCGCATCCGCCCGGATGCCGTCGGCTGCGCGCTGTGGCTGCTCTACCGCGCCGACTGGATCTACGTGCAGGAGCCGCCGCGCATCAGCAAGTGGGACATCCACTTCGAGAACCAGTGGGACCAGTACTACACCGGCCTCGATCTCTACTGCGACACGCTCGGCCAGGAGAAGCGCATCGAGATCTACGTCGATGAGGTGCGGCTCGATAACGCACTCGGCGGCGGCCTGACCTACTGGCCGGTTGTCGCCAACGGCCGCCGCGTCGTGCATCTCACGTTGCCCTGGGGACGCGGGCACATCTTCCGCTTCAAGGCGATCGACGACAACGAAGGGCTGCTCTACACGCACCGCTGGCACCTGCAGGAGGAGCCGAGCGAGCAGGCGAACTGGAACCAGAACTTCAGCATCCTCGGCACCCGTGCCGACAAGTGGCTCAAGGCGATCATCTTCGAGTGCGACACGTTCGATCAGCCGAAGCAGGTCCAGATTGAGGTCGACGGATCCACGGTCGAGACCCTGACCGTGCAGGCCAACGGACGACGGGTCATCCAGCTCGCGCTCACCGAGCAGCACCTCGGTCGTGTCTGGCGGATGTTCCCGGTCGACGGGAACCCCGGTCGCCTCTACAGCGCCGAGCCGCTCTTCGACGAGGAGCCGTTCCAGCTCAATCGCTGGGAGACGCAGGAGACCAACCACGGCCTCCCTGGCTGGTTCTACCCGCTCTACGCCCACATCACCGTGAAGTCGACGGCTGACGTGACGCTGACGACCGTGATGCAGCACAACCAAGTCGGCGGCCAGACGACGCGCACCTACACCATCCCGGCGACCGGCGGGGTCAAGCAGCGCCGCTTCCTGCACGGCTTTCACGCCGGCAAGGGCGTGCTGATCAAGTACCTCCTGACCTCGCCCGATCCCT
>Ga0184628_10000863_pt1 | contig 15478 bp, 10 predicted proteins | sample PLM4_5_b1_FD_133149 | JGI IMG/M metagenome (GOLD analysis project Ga0184628, IMG submission 133149) | Groundwater sediment microbial communities from an aquifer in East River, Colorado, USA - PLM4_5_b1 | ecosystem: Environmental > Terrestrial > Soil > Riparian zone | place: USA: East River... | reverse complement strand
GTGAACAAGGACAACCTCACGCCGCTGCAGCTGGCCGAGAAGCCGGAAAGCGGCCCCGGCAACGCCACGGTCATGGATCAGGACGCCTACAAGCCGCCTCGCAACACCAAAGAGGAAGTCATCGCTGCGCTTCGCGAGCTGGCGGGGCTCGAAGCGGCGGGAGCCAAGCCGTGACGAAACTGGCCGGCGCGATCGCCGCCCTGTGGATCGCGGCTGCGACGGCCGTGGCCGCCCAGGCACCGGCTGCGCTCCCGACGACGCCTGCGGCAGCCGCCGAGGCCCAGAAGCATCGCGCCTGGCTGAATGAGTACTGCGTGAGCTGTCACAACTCGCGCACGGCGCAGCCCAGCAACGATCCCGTCAACCTCGAGACCGTCAGCGTCTCCGACCTCCTGCCGCACGCGGCGACGTGGGAGCGCGTGCTGCGAAAGCTCGGCGCCCGGGCGATGCCGCCCCAGGGCATGCCGCACCCGGCCGAGACCGAGTACGTCGCGTTCACGAAGTGGCTGGCCGGTTCGCTGGACCGCGCGTGGGCCGCTCGGGTCCAGCCTGGCGAGTACGTGCTCCATCGCCTGAACCGGACCGAATACGGCAACGCGATCCGCGACCTGCTGGGGCTGGACGTCGACGTGGCCGATCTGCTGCCGAGCGACGGCGGCAATTTCGGCTTCGACAACATCGCCGATTCGCTGCGGACGTCCCCATTGCTGCTGGAACGCTATGTGACCGCGGCACAGCGCATCAGCGCGCTGGCGGTCGGCGATCCCGCGATCCGTCCAGGCACCACCGACTTCGCCATCAGCCTCGAGGTCACGCAGAGCGGCCACGTCGAGGGGCTGCCGCTGGGCACACGCGGCGGCAAGATGGTCCGGCACATCTTTCCCGCCGACGGCGAATACGAGCTGTCGGCACGGCTGAACCGCACGGTGCTCAACGGGTATGCGGGCGTCGAGGGCTGGGATCACCCCAATGAGCTGGTCTTCATGGTCGACGACGACATCGTCCGCACGGTGAAGATCGGAGGACCCGAGGATCACGAGGCGAGCGTCAAGAATCCGATCGATATGGTGACGAAGCTCGATGAGCGGCTGAAGACGCGCGTCACCCTCAGCGCCGGGCCACACGACATCGCGGTCACGTGGCGCGAGCGTTCGGTCATTCGGCAGGATGTGTGGGAGGTCTCGCAGCGCGACAGTCAGGAGGTGCATTTCGCCGGCGGCCTCCCGCGGCTGCGGACGATGAGCGTCACCGGGCCGTTCAAGGTCACCGGCGTCAACCAGGGGACCGCGGCGCGCGGCCCTCTGTTCGTGTGCCGCCCGGCGTCGGCGGCCGAAGACACTAGATGTGCGGAGCGGATTCTTTCGAGCCTGGCGCGCCGCGCCTATCGCCGCACGTTGAGCCAGGCCGATATCGATGCGCCGCTGTCGTTCTATCGCCAGGCGCGCGACGCTGGAGGCAGTTTCGACCAGGGCATCGGCGCGGGGGTCGCGCGCGTGCTGGCGAGCCCGTCGTTTCTCTATCGGATGGAGCGCGACCCGGCCGGCCTGCGTCCGGGCGCACCCCATCGCGTCAGCGACACCGAGCTGGCATCGAGGCTATCGTTCTTCTTGTGGAGCAGCATCCCCGATCAGCGGCTGATGACGCTGGCCACGACGGGCCAGCTTCGCAATCCGGCAGTCCTCGAGGCGCAGGTGCGGCGCATGATCGCCGACCGTCGCGCCGATGCGCTGGTGAGCAACTTCACCGGACAGTGGCTGCAGCTGCGCAGCCTCGAATCACGCGTGACGCCGGACCTGCTGATGTTCCCCGATTTCGACGACAACATCCGCAAGGCGTTCCGCCGCGAGACCGAGCTCTTCTTCGCGTTCATCTTGCGCGGCAACCGCAGCGCCCTCGACCTGCTGGACGCCGACTACACTTTTCTCAACGAGCGCCTGGCGAAGCACTACGGCATCGATGGCGTCTACGGCTCGCGCTTCCGGCTGGTGAAGCTTGCTGATCCCAATCGCCGCGGGCTGCTCGGCCAGGGCAGCCTGTTGTCGCTCACCGCGGTGGCGACGCGGACGTCTCCGGTGCAGCGCGGCAAGCTGATCCTGACCACCTTCCTGGACACGCCGCCACCGCCGCCGCTGCCGTCGGTTCCCACGCTCGAGGAGAGCAACAAGTCCGCGACCGGCCGGCGCACCGTGCGGCAGCAGATGGAGCAGCACCGCAGCAACGCTGTGTGCGCTTCGTGCCATCGCGTCATCGATCCGCCAGGATTCGCGCTCGAGAACTTCAACCCCGTCGGGCAGTGGCGCGACAAGGACGCCGACGGGGCACCCATCGACGCGGCGGGGGTGCTGGCCGACGGCACGAAGGTGGATGGTCCCGTCGCGCTGCGCGAGGCGATTCTCAAGCGGCCCGAGGCGTTCGCCACGACCGTCACCCAACGGCTCCTGACCTACGCGCTCGGCCGCGGCCTCGAGCCGTCCGACATGCCGGTGGTGCGGCGCATCGTCCGCGAGGCCGCCCCGAATCGTTACCAGCTGACCTCGATCATCACGGGTATCGTCAACAGCGTGCCGTTCCGAATGCGGGCAACGCTCCAGCCGGCCGAGAGCCGGGTTGCGAGGGCACAGTAGCCATGTACATCACGAAAAAGCACCTGTCCCGCCGTACGTTCCTGCAGAGCGCGGTGGGCGCCGCCGTGGCGCTGCCGTTCCTCGACGCGATGGTGCCGGCAGCCACGGCCCAGCGCCGCACGGCCGCTGCGGCGCCGTTCCGTTTCGGCGCCGTCTACCTGCCGAACGGCGTGTTTCCGGAGACGTGGCATCCGACCGAGATCGGCAGCAACTTCGAGTTCAAGCCGGTGATGCAGCCGCTCGAGCCGTTTCGCGACGCGCTCGTCACCGTCAGCGGCATGAAGGCGCCCTGGGGAGAGTCCGTGCACCTGGGTGCCAGCGCCGCCTTCTTGAACGGCGTGGGACCGGTGGCGTCGCGCGACGCCACCGGGGATGCGTTCGGCCGGATCCAGTCGAAGAAGACCGTGGACCAGTACATTGCCGATCACGTGGCCGGCGATACGCCGCTGCGATCGCTCGAGGTCGGCACTGAGGACATGGGCACGGCCGCCGGCGCGTGCGACGGCTTCCCATGCACCTTCTTCAACGCCCTCGCCTGGCGTGACGAGTCGAGTCCGCTGCCGGTGGGCATCAACCCGCGGGTCACCTTCGAGCGGATGTTCGGCGAAACCGGTTCGGCGGATCAGCGCGCCAAGGCGCTGAAGCAGAAGCAGAGCCTGCTCGATTCGGTGAGCGAGGAGGCGTCGCGGCTGCAGCGGACCCTCGGCGCCAAAGACCGCGCCATCCTCGACGAGTACCTGAGCAACATCCGCCAGGTCGAGCAGCAGCTGGCTCGCATGGAGACACGGCTCGAGACGATCACCGGCGACCCCGAAGCGCCGATCGGACTGCCGGAGGCGTTCGACGATCACCTGAGCGTGACCTACAACCTGATGCACCTGGCATTCCAGGGCGACATCACGCGCGTCTTCACGTTCCTCCTGGCACACGAGGCGAGCACGCAGAGTTACGCGCACATCGGCATTCCCGAGGCGCATCACAGCGTTTCCCATCACGGGAACGACGTCGAAAAGCTGGCGAAGTACGCCAAGATCGGCACCTACCACATCGTCAAACTCGCCGAGTTCGTCGACAAGCTGAAGGCGACGCCGGACGGCGACGGCACGCTGCTCGACCACGCGCTGCTCTATTGGGGCAGCGGCATGAGCAACGGCAACCAGCACGATCGCAACAATCCGCCGGCGGTGATGGTCGGCCGCGCCCACGGCCGGCTGCAGGGCAACCGGCACGTCAAAGCGCCGAAGGATGCGCCGACGGCGAACCTGCTGCTGGCGATGGCGCACCTGGCGGGTGCGGAGATCGAGCAACTGGGCGCCAGCACGGGGCGTCTCGATCTCTGAGCTCTACTCGAGACGGCCGCCGAGGACGCCCGAGTCGATCAATCGACGCCGCTCATCGTCGTCGTGACTGGCGACGATGGTGAGGTTCGTCTCGGTGCGCACGAGACCATTCAGCCAGCGTAATTGATCGAGCACCGCCGGCTGGTCCTCGACGATCCACGGCGCGTCCTTGCCGACCATCTGGCGCACGCTGTCCATGTGCCAGGCCGAGTCGCCGATGAGCAGCACGTCTCGGCCCGATTCGAGCGAGACGAGCACCATTTGAGAACCCGGCGTGTGGCCGGCCGCCTTGATTAACGCCATGCCCGGCGCTACCGGGTAATAGTCGTCGTAGTCCACGGCCGTGTAGCGGCGCGCGGCGTCCGTGGTCAGGCGGATCTCGGGCATCTGCGGTGCGGTCATGAGTGTCTGCAACTGCACGCGGGTGAGAATGGTCTTCGACGCCAGGTCGGCGGCCCGCGGCGAGGCGACGACGCCCCCGACGTGATCGCCGTGCTCGTGAGTGACGATGATGAGCCGGGCGCGGTCGAGCGCGGCCTCGACTTGGCGCGCCGCCTCGGCGTCGTAGGGCTCCTCCGAGCCTCGTCCGAAGAAGCGGTGGATCTGCTGGTTCATCCCCGCGTCGACCATCACCGTACCATCCGCGTAGACAACCTGGAACACCGTGCGGGCCTGGACGCTCGGCTCGGCCGGAGCGCCTTTCACGCTGAAGTTCTTCGGCCGCCGGCTCTCGGCGAACTTGAGGACGTTGATGCGCAAGGGTTTGCGTCCGGGCAGCAGCCGGGCGACACGGCGCGCCTCGGCGTAGTCGGCTCTCCACGCGGGCGCCTGGGCGTCAATGCCGGCCTGGAGTACAAGGCCCACCACCATGCCGAGCGTTGCGAGCAGCAGCGTGACGAGAGTGACTCTCTTCATCCGACGGAAACCGTTTACCGAGGTGTCGGCTTCAATGCGGGAGCGACGCCCGGCGGCAATGGCGTCCGCCCGACGTTGAGCGCCATGGAGATCAGCGAATAGAAGCCGTTCACGCCGACCAGATCCATCACTCCCTGTTCGCCGAATCGTGTCGCTGCGCGAGCGTAAGTACGGTCGGTGACGCCGTGGTTATCGTTCAATTCGCGACCGAACTCGTAGACGATGTCCTGATCGTCGGTCATCTTCTCGGGGCGCCGGCCTTCCGCGACCGCCTGAATCACGTCGTCCGGCAGGCCCGCCGTCCGCGCGTCCGCGGCGTGCACGTACCACTCGTACTCCTGCGACCAGCGGCGCGCCTGCAGGATGATCGCGAACTCGCTGAGCGCGCGCGGCAATGTGTTGCCGAAGCGCAGATACGTGCCCATCTTCGCGGCGTCGATCATCAGTTGCGGGCTGCGGCTGAGCGGCACGAACGGACCGAAGACCTCCTGCATGCGCTCGACGCGAAATTCGGCGGCGGCCTTCTTTTGCGCCTCGGTCTGCTTCTCGATGGCGATCGGGGGAAGGCGATCCTGCGCGCGCGCAGGGACGGCGAGCGCCGCCAGCAGCAGACACGTCAGGGCCGCGTGGACGGTTCGTCGATCAGACATCGGGACTCCTTTGGAAGTCGGTTCTGCCGGCCGCCGCCGCGCGCGAGCACTCCAGAACACAGTCGTCACCCTCTAGGGCAACTCGCCCGCCCGGCGAGCCCGAACTCTACCTCAGGATGTTCCCCGCCTTGCGCCTCCTTCGAGTCTCACAGATCCGGCGCGAGGCACCCGCGAAGGATTGCTGGCGCGGTTCCGATGTTCAAGCTGTTGACCTGCCAGCACGACAAGCACCTGCCCTGCTGGAATCTCGAATGGCGTGGTGAGCGGACGGGGAAGGGCGACTCAACCATTCGAGGGCCCTTCGCCGGCCCCGTTCTCGGGCTACTGGGGATTGGACGTAAGGTTTTGCCCGCTTTGAGACTGGCTGATCGTGACGGTGTTTCGGCTGACACCAATCCGTCCGAGTGTGTCGGCAACCTTGGCCGTGATGGTTACCGTCTTCTCGCCGGCCGGCACCAGGAGAGCTGTTCCCACCACCCAGTCCGCGGTCACGCGCACGCGGCCGTCTGCGTCAATCTCCGAACCGGCGATATTGAATAGTGGGGCGAGGTTCACGCCTGCGGGAACGACGTTGCCGTTGGCTTGACGGACGGGGACCGAGAACGTGACGTCGAGGCCGGGGAAGTTGCGATTGGGCCCGCCCGCCGCGCCTGTGGCTGGATTGGGGATCTGCGAACCATCGGCGATGAGTCCGATGGCCGGGTTCGTAACGCCCTGGCGAATGCCGTTCTCGCTGACGCCAATCTCGCCATTGCCTCGAGCAACGGCGCTGACTTGAATGAAGAATAGGGCGCCGTTGCCAGCGTTCAGCGCATTGCCCTGCGCACCGAGGGCGATCGAGGTCGGCACGCGAGGAGCGATCAGTGTCACTTCGGGGGCGTCGGGCACTCCTTCGGTTCCAATCAGGGCAAGGGGCTCCGGGGTGAGGGCTTGACCAGACGATTTGGAACGATCCACCGTCAGCGTAATCCGGTCGATGCCGATGCGGCCTGCATCATCAACAAAGGCGGCCGTCATCGTGAACTCGTTGACGTCCTCAGGCGCCGACTCGAGCACGTGCCAGCCGAGCCAGGCTGTGACACCGTCGCCGGGTGTATCGTCCGTGCCGGCAATGTTGAACGCGGAGGCGAAATTGTTGAACTTCGGCAGGACGCGGCCGTCAGGAGTGATCAGGTCCACATCGAAGAAGAAGTACAGCCCTGGGGCGTTCGGGTTGAGCGCGCCCGCGTTGAGAAGGTCCACGCGCCGGATGTTGGTCGCCTCGCGTAGGCTCACCGTAGTCTTGTCGCGCGTGACGATCTCCAAGTTGACCGCGAAGCCCGTGCCGTTGGGGCTCCCAGCGCCAACCCTGCCTTCGCCGGGTGCTACGCGGGAATCGGCCAGTGGTGACACGATCCGCACGATAGGAGCCAGGTCGCCCTTCACTCCAGTGCGCGGACTGATGTGAATTACGTTGGCGTAGTTGACCGGTTGCGTGCGCGGAGTCCTGGTATCGTCCCCCTGCGCGAACGTCGATGTCGGTAGAAGCGTACCCGTCACACACAGCACGCCTACTAGTACTCTCGCATATCGCATGACATTTCCTCTTTCAAGCCTCGCGAGTCCTACGTCGAGGCCTCCTTACGCGCACCGGGCGCGCCACACTCACCTCTAATCGCCTGGCCCGTTCGAATATTCCAGCTGTTGACCCGGCGGGCGTCGCAGGGAGCTTTCCCTCCCTCTCGGACGGCCGAACTCTCGGCTCTTCAGCGGGTTGACGACGACAGTGACTGCCGCCGTCCTCGATTCTCTTGATCCCCGTTGGGTAACGGGAGTAGCGTTGGCGCCACTCTGATCCCGCCGCCATCCATGCGAGCCACCCTGCTCGCCATCGTGCTGTTCGGCGCCTCCCTGCTCGCGCAGGGCGCCACGCCTCGCCGCCTTCAGATCGAGTTCACCGCGGAGGCTCCGCGCTTCGACGCCGCCACGAAGGAGTACCAGGAGCTCTGGGCGCGGGAGGGCGCACGCATCGTCGAGGCAATGGAGCGCCGGACGTCGCTGCGCTTCGAGCCGGGTCCCATCCGCGCCGTCGTCTATGAGGGCGTGAGCTACTCGGGCTACCTGGAGCGCCCGATGTACATGCGTGCCAGCTATCCCCTCGCCACCAAACAGGCGACGCTGGTGCACGAGATCGGGCATCGCCTGATGGGCGATCTGGTGCCCGCCAACGTCGAGCACCACTCGGTCATCTTCCTGTTCGTCTACGACGTCTGGGTGGACCTGTGGGGCCAGCCGTTTGCGGACGAGCAGCTGGCCGTGGAGCGGAAGCGCACGGGCCAGACCGACTACAACGGCTTGTGGAATGCGGCGTTGGCGTTCAGCGCCCCCGAACGTGCCCGGCGGTTGGCCGGCGTCACCGAGGTGCTCTGTTACGGCGCGGCCGTGAGGGTCGAGGCGCTTTGAGCGTCTGCCACACTGCGGCGGCCGGCTACGGCGGAGTCGTGCCGGCCTCACACGTGCCGGGCGGTGGCGCAGCGTAGCGCTGCAGCAGCTCGGACATGGCGGTGTCACCCAGGCGGACGGCGAGGCAGGCCGCGTCGCGCGAGTCGGTGCGTTCAATCCGGGCGCCGTTGTCGATCAGCATCAGCGCCATTCGCTGATCGCGCTGCGCGACCGCCCACCACAGTGGCGACGCCAGCCGCTCTCGATTGGACGTCAGCTCCGGATCCCGCACGACGACGAGGGTGTTCGGATCCAGGCCCTGGCGAAGCAGCCGGTGCGCCTGTCTGACGTCGTGGCGCTCGATCGCGTCGGCGATCACGTAGGCCGGCGGAGGCGAGAAGAGCGCGGCGCCCGGGCGGGCGGTCCGCCAGGCCTCGAGCGCCACAAGAGCGGCCGCGACGCCGACGGCGGGCGCGATGAGGAGCACCGACAGGGCGTGGGCCCGCGTCGCGCTGCGGAGCGGCGAGACGGTCGTCATGGTTCCTCCCCGGGCCCGAAGAGCCGTGCCAGCGCCGGCGCGAATCGGGTGGGGCGCGGCGCGCCGTCGACAATGCCCTGCGGGCGCATTACCTCCAGGATCGACAGATAGACCGGCCTGGCCGCGAACTCCTCGCGTCGTGCCGGCCCCTGGGTGAGCCACTCCATCTGGTTGCGGGAGGAGAATGCGCGGAGGGTTTCGGCGGTGCCGACGACCCGGGTCTGCCACAACCCGCCCAGGAGCACGAGCGCCACTGCTCCAGCGGCGAACCGGGCTGGCGGCCACTCCATGATCCGCGTGGCGGCGGCCCGCACGGCGAAGACCGCCGCCAGCGCGTAGAAGGGCACCGCCATTCCGCCGAGACGGTCGCGGGAGTAGTTGAAGCTGAGCGCGCCGCAGGCCAGCAGCACCAGCGTGAGCGCGACGGCGGTGCGCGCGTCCTCCGACCAGCCCTCGACGCGCACGCGTGCGAACGCGTCCGCGCCCCACCAGACGATGAGGCTGGTCAGCATCAGGGACGAGACGGCATTGATGTATTCCCACGGTGCTGCGACGCCGTGGCCCACCGTCCACGTGATGCTGAACACCCCGCCCGTTGGCTCGGAGAAGAGCACGTTGGTCATGGTCGCCGCCGCGCTGTAGGCGTAGACGAAGTACGGGAACGCACCGTAGCGGGCAATGGCCTCCCGCGGCTCGATTTCGTGAAACCCCAGCCCGATCGCCTGTTCGAACAAAGGCAGCCGGCCGTGCCACGTCAGCCGCAGCCCCACGTACGCCACCGCAAGAACGGCGACTGCCGCCGTCACCGTGCGGCTGGCGCCTGGTGCCCGTGTGATCGCCGCGGCCATGACGACCGCGACGATGGCCAGGCCCTGTTCCTTGAAACCAATGGCGATGATCGCGAGCGCCACGAGCACCGGCGCATGCCACGCGCGTCGTTCGGCAGTGAGGATCATCCACGCCGCGAGGGCCAGGGGCATGCCCACCGTGGTGTAGCTCAGGGGAATCTCCATGTTGTCGCGGAATCCCGGGCTGCCGAGAAGAACCGCGAGGCCCAGCAAGGCCGCGCCGGCGTCGAGCGCGGAACGGGGCCGGACATGCGCGACGAACAGCAGGGCCAGCAGTGCCGGCGGGATGATGTGCAGGCTGCGCAGCAGCGACAGGCGCGTGTCGAGCGGCAGGCTCGAGTTCCACAGCGCCGACAGCATGGTGTGGAACAGCGGCCGGTAGTAGGGCGTGTCGGGAACGAAGAACGACGCCGCCGGCCTTCGGGCCACGTCCTCCAGGAGGGCGACGGTCTCGCTGACTGGAAAAGGCGTGCGCCAGATGATCAGCGCCAGCGCGGCCACCATGGCTGCCGCCGCGAGCCCGACAACGATGGTCCAGGCGGTCGCGCGTTCAAGGGCGGGGCCGGACATGGCGTCCGATTCTACCGGCAGCTACGCCGCCGGGCGGTCTGAAGACCGCCCGCTACGTCCGCGCCCGTGGAGCTTTCCCTCCCTCTCGGACGGCCGAACTCTCGGCTCTTCAGCGGGTTGACGACGACAGTGACTGCCGCCGTCCTGGATTCTCTTGATCCCCGTTGATAACGGGAGTAGCGTTGGCGCCACTCTAGCGGGCTGTGGTCCACCAAGACGTGGAGGTGACTATGCGTCATGCCGTCTGGTCCCTGGCTGTCTGGATCTGCTTCGCGCTGCTTCCCAACGCCGCCGCTGCACAAGCCGTCATTGCGGGCACTGTCAGAGACACGTCGGGGGCCATCCTCCCTGGCGTCACCGTCGAAGCCAGCAGTCAGGCGCTCATCGAGAAAGTGCGCACCGCCGTCAGCGACGGCACCGGCCAGTATCGCATCGAGGATCTCAGGCCGGGCACCTACACGGTGAACTTCACGCTCCCCGGCTTCAGTGCCTACCGGCGCGAGGGCATCGAGCTGACTGGCTCGTTCACGGCCACGATCAATGCCGACATGAGGCTCGGCACGCTGGAAGAGACGGTGACCGTCACGGGTGAAAGCCCGATCGTCGACGTGCAGAGCGCGCGGCGGCAAACCGTGTTGAGCAACGACATCCTCAAGGCGATTCCGACGGTCCGGAGCTATAACGCGATGGTCGTCGTCGTCCCTGGCGTCGTGACGAATACAAACGACGTCCAGACCGGAACATCAACCACCCAATTCCCCATCCACGGCGGCCGCAACAACGAAGGCCGCATGACGGTCGACGGGCTCAACGTCGGCAACCCTCCCGGCGGCAATCAGCCACCCGGCTATTCAGTGGACGTGGGGAACTCAGAAGAGATCTCGTTCACCACGTCTGGAGGACTTGGTGAATCGGAAACCGGCGGCGTCGTGATGAACATCGTGCCGAAGACGGGTGGGAACCAGATGCACGGCTCCTTCCTGTACAGCGGCACGGGCGAGAAGCTGCAGTCGGACAATTCGGCAGGAACGGGTCTGACGACGCCAACGCCGCTGAGCAAGGTCTACGACCTGAATGCCGCGTTCGGCGGGCCGATCAAGAAAGACCGCTTGTGGTACTTCGTCACGGCGCGGACGCAGGGCAGCACGCGCGTGAATGCGAACCAGTACTACAACGCGAACGCCGGCGACGCGACGAAATGGCAGTACGCGCCAGTCTTCGACAAGCCGGGATTCTCCGACCGGACCTGGGAGAACATCAGCGGGCGCATCACGTGGCAGGCCACGCCGCGCAACAAGATCGGCGGCTTCTGGGACGAGCAGTGGGTGTGTCGAAAGTGCGAGGGCAATACCATCGGCATCACCACTCCCCCCGTGGTCTCGCCTGAGGCCAACGGCCCCAATCCTACGCGGCCTCTTCGAGTTCCCCAGGTCACGTGGACATCGCCGGTCACGAACCGCCTGCTGCTGGACGCCGGCTTCGGCGGTACCTACTACGGTTGGGGCAACTTCGAGCGCGACCCGAACCCGACGCACGATCTGATCAAGGTTACCGAGCAGTGCTCGACCGGCTGCGCGGCCAACGGCAACCGGCCGGGCATCGTCTACCGATCGCAGGACTGGGGCCAGAACCTCACCGGGTCGTACATCTGGAAAGCCAACCTGGCGTACGTCACCGGCCGTCACAGCTTCAAGGTCGGCTATCAGCACACGTTGATGACCGACGATCGCACGTGGTCCACCAACAGCACCGACCTGTGGTACCGCTTCAACAACGGCGTCCCGAATCAGCTGACCCAGACCATCTCGCCGTGGATCAACAACGCGCGTGCGGGATGGGACGCCGTCTTCGCGCAGGAACAGTGGACGATGGGCCGGTTGACGCTGCAAGGCGCGGTGCGCTTCGACAGCGCCGGCAGTTGGTTCCCCGAGCAGAACATCGGGCCCGACCGGTTCCTGCCGGTGGCCTATCACTTCGAGGCAAGCAAGGGCATCGATAAATACAAGGACATCACGCCGCGGCTGGGGATGGCCTATGACGTATTCGGCAACGGCAGGACTGCGATCAAAGCGAACTTCGGGAAGTATCTCGAAGGCGTTGGCGTGCAGCTGAATTACGCGAACACGAATCCGACGACTCGCATTCCGACGTCAACAGGTCCGTTTGGCGTACCGGGGGTGACGAGAACCTGGATCGATGCGAACTCGGACTTCGTGCCGAACTGCGATCTGTCCAACCCGCTGGCCAACGGCAATGCCGCGGCCACACCCGGCGGAGGCGGAGCGGACTTTTGCGGACAGATCTCGAACCTGCGGTTCGGTCAGCCGGTTCTCACCGGCAACTACGATCCGGACCTACTGAGCGGATGGGGGGTGCGCGCCGGCGACTGGAGCGTCGGCGTCTCGGTGCAGCAACAGCTGATGCGGCGGATGTCGATCGAAGTCGGCTACTACCGGCGCTCGTTCGACGGGTTCACGTTGAACGACAACCTCCTGCTCGCTGCGGGTGACCTGACACCGTATAGCATCACGGCGCCGTCTGATCCGCGCCTGCCGAACGGCGGCGGCTATACGATCTCGGGCCTCTACGACGTGGTTCCGGCGAAGTCGGGGCAGGTAGACAACCTTGCGACACTGGCAGAGAAATACGGCAAGGAGTATCAGTACTTCAACGGGTTCGACTTCTCGCTCAGTCTGCGAGCCAGCGGCTTGACCTTCCAGGGAGGGACGAGCACAGGTCAGAACGTCGCCGACGCCTGCGACGTGCGCGCGAACCTGCCCGAGGTGAACGTCGGAATCGGCGCTGGCCTCGTCGGATCGACCGTCAGCATGACGAGTCCGTACTGCCACGTGGCGTACGGCTGGCTGACGCAGTTGCGCGGTCTCGCGGCCTATACCATTCCCAAGATCGACGTGCAGGTGAGCACGGTGTTTCAGAGCAAACCGGGCGCCCTGCTCTCCGCGAACTACGCGATGCCGGCTGCTCAGGTCGCGACGTTCCTGGGTCGCGCCCCCTCGGGCAACGTGCCGAACGTCACGTTCAACCTGATCGAGCCTGGCTCACTTTACGGCGACCGTATCAACCAGCTCGACTTCCGCTTGGCGAAGAACTTCCACTTTGGCGGCAAGAGAGCCCAAGTGTCGATGGATTTGTTCAACGCTCTCAACGCGAACCCGATCATCACCTACAACAACAGCTTCACGCCGAACGGGCCGTGGCTGCAGCCGAACGCCATCCTGACCGGACGCGGTGTGCGATTCAGCGCGGAGTGGACGTTCTAGGGGCACCCTTAAATCGTAGGGGCATGATCGAGCGCCGCTCGATGCCAGGAGTGACACACGTTCTGCTCGGATTCGACGGCGCGAAATGGACGGGCGCGTGTCGGGCAGGTCTGAAGATCTGCCCCTACGACAGGTCGCTAAGCCGGGCATGAAGACCCGCGGCCTGGTAGAGGCCGTTCCCTGAGGCGGGTCTAAAGACCCGCGGCCACATACTTCCGGGACTCGCACATGCTCGCGCGAAGCCGCGAGGCTTCGCAGCGGCTTGAACTAGAGACCGGACACCCCGACAAGACCGAGCGAAGCGAGGCGGCGAGGACAGCGGCTCACCGGGCTCGGTAGGTTTTGGCGTAACCGTTTCGCGAGTTCGTCACCGTGAAGGTGCCGTCGGCCGACACGGCTGCGGTGATCGCGTACCCCTGGTCTGCGGCTCCCTCCTCCAGGTTGGCGATCATGTCAGGCGAGGTGTTGTGGTCGGCGGCTGCGTCGAGCAGTGACCGGTGCCCTTGCCAGATGCCCTCGATGCCGGGCAGCTTGGCGAGCCGGAGATACGAGTTCAGCTCGTACGGGGCAGGCGTCTCGCCCGGCCGCGTGACGTACTTGACCTCGACTTTCTGCCCCAGACCCTTGCGCGGTCCGTTGTTCACCACGATGACCTGCGGCTGAATAGCGGCCAAGAGGGCGGGGGCGCCAGAGTTGTCGAGACTTCCGTGCCGATTGATCGTGTACAGGTTGACGCGCCCGAGTTTGTTCACCGGGCACGCCAGCTCCAACTCGCGCGACCAGTCCGCGTCCCCCAAAGTCGCCATCTTGAATGGACCGTAGTTGATCGCCAACCCGACCATCCGGATATTCTCCGGTGCGGCCGGTTCTTGCCGGACGGCGTTGCTGCACAACGGGTTGGTCGTGCCGCCGTTGACGGCAGCGGCGATGACGGGACCCTCGGCAACGAGCACGCGTACGCGCACGTCGCCGAGAGTAATCGTCTCGCCTGGCGTGACGATGTGTCGATGCGTTCCAGCGACAGCCTTGTAACCCTCGTACAAAGTGCGGTCGGACTGCTCGACGCCGTCCCCGTGGTCGTAGAACGAGCCGAGCGGCAGCAGTTTCCCGAGCGCCGGCAGCCCACCGACGTGATCGCCGTGCCAATGACTGATTACGACGTGGTCGATCCGCGTCAGGCGCATCGCTTTCGCTGCAGCGGCGATACGCTTCGCGTCGCGGTCGTCGTTGCCAGGGAAGCCGGTATCGAACAGCAGCGATTGTCCATCAGGCGCGACGAAGAGCGTGGAGGCGCCGCCCTCGACATCGATCCAGGCAATCTGCAAACGGCCACCGCCGGTCTGCGCCAGCGACAAGCACACGAACGCAAACACGCCGGCGAGTGTCATAGCGAATGCACGTGTCATATGCGTGTCTCCATCAAACTACTTGCGCGTCTCCCACCGGGCGCCTATGGTATCGCCGTAAGGACAACCGTGTCGCCAGACACTCAGCCAGCAGGACAAGCCAAGCGGCGCTTGACGGCCGAATACGTGCGAAGCCTTCGACTGGGAGCACGGCGCCTTGCGGGGGTCCACCTCGCCCTGCTGGAACAGACGATTCGTCAGAATCGGCAGCGCGAACGCCCCGTGCAGCCTCCTCGCGATTGCCGCGCGTGGAAAGTTGGGATCGTCGACGACGTCGCCGGACGAATCCGCGGACCCCACCCTCTGAGGGCGATGAGCCGGCCGATTCTCTGACTCGGGCGCTCGCCGCCGGACGGCAGTCGGGCGAAGCCGTCTTCGACTTCAAGGTGCAGTTGCAGACCGACCCCGTGGCCATGCCCGTGGAGGATGTGACCGTCGAGTGGGACGAAGCGACGATTCGAGGACCGCGCCACGGTGCGAAGAATTGAAATACTCGTTATTCAGATTTCCAGTTCATGACTTCTGTGCGGCGGTGATCTACCCTGTCGCCCGAACTATTCGCATCGTCCCTGCACGTACTCAAGGAGGGGAACCAATGCGTCCGATTCTCGGGTTCCTTGGGGCAATCCTCACCGTGCTCGTGATGGCTCCCTCCGCGGTGTTTGCGCAGGCGGCGATCACCGGCCTCGTCAAGGACTCGTCCGGCGGCGTGCTCCCCGGCGTGACGGTGGAAGCGGCGAGTCCCGCTCTGATCGAAAAGGTGCGGTCCGTCGTCACCGACGGCGCCGGTGTCTACCGTATTGAGAATCTACGGCCGGGGACCTACGCGATCACCTTCACCCTGCCCGGCTTCAACAAGTTCAAGCGCGACGGCGTCGAGCTTTC